>Ga0105242_10002353_pt1 | contig 14917 bp, 14 predicted proteins | sample KBSM24metaG_FD_81521 | JGI IMG/M metagenome (GOLD analysis project Ga0105242, IMG submission 81521) | Miscanthus rhizosphere microbial communities from Kellogg Biological Station, Michigan, USA - KBS M2-4 metaG | ecosystem: Host-associated > Plants > Roots > Rhizosphere > Soil | place... | reverse complement strand
TTCGATGAAATTTTGCATTTTTTTGTGAAATCCATAGCCGAAGGCGCTATGGATGAGTAAAAAAGTGCAAAAGATCGCGAATAGATCCTTGAGGCTGAGTCGGATCGAACCCAACTCAGGTTAATAGGCTATCCAGTCAGATCAAAGTGCATCAGTATACCGAATTGGTTTTCCTATCTTTTTTTTTGCGATAACATCTTAGAGGGTGTTATCATATGCAGTTTCAGTCCATTTTTGTGGATCTATAGCAAAGAAAAAATGAATCAAATTTTTAGAAATTTTCGCGATCGCTCCCCTCACTTGGATCTGGCAAAATTATTTTGGAAGCGTCAACTTGTCTCAGGCAATACCGCGATCGACGCAACCTGCGGCAATGGGAACGACACCCTTTTTCTTGCGAAATTGCCCATCTCGGCGCTATTCGCCTTGGATATCCAGCCTGCGGCAATCGAAAAAACCCGGGAGCTTCTTGCCGGGCATTTGAATGAAGAGGAACTAAAACGGGTGGCTTTATGCCATATGTCCCATGAAGATTTGCGGAAAGTGCCATGTTCCATCCCCCCCAGCCTGATTGTCTATAATTTGGGCTATCTGCCCGGCGGCGATAAATCTCTTACCACAAAGACCGAATCGACATTGGAGAGCATCGGATCGGCTCTTTCGATCCTTGGAGACGCGGGGGCGATTTCCATCACCTGCTATCCGGGGCACGCTGAGGGAGAAAAAGAAGAAAATGAGATCCTTCGAATGGCCGAATCTCTCCCTTCGAACCTATGGGAAGTCCGGCACCACCGCTGGATGAATCGAACTCGCAGCCCAAGCCTACTCTGGATCGCGCGGCTCCCGAATTCCTAAACAGTGCCTCGCCTCCTTCATGAGATAAAAACTTCCGCAGATCACTTCGCGATGAACCGCAGTTCCCAACGCCTCTTGCAGCGATCCGCCTCCGAGAGGAGCGAAACGGGCGTGGGAATTGACGTAACTGATTTTGGCTGCATGAGGACGAATCAGATCCAAGCAAGCTTGCCACTGTTTTTCTTTCGAAAAGGCGACAATGAAATGAAATGTTTCTCCCGGAAAATGGATGCCGAGAGCTTCGATAAGCCGCCGGAATGCGTGCGGGTTGTGGGCTGCATCGAGAACCGTATTGCCTATGACTTCAAAGCGACATTTCGGCCGAATGCGGATTCCGATCTCGATCGATCTCTCCGATATGCCGAGACGCCGTAGGGCAGCGGCTGCAATCGCGCTATTTTCTTCATCGTAAAACCCTTCTATGGGAAGCACAGCTTCCGCGTTGGGAAAAAAGGGCGCTGCATTAGGGCCGACGATGAAAGGAATTCCCATTTTAGCGATCGCGGCTTTCTCGCGAGCGATTTTTTCTAAGGTATCGCCTAGAATATCCATATGGTCATAGCCGATCGAGGTGATGACGGCCAAGTCGGAATGGATCACGTTGGTAGCATCCAACCGTCCTCCCAATCCGACTTCCACGACTGCCCAATCGATCCGCTCTTCGCGGAAATAGAGGAAAGCGAGCTCAGTCAGAACATCGAAAAAAGAATACGATTCGTCTGCAAGGGAACCGCGAAGTTGAACGGGAAAAGAGGAGTCGAATTTCTGAAATTTTTTCTGATCGGACACTAGGCTGAAAATGGAGGAAAGATGCCGCATGACGGCCTCTTCGGGTATCATTTCGCCATCGATCCGGATTCTCTCTCGGACGCAAGAGATGTGAGGAGAAGTGTAAATCCCGACCCGAAAACCTTCGGCTCTCAACCCTTCGGCAATCTTTGCCGACACGGAACCTTTGCCGTTCGTTCCGCCGACATGCACGGATCGAAATGCCCGATGAGGCGATCCCAATGTCCGGTCGAGCCTTTGGAATGCTTCAAATGTCTTGACCCCTCTTCCTGGCATGACGAGGAGCTTGCGGATGATCCCATGGTACGGGTTCATTGGAGAAGCGCGTTAAAAGTCTCTTCGCCGACCCAGGAAGATCCCAAAGGATTATTCTTAAAAGCACCGTGAAAATCGGAACCTCCAGTGACGATCCACCCTCGCTCTTTTGCGAGTTTCACCCAGGGGAGTTCAAGCTGTTTGGGGAGAGCGGCATAATAACATTCGATCCCGTCGAAAGGGCAGCTCAGGATTTTTTTCACATAGGCCTTTTTCTTATAAAAATGTGGATGAGCCAAGACCGCCTTGCCTCCTCCCAAACGGATCCGGCGAATCACTTCCTCCGGCGTGTACTTGAATCCGGGAGCATAACAAGTAGCGCCATCTTTCAAGTAGCGCTCGAAAGCATTTTGGATAGACCCGACATATCCTTTCTTCACCATCAAGGCGGCAATATGGGGCCGTCCAATGGTCTTCGTTTTCAGTCCTGAGAAATCCTCCTCTGACAGAGGCATTTTGTTTTCTGCGAGCTTCTTTAAAATCGCACTGTTTCTTTCCGTGCGCCTCTCGCGGATTTCCCGAAGAAATTCGGCAAACGAGAGGGATGCCAGATCAAAGCCGTAAGCGAGAATGTGGACAGGAATCCCTTCGAGTTCGGATGAAATTTCTACGCCAGTTAAAATGCGCAGGTTCAGTTCTTCAGCCAAACCAAACAGCTCGGGGGTGTAAGCGGCCGCGCTATCGTGATCGGTGATGGAAAGCCCTTGTAGAGAGGCGTCTTTAGCTTTCCTGAGAAGAGCCAGAGGCTCGTCTGAACCGTCGGAACAGGTGGAATGGCAATGGATGTCGGCGCGGAAATCATGCATGGAAAGATCCTAGGATGCGGATTTCGAGTTCCAGATGGACTCCGGTTTTTTCATACACTCGGCTTTGGACAGCGCGAATCAAAGACAAGACATCCTTCGAGGTGGCGCCTCCTCGGTTGATCAGAAAATTGGCGTGCACTCTCGAAACTTCGGCCCCGCCGATTGAAAATCCTTTAAGCTCGCAACGCTCGATCAAAGCGCCAGCGCTCAAAGTAAGACCGGGGTTGCGGAAAACGCATCCCGCACTTTTCTCCTTGTAAGGCTGGGTCTTCATCCGTTGCCCGACGATTTCGAGCTGCCTTTGTCTTGTATGGGATCCGATTTCGAGCTGGAAAGTAGCCGAGAGGATCGCTCCTTGCATCTTTTGAAACGAGGAAATCCGGTATCCGAATGCGAGTTCTTCTTTGGAAAATTCTCTTCGATTCCCGTTGCTGTCGAGATAGAGCACTTTAGATAGGGAATCGCGCGTTTCCCGTCCATTGGCTCCCGCGTTCATAAAGATCGCCCCACCGACGCTAGCCGGTATGCCAGAAGCGAACTCAAGTCCAGTCAAACCCTTGCTCGCAGCTTTGAAACCTAAAAGAGAAAAACTCGCGCCGGCGCCTGCCTTTACACAACCATCCCCTTCCCAATTCATAAAATCGATCCGGTTCAAAAGGACGATCCCATCGAATCCCGCATCGTCGAATAAGCAATTCGATCCCTTGCCCAAGATGAAATATGGAAGAGAGTATTTTGTTGAGAAAGCGAAGGCTTCTTCCATTTCTTCCGGAGTCTCAATGACCGTGAAAAGAAAGATGGGGCCGCCGATTCCAAAGGTTGAAAATTCGCTAAGACGCCGGTTGCGTTGCCAGTTCAAGCTCATGTTTATATATCGTATCCAAGATCGCGTTCACGAAATCGGCGCTTTCAGGAGTTCCGAACTTGCGCGTCAGACGGATCGCTTCAGCGATCGCGACTTTATTAGGCAAGGAGGAGTCAAATAAGATTTCGAAAAAGCCGAGGCGCAAGGCGCATTTTTCCGCGGATGAAATTCTCTCGAACTGATACTCCTGAGAGGCTGCGCGGATCTTTTCATCGATTTCATCGAGGCGGGAGAGCACTTGGCGAGCCCGTGCGCATGCATCCAGGACTGCTCTCTTCGTGACCTTCAATTCTCCCATCAGCATCAGAGCCGTATTGTCCAATGCTTCCACGTCGAAAGCGGTGCTGAATAGGAGCTGGAAAACGATCTCTCGGAATTTCTGCGGCGGCAAAGGCATAGCTGTCTCTCAAAAGGCGCCAGTATAGCACAGAAGATCAATTACGGACTTGCTCAAGAAAAATTTTATTAGGCAGAAGCGCCCAGTAGTCCTCAACAAAAATTTTTGTTAAGGACCACTCGATGCCTTCTGGGGCCATTCAAATCATTCAAATTTCGCTGATCATTCGGCCAAAATATACTGCGCGCGGCTAACAAGTTAAATTCTGCCGGTCGTCGGACAGCCACTGAAATTGAATCCGCCTGCACCCCACCCCAAAAACGATGGGTTTTTGAGGACCCAGGGCATTGCTCAACTTATTCAAGTTGAGCTACTTCTGAGCCGTTTCATGGATTCAAATTTAGGACGCCTTCTTGCCAAATTTCTCAACTTTGAAGTGGCATCAGTATATATCAAAATGAAGGAAATGGTTACATTCTCATTAATTAGTCTCTGAGTAGAAGACCTATGCTTGGCATATTCCTCGATACGGAAACGAACGGTCTAAATTCCCAGATCCATAAAATTCTGGAACTGGCATATAAAATCGTAGATCTGCGGACAGGAATTTTAAAGGACGAATATCAAACAGTCATCGCCCAACCGATCGAAGCATGGGAAAAAAGCGATCAAGAAAGCCTGCGGATCAACGGTTTTACGTGGAATGAAATCTGCCAAGGACGCACGGGAAGACAAGTCTCTCAGCATATCATCGACAGCTTTTCCTCGCTGGGGATAAGGCGCAAGCAAGCGGTGTTTATCTGCCAGAATCCCTCGTTCGATCGGATTTTCTTTTCGCAATTGATCGATCCCGATACGCAAGAGATGCTGAGCTGGCCCTATCACTGGCTCGACTTGGCTTCCATGTATTGGGCCCTCTCAATGGATAAAGCAAAACGCAATCAGGGCCCATTTCCCTGGGACACTGGATTGTCCAAAGATTTGATCGCCTCAAGCTATCAACTCCCCGCTGAATCGAAGCCACACCGCGCTATGAATGGCGTCGCTCACCTAGTGCTCTGCTACCAAGCCGTGGTCGGTTTTCCGGTGCCTTAGAAGTGATCATGCTAGTAACTATGTGAATCGAGTTTTACCTTGCCCCGGAAAACATGGTAAATGTAAGCCCCGTAGGCGATGACAAGAGGAACTCCGATGATGACGATGGTGAGAAGGATTTTCAAAGTTAAAGGGGACGATGCCGAGTTTGCGACAGTCAGGCTGTACGCATCGGGATCGATGCTCGATCGCAAGATAATCGGAAAGGTGCCAAGAGGAAAGAGAAGCAATAAAAAAGCGATCGAGAGACTGGAAAAAATAAAAGCCCAGCCGTCAGACCGTTTATGGACAAGCCTGGGAACATTCAAAATTGCGAGAAATGCTAAGAAAGGCACCAGCAGCAGCCAGGGATGATCCATCATCCTTTCAGTCATATGGGGCGCGGCTGTAAAGGTGAAAATCGAGAGCAGTACATAACATGCGATAAAAGCGAAGATGCACCGCTTGATCCAGGAACGGATCTTTTCGTGGAACGTTCCGCTGATCTTCATAGTGAGAAAGATCGAACCATGCATCATGAACAAGGCAACGGTCGTGATGCCGAAAAGAATCGGATAGGGTCGTATGAAAGTAAGCGCATCCCCTTCAAAGTCCTTATGCTCATTGAGAGGGATTCCCTGAATCAAGTTGCCCAAAACAAGCCCGACCCCGAATGCGATGGTAAAACTGGCCAAGCAAAAGATCGCATCCCAAGTTTTTCTCCACTTAGGCGACTTTCGTTTGCTTCTGAATTCAATCGAGACGGCTCTAAAAATAAGGCCTGCCAATAGCAGCATGACAAAATCATAAGAAGCCGAAAAAATTGTGGCGAACACATCGGGAAATCCAGCAAACAGCGCGCCCCCTACAATCACCAGCCACACTTCGTTGCCGTCCCAAATCGGGCCGATCGAATTTAAAAAAAGGCGTCTTTCTTCATCTTTTTTCGCGAAAGGAAGAAGACACCCGACGCCGAGATCGAATCCATCGAGGACCGCATACATGATGACGGCGATCACGACGACGAGATACCAGAGAACATCTAAATATAGCATGCGCTACCCTATCGACTGCGCTGAACGGTACAGGTCGACATCTTCTAAATTTTCCTTTTCAGGTCCATCTTTGATTTTGCGGTCGAGCAAATAGATAAAGAGGATAAAAAGAACCGTATAAATGACAAGAAACATTCCGACCGATCGCCCTACTTGCGAGGCAACGATCGATTTGGATACTCCATCTGCAGTATGGAGCAATTTATAGACGATCCAAGGCTGCCTTCCGATTTCGGCAGTCATCCAGCCCACCTGATTGGCAATGTGGGGAAGAAATACCGAAAAAATCAATGCCCGCTGGAGCCATTTCGCTTTAGTGAATTTCCTCATCTTCCAATAAATAAGGCCTAGAAGGGTCAGGATGAACATAAGCGACCAACACATCACCATCGCATGAAAACTTTGGAAAACGATTTGAATGGGAGGCCGTTCTTCCAGAGGGATCTGATCGAACCCCTTGACCGGCTTAGTGGAATCTCTATAGATCAGAAAGCTTAAAAAAGAAGGGATTTTCAATCCCTTGACAGTCTGATTTGCAGTATCGACCCAACCGAATACGGTAATCGGCGTGTTGGATTTCGTTTCGAATATCCCCTCCATCGCCGCCAATTTTTCAGGTTGGTTGAATGCAACGCCTCGGGAAGTGGAATCCGCGGAAATCAGTTGGAGGATCAAAACGGCCATGCCTAGGGTCAGGCCGATCTTCATGCAGACTTTGGCAAAAGTCAGATGGATTTGCTTGAAAAAATAGTAAGCGCTGATGCTGATCACAAGAAAAATCCCGGAAAGCCAGCATCCTAAAATCACATGGATCAGGCGATCGACCGACGACGGATTAAAGACCATTTGCCAAAAATCCGTAACGACAGCGCGCGCTTCCGAACCTGTGCCTACGATCTTAAAACCCGCTGGAGTCTGCATCCAAGAATTCGCCACAACGATCCAAATAGCGCTGAAATGAGCGCCCAGGGCTACCATGCACGTGGCAAAATAGTGCATCTTTTTGCTTACCCTATTCCAACCGAAGAGCGTCACTCCAAGAAATCCCGATTCAAGGAAAAAGGCGAAAATTCCTTCTGCGCCGAGGGCGCTTCCAAATACGTCTCCGACATAGCGCGAATAAGAGGCCCAATTGGTGCCGAATCCGAACATTTGAACCAGGCCTGTCGCAACCCCTAAAGCGAATGTCAATGCAAATACGTTCACCCAAAAACGGGTCATTTTCCTATACACCGGATTATTCGTCTTGACGTACATCCCTTCGATGATCACGAGCACCAATCCAAGACCTATGCTCATGGGAGGATATATGTAATGAAACATGCTCGTAAGGGCGAATTGAAACCTTGAAAGCATTAAAACATCCATGAATCCTTCTCATCGGTCTTGGTATCTCGACCAAAAAAACCGTTTGCATCGTAAATGAATAAGGGTAAATTGTCCATAATGGATCTTGGATCAATAGGCATTCGATCTAATGGACAAGTGGGGTTCAAACTTACCCACCTTGCAAGGCATCTCTTATGGAAGCCCGAATGACCTTCTCCGCCCACATGTGTAAATTGTCGCTCTTCGGGAGAGAAATCCTTCCGAAAGAATTTTTATGTTTATCGTAAACATTTTTGTGGTTTTGGGATCATAAAATATGAACGGGGTAATATCAACTTTCGTATATGACCGCCAAATTTTGAAGTCGATAAGCGGCCAAAACAATCCAAAAACTCGACGAAATCGAAGTTCGTAGACAGTCTCTTACACCAGACCTTGCGAAACAGTTGGAAAATCCCTAAAATATTGCCGAGGCGTGAATGTGATGTTGATGCTATGAGCTTTTTCCATTCGATTGTCCCTTTTCTCGAGGTGCTGATCATCGCGATCATGCTCAATTACATCCTGTCCCTTTTTTGGAATACAAAATCGATGGACCTGGTCCTCGGGTTCTTCGCCTTCTTGCTGATCTTGGCCGCCTCGAATTGGCTCAACCTTCCCGTTCTCCACAAGATCATGGTCTTGATCGGCAATGTTCTGATCATAGGCGTCATCATCATCTTCCAGCCGGAACTTAGAGTGGCCCTTTCCAAATTGAGCCTGAAAGGACGCCGTTACCGCGAGATCACCGAATTCGACAAATTTCTCGATCAACTGGCCAATTCCGTCTACCGGATGTCCGAAAAGCGGATCGGCGCTCTGATCGCTCTGGAAAACGAAGACTCTCTCGATGAATACGCTCAGAAGGCAGTCATGCTCAACGGCGAATTCTCCCCCGAGCTTTTGGAAACGATTTTCGCGACGAACACTCCCCTTCACGATGGGGCGGTGATCTTGAGAGATAAAAATATTTTGGCCGCGGCAGTCATTCTACCTCTTGCCGAAGACCCTTCTCAATTAGCCAAATCGATGGGTACACGCCACCGGGCAGGCCTGGGCCTAAGCCACATGACCGATTCCCTAGTGATCGTTGTCTCGGAGGAAACGGGAAAAGTCTCCATCGCGCGCGAAGGGATCATGACCCGCGGAGTAAAAATCGATCGTTTTAAAGGCATTATCCGCAGTATCTTCAACCCTCTCCCGAAAACTACCTTACAGACGAAATTCAATTTCTTGGAGTGGCTGAAAACATGAAATTAGTGTCAAAAGGACCCTAGAAGGATAGGTTCTGTGATCACCCTGCTTAAAAGCTTATTTCTGGACAATTGGCTGCGCAAGCTGCTTTCCCTCATCTTGGCGATGATCATTTGGATGGTCGTCAGCCATTCGATGACGTCGACAAAAGTCGTGCAGAACATTCCCGTTCGAGTCATCCATCTTCCTGCCGGCAAAACGATCGCGGGAATGCAAGCGAGCGGCATCCTTCACGAACGCGTCACACTCTCTCTCCACGGCAATAAAGCGGCTCTCGACGAAATTTCCGAAAAAGATCTCGAGGTCGTCCTGGACGCTGAAGGGAAACCGAACGAATGGATTGCAGTGATCGGCAAGAAAGAAATCGTCAGTCTCAATCCTGATTTCAACCCTGCCAAAGCGATTTCAAGGGTGCTCTCTTTAGAAAAAACCATTAAGCAAAGCAAGCTGGTGACCGAAAGGATTCCGATCATGGTCACGCAGCCGATCGGCGAGTCTCCGAAAGGATATCAGCTGCTCGACGTCTTCCCTCCTCAACTAAGCGTTACGGTAACAGGCCCTGAAGAAGCCGTGAAAAGGCTCAAGGTCCGCGGCGGGCTGAAGCTCACCTTCAATCTCGCAGACATATCCAAATCCGAACTCGATACTCTGCAAGTTAGCGGAAGACAGGGAGCGGCCGACGAGATCAGCTATTTCGTACCCAATTCCTGGAAAAAAATTTTGATCCCCGCTCTTTCCGAAACTCCCATCGAAATCGACGACCCCCAAGCCAAAGGACTCCGAATCGTTTTTTCCCGTCAAGACCTCCTTCCGATCGGAACGCCGATTCCTATCACCGTCTTTTTTCCTCACAAGCATTCGAACACCCTGAATCCTGAAACGTACGCTCTTGCGACGAATGATTTCATCGTCAAAAAAAACGGCGTCAAAATGATCACCGCTCCGCTATGTGCGCAAGGAGTCAGCCGTCGTTTCCTAGACCTCGTGAAAGACAGAATCCAATTAGTGATCGTCGCAGCGCCTAAAACGGAACGGGATCACCTCCTTTGGAACGTCCAATTGATCTATCCGAGCGAACTAGAAGACCGCTTCGTCGCCAAAATGATCTCAGAATCCGGCGATGAGGTGAGCGACATCCAGCCTCATCTGAGGGAAGATTTCTTGCGCAACCGGTTCCGGAGCTATATGGACCGGTTCCGCCTTTACACTCCGAATAACAAAAAGCTTCATCTCGATATCTTACTCCAGGCGAATACGATTTCAGCGACGCCGGAAAACTATCCATGAGAGTGGCGTTGCTCAAAATGCAATCGAAAAGCCAGGGCGGCTTGGAAAAATACGCAAACCGCATCGCTTCGGCTTTTGCCAAAAAAGGGGCCGATGTCGCGCTCCTAACTACGCAAAAGCCGGAAGGACGCTCTCCTGGCATCGAAACTCATTCCTTCCCCATCTGCCGTTGGCCGGGATTTCTCAAGCTTGAACAATTCGACAGGTGCGCGGAGCGATGGCTGAATAAGAACCCCGTCGATATCGTCTTCGGGATGGAACGAAACCGGATGCAAACCCATATCCGCTCCGGAAACGGAGTCCATGCCGCCTATCTGAAAAGCCGGCTTGTATCCGAAGGGAGGTTCAAGTACGGGATGTGCCTAATCAATCCGCTCCACAGGAAAATCCTCGAGCTGGAAAAGGCCGCCTTCGAATATCCGGGCCTGAAAAAAATTTTTGTGAACTCCCGGATGGTACAGCAAGAACTGATCGAGCACTACGCGGTCGATCCCTCCAAAATCGAAGTCATCCACAACGGTGTCGAGTGGAAAGAACACGAAGCTCCTTTTTCTTGTTGGCAAAATGAGAAAAAAAGGACGCTCGAACGATTTAGCCTGGACGCCGACTCCCTCCAACTTCTTTTCATCGGCCATGGATATCGGCGCAAGGGGCTTGATCCATTGCTGATAGCTCTCTCCTTGTGGAAGCACAGAGACTTTCATCTCTCCGTGATCGGCAAAGATAAAGACATCGATCGATACCACGCTACAACCGAGCGGCTAGGATTGAAAGGCCGCATCCGTTATTTCGGCCCTCAACATGAGATCGTCCCTTTTTATCAAATGGCTGATGCCCTGGTCATTCCCTCATTTTACGATCCATTTGCCAACGTGACGCTCGAAGCTTTGAGCTTTGGGCTATTCGTGATCTCCTCGAAGACCAATGGAGGGCATGAAATCCTCACGGAACAAAACGGAGCGGTAATCGAAAATCTGGCCTCCCCGGAATCGATAACAGCGGCCTTAGACCGATGCCTTGGATGCCGTAAAACCTCCGAGAGTGCCAACCGAATCCGCTCTTCGGCTGCCCGCCTGGACTTTTCCAATCAACTTTCAAAGCTGATCGATGCCTGCATTTAAATTCGATTTTGTACAATTTAAGAGTCGAGCACAAGAAATCGCTATTTATTTGCTAATCCGCTTTGCATCTCTTCCCTTGCAATGGATGCCCTATTCATGGATCCAAGTCATAGGCCGTGCTGCCGGAAGCCTGATCTTCCATTGCATGCATAAATACCGTAAACGGACGTTGAGCAATTTGGCGCTCGCTACAGACCTCGCCCTCTCTAAAGAAAATCTCATCCGGGTCAGCAAAGAATCCTTCCAGAACCTAGCCATTGTATGTCTTGACTACCCCCGCTTAAGCTGGGAAAAGCGGCTATCGCCCCTGATTGCCTGCGAAAATCCGGAAGAAGCCGAAGCCTTGGCAAGGCAAGGAAAGGGGATTATTTTTTTCTGCGGGCATCTTTCCAATTGGGAAATCCTCTTTCTCGATGGGACAAGCCGGATGAAAGGAATCGCTGTCGCTAAACCGATTCGCAACAAGCTCTTATATCGTTGGATTCTTTCGATCCGCGAAAAATACGGCGGAAAGATCATCGCTCAAAGCCAGTGCGTGAAAGAAGGACTGAGATCCTTGAAACAAGGAATCTTCCTAGGAATCGTCGGAGACCAAGGAATGCCGAGCAGCGGATATTCCTGTTCCTTTTTGGGAAGAGTGGCTTGGACCACCACGGCTCCCGCCCTTTTGGCCTATCGGACCTCTTGTCCCATCATCTTCGCCGAAACCCGCCGAGTGCCTGGAGGTTACAGGATCCGGTATTCGAACCCCATTTGGCCCGACCCATCGGCCCCAATGGAACAAGAAATCCCAAGATTGATGGACAAAGCTCTCGCCCTTCTTCAAGAAAGCATCAAAAGCCGTCCGGGCGAATGGCTCTGGCAGCATAACCGATGGAAACAGCAGACCCCTCAAAATGTCTATAAGCGATTCCGCTATGACGCTGTTTGCCTTATCCTGCCTCCCGAACAGAAAGCTCTGGCAGAGATTCTTCCCCATTTAGAGACGTTCAAGAACATCTATCCTCTCGACTTTCTCTTCTTGGCCGCTCCGGAATGGACCCGCGGCCAGAAGCTCATCGACGCCCATGAGACATTTTTCTATCGGTCGCTCGAAGAGACCTTGTTGAATGATTACCGTTTCAAAATCATCTTCAACTTCACCGACTATCAACCCATCCGCCGCCACTATCTAAACCTCAGCGCCTTCGAAGTCCTCACAATTGCCGAGTTGAAACAACTCGCCGAGCCGCACCTCGCCCCTGGACAAAACGACCTCTCGGAAGTGTTCAAACGAGCACTTTGCCGGCCTGGCTCCCTCTGGAAGAGAACATAAAAAGGAACATGAAATGCCTGCTGATCGTTTTTTCATCGATGGCCATCTAAAAAGAGGAACATCCGTTCTGCTCGAAGGGCCCGAACATCACCATCTTGCCCATGTGATGCGCTTGGGAAAAGGCGAAGAAGTGGCACTTGTGAACGGCCGCGGAGATTTAGCCACGGGAACCATCATCGAAGTGAACAAAAAGGGCGCTTCCATCGAGCTTCACAGCGCAACCTGCTTCGATGATTTAGCGCCCCGAATCCTCCTCGCGATCCCCCTCATGCGCGCATCCAAACTGGAATGGATCGTCGAAAAAGGGACCGAACTCGGGGCTGGCGCATTTCTCTTTTACCCGGCAAAGCACTCTGAGAAAGGCGACGTTTCCCCTCGTCAACAAGAGCGGCTCCGTCTCTTGACGATCTCAGCTCTCAAGCAATCGGGGCGCCTCTATCTTCCCTCGATCGAGTTCCTTTCCGATCTAACGAGCTTGTTCGTCAAAGAGGCCGTTTTCCTTTTTGGCGATATTCGGGCTGCCGCCTATCTCGATAGATCGAATCTCAACGCTTCTTCCATTGCATTCATCTCCGGACCGGAAAGGGGATTTTCCGATGAGGAACTCGCCTTCCTCGAAAAAAAAGCAACAGGGATCCGCCTGAGTCCCTATATTCTCCGAGCCGAAACGGCTCCGATCGCCGCAGCGAGCATCTTGGGAACAGCTTTGCAAAAGAACCTATCCCAATAATCAGTTTCAGTTGATTTTTCTTTTGAACCGGACCACTAGGGGGGCAACGTCGACACAATATATGCCCCCAAGCTTTGAAATCAATCAAATAATCCATAAAACTCGACGAAAACTATTCTGGGATAGCTTCTTGGCATATTCCCAATTCTTAAGTCATTTGTGTATAAAGTATTAAAATCGGGATTAATTAAATTGTTAAATATTTAAAAAATTATATGTATATGTTATAATTATTTTAATTATTTAAATGAGTAAAAAACATATGAACAACATAAACAACATAGTATTAGCCACTGTAGCCTTATACATCTTCACGAAACCCTTGATAACATCAGTGGGCAGCAAAATATTGGCATGTGCAACACCTGAAGTGTTCCTTGCCACTGCGGCAGTTGGAATCGGTATCGCGCTAGGAAGACATGTCATCAGAAAGCATGTGCCTCCCAATCAGATAACCGATAAGATTTTGCAAGTAGGCAAGGCTGTTTTAACGCGCCTTCCATTCTCCTCGTCGGTTGCCAAAGCATTCTATTCTCGAAGGGTCGGCTCAAACCTCGTTGATGGAATGGGAAAAGTCGTATTTCTTCCTCAAACACATTGGGTATCTGGAATGGAAAATAATCTGATAGAATTCGAAAAATGTTGGTATGCTCAGTTGAAAATTGCTGAATATCTTCAGTCGAATCCCGATGATGCGGTTTTTGAAGAAGGTGTAAGCGAAACGATGGAAGAACAGCCTTATCCATGGGGGAAATCTATAATTGCTTTCTCTCTATTTCCCAAAGGAATCATACCTAGTGAAGACGACTCCTGGACCTTCGACCAAAAACGCTTTCTTGCTGAAAACGGCGCTGCAAAGACTTTGTGTCTTTTAAGAAAAATCAAAACCGTATATCGCTCGATCGACCCTCAAAACCAACAAGAGATTTATCAACAGATGGATAAGGAACTTGCCAAAGGCAACAGCAATTATTACGCTGATCCTTTGTACTCGCTGGTCTTTACACAACGCGAGGCCGCTTTGGTTGAAGAGGTCCGGATTTTTTTAAATAATCCAAAAAACAAAGGTCGGAAAGTGAACATGATCTTTGGTCACGGCCATGATTTTTCTAAGTATTTTAAGCCGGGAAGTATCATGCGCTATTCTGGTTTCATCTCGCTTGAAGAACTCAATGAGTATGTAAAATACAGTCCAGGTAATATAGCATACAGATTTGAAAGAGCAAATTATTTATTTTATTTAGGCAGATGGGAAGAAGCTTTATCCGATTATAATTTCGTGCATGATTATAGTTTAGTGCATTTCGAAGAATCGATAAATTTTCAGGCAAAAGAAAAGATAGCACAAATCAAGAGAATGATGGCATCTGAAAGAAACGAAATGTTAAAAACCGGCAACACAGTAAAGCATGTTAATAAAAGTCAGTCGCATCTAGAATTCGATCATGTAGGCAGTCAAATCAAACCGGGCACTACTCTTATCTTTGATGACTATTTTAAAAACCCAAGTTGCTACCAAAAAATGAACGTACCCCGAAAAATTAAATAATTTCTTATGACACCATCAACCCCTATCTCTATCATCTCCTCCACCGAGCCAAGCGCTTCTTTCACCGAAGGCCTATAGACGACCGTCTCGACCTCAGAACCTAGAAAGTACACCCTCCTGAACCAAAGATCCCTTTGAGCCTGATTTTACGATGTATTTGCAAGCTCTATGAATCGTACCCCGCGCCTTTTGCCCAT
>Ga0105242_10002352_pt1 | contig 14918 bp, 11 predicted proteins | sample KBSM24metaG_FD_81521 | JGI IMG/M metagenome (GOLD analysis project Ga0105242, IMG submission 81521) | Miscanthus rhizosphere microbial communities from Kellogg Biological Station, Michigan, USA - KBS M2-4 metaG | ecosystem: Host-associated > Plants > Roots > Rhizosphere > Soil | place... | reverse complement strand
CGAAGCCGCCACACCCGGACCTGATCGCTCATTGCCGGCCGGTGTTACCTGCCGCTGCCGCATTCGACAGCACGCCGGTGCCGGATGCGAGCGCCGACGCTGCGGTGGTGGCCGACGGACCGGCCTCCTGCAGCGCCTCGAAGTCGACGAGGGACAGGTCGTAGGCGAGCACCGCGCCGAGCTCGTTGGTCTTCGCCTGGGCAAGATCGCGCTGCGCCTGGATCGTCAGGAAGCTGGTCGACATCCCGACCTCGAAGCGCTTGCGTTCCGCGTCCAGCCGCTGCTCGGCCAGCTCGCGAGCCGATCGGGTGGTCTCGATCCGCTTGGCGTTCATCTCAATTTTCCAGGCAGCATCGCGCACTTGCGAAATGGCGCGCGCTTCCGCGGCCTTCATGCGCTGCTCGGACTGCGACTGCTCGAGCTGCGCCCTCGCGTAGTTGGCCTGCTCGACGCTGCCGCCGATCGGGTACGACACGCTGACGCCGACGCCCCAGGTCGGGAAGTCGTGCGCGAACAGCTGGCCGAGCACGTCGCCGACCGGGGTAATCGGGCCGGGCCCGAGAATGCTGCCGGGGAACCCGCCGCTGCGGAGAATCTGCGTGCCGCCGAGCCCGCTCGCCTGGTAGCTGCCGTTCACGCGCACGTCGGGCAGCCGCTGGTTGTTGGTGAACTTGACGTTCGTCTTCGTGTTCTCGATGTCCTTGCGCGCACGCTGCAGGTCGGCGCGCTGCGCCAGCGCGCGGGTGACCGCCGCCTCGAGATCGATGGACGCGGTCGTGATCGGCGGCGAGTCGACGGTCTCGATCGCCACGTTCCAGCTCTCCCGGTTCGCGGTGTCGAAGATCAGCAGGCGGAGCCGATCCTCGGCTTCCTTCACCGTGGTCTCCGCGATGATCAGCTGCTCCTGGTCCGCGGCGACTTCCGCCTGCGCCGACACCAGGTCGAGCGGCGGCGAGGTGCCGACGTCCACTTTGGCCTTGTTGACGCGCACCAGCTCCTGGGCGAGGTCGAGCGTGGACCGCCGCGCGTTCACAGTGTCCCGCGCCGAGACCAGGTTCCAGTACGCCGACTTCACATTTGCGGTCGTGTGGACCAGGCTTTCGCGCAGCCGCGTGTCCGAGATGTCGCGGTTGGTCTTGCTGGTCGCCAGCTGCTGACGATTGCTGTCGAAGGACAGGTTCCGGACGAGCGGCTGCGACACGGCGACCGAGAGTCCCGATTGCACCAGCGGGTTGTAGCTGTTCAAGATGTTGTTGCTGTTCGTGTGGGTCAGGGTCCAGCCGAGGCTGTAGTTGGTGCCATACCACGGCAGGCTCTGACTGAGACCGGCGTTGGTGGTGCCGATCTTGGTGTCCTGCGGGACCGGCGTCAGGAAGTTCGACGGCGGCAGCACCTGGTTGTTCGAGTTGGCGCTGGTATTGAAGATCGGCCGGAACACGCCGGAGGCGGCGGCGATGCGCGCATCGCCAATCTGCGGGTCGATGCGGTCGGCCGCCAGATCGGGGTTGTTGTCGAGCGCCATCTTGACCGCCTCGTCCACGGTCAGACGGAGGGTCGCCGGCGTTTGTGCCGCGACGCCACCTTCGCGCGGTGCGGCGGGCGGTCTGCTCGGCTGTGCCGACGCCGTTGCCGCGAGGCCGATGGCGAGCAGCGCGATGAGCGTGGTGCGGCCCAGCGCGGCGCCGGAGGACGCCGCGGCGTTGGGCACGGTGTGGCCGAACGCGCCCGTGGCGCGCGCGTCGTCAATCGGATCGACCTTCCGTCGGCCGAAGATCCGGATCTTCGACGCATCGTCGAACAGCGAGTAGGCGACCGGCGTCACGAGCAGGGTCAGGAGCAGCGCCAGCGACTGGCCGCCGAAGATGACGTAGCCGATGGCGTGATTGGTGCCCGATCCGATCCCGCGCGAGACGATGAGCGGGATCATGCCGGCGACGAAGGCGAAGGTGGTCATCAGAATCGGCCGCAGACGATCGCGGCTCGCCTGGACGATGGCGGCGTGTGTGGACATCCCGGTTTCCTTCAGCTGGTTCGCGTGGTCGATCTGCAGAATCGAGTTCTTCTTCACGACCCCGAAGAGCACCAGCAGTCCGAGCGCCGAGAAGATGTTCAGTGATTGCCTGAAGACGATGATCGACAGGAGCGCGAACGGCAGGGTCAGCGGCAGCGACAGCAGAATCGTGATCGGGTGCAGCCACGACTCGAACTGTGCCGCCAGGATGAGATACATGAACACCAGCGACAGCACGAACGCGGTCACGAAGTTCTGCGCGGCGCGCCCGAGCTCGCGGGACCGGCCGGCCAGGACGCCGCGGTATTCGCCGCTCGTGTTCAGCCTGTTGAACTCGTCGAGCATCGCCGTCTGGATCGCGGCCTGCGACGCGGTCGGCAGCAGGTTGCAGAAGACGGTCACCTGCCGCTGGCGCGCCTGGCGATTGATGTCGGTCGGCGAGGTGCCCGGCTCGAAGTTGGCGACGTTTTCGAGCGTCACGCTGCCCAGCTTCGACGAGGGCACGGCGAGCGCGGCGATCGCAGCCTGTGTCGATCGGTTCTCGGCTTTCGCCCGCAGGTGCACTTCGTATTGCTCGCCGGCGTCGTTGTAGGTGGTCACCTGATCGCCGCCGACCAGCAGCCGCAGCGCCTCGGCGGCGTCGCTGATCTGGACGCCGAGATCCGCGGCCTTCGGCCGGTCAACGTGGATCGACAGCTCAGGCTTGCCGGTGTTCAGCGAGGTGTCGATGTCGACGACGCCCGGAATGACCTTGACCTTCTCGACCAGTTGCTTGCCGAGGACTTCGAGCTTCTTCAGGTCGGGTCCGTTGATCACGAACTGGATCGCGGCGTTCTGCGCGCCGCCGCCGCCGATCACCGCCACTTCCTGCACCGACGTCCGGATGTTGGCGGAGAAGGTGGGCAGGATCTGCTTGCGGATGACGTCCATCACCACGAACTGGTCGCGGCTGCGCGCCTCGATCGGCTTGAGCCGGACGTAAATCGTGCCCAGGTTACGCGTCTTGGCCGGGTCGCCGGCGATCGTGACGAGCGTGTAGTCCACCTCGGGCAGGCGCTCGCGCACTGCGCTGGCCACCCGATTCGTCAGCACTTCGGTCGCCTCGAGGCTCGTGCCTTCCGGCGCGCGCAGGTTCACCTCGAACTCCGATGCATCGTCCTGCGGCATGAAGTTCTTGTTGGCCATCATGAACAGGGGAACGCTCGAGAGGAGCACGAGGACCGCGACACCGGAGACGATGACGCGGTGGGCCATCGCCCATTCCAGCATCCGGGTGTAGATCACGTCGACCGCGTGGAAGATCCTCGAGTCCTTCGACGAGTGCTCGTCGGTCCCGTGTTTCTTCACCTTCAGCCAGCGCGCCGACAACATCGGCGTCAGGGTGAAGCTGACGAGCAGGGAAACCATGATCGCGAACGCCATCGTCAGGCCGAAGCTCTTCATGAAGCGGCCGACGATGCCGCCCATGAAGCCGACCGGCACGAAGATCGCCACCAGCGACAGCGTGGTCGCGAGCACCGCGAGGCCGATCTCCTGGGTCGCGTCCACCGCAGCCTGCAGCTGGTTCTCGTGCTTCTCCTCGATGAAGCGGTAGATGTTCTCCAGCACCACGATCGCGTCGTCGATGACGATGCCGACCGAGAGCGTGAGCGCCAGCATGGTCATCAGGTTGAGGGTGAAGCCCATGTACCAGAGCAGCCCGAAGGTCGCGATGATCGAGGTCGGGATCGCGATCGCGGCGATGATCGTCGAGCGGAGGTTCGTCAGGAAGAGCAGCACGACGATGGCCGCGAGGATCGAGCCGACGACAAGATGCTCCTCGACGTTGTGAATCGACGCTTCAATGAAGTCTGAGGCGTCGCGCACCAGGCGGACCGAGTAGCCGGGCGGCAGCGCCGCCTTCAGCTCTTCGACCTTGGCCCTGACCTCTTTGACCACCTCGACGGTGTTGGTCCCCGACTGCCGACGCACCTGGAGCAGGACGGTGCTCGCGCCGTTGACGTTGGCGATGGTCTCCGGATCGGCTTCGCCGTCCTCGACGCGGGCGACGTCCACGATCCTGACCGGGTGGCCGGCCTGCTGGCGAACCACGATGTCGTTGAACTCGGCGACGGTCTGGACGCGACCGCGCGTGCGCAGCGTCACCGACTGCGGTCCCTGATCGACGCGGCCGCCGGGGATCTCGATGTTCTGTTGCTGGAGGGCGCGCGACACGTCGGTGACCGTCAGGTTGTAGCCGCGCAGGCGATCCGCGTCGAGCCACACGTTGATCTGCCGCTGACGCCCGCCGAGGATGACCACCTGGCCGACGCCGTTGACGCTTTCGATCTTGCGGCGCAGCACCTTGTCGGCGTACTCGGTAATGTCCTTCACCGGCTGGTTCTTCGCGCTCAACGCGATGCTCAGCACCGGCGCGGCATCAGGGTCCATCTTTTCGACCCGCGGCTGCTGGATCGTCTTGGGCAGCTGCGGCAGGACGCTGTTCACCTTGTCGCGCACTTCCTGCGCCGCGGTGTCGGTGTCCTTGTCGAGCAGGAACGAGATGATGACCTGCGAGATCCCTTCGGACGAGATCGATCGGAGGTCGTCGATGCCGCTGATGGTGTTGACCCCTTCCTCGATCTTGTCGGTGATCTCGGTCTCGATCTGCTCCGGCGCGGCGCCGGGCTGGATCGTCGTCACCGTGATGGTGGGGAAGTCGATCTTGGGAAAGCGATCGACGCCCAGGCGCGTAAACGAAAACGCGCCGATGACGGTCAGCGACAGGATGAGGACGGTGGCGAAGACCGGACGTTTAACGCACAGCGCAGCTAGCCATTGCATGATCAGCTCACCTTGATTCCATCGGCGAGCTGCGCGACGTTCTTCGTCGCGACGCGCTCGCCGGCCTTCAAGCCCTTGGTGATTTCGACGAGATCGCCGACCGTCTCACCGGTCGTGACGATGCGTTCTTCCACGTGGTCGCCGGCGACGACATAGACACGGCTGGTGCCGGAGAGCACCGTGACGCTGCCGCTGGGGATCAGCACTCCAGGGGTCCGGCCCGGCTGCTCGATCCGCGCCGTCGCGAAGAGCCCGGGCTTGAGCACACCATCAGCGTTCGGCACCGTGGCCTCCACTGTGAGCGCACGCTGATCCGCCTGCAGCGCGGGCGAGACGTATTTCACCTTGCCCTCGAAGTGGCGGCCGGGGTACGCGTCAACGTCGAAGGTGACCGGCTGGCCCGGCGCCATCGACGAGATCGCCTGCTCGGGGACGGTCAGCTGCACGCGGAGTGGGTTCACCCGGACGATGGTGGCCACCTTCATGCCCTTGGTCACGTAGTCGCCGGTGGCGACGAGCCGCTGCGCGACGACGCCGTTGAATGGCGCGCGGACCGAGGTGTCGGCAAACGCCTTGTGCGCGAGCGAGACGCGCGCGCGCGCCGCCTGGAGCATCTGATACTGCTGCGCCGCGCCGTTCTTCGCCGCCTCGTATTGCTGGCGCGCCGCTTCGGCCTGCGTCCGCCGCTGGTCGTACTCCGACTGTGAGACGACGCGCTGATCGAGGAGCGACTTGATGCGGGCGAACTCCGCCTGCGCGAGATCCGCGCCGGCCTTGGCGTTCTGGACTTCGGGAACCGCGTTGACGTCCATGGCCGCGCCGCCGGTGATGCCGAGCCGCGCCTCGAGCTGGGCCGCGTTGGCTTCGGCTTCTTTCAGCTGGGCGTCGGTCTCGGTCGACGAAATCCGGATGAGCTCGGCGCCTTGCGAGACGGGCGCTCCTCTTTCGATGTTCGCGGCCACGACGCGACCGGCCGTCTCGGCGGCGACGTCGGCCTGCTCCTCGGCCATGAGCGATCCGGTCGCGCGGATGAAGCGCGCGATCGGCTGCTCGGTGGCGGCGACGGCCGCGACCTGGACGACCGGCGGCGAGCTGCTCTGTTCTTTGGCCTTGGCGTCCCCGGCGCTGCACGCGCCGGCGGCGAGCGCCGCGGCGGACAGCAGGGCAAGGGCGAATAAATGGGTGGTTCCGCGATTCATGAAAAACTCCTCGGAGTTATGAAGCTTGAGCATCGGCGACGGGTTCAATCTCGATTGGGCAGTCGATCAGGCCGGAGGATTGGAGCGCGACGTCGGAGCGCAGGCCCGCCAGCGTCAGGTTGAGCACGTCGGTCGCGAGCAGGTCGGCGTCTTCGCCGGGGCCGAGGCGATCCGACAGCCGAAGAACCGCGACCCCGACGATGCCGACCATCAGCGCACGCATCGCGACGGAGGTGTTCAGGCCCTTTGGCAGGTCGCCGGCGTCCACGCACGCCTGCAAGGCCTCGATGATGTGCTGCTTCCGATTTCGGGCGAAGGCGAAGCGCTCGTACTCGCGGCTGATACGCGGCATCGAGCGGTCGACGAAGATCAACGCGAAGTACTGCGGCTGCTCGCGGCTGAACTCGTAGAGTTTCCAGAAGACGGCGCGCACGCGCTCGAGCGGCGGCGCGTCCTTGAAGCGCGGATCGTTGTGGACTTCGCCCGGATCGCCCAGCAGCCGAAGTCCCTCTTCGGCGAGCGCGAAGAAGATGTCGTCCTTGCTGGGGAAGTAGCCGTAGATGGCGGCGGGGCTGTATTCGATGCGTTCGGCGATCTTTCGGATGGAAACGTTTTGAAAGCCTTCGGCGACGAACAGCTCGCGTGCGGCGTCCAGAATGGATCGCCGCACCGCCTCGCGGTCTCGTTCCTGTCGTTCTTTGATGCCCATGTAATGAATGCCTCTGGCGATGTGCTGAACGCCGTTCACCAGTTTAACATCGTTAGACGCAGGAACGTTGTTCGCCGTTCCAACGAACGTAAACTACTGGATCTATTGATGTTGTGCGGCTGTGACGGTCTCAGAGACCCCGTCTCAGAGCTTCGGTCTCAGAGACGCCGTCTCAGAGACGCCGTCTCAGAGACCAGAGGTCTGACCTTAAGGTACGACCTTTAGGTCCAACATCGAGGGGCGGGTCGCGGCGAGCAGGGCCAGGAGACCGATGAAGTAGGTGGCCGAGGCGGTGACCAGGGTGACCCGGAAGCCCCAGTTCATGGCGATGAAGATGGCCAGGGTCGCTCCCAGGACGGACAGCGCGCCGTTGATCCCCCACGCCCAGGCGAGCATCTGCGGTGACCGCGCGCTCAGGATCCTCATGCCGGTCGGCATCGGGATGCCCAGCGCGACGCCGACCGGGACCAGCATGGCGACGGCGATCAGCATGCGGACGCCCCGTGAAAACGGAATCGCCCAGTTGACGATCGGCGTGGCGACGACGACGAAGGCGAGCGCAACGACGGCGACCGTCAGGATCCCGATCGCGCCGCTGCGCCGGAGCAGCGCCCCGTCGAACTGCCGGCTCCACGCCGCACCCAGGCCGGTGCCGAGCAGCAGCGAGAACAACGTCACCGTCAGCGAGTAGACCGGGTGGCCCAGCAGCAGTACGAAGTTCTGCAGTACCGACACTTCGATCAGCATGAAGCCGGCGCCGAGCGCGCCGAAGTACACCAGCCACGCCAGCCAACCGCGCGGCCGCGCCTGTCCCCGGCCCGCGAAGATCAGCGGTCCGATGACGAACAGCACGACCAGCGCAGTGGAAATGCCGAGCAGCGTCATCAGCGCACTCAATCCGTTCCCGAACAGCATCGTCCGCCCAAACGCCACGTCGAACTGGTTCTCCAGCTTCGTGGTGTGAAAGAAGAACGGGCGGTCGTCGGTGGTCGGCCTGATGTCCCACGCGTAGGCGGCATAGAACTGCTGACGGTCGGGCGCGAGCACCAGGCGCGCGTAGTCCGCCGTCGACGAGCCATCGACGTCGACGTTCTGCGCGATGTGGACGCTCTGCGCACGGCCGTCCTGCTGCGCTTTGTTGCGCGCATCGCCGTCGCCAGGCGCGTACAGGACGTCGAATCCCAGCCGGTCGGCGACGCCGCGCAGCTGCGCGATTTCCGCCGCGGTGAACGGTGTCTTCTTCAACATGAACGTCGCGACGTTGTCCTGGCGCACGATCGCGAGCCGATCGGCCGCGGACCATCCGCGTTGTTCGCACGCGGCCTGAGCGAGCGACACGAGCCGCAGCCCATCGGCCACCCACCGGGTGATCGTCAGGACGCCGCCGTCGGTCAGGTGATCGAGATAGTCGTCGAACGCCTCGACCGTGTAGAGCGTGTTCTCGGTCAGCGTATACGCGCCGGCCGCGGTCGCCGCCCACGTGTCCACCAGCGACGCCTGTATCACGTCGTAGCGCTCCGAAGTTCGCCGCACGAAGCTCCGGCCGTCGTCCACGGTCACGTGGACGCGGGGGTTGACGTAGATGCCGCCGGAGAATTCGCGAAACCGATCCCGCATCACCGCGTTGGCGATGATCGGGTTGATCTCGACGCCGTCCACCCGCGACGCGCCAAACACCAGCGCCGACGCGAGATCCCGTCCGCCACCGGGACCGATGACTAACGCCGTGAAGTTCCCCGTCCCCTTCAGGTGATACGCAAACGCCGTGAGCTCGTAGCGCAGGTACTGCGCATTCGAGAGGTCGGCGTTGAGGTGCAGGATCGGCGTTGACGCCGCCGAGTCGATGTCCATGAACCGGGTCTCGGGGAGCGGCCCCTTATAGGCGGAGCTCAGCGACCAGTCTCCGTGCGTGCGCTCGTAGACGCCGATTCGGGAGAACGAATTCCACTTGCTGAACAGGATGCGATCGCCCACATGCCCTTTGGTGTCGACGACGTCGAACCCCGCGCGGCCGGACAGTTGACCGGCGATCGGCACGAGCAGGATGACGACGGCCACCGCGGCGACGCGGCGGCGGCTCGCGGTTGGCGCGAACAGGATCGCGGCAGCCGTGGACAATGCGGCCGCCGCCAGGACGACGCCGGGCGCGCCAAGCCGATCGAGCAGCGGGATCAGGATCAGGCAGCCGGCCGCCGCGCCGATGAGATCCGCGGCGTAGATGGCGTTGACGTGTGCCGACAGCCGCGAAATCGCGATCGTGACGACCAGGCCGCCGGCGAAAAACGGAACCGCGGCGAGCATGTAGATCGTCAGCATCCGCGCAAGGTTGGACGGCGAATAGCTCAAGCCGACGCGCAGCCGCACGAGCACGAACAGCGCGACGATCGTGCAGGCTGCGTAGATCAGCGACTGGACGGCGAGCAGGTCGTCGGTGGCGCGGCGGTCCAGACGCTGCCGCCGGACGTAGGCGTAGACGCCGCTCGCGCTGACGCCGAAGAGCGCGATCGAGATCGCCAGGAATGCGAAGTGGTAGTACATGACGACCGAGAAGATGCGCGTGAGCGCGAGCTCGATCATCAGCAGTGTGGTGGAAATGAGCGCGACGCCGGCAAGGTGCCGGCGGGACGGGGAGGGCATGGCGCGAGAGTGTACCATTCGGCAGGATGAGGTCGTGGCGTACGCATCTGACCGCCGCCCGGCTGAGCGCCGCGTTCATCGCGGCGTCGGCCGTATGGGCCATCCTGCTCGTCGCGGCGACGTTCATCGCCAGCCGCACGCACGCCTCGGCTCTTGGGACCGCGCTGATTGTCGGCGTCTACGGCATCGGCAGCCTGATCTGCCATCAACTGCCGGAGCGCTCGTATCACCTGTGGGCCGCGCAGATGCCGGTCTGTGCGCGCTGCACCGGGATCTATCTCGGCGCGATGCTCGGAGCGCTTGGCGCGCGGCCTCTCCGGGCGCTTGGGGCGCGAGCGCTCCGCCATTCCCGGGCCCTTCTTGTAGCCGCGGTTACCCCGACGCTGGTCACGCTCGTCTACGAGTGGACGACGGGCGACATGCCGTCGCACCTGATTCGCGCCGCCGCCGGCATTCCGATGGGCCTCATCGCCGCGTGGCTGGTCGTGGCCGCCGCGGATAATCAGGTAAACTAACCACCGTGCCCGCTACCGCTGCCGAAGAAACGCAAACGGGAACGCTCTTTCTCCTGTGCCTGGCGTCGTGGGCGATTCCCGGCGCCGGCCATCTCTGGCTGGGCCGGCGCTCGAAGGGGCTGATCTTTCTCGTTGCGCTGCCGCTCATGTTCGCCATCGGCGTCGCGATCCGCGGGCGCCTGTTTCCGTTCGAGCTGTCCGATCCGCTGGTCGGGCTCGCGGCGCTGGCCAACCTCGGGATCGGCGCGACCTACTTCGTCGCCAACGCGCTCGGCTACGGCCTGGGCGACGTCCGGGCGGTGACCTATGAGTACGGCAACGCCTTCCTGATCGTCGCCGGGCTGCTCAACATGCTGGTCGTGATTGACGCCTACGACCTCGCCATGGGGCGCAAGTAGTGCAGAGCCACCTGCTCCTGATGGCGATCTTCGCCTTCTTCGTCTCGCTGGTCTTCGCGGTGATCGCGAAGGACGATGTCGCCGATCAGCTTCGCTTCGGCGGGATGATGTTCGGCGGCTTCCTCGCGTCGGCCGTCGTGCTCGGCTGGCTGATGTATCCGTTCCCATTCTGATGGCGTTCGACAATCTTCTGATCGAGCGGGACGAGGCGACGGCGATCGTCACCGTCAATCGCCCGAAGGTCCTGAACGCGCTCAACACGCAGACGCTCGATGAACTGCGCCGCGCGATGCTCGAGCTGAAGCAGGACGAAGGCGTCCGCGTCGTGATCCTGACCGGTGCGGGCGAGAAGGCCTTCGTCGCCGGCGCCGACATCAACGAGCTGGCAGTGCAGACGCCGACCTCCGGCCGCGAACACGCGCTGGCGGGGCAGCACGTCTTCGATCTGATCGAAAACCTGGGGAAGCCGGTCATCGCGGCGATCAACGGCTACGCGCTCGGCGGCGGGTGCGAGCTCGCGATGGCCTGCACGCTGCGGTTTGCGGCCGACAGCGCGAAGCTCGGTCAGCCGGAAATCGCGCTCGGGTTGATCCCTGGCTATGCCGGCACGCAGCGCCTGCCGCGGCTGGTCGGAAAAGGCCGCGCGATGGAGATGATTCTGACCGGCACCCCAATCGCGGCCGACGAAGCGCAGCGGATTGGCCTGGTGAACCGCGTCGTGCCGGCGGCCGATCTGATGGCCGAGGCCCGCAAGCTGGCCGCGCAGCTGGGCAAGAGCGCGCCGATCGCGATGCGCTACATCATCAATGCCGTCAACAAGGGCGTCGAGATCCCCTTCGCCGAAGCCTGCCAGTACGAGGCCACGCTGTTCGGTCTGGTGGCGTCGACCGAGGACATGAAGGAAGGGACGACGGCGTTTCTCGAAAAGCGCAAGGCCACGTTCAAGGGAAAATGACGTAGGGGCCGACCCGGGTGTCGGCCCGGGCGGACACGCGGGTCCGCCGCTACACAGGATCATGCAGACGATACAAGGATCAGGACGGGCGGCGGGATTCCGGTTTGCGGTCGTGGTGTCGAAATACAACGACTTCATCACCGATCGCCTGCAGGCCGGCGCGCTGGCGGCGCTCGCCGAGGCCGGCGTCGCGCCCAGCGACATCACGCTGGTCCGTGTCCCGGGTGCCTTCGAGATCCCGCTGGCGGCCCTGCACGCCGCGGAAAGCGGCCGTTTCGACGCGATCGTGTGCCTCGGTTGCCTGATCCGCGGCGAGACGGCCCACTTCGAGTACATCTCTTCGGCGGTCTCGCACGGGCTGGCCGACGGTGCGGCGGCGACCGGCGTGCCGATGTCGTTCGGCGTCCTGACGACGAACTCGATCGAGGAGGCGCTGGCGCGCGCGGCCGACGGCAGCAGCAACAAAGGACGCGAAGCGGCGGTCGCGGCGATCGAAATGGCGGAGGTTGTCGCGCAGTTGACGCGGCAGGCGACGCCGAGGAGCTAGCCGGGTGGCACGGGCGCGGAAGGACCCACGCCATCGGGCCCGCGAGGCGGCCTTGCAGATCCTCTATCAGTGGGACATCGGCAAGCGGGACATCGACAAGTCCTCGGCGACCTTTTTCGATCTGCAATGGCCGAACTCGGATCCGCCGGCCGACGACCTGCGCGATTTCGCCACCGCGCTGGCCCGCGACACGACCGAGCGGCTCAGCGAGATCGATCCGCTCATCGCCGAGACGGCCGAGCGCTGGCGGCCCGAGCGGATGGCGATTCTCGACCGCCTCATCCTTCGCATGGCCGTCTGCGAGATGCTGCGCGACCCTTCGACGCCGCCGGTGGTCGTGATCAACGAAGCCCTGGAGCTGGCGCGCACGTTCACGACCGAGGAATCGGTGAAGTTCATCAACGGGATGCTGGATGCGATCAGAAAAAAGATTGAGACTTGATACGTTCTTATGAGCTCCCACGACGAACAAGCGCAGCAGCGTCAGGCGAACCTCGCCGAGCTCTCGACCCTCGGCGTCGAGATCTATCCGCGGTCGTTCGAACGGCAGCACACCATCTCGGCCCTGGTCGAGGCCTACGGTCAGAGAACGCACGACGAGCTCGAGGCCGAGCACGTCACGACCATCACCAGCGGCCGGATTCTGACGATCCGGTCGTTCGGCAAGGCCAACTTCCTGGTGTTGTCCGACGGCCACGCGCGGATCCAGGCGTACATCCGGCAGGACGCGCTGCCCGAGCTCGACTTCAAGATCTTCAAGCTGCTCGATTTCGGCGACTGGGTCGGCGTCGAGGGACGCCTGTTCCGCACCAAGACGAATGAGTTCACCATCTGGGCGACGCGCCTGCACTTCCTCTCGAAGTGTCTGCTGCCGCTGCCGGAGAAGTGGCACGGTCTGACCGACGTCGAGATTCGCTACCGCCAGCGCTACCTGGATCTCATCGTCAACCCGGATTCGCGGCGGGTGTTCGAGACGCGCAGCCGGGTCGTCTCCGCCATTCGCGACTTCATGACCGCGCGCGGCTACCTCGAGGTCGAGACGCCGATGATGCAGCCGATTGCCGGCGGCGCCATCGCCCGGCCGTTCGTGACGCACCACAACACGCTTGACATGGATCTCTATCTCCGGATCGCGCCGGAGCTGTACCTCAAGCGACTCACTGTCGGCGGGCTCGAGAAGGTGTTCGAGATCAACCGGAACTTCCGGAACGAAGGGATCTCGACCCAGCACAACCCCGAGTTCACGATGATGGAGTTCTACGAGGCGTATTCCGACTACCAGGCGCTGATGCGGATGACGGAAGAGATGATCTCGACCGTCGCGACGCGAGTCCTTGGCACCGAACAGATTCAGTTTGGCGATCATCAGATCTCGCTGACGCCGCCGTTTATCCGCCTGTCGCTGCGCCAGGCGGCGCGCGAGGCGGCGTCTCGGAAGCTGGGGCGCGAGATCGCCGATGCCGATCTCCGCGACCGCGGCCGCGTCGCCGCCCTGGCGAAGGAGCTCGGGCTCGAGGTCGATGCCGGCTACGGCGCCGGCAAGATCACGACCGAGATCTTCGAGCGCCTCTGCGAGGACCGGCTGATCCAGCCGACCTTCGTCTACGATTTCCCGACCGAGGTCTCGCCGCTCTCGAAGCAGAAGCCCGAGGACCCGGACACGGTGGAGCGCTTCGAGCTCTATATCGGCGGCTTCGAGGTGGCCAACGCCTTCAGCGAGCTCAACGATCCGATCGAGCAGCGGCGCCGGTTTGAGGGACAGCTCGAGAACCGCGCGAGCGGCGACCTCGAAGCGCACGCGATGGACGAGGACTACATCCGGGCGCTCGAGTACGGCCTCCCGCCGACCGCGGGCGAAGGCGTCGGCATCGATCGGCTGGTGATGCTGCTGACCAACAGCCCGTCGATTCGCGACGTCATCCTGTTTCCGTTGATGCGAGCGAGAGAGTAGGGGCGGACCCATGTGTCCGCCCATCACCGCCGCCGTCGTTCGGGCCGACACGCAGGCCGGCCCCTACGAGATGTAGGTATATGACCCTGCCTTTCGAACTGCACATCGCGCTGCGCTACTTGCTCGCGAAGCGCAAGCAGGCGTTCATCTCGGTGATCTCGTTCATCTCCACGCTCGGTGTCACCGTCGGCGTCATGGCGCTGGTCATCGCCCTCGCGCTGATGACCGGGCTGCAGCAGGAGCTCCGCGACCGGATCGTCGGCTCCAACCCGCACATCTACGTGTGGAACACCAGGGGCATCGACGACTACCGCACGGAAGCGGAGAAGCTCCGCACAGTGCCGCACGTGCTCGGCGCCGCGCCGGGGATCCTCGGACAGGGACTGCTGTCGGCCGGCGAGACCCAGCCGGTCCAGATCAAGGGCATCGACCCCGTCCTCGAGCAGCAGGTGACCAACTTGAAGGGCTCGGTGACCAGCGGCAGCCTCGATGCCTTGAACACCGCGGAGGGTGATCTGCCGGGCATTCTGCTCGGACGGGATCTCGCCGCGAAGCTCGGCGTGACGACCGGCGATTCCGTGTCGCTGACGATGGGTGTGACGCTGACGCCGGCAGGGCTGCTGCCGCGGACGCGGCGGCTGCAGGTGGTCGGGCTGTTCAGCCTCGGGCTGTTCGAGTTCGATTCGACCTACGGCTTCCTCTCGCTCGACGTCGCCAAGCGGCTGCTCGGCAAGGACAAGATCGATCTGATCCAGCTGCGCGTGGACGACATCTTTGCCGCGCCCAGGATTGCGCAGTCCATCCCTGCCCGTCTCGGTCCCCAGTACGTGACCCAGGACTGGGCCGACATGAACAAATCGCTGTTCTCGGCGCTGGGCTTGGAGAAGATTGCGATCTCGCTGACGATCGGCCTGATCGTGATGGTCGCCGCGCTCAACATCGTGGCGTCGCTGATCCTGCTGGTGATGGAGAAGCACCGCGACATCGCGATCCTGAAGACGATGGGGGCAAGCGCGCGGAGCATTACGACGATCTTCATGATGCAGGGGCTGATCATCGGCCTGGTCGGCACGGCGGTCGGCGCGTCGGCGGGTTATGCGTTGTCGACGGTGCTCACGCGCTACAAGCTGATCAAGGTGCCGGCCGACGTGTACCAGATGTCGTACATGCCGT
>Ga0105242_10002350_pt1 | contig 14921 bp, 9 predicted proteins | sample KBSM24metaG_FD_81521 | JGI IMG/M metagenome (GOLD analysis project Ga0105242, IMG submission 81521) | Miscanthus rhizosphere microbial communities from Kellogg Biological Station, Michigan, USA - KBS M2-4 metaG | ecosystem: Host-associated > Plants > Roots > Rhizosphere > Soil | place: Michigan... | reverse complement strand
GGCATGTAGGTCGCCCCTGCCTGCAGCGCCATCTTCACCTGCGAGGGGTTCATGCCGGGCGTGCCCTGCAGCAGCAGCGCCACGCCGCCGCTCACCATCGGCGCCGCCATGCTGGTTCCGCTCAACTGCATGTAGCTGTTCGAGCCGTTGCCCGCGCGGTGCAGGTACGGATATTCGATCGGAATGTTCGAGCCGTTGGCTTCGAGCGACACGATCTTGTTGCCCGGCGCCGCGACGTCCGGTTTCACAGTCCCCTCGAACCTCGTCGGGCCTCGCGAGCTGTACGTGGTGAGCGTGTCGTCGCTCCGCTTCACCGTGCCCCACGTGTTCAGCGAGCCGACCGTGATCGCCCACGGGGAATTGCCCGGTGAGGTGATGCCTCCGAGAACGCGGGTTCCATCCGCGGTCACGCCGTCGTTTCCAGCTGCGGCGACCACGACGATGCCGGCGTGGAAGGCGTCAGCGACGACCTCGCACAAGGGATCGGTGGCCGAAGGCTCCATGACCGGATGCCCGAGCGACAGGCTGATCACGCGGATGTTGTAGCGCGCGCGGTTGGCAATCGCCCACTGGATGCCGGCAATGACATCGCTCGTGCGTCCAACGCCGTCCGCGCCGAGCACGCGCACGTTCACGAGCTGCACGCCGGGTGCGACGCCGCCGTTGAACAAGCCGGTGACTGACGCCGCCGCCGATCCGTTACCCGCGATGATGCCGGCGACGTGCGTCCCGTGGCCGAACGCGTCGAGCACCGACGGATCGCCGGTGATGAGGCTCACGTTCGCGACCACCTTGCCTGTCAGTGCCGCGTGCGGCGAGATTCCTGAGTCGACGATGGCGACGCCGATCCCCTGTCCGTTGACGCCCGGGATCGCTCCGATTCCCAGGAGGCCGCCGGCCACGCCCGCGCGAACCTGATCGGCCGCCGTCGCTTGATTGGAGATCGACATCCCCACCTTGACGAGCGGGTCGCCGGACAAATGGTCGAACGCGGAATCGTTGGCGATTTCGTCGAGCTCGGCGCTGCTCGCCGAGATCACCGCTCCGCCGGCCAACGTACGAAGAACCTGAACGTGATGCTTTGTGGTCAGTGACGTCAGCGCGTCGGCGTCGCCGTGAACGATCACGCGTGTGCGCGCTGACGTATGGCGGGCGATGTGACCCAGGAGATCGTCTGACAGGTGCGCGCGTTTGTCCTCGGCGCCACGGATACCGAGCGCGGACACCGCCACCAGCGCTAAAACAGTAGAGGTCTGTTTAATGTTCATAATATGACAATAGAGACGTTAAGTGTCGTTGATGTGCAGAAATAGCAACGTTGAAGCCAACATCCGTGCTACCAAGATAAGTGACTGAATCGGCGTTGGTTAGCCTGAAAAATGGTCATTGGAAAATTTAGACTCTCTTGTTCAATCACGAGACACGACGAACCATTACTGGCCCAAAGCATCGCCGTAACTGATGCAAATAATGCTGTTACGTATTTGATGTCTTATTACGGAACTGACGGTGCGATTCCGGCACGCACTCTGGCGAGGACAGGCGTTCGTTCGTCAGGCGTCGACGAGAGCCTGGAGGGCTTTGGCGATCTGTACGTATTCCGCGTAGTGACGCTGATACAAATCGAGCTTTTCACGCTCGATCGCATCGAGCCTGGCGCGCGCCACCGCGCTGCCGCCATGCTCGGTCAACTCCTGGTGTGCGGCCGCGGCTTTCAGCTTGTACTCGGTGTCGTGCGCGAACTCCCACGCCAGCCAGTCGGCGGTCCAGCGGGCGTGCGCTGCCTCGATCCGTTCGACCGGAAACGGGAACCTGCCGCCGCTCGCGCGATCGAGGGCGGCGAACTCCTCCGGGAACAACTGGCGCGCCGCCTTTGCGATCGGCTGCCACACGAGGAACGTGCGGGGATCCTGCTGCGAGGCGGCAAGCGCCGGCGCGAAGAGCGCCAGCAGCGTCGCGACGCGTTCAGTGGTCCCCGAACGCTCGCGCGACGCGCGCAGCTGATTGCCGACGTGCCACCCCGCCCACGCGACGGCGCACGCGACGATCAGCGCGGAGAACAGAATCACGGTGACCCGAACCTCGGATGATGATCGACCGGGCTAGTACTGCAGCGCGACGTGGACCTGTTCGCCCGGCAGCTTCGCGCGGCCGTTCAACGCGACCAGCTCGATCAGAAACGCATACGCGTGGACGATACCGCCGATTTTCCTGACGAGTTCGCCCGCCGCGCGCGCGGTGCCGCCCGTCGCCAGGAGGTCGTCGACAATCAGGACACGCTGCCCTTTCTTGACGGCGTCCTCGTGAATCTCGAGCATGTCGGAACCGTACTCGAGCGCGTAGCTCTCCCGCACGCAGGCTGCCGGCAGCTTGCCCGGTTTCCTGACGGGCGCGAACCCGGTGCCGAGTCGATCGGCGACCGGCGCACCGAAGATGAATCCCCGGCTCTCGATGCCCACGACGAGATCGATCTGCTGATCCTTGAACGGGAGGCACACGGCATCGATGGCGGCGCGGAGCCCCGCCGGCTCCTTCAGCAGCGTGGTGATGTCGTAAAACAGGATTCCGGCTTTGGGGAAGTCCGGGACGTTGCGAATCTGTGCTTTCAGGTCGGTCATGGTTACTTTACGGCGAAGCCGGTGTCCCTTTCGTCCGGCACGGTGTGTTCGATCTCCAACGCGTCCACGCGCGCGTGCGGCGGACCGTGGCGCAGCGCCTGCTCGAACCGTGTCATCGCGTCGGCCTCTCCTTCGGCGGCGGCTTCCACGCGTCCATCGGGCAGATTACGAACCCACCCGTGCAGGCCGTTACGAAACGCAGCTGCCTGCGCGAAATAGCGGAAGCCGACACCCTGAACTTGGCCGCTGACGAGAAACCGGCGGGCGACGCGCACCGATGGCGATGATAGCAGAAGCGTTGCGACGCCGAAGGGCGCGGCGTCTGCGGTCGATTGACGGACGACTATGCCGGCCGCTCGAAACTCTGCACCGGGGCGACCGCCAGCATCTTCTGCGCGGCCGACGCACGCTGCAGCACCAGGATCGCATGCTGCCAGACCAGCTCGGCGAACTTGACGAGCAGTTCCGACGGCACGGAGCCGAATTCGAGCTGGTCCGAATCGTCGGCGTAAACGACGGCGACCGGCGTATCGCCTGAGATGAGCGGCAGCGCGACCGCGCACGCGGGCGCCCCGCCAAACGGCACAGCGCACGCCTCGTCGCCGCTGGCGGCGATGAATCGCTGGGTCCGCCTCGAGTTGACTGCACGGGTCATGAGCGAATCGACGCTGGTTGGAATCACGACCTTGGCGACGTCGCCCTCGAACTCGAAGCCGACGTGGTTGACGCACTCGAGGCGTCCGCTGCGCACGCGGAACAAGGCGACGCGTGGGAACTCCCGGCCAAGGCCAGAGACGACCGTCGTCAGCACGGCGCTCGGCGTGGACGCGCTGGCGAGCGCGCTGAACACGGCGAGCAGCTCGTCGAGTGGCAGCGCCGTGCGCGCGACCGCCTGCTGTTGCAGCGTGTTGACGTGCTCCTGACGGAGCTCCTCGAGCGAGGTGTCGAATTGCCTGGTGAGTCGCTGCGCCTCGGCCTGTGCGGCCTCGAGTGCGGCTTTCACTTCTACCAGTTCCTGTCCGGATGATTCGTGGGCGGCCGCGAGGCTGCGCTGATGCTCCGCCTCCAGCAGCGTGATCTCGGCACGCGCGGTCTCGAGAGCGGCTCGCGCAGCCGCAAGATCCTTGTCCGCGGCGGCGGTGGCTGCGGTCAGGTGTATGTTGTGCTCCGCCTCGAGACGCTTGGTCTCGGCTCGTGAGGCTTCGAGGGCCGTGCGCGCCGCCGCACGCTCCTTGTCGGCGGCGGCGTTGGCCGCGGCCAGACTCTGCTTGTGCTCGGCGTCGAGGCGCTTGGCCTCGGCGCGGGCGGCTTCGAGGGCGGATCGCGCGGACGCCAATTCCTTCTCCGCTGCGGCGCTGGCGGCAGCCAGGCTGCGCTTGTGCTCCGCCTCCACACGCTTGGTTTCGGCCCGCGCCGTATCGATCGCGGCCCGCGCGGCTGCGAGTTCCTTGTCCGCGGCGGCTCTGGCGGAGGACAGGCCTTTCTGGTGTTCCGCTTCGAGCCTTTGTGCGTCCGCCCGCGCGGTGTCGAGCGCCTTCCGTGCCTCCGCCCGCTCGTGTTCCGCGGCCGCGTTGGCGGCGGCCAGCGTCTGCTGATGCTCCGCTTGGAGCCGTTTCATCTCGGCTTCGGCGGCCTCGAGTGCCGCGCGTGCGGTCTGACGTTCTTTCTCCGCGGCGGCGTTGGCCGCGGCGAGCTTGCGTTGATGGTCGGCGTCCCGGCGCTCGGCCTCGGCGCGATCCTTTTCAGCCTCGGTGCGGACGGTGGCCAGCTGGCGGCGGGTCTCCTCCCCGTCTGCCGTCAGCTGCTCGGCCTCTTGGATGCGCCGTTCCAGCTCGCGCGCCTGCGTTTCGAGCTGCGCGCGGACCGACGCCAGAGCGGCGTCGTGTTCCCGCTGGCTTCCGGCGAGCACGGCTTCAGTCCGCGATTCCGCGTCGTGGACCAGCCGATCGATCAGCGCGGAGACTTCCTGTACGGCGTACTCTTGAAACTCCATACGTGTCCTGTGTCGAATCAAATCAGTCCGGACAACTCTGCCGACAGAATCCCGTCGCATTCGGGGCAGACGATGATGTAGCCCTTGCGCGGAAGCGTTGACGTGAACGACACGTGACTGCGCAGCAGACGGGAGACGCGTACGACGCCGATTTCGGAGCAGCACTGCGGGCACCGTGTCGGAAATTCGAGCGTGTATACCGCTCCCCTGTCCGCATGTTTATGGCGGCGTGTCGACACATCCGACTCGGTCAGGTCGTACACACGCTCGTCCTGCGCCGGCTGCGACACGAGCCGGGTTGGCCCCTGACCGCGGCGTACGGAATGCGCCTGTCGAGCAGCCGCGAGTTCGTCTGCTGGCGCAGTGCGAACCGGCGCGGGCGGATCGTCGGGAAAAATCATCTCGGGCAGCTCGTCGCATTGGCCCGGCTCCGGGCTTCGTCTGCCTGAGAGCCCAGCGACTGCGCGGCACGGAAGGCCGCCTTCAACCCTGCTTGATTCGGATCGAACAGGCCCCACTCGTCCTCAGCGGTACCCACGCGTGGCGAGGGTGGGACGATCGTGTAAGCCGCTTTTCCATTCATCGCCGTGTTCTCCGGGAGGCGGGTAGGACAGGAAAAGGGGCAAGTGTCGTTCCAAGATCGCTGCGGGCACGATCTGCCCGCAGCTCATGAGGTTAAGTCGTTGCGCGTGTTCCCTTCGCCGACGACTTTCGATACCGTTCTGACGAATCGGTAATCGCCGTGCGCAGCAGCGTTCGTTACGGCTGCGGGGCCTTCAACGCTTCGGCCTTGATCGGATCGAGCTTGAGCCGTTGCAGCAACTGGTTGACGGGGGGCATCTGGCCTTTCACGCGCGTAGCGAGCTTGCCCAGCTGCTCGTCCAGGGCGTTGGACAGCGTGCGGAAGACCGAGTAGGCCTGCTCGGTCGGCCTCACGTCGGCGCTCTCGATCACGCCCTGCAGCGCGGCAATCTTGTTGTTCAACTTGATCGGGAAGTTCAGCGGATCCTGGCTGCTCTGAAGCTTGACCTGGTAGATCTCGTTCTCGATCGCGCTGAGCGCGGACGCGAACTCGTCGAGCGACTTCGCGACTGACGCCGATTTCGCGTCGAGCTTGCCCTTGCGCTCGTCGATCTGCGCCTTGATGCCGCGGATCAGCAGCACCGCCTCGTTCGCCTGGCTCGATTTGTCGCGGACCTTGATGGCCAGATCGAACTCCTCCCGGAGATCCTGGTCGGTGACGTCTTTCAGCAGATGCGGTTCGCGCCGCACCGCAAACGACTGCGTCTCGCTGTGCCCGTCGGCCGTCACGCGCACTTGATACGTGCCCGGCGCCGCAATCGGACCGCGGGAGCTTGCCGCCCACATGATGAGGCCTGGAAAGTCACTCGCGCCGGGATACCGCAGGTCCCAGGTCAATCGGTTCAAGCCCGCCGCGACCGCGGGATGCGGTTCCGGCGGCCGCCTGGGCGCATCGTCCGTCGAACCGTCCGGGGTCGGCGGCTTGCGATCGGCGTCGGCCTGCGTGCCTGTGAACGTTCGAATCACCGCCCCCTGCGGATCGAGGAATTCCATCGTCACCTTTTGCGCGGGCTCCTTCAGGAAGTAGTCGATGGCGACGCTGCGATCGAGACCCCGCAACGCGTCGTCAGGCTTGAAGAGATGAAACGCCGTCGTGGCCGGGATGCCTCCCTGGCGCAACGGCGCGATCTTGTCCATGACGTAGAAGCCGCGTCCATGCGTCGCGATCACGAGGTCGCGCTCCTCGACCGCAATATCGTGCACCGGCGTGTCGGGGAGATTCTGCCGGAGCGACTCCCATTTGCCCCCGTCGTCGAACGAGATGTAGATCCCGTGCTCGGTGCCGAGATACAGCAGTTTGGGCTGCTTGATGTCCTCGCGGATGGCGCGCGCAAAATCGTTCGAATCGATGCCGCTGCTGATCGCCGTCCAGGTCTCGCCGTAGTCGTCGGTACGGAACACGTACGGCTTGAAATCGTCCTGCTGATAACGGTTGGCCGCGACGTACGCCGTGCCCGCGCGGAACGGCGAGGCCTCGATCAGGCTGATTCGCGCGAAGTCACCAAGGCCTTTGGGCGTCACGTTCTTCCAGTTCGTCCCGGCATTGCGTGTCACCTGCACGTAGCCGTCGTCGGAGCCGGCCCAGATCACGTTGGTGTCTTTCGGCGACGGCGCGATGGCGAACACCGTTGCATAGGTTTCGACGCCCGTGTTGTCCTTCGTCAGCGGACCACCGGAGGGGCCCATGGTCTTGGGATCGTGACGAGTCAGGTCGGGGCTGATCCGCTCCCAACTCTGGCCCTCGTTCGTGGACTTCCAGACGTGCTGCGACCCGACGTAGATGATTCGCGGATCGGTCGGCGCCATCACGATCGGAAACGTCCACTGGAACCGCTCCGCGATGTCGGCGGACGCGTAGCCCATGGGGTTGTCCGGGTACGGGTTCACCTGGCGCTCCTGCCCCGTGCGCTTGTCCTGCCTGGTGATGAGGCCGCCGTAGCTGCCGGCGTAGAAGATGTCGGGGTTCCGCGGGTCGCTGGCGATGTAGCCGCTCTCGCCGCCGCCGACCGAATAGAACACTTCGTCGGCGCCGCCGCCCGATCCACCCGGGCCGCCCTGCGGCGGCTGGCTCGAGACGCACGCCGTGCTGTTGTCCTGCTGCGCGCCGCAGATGTGATACGGCACGTGCTTCGTCGTAATCACGTGATAGAACTGCGCCGTCGGCATCGGCTCCGGTGTCCACGTCTCGCCGCCGTTCACCGAAATCGTGCCGCCGCCGTCGTTGGCCTCGATCATCCTGTTCGAGTCGTTGGACGCGATCCACATGTCGTGGTTGTCGCCGTGCGGTACGTTGCTCGACTTCCATGTCTTCCCGGCGTCGGTCGACTTGTAGATGTTGACGTTCAGGACCCACACCGTGTCCTTCACCTTGGGATCCGCGAAGACGCGCGAATAGTAAAACGCCCGCTGGCGCAAATCGCGGCGCTCGTTGATCCGCTTCCACGTCGCGCCGGCGTCGTCGGACAGGAAGAACCCGCCGTCCTCGGCTTCGATTTGCGCGTAGACCCGATTTGAATCGGCGCCCGAGACGGAGAGTCCGATCTTGCCGAGCATCGTTTTCGGAAGCCCGGGATTGTGCGAGATCTCGGTCCAGTGATCGCCGCCGTCCGTCGACTTGAAGATGCCGCTGCCGGGACCGCCGCTCGACATCTCGAACGCGTTCCGGTACGCCTCCCAGAGGGCGACATAGATCACCTGCGGGTTGTTCGGATCGATCACCAGTTCGTCGGCGCCGGTCTTGTTGTCGCGGAAGAGAATTTTCTCCCACGTCTTGCCGCCATCTTTCGATCGGTACACTCCGCGATCCGCATTCGGCGCGGCGTGATGACCGAACGCGGCGACGTAGACGATGTCGGGGTTGGTCGGGTGAACGCGGATTTTGGCGATCACCTGGGTCTCTGTCAGTCCGATGTGCGTCCAGGTCTTGCCGGCGTCCGACGACTTGTACGCCCCGCCGCCCTGAATGATGTTGCCCCGGATGTCAGCCTCGCCGGTGCCGATGTAGACGACGTCGGGATTGGAGGCGGAGACCGCGACCGCGCCGACCGACGAGTAGTGAATCTGGCCGTCGGTGACCGGCTTCCATGAGATTCCTGCGTCGGTCGTCTTCCAGAGACCGCCGCCGGTCGCGCCCATGTAGTACTCGTACGGCCGCATCGTGCTGCCGGCCACCGCGATCGAGCGGCCGCCGCGCGCGGGTCCGAGACTGCGCCAGCGGAGCGCGCCGAACGGACCGGCGCTGGTGGGTTGCGCGGCGCCGCCCTGCCGCTGGGCGATCGCGATCGCCGGCGGCAGCAGAAGGATGAAAACGATTAGGTACAGTGAATACCGGAATCCTCGTGACATCCGGCCATTTTACTACCGGGCGCCGGAGACGACGACGAAGCGGACCAGCGGTGTGTAGGTGCGCCACAGCGCGCGGCCTGACGTGGCGCCCATGCCCTCGCGTTCGTAGAGCACGCGCAGCGGTATTCCTCGAGCGACGAACTCGTCGAACGCATTGCGACGCATCAGGCAATAGAACTGTCGTGGATCTTTGAAGAAGGCGTCTGCTTCCTCTGGCGTCTCGAGAAACGTCGTGTGCCGTCCGACGTAGAACCGGTATGTCGGCGTCCAGCGATTCAGCCGGAAGCTGGCGATGCGATCGTCCGGGACGGCCCTCTCTGCCACCCAGCGTGCCATCTCCGGGACGACCTTGCGCTCCTCGAGCGCGGGCAGCACATAGAGAATGAGCCCGACGTACGTCGAGATGAGGGCAATCATCACGAGCCACGGCACCCGCGGCGGAAGTGCGCGACGAGCGTTGGCCAACGCCGACAGCGCCGCACCGGCGACCGTCAGCATGATCGGGATCATTGCCGCGCCCCGCGGCAGTTCGAGCCGCGCCATCAGGAAATAGCCGCACCCGAGGCCGACGGCCACGAGGATCGGGCCGATCAGATACAGCCCCATCCGGGATGCGCGGTTGCTCGGCGCCATCTGATTGGCGCGAACATCCGCCCACGCTCGGGAGCAGATCAGACAGAGCGCGGGAGCGGCCGGGAAGACATAGTGATCGAGCTTGAACGTGGAGAGCGTGAAGAACCCGACGACTGCGAGCGTCCACGCCCAGAGCATCGTCTCGACGCTATCAACGCCGTCGCCCCGCTTCCACGCGCGGAGATCGTCGACCAGCCGGCCGACGAGCAGACCGGTCCACGGCAGCAGCGCGGCGGCAAGGATCTGAAAGTAGAACCAGAAGCCCGGCTGGTTCGCGAAACGGCTTCCCGCAAACAGGCGGAAGTTTTCGTCCAGGACGTAGCCGTTGACGAACCCGTCCTTGAACCGCACGTACATGTACACGAACCAGGGGGCTGACACCGCGGCGATGACGAGCAGCCCGAGTCCCCAGCGCAGCCCAAGCAGACGCCGCCTCAAGTCGGCCGAAACGGCCAGCAGCAACAACATCGTCAGACCGCAGAGCACGAGGGCGATCGGTCCTTTCACCTGGACGCCGAGCGCGATCGCCAGGTACCCCAGCCATTGCAGACGAGGTCGATCGCGCAGCGCGGCCACCGCCAGGCATGCGGCGCCGCCGAACATGAACATGGTGAACAGCGTGTCCAGAATTGCGTAGCGCGCCAGCCCAAAAACACCCGGACAGGCGGCGAGCATCAGTCCGGCGACGAGGCCGACATCGCCCGAAATGGTGACCGTGCCGAACCACACCGTGATGGCCACGAGTCCGAGCGCAGCGAGCGCAGGCACGAGGCGCGCCCCGAATTCCGGGTCGCCAGTCAGGCGCATGAACGTGCCCTGCAGCTGGTGGAACAGAACTGGCTTATCGAAAAACGGCTCCTCGTTGTAAAACGGAGCGGTCCAGTCGGAGGTTGCGATCATCTCCCGGCTGGTTTCGGCATAGTGGGCTTCGTCGGGATCCCAGAAGGTCGGGGTCCCCAGACGCCAGAACAGCACGACGAACAGCAGGACGGTCGACAAGAGGGCGACAGCCGCGTCGTGCGCGGAAAGCTTTGGCATCTGTAAGGTTCGGGACGATACTCTTGGCAGCGAGGCACAGCTTAACAATTCTTAACATTCATGAATAGCGCAGAATCATCAGGTCGAACCCCTCACCCGTCGCGTGCGGCGTACTGCCCCGTGCTGATCGTCGAAGACGACGAGGATTTGCGCGAGATGATGGCGCAGATGCTGACGATCGAGGGGTTCACGACGGCCACCGTGTCCAACGGCCGCGAGGCGCTCGACTACCTGCACTCCACGCGGAAGCCGAACGTCATTCTTCTCGACCTGATGATGCCGGTCATGGACGGGTGGGAGTTCAGGCGCCAGCAGAAGGCCGATCCGCAAATCGCGCCCGTGCCGGTGATCGTGCTCTCCGCGCTGGATCAACGTCGCGCTGCCCCCGTCGAAGCCGAAGCCTTCCTGAACAAACCGCTCGATTTCGACCGGCTCCTCGAACTGGTTCGCGACCACTGCCGCTGAGGCGGGCGCGGCATGCCGGTTGATACACTGGCCTCCTGGTGGCGCGCCTTCGACGACTTCGATCGATCTCCGCGACGCTCGCGAAAGCCGTCGTCGGGCTGATCGCCCTGATTCTGGCGATCGTGCTCCTGGCCCTGGTCGCCATCGAGACCGGGTGGGTCAAGAACAGGATTCGGGATCTGATTGTCCGCCAGGCGAATGAGTACCTCACCGCCACGCTGAGCATCGGCCGCCTCGAGGGCTCTCTCGTGCGCGGATTGCGTCTCGGCGACATCTCACTCGGACGAGGCGATCACACCCTGATTCGCATCGACGAAGTCGCCGTGAGCTACAGCATCCGGGAACTGTTTCAACGAGGCGTGGTGATCCGGAGCGTCCGCATCACACGCCCCATCGTTGTCGGCGCGAAGATGGCCGACGGTCATTGGGATTTGGGCGCGCTCATCAAGCGCGACTCGAGCGAACGGAATCGCACGGGCCCCAACCGGCCGATCCAGGTTCAGTCCATCGAGGTTGTCGATGGCCGAGTGTCGCTGCAGGATCCGCTCGACTTCGGCGCGGCGCACGTGCCGACCGATTTTCAGCAACTCAACGCCTTGTTCTCGTTCGTGTACGTACCGGTGCACTGGACGCTGGATTTCTCGCGCGTGTCGTGGATCGGACACGCGCCCGACTTGTCGGTCGGCCTGCTGACCGGCCGCTTCGGCCTCGGAGCCAAGGGTTGGTTCTTCGAACGCTTTGATGTGCGAACTGCCCGGTCCCGATACTCGCTCGACGGCACGATCGACACCGGCACAAAACCAACCACGCTGAACCTGCAGGTGCACGCGGAGCGCTTTGCGTTTCAGGAATGGGCGGGCGTGCTTCGCGGCCTGAAGAGCATCGCCGTCGATGCTTCGTTCGACACGTCATTGGTCGGCCCCGTGGATCGGCTCGTCACCGACTTGAGACTCTCGGGCACCGGCGGCGGTGTGAAGGGACGACTGACGCTGGACACGTCAGTTCCAGGCTGGCACGGCGCGGGAGCGGTCGACGTGGATCGGTTGAACCTTGCCCGCTGGCTCGATCGCGCGGACCGGCCTTCCGACATCACGGGACATGTGACTTTCGATCTGGCGCTCGAGCTCGGCCGCCATTTCCCGCGCGGCATGTATACGTTTCAGGGCGCGCACGCGATGTACATGAACTACGCGGCGGACAACCTGCGCGCGCGTGGACGCCTCACAGACACCCAGGTGCTGATTACCGAAGCGACGGCCTCGGCCTACGGCGCCGCCGTGACGAGCATCGACTCCGCGCTTGGCATCGACAGACCGTTTCCGTTTCACTTTCAGGGTCATATCACCAGCATCGACCTCAGGAGTCTGCCGCAGGCCATTCCGGTGCCGCACGTCGAAAGTCTTCTGACGTTCGACTACGACGTCACGGGACGGTTTGTCGAGCCGTTCATCGCCGGGCGGGCGACGTTCTCGCGCTCGGCGTTCCTTGGTGCCGGCGTCGGAGAAGGCACGGTCGGATCGATCGACACTTCGGAGTCGCCGATACGCTATTCCGGAGATGGCGAAGTCGACGGAATCAATCTTCGTCGCTTCGGGCAGGGCCTCGACGTCGGCTGGCTGCAGCAGCCGCAGTACGCCGGCACGCTGTCCGGGCACTTCCGCGTCGACGCCAGCGGCACGACGCTGGCCAGCCTTGCATTGACTGGTGGCGGACACCTGTCGCGCGCGGACCTTTTCAAAGGCACACTGTCCGACGCGGACGTCTCGATCGCCATCGCCGACGGCACGTTGCGCGGGTCGTACGACGGCCGATTCAACGCGATCGATCCCGCGGTTCCATTCGCCGACTCGCGCCTCGAATCGTCATTGACCGGACGGGGCACGATGACCGTCGAGGTGCGTGATCTCCTGACGCGCACGCCGACGCTCGCGGACTACGACGTATCCGGCAGCCTGGCGCTGAGCGGATCGCGGCGGCAGGATCTGCAGCTGGACACCGCCCGCGTCGATGCCACTCTCAAGAACTCCACGCTCACGGTGTCGCAGCTCGAGCTGCATGCACCCGCGATTGAAGGCCGCGCGGCCGGTACTGTCGCTCTGTCTGACGAGGTCACAACGGATCTGAACTACGACGTAATACGCGCTGATCTCGAGCAATTGGAGTCGCTCATCGGTCGCCGCGCAGGAGGAGCGCTCTCGACGAAAGGCCGCCTCAGCGGTCCCTTTTCCGCGCTGCACATCGTTGGCGATGGGTCCGTCGCGCAGCTCGACGCCTTCGGCCTGCAGGCGTTGACGATGAACGCGCACTATGACGTGGTGGTGCCGTCAGCAGACGGTGTCCGCGCCAAAGGCAGCCTATCGGGCCGGGGAGAATTCGTGACCGTTGTCGGGCAAGCGCTGCAACAGGTTTCCGGCGACGTCACGTACGACTCGGAACGGCTCGGTTTCGACCTGTCGTTGAAGCAGCGCGAAGGCCGAGAAGGGCGCCTGGCCGGCAACATCGATGTTCGATTCGAGCGGCGTGAAGCGTCGCTCGCCGCCTTCACGATCACGCTGGGCCGGCTGCCGTGGCGCCTTGCAGCGTCGACGACCCCTCCCGTCGTTTCATGGACTGACGATCAGATTGCGATCACGCCGACGACATTTGTCGCGGGCGAGACCGACGGGCGTATTGGCCTTGAGGGGACATGGCGGAACGATGGGAACGGCGCGCTTCGGGTCACCGCGTCACGCCTGTTCCTCGACACGCTGCAGGCCGCCTTCGAGCGGCCGGCCCGATACGGCGGCGTCCTCGATTTCGACGGGACCATCCGCGGCACTTGGGAACGGCCGCAGGCCTCCGGATCGCTGACGCTTGCGAACGGGCGAGTGGAGCGCGTCAGCTATCAGACGCTGAAGGCCACGTTCAGCTACGACCAGCACATCTTCGATGTGGACGCGCGGCTCGATCAGTCGCCTGGTGTGTGGATTACCGCGGTCGGCAAAGTGCCGCTCGGCCTCGTGAGCGCCGACGGTCCGGAGCAGCCGATCGATCTGACCGTGAAGTCGAGCACCATCAGCCTGGGGCTCATCGAAGGCATCACCGACGTGGTTCGCAACGTGAGCGGCAACATCACGCTCGACGTGAAGGCCATCGGTACCAGCCGCGATCCGCACCTGGACGGCCGGATCGCGATCGCCAACGCGGCATTTCTCGTGACGCCGACCGGATCCCGATACAAGAACACGAGGGCCGAGATCGCGCTGGCCAGTGAGCGCATCACCGTGGAATCGCTGCACATCGAGGATGGCGATGGTCATCCGCTCGAAGTCCACGGCAGCCTGGGCACGCATGAGCTGAAGGTCGGCGAGCTGCAGATCGATGGGACGGCGCGGCACTTCGAGGTGATGCGCGGCGAATTCGGGACGATCGACATCGACGCGACGGTGCAACTGCAGGGACGATACGAAGCGCCCAGAATCGCCGGTGACATTTCGATCGTCAGCGGCACGCTGCGCGTCGATGAAATCCTGTCGCGCACCTTGTTCCAGCCGTACTCCACCGAGCAGACCGCGATCGAGCAGCTCGATGCCGTCGCCGCGCTCAATCCGTGGGATCGGCTCGGTCTCGACCTATCGCTCCACGTGCCGGCGACGCTGCGCCTGATCGGCGACAGCGTCCGTGTGTCGCAGGACACGCCGATTGGCCTGGGCGACATCAATCTTCGCGTCGCCGGCGATCTGTACCTCTATAAGGATCCGGCGCAGCCGCTCTCGATCACCGGTTCCTTCGACCAGATCTCAGGCACCTACGCATTCCAGGGGCGTCGCTTCGATGTCCTCGAATCGAGCTCGATCAACTTCCGCGGCGATCTGAATCCCGACATCTACGTGACGGTGACGCGCGTCATTTCCGGCGTCGAAACCCGCGTCAGTATTTTCGGCCCGCTCAAACAACCGGAGTTGCGGCTCGCGAGCACACCACCTCTCGATGAGTCGGACATCCTGTCGCTGATCGTGTTCAACACGTCAACGAATGAGCTCTCGGCAGCCCAGCAGCAGCAGCTCGTGGCGCGGGCCGGCGTCCTGGCTGCCGGGTTCCTCGCCCAACCGATCGTGGCGGCGATCTCGAACGAGACCGGGATCGATATCCTCGAGCTCGAACCCGGCGACGTTGGCGGCGACATGAAGGTGACCATCGGCCATGAGATCGCCCCGGGCCTGGTCGCGCGCTTCAGCCGGCAGTTCGGCCAGGACGCGTACGATCAG
>Ga0105242_10002347_pt1 | contig 14935 bp, 10 predicted proteins | sample KBSM24metaG_FD_81521 | JGI IMG/M metagenome (GOLD analysis project Ga0105242, IMG submission 81521) | Miscanthus rhizosphere microbial communities from Kellogg Biological Station, Michigan, USA - KBS M2-4 metaG | ecosystem: Host-associated > Plants > Roots > Rhizosphere > Soil | place... | reverse complement strand
TCCACGATGCGCCCGTTGGAGGCCATGAGCCCGCTGCGCGCCTGGACCACGAGGTCCATGCCCGCCAGCATGGCGTCGGGTCCCCGCTGGCCGAAGGCGGTGACATTGCCCACGATGAGCCGCGGGTAGCGCGGGGCCAGGGTGGCGTAGTCGAGCCCCAGCTCGTGGGCCAGCCCGGGCCGGAAGTTGGTGAGCACGACGTCCGCGCGCACGAGCAGGGCGTGGATCACCCGCGAGGCCGACGGGTGCTTGAGGTTGAGCGGCAGCGAGTGCTTGCCCCGGTTCCGCGAGAGAAAGTGGCGCGTCTCCCCCGGCGCGAGGGGGTTGAGCGTGCGGGTGGGGTCGCCTTCCAGCGCCTCGATCTTGATCACGCGCGCCCCGCCGTCGGCGAGGAGCTGGGCGCAGTACGGCACCGCGATGAACTGGCCGAACTCGACGACCTCGATGCCGGCATAGGGCTGGGGACGGGTCACGGGGGACCTGGATGCGCGGCCTATCTCTCCCATCTCGCCGATTCTAAACCGAGTTATATAGATGGGGTGCCTGGGTTCGGCCCCTCCCCGACCATGCTGACCTCCCCGAACGTCCGCCCGCCGGTCGCTCGCAAGGACCCGCGCGTGGAGATCGTGCACGGGGACCGTCGCGAGGACGACTATTTCTGGCTCCGGCGCAAGGAGGACCCGGAGGTCACCGCATACCTCGAGGCTGAAAACGCCTATACCGACGCGGTGATGAAGCCCACCGAGGACTTCCAGGCGCGGCTCTACGACGAGATGCTGGCCCGCATCAAGGAGGACGACACCTCGGTCCCCTATCGGCGCGGCGGGCACTTCTACTACGTCCGCACCGAGACCGGCAAGCAGTACCCCATCTACTGCCGCAAGACCGGCAGTCTCGAGGCGCCGGAAGAGATCGCCCTCGACCTCAATGCGCTGGCCGCGGGCCATCCCTTCCTGGCGCTCGGCCTCTTCACGGTATCGGACGACGGCCATCTCCTGGCCTATAGCCTCGACACCACCGGCTTCCGCGAGTACACGCTCTACGTGAAGGACCTGCGCTCGGGGGCGCCGCTGGGCGATCGCATCGAGCGCGTGTCCTCCGCGGCCTGGGCGGCGGACTCGGCCACGCTGTACCATGTCACCGAGGACGACGCCAAGCGCGCCTATCGGCTGTGGCGGCATCGGCTCGGCGATCCGGACGACACCCTGCTCTGGGAGGAGCCGGACGAGCTGTTCCGGCTGGGAGTCTGGCGCTCGCGCAGCCAGACGCTCCTCTTCTGCGCCTCGCGATCCTTCACCACCACGGAGTACCGTTACGCCTCCGCCCATGACCCCGAGCCGCAATGGCGCATGCTCCTCGCGCGGGAGCACGACCACGAGTACGAGGTGGACCACGGCGCGGGGCTGTTCTACATCCGCACCAATGCCGGGGGCCGCCGTAATTTCCGCCTCGTGACCGCGCCGGAGGCCGACCCGCGCCCGGAGCGCTGGAGGGAGATCGTTCCCCACCGCGAGGACGTGATGCTCGAGGAGGTGGACGTCTTCGCCGGCCACTACATAGTGCTGGAGCGGGCGGGCGGGCTCAACCGGCTCCGCGTGGAGCGCTTCGACGACGGGATCGCGCGATACGTGGAGTTTCCAGAGCCCGCCTACGACGTGGAGGCCGAGGTCAATCCCGAGTTCGACGCCCCCGCCTACCGCTTCCACTACCAGTCCTTCATCACCCCGCCCACCGTCTACGACTACGAGGTGGCGGGCGGCACGCTCCATGTCCTCAAGCGCCAGGAGGTGCTGGGCGATTACGACGCAACCCGTTATCGAGTCGAACGGCTGCATGCCGACGCGCCCGACGGCGCCCGGGTGCCGATCTCCTACGTCTCCCGCAAGGACTCGCCCCGCGACGGCTCGAGCCCGCTGATGCTGGTCGGTTACGGCGCCTACGGCATCGTGGCCTCGCCGGTGTTCTCGTCCAATCGTCTGAGCCTGCTCGATCGCGGGGTGTCCTTCGCCATCGCGCACGTGCGCGGGGGCGGGGACATGGGCAAGCGGTGGCACGACGAGGGTCGCATGCTCAAGAAGCGCAACACCTTCACCGACTTCATCGCCTGCGGCGAGTTCCTGGTGACGGCGGGGCTGACCCGGCCCGACCGGCTTCTCATCGAGGGCGGCAGCGCGGGGGGGCTTCTCATCGGCGCGGTGCTGAACATGCGGCCGGAGCTCTTCCGCGGCGCCCTCCTCCGCGTGCCCTTCGTGGACCTGATCAATACCATGCTGGACGAGTCGCTGCCCCTGACGGTGGGCGAGTTCGAGGAGTGGGGCAATCCCAAGATCCGCGAGCACTACGAGTACATGAAGACCTATTGCCCCTACACGAACTTGGCCCCGAGCCCGTTCCCCGCGCTCCTCGTGCGCACCGCGCTCAACGACAGCCAGGTCATGTACTGGGAGCCCGCCAAGTGGGTGGCGCGCCTGCGCGCGCTGGACATTCCCCGGGATCCGGTCCGGAATCCGCTGCTCTTCAAGATCAACATGGCGGCGGGCCACGGCGGCGCCTCCGGCCGCTACGACTTTCTCCGTGAGATTGCCTTCGACTATGCGTGGTCGTTGGCGGTGGTCGGCCGCGCCGCGTGATCGACGGGGCGAAGCTCCTCGGCTATCTGCGAAAGGAGACGGGGGCCTCCGGGCTCGGGCTGGCCGAGCCGCCGGTGCCGGTGACGGGCGGCTTCGACACCAGCATCTACGCCTTTCACCTGGTCGGCGCGCCGCTCGCGCTGTCGGGGCCGCTCATCCTTCGCGTGCTCGCCGCGCACCACGATCCCCGGCGCGCGCTGCGGGAGCAGGCCATCCAGAACGCGCTCGCCGCGCAGGGCTATCCCGCGCCGCGCGCGCCCCTGGCCTCCGCGGACCCGGCCGAGCTCGGCGCCGGCTTCGTCATCATGGAGCGCCGGCCCGGCCGCTCCCTGCTCGAGCATCGCGGGCTGGGCATGGCGGGCGCGCTGGTGCGCGCCCAGCGCCGGCTCCATTCGATGGATGCGGAAGCGGTTCGCCAGGCCATCGAGGCGGCGGTGCCCGGGGGCGCCCAGGCGCACATGGTGGAGGGGCAGCTGGCCCAGATGGAGGCGCGCATCGTGCGCAGCGCGCTGCTGGGGCTGGTGCCCGCGCTGGGCTGGCTGCGCGCGAACCGGCCCACGACGGAGGGTCCGGCCGTGGTGTGCCACGGCGATTTCCACCCGCAGAATGTCCTCGTCGGCGATCGTCGTGAAATCACCGGGGTCCTCGACTGGCCCAACGTGCTGCTCGCCGACCGCGCCTGCGACGTGGCGGCCTCCCGCGTCATCCTCCGGTACGCGCCGGTGGGCATCGCCGGCGTGCCGCTCCACCTCCGCTGGCTTCTCCGCGCCGCGCGCGCCGTCCTGGTGCGGCGCTTCATGGCGGGCCACCGGCGCGCCCAGCCGCTGGACGGGGACGCGCTCCGGTACTATGAGGCCTTCGCGTGCATGCGCGGGCTGGTGCGCGTGGCGGAGAACCGCACCGCCGCCGACGTCGGCGTGGTCTCGAGCTTGACCAGGCTGGATTCGTCCCGCTTCGGCGAGCGCCTCGCGCGCCGCTTCGGCAAGCTGACCGGGATCACCCCGCGGCTACCCAGAGTGAAGGAGAGCAAGGTCTCATGAGCTGGCGTATCGGGGTGGACATCGGCGGCACCTTCACCGACGTGGTGGTGGCGGACGAGGCGCACGGAACCCTGGAGGTCGTGAAGGTCCCGACCACGCCGCGCGACTTCGCGCAGGGCGTGCTGGACGCGCTGGCCACCGCCACCCGCGCCCACGGGGTGCGGCCCGCGGACGTCTCGCTGCTGGCCCATGCCACCACGGTGGTGACCAATGCCCTGCTGGAAGGCAAGGGCGCGCGCACCGCGCTCCTCACCACCCAGGGCATGCGCGACGTGCTGGAGCTGCGCCGCTCCGCTCGCGCCAGCCTCTACGACCTCTTCCAGGACGGGCCCCGCGTGCTGGTGCCGCGCCACGCGCGCCTCGAGGTGCGCGAGCGCCTGGACGCCCAGGGGAAGGTGGTCACGCCCCTGGCCATGGAGGACGTGGACGCGGCGGTGGACTTCATCCGGCGCCACGAGATCCAGGCGGTGGCGGTGTGCTTCCTCTACTCCTTCCTCGACGATACGCACGAGCGTCGCGTGGGCGAGCGCCTGCGCGCGGCGCTGCCCGGCCTGCCCGTCTATCTCTCCAGCGAGGTGCTGCCGGAGATCCGCGAGTTCGAGCGCACCAGCACCACCGCCGTCTGCGCCTACGTGGGCCCGATCCTCGCGTCCTATCTGGAGCGCCTGGCCACGGCCGTCACGAGCCAGGGCTACCCCGCGCCCTATGTCATGGGCTCCTCGGGCGGCGTCTTCACGGTGGCGGAGGGCGTGCGCATGCCAGCGATGGCGGTGGAGTCGGGCCCCGCCGCCGGCGTCATCGCGGCCCAGCTCATCGGGCGCCGGCTCGGGTTGCCGAACCTCCTCTCCTTCGACATGGGCGGCACCACCGCGAAGGCCAGCCTCATCGAGGGAGGCCGGGTCAATACCACCAGCGAGTACGAGGTCGGGGGCGGCACCAATGCGCGCCGCTGGATGCACGGCACCGGGCATCCCATCCGCGTGCCGGTGATCGACCTCGCCGAGGTGAGCGCGGGCGGCGGCAGCATCGCCTGGATCGATCCGGGCGGCGCGCTGCGCGTGGGACCGGAGTCGGCAGGGGCGGAGCCCGGGCCGGTGTGCTATGGCCAGGGCGGCGTGCAGCCCACCGTCACCGACGCCGATCTGGTCCTGGGCTATCTCAACCCCGTGGCGCTGCTGGGCGGCGGGCTGCCGGTGTATCTCGACCGCGCGCGCGCCGCCATCGAATCGCGCGTGGCGCGGCCCCTCAAGCAGGGCGTGCTGGAAGCCGCCGCCGGCATCGTGGACGTGGTGACGGCGGGCATGGCGGCGGCTCTTCGAATCGTCTCGGTGGAGCGCGGGCACGACCCGCGCGAGTTCGCGCTGGTGGCCTTCGGCGGCGCGGGCCCGGTGCACGCGGCGCGGCTGGCGCAGGAGCTGGAGATTCCCGAGGTGATCGTGCCGCCCATCCCCGGCGGGTTCTCCGCGCTCGGCCTGGTGGCCTCGGACTTTCGTCGCGACTACGTCAAGACCTTCTACACGCGGCTGGACGAGGCGCGGCTCGGGGATATGGGCGCCGCTTTTGACCAGATGGAGGCGGCCGGGCGCGAGGTGCTGCGCGCGGCCGGCGTGCCCGAGGCGCGCTGGGAGCTGACGCGCGCCGCCGATTGCCGCTACGGCCGCCAGGCCTACGAGCTGACGGTACCGGTGGCGCCGGGCGCGGTGACGGAAAAGACCCTCGCGCGCCTGGCCGCCGACTTCCACGACCGCCATCGCCAGACCTATGGCCACGCGAGCCCGGACGAAGCGGTGCAATGCGTGAACCTGCGCCTGGCGGCGGTGGGGCATCAGGCGGGCCTCGAGATCACGCGGCGCCCCGATCCCGGCGCCGCGCCGCACACCTTCGGCACCCGCGAGGCCTACTTCAAGGAGACGGGGCTGGTCCGCTGCGACGTGCTGCCCCGCGAGGCGCTGCCGCTGGGCACGCGCCGCGCCGGCCCGCTCATCATCGAGGCCGTGGACACCACCATCGTCGTCCCCCCGGGCTGGTACTGCCGCGTGGACGAGGGCGGCTTCATCCGCCTCACCCAGACACCGCCGGAGACGAGCCGATGACCGCGCTGGCCGCCACCGATCCCGCGACGTTCGAGGTCGTGAAGAACGCGCTCTACTGCGCCGCCGAGGAGATGAAGGTGGTGCTGGCCAAGACCGCCTACTCGCCGCTGCTCAAGGTGGCGGGGGACTACTCTTGCGGACTCTTCGACGTGACGGGCGAGATGGTGGCGCAGGGACCCGACCTGCCCATTCATCTGGGCTCCATGCCGCTGGCGGTGAAGGCGGTGATCCGCGCCTTTCCGTCCTTCGAGCCCGGCGACGTCTTCATCCACAACGATCCCTACTTCGGCGGCAGCCATCTCCCCGACGTGAACGTGGTCATGCCCGCCTTCCACGAGGAGACCCTGCTGGGCTTCGCCTGCGTGCGCGCCCACTGGCCGGACATCGGGAGCAATACGCCCGGCTCCTACGGCACCGCGACCGAGATCTACGGCGAGGGCCTGCGGCTGCCGCCGGTGCGGCTGGCCCGCGCGGGCGTCACCAACACGGACGTGGAAGCCATCATCTTCCTCAATGTGCGCACGCCGGAGGAGCGCCGCGGCGACCTGCGCGCGCAGATCGCGGCCAATCTCCGTGGCGTCACGCGGCTCCAGGAGCTGGCGGGCAAGCATGGCGTCGGCCGGCTGCTCAAGATCATGCAGGAGGTGATGGACTACTCGGAGCGGATGATGCGCGCCATGCTGGCGGGGCTGCCCGACGGCACCGCCAGCTTCGAGGAGCTCTGCGACGGCGACGGCGTGCTCGAGGAGGGCGAGACCGAGGACCGCCCGTTCAAGATCCGCATGACGGTGACCAAGCGCGGCGACACGCTCTCGGTGGACTTCTCCGGCACCGACCGCCAGGTGGCGGGCCCCATGAACGCCCCGCTCAACGTCACCGCCTCCGGCATCTACTGCGCCATCAAGATGGTGGCCGACCCCACCGACCTGGTCCCGCCCAACTCCGGCTGCTGGCGCCCGGTGGAGCTCATCGCCGAGCCCGGCACCGTGGTGCACGCGCAATCCCCGGCGCCCGTGGTCTTTGCCAACCACGAGATCTCCCATCGCGTGGCCGACATGCTCTTCGGCGCCCTCGCCCAGCTCTGCCCCGAGCGAGTCATGGCCTGCTCCCAGGGCACCTCCGCCATCCTGACCGTGGGTGGCGTGGACTATCGCAACGGCGCCCGCTACGTCTCCTACGAGACCATCAAGGGCGGCTTCGGCGCCCGGCCCACCAAGGATGGCGTCAACGGCATGTCCAGCGGTATCTCCAACACCATGAACACACCCATCGAGATCCTCGAGATGTCCTTCCCCGTGCGTGTGGAGCGCTACGCGGTGATCCCGGACTCGGGCGGGGTGGGAAAGTACCGGGGCGGCTGCGGCGTGGAGCGCGTGTGGCGCATCCTCGGGGATCCCGCCCAGATCAGCGTGTGCATGGAGCGCAGCGTGGCCCCGCCCTTCGGGCTGGCGGGCGGCGGTCCCGGCGCCGGATCCCGCGTCACGCTCATATATCCCGACGGCCGCGAGCGGCGGCTCAATACCAAGGGCACGCTCACCGCGCCTGCCGACGCGCAGGTGGTGATGCACGCGCCGGGGTCGGGGGGCTACGGCGCGGCCGGCGAGCGTGATCCGGCGCAGGCGCGCGAGGATTCGGTCAATGGGTACGTCACGGGCGGAGACGCGGTGTCCGCCTGCCCTGCCTGTATCTGAACGAAGCCGATCAGGGACGCCAGACCCGAAGCCCGCGGGCACGCGCTGCCGCGCGCAGACGCTCGTCGATACTGGCCAGCGGCGCGCCGCGTTCTTCCGCGAGTACGAGATAGACGCAGTCGTAGACAGGATGGCTGATCTCGAACGCCAGCCGCACGGCACGCTCGAGCAGGTTCAGGGTCGGAATCAGCGTGATGTCAGAGGCAAGGATGCGAGTCACCGCCGGTTGCAAGTCACCCGCCGGCACATCACCGCGGCGAAACTTCTTCCAAAGGGCGTTCGCGACTTCCAGCGGCATGATGTCCGGCGCGACGAGGGGCTGGTTGCCTTCCACGAGGGCAGCGGAGGCTTCCGAGCCGGGCTCGCGAGCGAACCACTGCACGGCGACCGATGCATCCACCACGACCGGACCGAAGCCGGCCGGTCGCTCACGAACGACGCGACGCCGGCTCAGCGGGTCCGGTCCTCTCGGATGAGATCAATACCTCGTGTCTTGTTTGGACGCTGGCGCGCTCGCATCGCCGCCGCCTCCGCCGCGAATTGCTGCCGGGTGAGCCGAGTGCCTTCCGCGAGGAGGCGGCGAGCCTCTTCCTCGATCGAGATGCCCTTGAGCTTCGCCTGGAGACGTAGGCGCTCGGCGACCTGGTCCTCCAGGTTTCGAATGAGCAGGGTGGCCATGGCGATATCATAACCTGATATCGATGACATCGTCCAGCGCTAGCGCGGGAGCATCTCGGTTACGATGTCGCTCATGACGCAAGGGTTCGACACCCTGATCACCGGCGGCCATCTCCTCACCATGGCCGGCCCCGGCGTCGGCTTCGTGGAGGGGGGCGCCGTCGGGATCCGCGGCCGCCACATCGTGGCGATCGGCAGGCGGCAAGACGTGGAGGCGCAGGGCCCCGCGGCCACCACGATCGATGCGCGCGATCGCCTCGTCATGCCCGGGCTCATTGACGCCCATATGCACTCGGCGGCGGTGCTGGGGCGGGGCTGGGCGCAGGAGGTCGAGCAGTGGATGGACGCGGCCTATGGGCCGCTGCTTCGCAATGCCGATCCCGCCGACGCGCCGCTGGGCACCCTCTGGGCGCTCATGGAAGGCGTGGCCAACGGCACCACCACCTTTGCCGACTACACGCGGCCCATGGGCGAGCTGGTCCGGAGCCACGCGCGTCTTGGGAGCCGCGGCGTGGTCTGCGACAGCATCAGCGAGCGAAACTTCGCCAACCGCGAGCAGTGGATCGCCCAGGGCTGGAAGCCGGGCGATCCCACGCCGCTGGACGCGGAGGCGGGGCGCGCGTCGCTGGAGCGCTCGCTGCGGCTCTTCGACGAGTGGGACGGGCACGACGGTGGGCGCATCCGAGTGATCTTCGGGCCGCATGCGGCGGATTTCCTTTCCAAGGAGATGCTGCTGCGCGTGCAGGCGGAGGCGCGCAAGCGCGAGCGCCGGCTGCATCTGCACGTGGCCCAGGACCCGCGAGAGAACAACGCCACGCTGCAGCGCTTCGGGCTGCGCGCCATCCCGTATCTCGAGTCCATTGGGCTGCTGGCGCCGGATCTCATCGCGGTGCATCTCTCCACCGCCACCGAGGCCGAGGTGGAGACCGTCGCGCGCAGCGGCGCCGGCATGGTCTGCTGCGCCAACTCCATCGGCATCATCGACGGCGTGATGCCGCCGGCGGCCGCCTTCAAGCGATCCGGCGGGCGCGTGGCGCTGGGCTCGGACCAGGCCCCCGGCAATAACTCGCACAATATCTTCAGCGAGATGCGCGCCACCGCGATGTACGCCAAGATCCGGGCGGAGAGCCCGCTGGCCATTCCCTCCTGGCAGGTGCTGCGTAGCGCCACCATCGAGGGCGCGGAGGTGCTGGGCGTGGCCGACCGCGTGGGCTCGCTCGAGGTGGGCAAGGAGGCGGACCTGATCCTGCTCGACCTCACCCGCCCGCCGCTGGCCCCCGTGCTCCTCCGCCCGGCCCGGAACCTCGTGGCCAATCTCGTCTACGCGGAAACCGGCAGAAATATCGTGCTGTCCATGGTGGCCGGCAAGGTGATCTATCGGGATGGACGCTTCGCGAATGTGGACGCCGACGAGGTGTGGCGCGATGTGCAGGCCGCCGCCGACCGGCTCCAGCAGGCCACCGCCGCCGACGAGCGGACGCGCGAGCTGCCCATCGTGGACCTGACCCGGCGTGGCCTGGCCTGAGGTTTCCGGAGCCGGCTTTCACGGGAGGCCCCGATCGGGGTTTAATCTCCGGAGATCATCTTCCTCGGGAGGACACCCATGAGCGTTGACCGCGCCTATATCGCCGAGAACAAGACCCAGCTCACCCGGATCCAGGCCCTCCTCGCGGGCCGGAGCGACGCGGAGCTGGCGCGCGCGACGACGGCGGGCTGGACCGTGGCGTCGGTGCTGGGGCATCTCGCCTTCTGGGACCAGCGCGCCTTCCTCCTGCTCGAGCAGTGGGAGAAGACAGGCGCGGCGCCGCCCGCCAACAACGCGGAAGACGTCGACTGGATCAATGACGCCGCCAAGCCCATGCTCCTGGCGGTGCCCCCGCGCCGCGCCGCCGAGCTCTGGCTGTCCATCGCGCAGGCGGTGGACGCGAAGGCGGCGGGATTCAGCGACGACCTGGTGACGCGGAACGCGGCCGCGGGGACGCCGGTGAGCCTCAACCGGGGCGCCCACCGGCTGGACCATCTCGCGGATCTCGAGCGCGCGCTGCACGGACGCTAGGGGGCGTGTCCCGGCGGGTCCACATCCTCGGAGCGTCGGGGTCGGGGACGACCACGCTGGCGCAGGCGCTGGCGGCGCGGCTGGGCTGTCCCCACCACGACGTCGATAACTACTACTGGCTGCCGTCGGACCCGCCGTTCCAGCACGTCCGGGACCGCGAGCCGCGCTGCGCGATGCTGGGCGTCGAGCTCGAAAAGCCCGGCAACTGGGTGCTGTCGGGCTCGCTTTGCGGCTGGGGCGACGTCTATATCCCGCTCTTCGACCTGGTGGTATTTCTCCGGATCCCGCACGATCTCCGCATGGAGCGGCTGGCGGCGCGCGAGGTGGCGCGCTATGGCGCCGCGATCGAGCCCGGCGGGGCCATGCATGCCGCCTCCGCCGCGTTCATGATGTGGGCAGCCGGCTATGACGAGGGCGGGCTCGAGATCCGCAGCCTCCGCCTCCACAACGACTGGCTGGCCGCCCTGCCGGGCCCGGTGCTCCGCCTGGAGGGCGAGGCCACGATGGAGTCGAACCTGGCCGCCGTGCTTCGCGCGCTGCCCGCGGGCTGAGCCCGCGCCCGCGGCTCACGCGGGCGCGGGTCAGCCGGTGGGCGGCGGGGCGATCACGTCCTCGTAGCGGTGGCGCTTGGTGATGAGCCCCGCGTGCTGGAAGACGTCCAGCGCCGTCTCGAAGGCGGGCCGCGTGATCTCCACGTGCGGCGTCCAGCAGCCGAGCTTCTGGTAATAGCCGATGGTGGAGGTCAGCACCGCCCGGTCGATCTCCGGGAAGAACGAGGCTTCCGCCTCGGCCACGCGCCGGGCCGGGGTGTCGATGAGCCACGCGCGCGCGTTGCGATAGGCCCGCATGAAGCGCCGCGCCGCCTCGGTCTCGAGCCATTCGCGCGTGGCGGCCAGGCTCGAGAAGGCGACGGGCCCGATGGCCTCCCCCACCGACGCCACCACGCGGCCCACCTTGTCGTGCTCGAGCTGCTGCGGGGCCGGCCCCTGCTGGTGGATGTAGTCACCCTCGCCCTTGCGGAAGGCCGCGTCCATGCGCCCGCTCGGCACATCTCGCGCCTTGATCGCGCTGAAATCGACCCCTTGCTTGTGACAGGCGAACTTGAACATGGCCAGCGGCTGGCCGCCGTGATCCACCAGCACCGACTTGCCGGCCAGCTTCTTCCACGTGAAGGTCTGATCGGGGGCGCGGCCGGTGAGGAAGAAGCCGTCCTTCTCGTTGATCTGCGCGAAGTGCACCGCGGGCGGCGGCTGGCCCTTCTCCAGGGCGCCGAATCCCTGGGAGGGCGCGGACTGGCAGACGTGCACCGTTCCCGCCACCACTCCCTCGATGGCGGACTTGCCCGCGGGGGCGATGGAATGCTTCGGCGCGAAGCCCTCTTCTCTCAGAAAGCCGCCCGCGATGGTGGCGATCAGCGGCGAGTAGAAGGCGGAGAAGCGCGTGAACTGGATGTGGATCTCGTCCCTCATGGACGCTCCTTGGGCTCGGATGGATCGGGCAGGCCCAGCTCGCGGGCCAGGGCGGACGACTGCGCCACGTAGACGGGGGCGCCCAGCTCGACGAACACGCGGTGGGCATCGGCCAGGCGCCGCGCCGCCGCCGCCGGATCACCCGCGGCCTGCTCGACGCGGACCAGCGGCAGCCGGGTGCGGGCGGCCTCGAAGCGCGCCCCCGCCGCCTCCACGGTGGCCAGCGCGCGCTCGAGGTGCGCGCGCGCCTTGTCCGGGATGCCCGCGGCCAGCGCCATGCGGCCCAGCGCGCGCTCCGACCAGCCGATCCCCCACCAGAAGCCCACCTTGGCCGAGGTTCCCGCCGCTTCCTCCAGCAGCGCCCGCGCGGTGCCGAGCTCGCCGGCGGCGAAATGGGCCTCCCCCAGCACGCTGGACATCCAGGCCTGCATCTCGAGCGAGCGAAACGCGCCGAGCTGCGCCACCGCTTTCTCGAGCAGGGGAATGGCCTCCCCCATGTCGCCCCTCTCGAAGTAGATGGCGCCCAGGAAGCCCATGGCGAGCGCGGTATTGACCGGGTTCGGCGAGCGGTCGAGCCCGCGGCGCGCCACCGCGACGCCGCGGTCCCAGTCGCCGCGAAGCGCGAGAACGGAGCCGGCCGTCCAGTCCGCCGCGCTCTGGAGCTTCGGGTCCTGGGTGGCGTCGGCGATCTCCATCAGTCGCGCGATGGCCTCCAGCGCGGCGTCGAACTCGCCGATGGGCCCGTGGTTGAGCGCCTGGACCCAGTACGCGGAGGCGAGCCAGTAGCGATCGCGGCGATCGCGGAGGTGCGCCATCGCCTCCTGCGCGTGCCGGACGCCGGCGGGAAGCGCGCCCGAGAAATAGCACTCGTAGCCCAGGACATAGTGGGCCTTGCCGATGAGGGCGCGGTCCGCGGCCCGCCGCGCGTCCGCCAGCGCCCGCTCGCCGCTCGCCATTGCGCGCTCGCGGAAGCCGGTGACGCTGAAGGTGCGGCCCAGCCAGAAGTGATACTCCGCCGAGAGCGCGAGATCGCCGAGGCGCGCCACGCGCGGCGCCGCGGCGGCGAGGCGCTCCAGCACGGGCTGGAACTGACCGAGCAGGCCCAGCGAGTGTGCCTGGGCGAAGAGCAAGGCCATGATCTCGCGGTCGCGCCGCTCCTCGCCGTCCAGCCGCTCGGCATGGGCCAGCGCCTGGTCGAGGAGCGCCACCGCCTCCACGTTGGCATACCGCTCGGCGGATCGCCGGGCCGCGCGCGCCAGGTAGCGGGTGGCCGGCTCGTGGAGATCGCTGGCGCCATAGTGGAACGCGATCTGGTCGAGGGCGTCGTCGATGCGGTCCGCGAAGCGGGCCTCCAGCGCGCCCGCCGCCGCGGCATGGAGCGCGTGCCGCCGCGCCCGCGTGAGGCTCTCGTAGGCGACGTCGTGAGTGAGCGCGTGCTTGAACGCGTAGAGCGGATCGCCGGCCCCCACCGCCTCGTAGAGGAACTCCGCCTGGACCAGTGCGGCGAGGCGCGCGTCGAGATTCTGCTCGCCGCCCGTCATGGCGCGCAGGAGGGCGGGCGAGAAATCGCGCCCGATCACCGAGGCGGCCTGGAGCAGCGCGCGCTCCGCCTCGGGGAGGCGCTCGATGCGGGCCAGCAGCACCTCGTGCACCGTGCCCGGCACCGCGGCGACGCCCGTCTGGTCGGCGCGCGCCAGCGTATGCGTGAGCTCCTCCAGGAAGAACGGATTCCCCTCCGCGCGGGCGAGAATCATGGCCTCCGCGCCGGGCGGCAGCGCGTCCGGCGGAAGCAGCGAGAACAGCGCGCGGCGGCTGTCGTCGGACGAGAGGGGGGCCAGCCCCATCTGGGTGACATAGGAGCGCCGGAGCCAGGCGGGCTGATAGCCCTCGCGATACGTGACCACCACCATGATGGGCGCGCCGGCCAGGCTCTCCACCAGAGAGGCGAGGTAGGCGGCGGACGCATGGTCGATCCAGTGGAGATCCTCCACGATCATGACGAGGGGCCGGAGCGCCCGGCTGGAGCGCAGGCTCACCGCGCGAAGCATCTCGAGCGTGCGCGCGTGCACGGCCTCGGGGCTGTGCGCGGCCAGCGCTTCCCCCTCGGTGGGATGGCCGAGGAAATGTAGCAGATAGGGGGCCATCTCCTCGGTGGGAAGCCCCAGGCGGTCGAGCACGCCGCGAACCTTCTCCCGGAGCTGCTCGGGCCCATCCGCCTCGGTGATCCGGAACGCGTGCCGCACGATCTCGATCACGGGCAGGAAGGGCAGGCTCGCGCCGTGCGGGTGGCAGCGGCCTTCGAGCAGCAAGGTGTCCGCCGGCGCCAGCCCGCGCTGCCACTCGAAGACGAGCCGGGACTTGCCGATCCCCGCCTCCCCCACGATGGCGACGACCTGGCCGCGCCCGCCCAGCGCGCTGGCGAGCCGGCTGCGCAGGAGCTCGAGCTCCTCACGCCGGCCCACGAAAGCGGTGCGGTGAGCGGAGGTGGCCGCGCCCGTCTCGGGCCCGCGCAGAGCATGCACCACCGATCCCGCCGGCCCCGGCGCCGGCACGCGCGTGAGCTCGAAGTGACGGGCGAGCAGAGCGGCCGCGGCCTCGCTCACCGCGATGGCGCCGTCGCCGGCGGCGGCGGACAGCCCGTCGAGCCACTCCAGCGCGCGCCGCTGGGCGTCGGAGTCGATCTCGATGCCCTCGCGCGTCTCGGCCAGATCGACCTGATCGGAATGCAGCGCCAGGCGCACCGGCGGCACCTCGGGGCTCTCGCGGCGGGCCCGCTCCGCCGCGGACGCCATGACGACGGCCGCATGCGCGGCGCGCCGGCTCACGTCCTCCATGGGCTCGGCGCCGAACACGGCCAGCAATCCCGTCGGGCTCAGCCCGGCCAGGCGCCCGCCGAAGGCGTCGAGCTTGTCCACGAAGGACTCGGCGAGGCGGCTCCAGCCGTAGCTATCGTCGCGTCGCTGGCCCACCGCTCGAACGCGCAGGAACGTGACGCGCCGGGAGACCCAGCGCAGCGGGCGCACCGGGCGCCGCGGCCCCGTCGCCGCGGCCTCGCCCGTGGCCTGGCGGTCCGGCGCGGCGGGCCCCGGCTCGGCGGCGAGCGCCGGCTCCGCCGGCCCCGGCTCGGGCGGGTCGGGGTGAGGCGGCAGGCCGGGGGAGCGCAGGTCGAAGCGCGCGATGCGCGCGCGCACGGTGTTTCGCGTGATCCCGAGGCGCCGAGCGGTGACGGAGATGTTCCAGCCCGTCTCCTCGAGCGCGGCCACGAGCTGCTCGCGGGC
>Ga0105242_10002346_pt1 | contig 14938 bp, 10 predicted proteins | sample KBSM24metaG_FD_81521 | JGI IMG/M metagenome (GOLD analysis project Ga0105242, IMG submission 81521) | Miscanthus rhizosphere microbial communities from Kellogg Biological Station, Michigan, USA - KBS M2-4 metaG | ecosystem: Host-associated > Plants > Roots > Rhizosphere > Soil | place... | reverse complement strand
GGGCTGTCCACGGCGTTGACGTACAGCAGTCCGGTGCGCGGACTGTAGGACAGCGGTCCGTAGTTCGCGCCGCCCTCGGTGCCGGGCGCGTAGATCTGGTTCGGCGCCGGCGGCGTGAACTGGGGCACCGGCGTTCTCGACGCGAGACGATCCGGCGGGATGTCGATCGGGAACACCGGAGACACCGGCTTCATCGGCTGCCCGGCGGCGGTGAACGGAATCGGCTGCGTCGGCCACGGCTGCTCGCCCGGCCGCGTCGTCTCGGTCGGCACCGGCATTTCCTTGATCGCGTGCACCGGCTGTCCCGTCTCCCGGTTCAGGATGTAGAGGTAGCCGTTCTTGCTCGCCTCGGCGAGCGCCTTCACGCGCCGGCCGCCGACCTGCACGTCGAACAGGATCGGCTGGTTGCCGGAGTCGTAGTCCCAGACGTCGTGATGCACCTGCTGGTAGTGCCACTTCAGCGTGCCGGTGCTCAACGAGAGCGCGAGAATCGAATCGGTGAACAGGTTCGTCCCGATCCGCTTCGAGCTCTCGCCGAACGGGTTGCCGACGGCGACGTAGATCAGCCCCAGCTCGGGATCGATCGACGGCGTTTCCCAGATGCCGCCGCCGTTGCGCTCGCCGCCCGCCCAGGTCGGTCCCGCAATGTCCCAGCCCTGATCGCGGCCATCCTGCGGGATGGTGTTGAAGTGCCAGAGAACCTTGCCGGTCCTGGCGTCCACCGCCAGCACGTGACCGCCCGGGATGTGGCTCTCGCTGCGCGAGCTGCCGATGTAGATCACGCCGTTGTGCACCTGCGGGGCGGTCGTGAACCAGTAGCCGAGCGTGATCGCCGCCGTGACGTCGGGATGGCGCTCCTTGATCACGTCGAGGATGACGCTGGCCTGGCCGTCCTTGCCGAAGGTCTTGATCGGCTTTCCGGTTTTCGCATCCAGCGCGAACAGGAACGATCCCGCGCCCGTGTAGACGATGCCATCGGCGAAACAGACGCCGCGGTTGCGGAAGATATAGCCGGCCTTCGCGCCGCCGCCGATCAGTTCGGTGACGTCGAACGTCCACAGCAGACGCCCGTCCGCGGCGTCGAGCGCATACACGCTGCCGCGCGGGTCCGTGACGTACATCGCGCCGTCGACCACGATCGGCGTCGTCTGATTGCTGACGCCGTCGATCACGCCGGTCTGGAACAGCCAGCGCGGGGTCAGCGTGGCGACGTTCGCGGCGTTGATCTGGTCCATCGCCGAGAATCGGCCGCCGGCGAGGTCGAGGTTGTGGAGCGGCCAGTTCACCGTGCCGGACTGCGCGAGCAGCGACGCCGTCGCGAGCACGACGAACGACAAACCGAGAACGCCGAACCGCGAACGACGAACGATCGTCTCTTTTGGCATATCCCCGTCGCGCGCGATTATAATCCGCGACATGCGAACGATGGCCGCGCTCATTTCCGTGTTCGTGCTCGGCGCGCAGACCTATCCTCCGCCCTATCCGCGCGTGGGCACCAGGGCGCTGATCGACAACGCGCGCGCGCAGGTCTGGGACGTGTCCTGGCCGAAGGGGCAGCCGTCGGGGCTCCATCGTCACCTCTACGACATGACCGGCCTGTACTACTGGCCCGGCGATCGGATCATCACCGCCGTCGACGGCTCGACGCGCAACATCAGCACCAGGGCCGGCCAGATCCAGTGGCAGCTCGCAGGGATCACGCACATCGAAGAAGGCACGAGCGAGGATCCGCTCCGCGCCGTGATGATCGAGCTCAAAGGCGCCGGGCCATCGCACAAGGTCGAGAAGAAGGACGGCGTCGCCGCGTTCACGGGCAGCTCGATGCCGCTGCTCGACAACGAGCGCGTGACGGTATGGGACTACGCTCGACCACCTGCAGCGCGGCACAACCATCCGATGGACACGTTCGTGGTCTGGACCGAAGGCCGCGTGGGACATGCGGTGTTCCTGCCGGCAGGCACCGTGCACGGCGACGAGCCGATCGGGACGGCTACGAAAGCCACGATCTTCGAGCTGAAGTAGGCCGCGCCGCAGCGTCCGCCAACGGACATGCCTACGACACGAGCAGAAGCGCGCGCGTCGGTTCGTGTGGCATCCACCGTCGCCTGGATCGCCTACCTCGTTGTTCCCGTCGAGGGCTGGGGACTCTTCCACGGTCGTCCACTCGGACTCCTCCCGGCGGCGGCGCTGGCGATCGTCTGCTGGCTGGCGTTCGCACGCGGCTCGCCCGCCCGGTGGCGGCTGGTGACGATGGCGCTCGCGCTCAAGGTCGTGGTCGGGACCTTTGCCCTCGTCCCGCACGGATTTTCCGCGCGCTATTACGCCAACGACAGCTTCGCCGGACCACCGGAGCCGGGCACCGAGCCGGCGGACGCCGCGGTGTCCAGGACGGACCATCGGTTGCGCTTCGGCATCGACGACGCGCCCGACGTGCCGCTGGGGTTCTTCAACGATCAGGACCGTTTCAACTTCTATCGGGAGGGCGACCCCGACCGAGCCACGCTGCCGTTTTCCGTGACGTGGCAGGGTTTCTGGCGCGTCGCGTCGGATGCGCCGCAGGCCCTCTATGTATCGGCACCGGCCGGCGCCGCCCAGATCAACGTCGGCGACACCGTCTCCGCCAGGGTCGAGCCCGGCCGGCGCTGGACCGGAACCGCGACGCTCTCACCCGGTTTGCACCGCGTCACGATCACCTGGTCCGTGCCGCAGGGCGGCTCGCGGCAGTTCGCCGCTGGAACGATCGTCGATGGACACGAACACCCGTTCGACGATGACACGATTGTCAGGCGCCGGACGAGCGCGGCGGCGGTTGCGGCCGACAGGGCGGTTCGCGCGGCGAGCCAGGCGCTCGACGCGTGCCTCATCGCGTGGCTCACGATCCAGCTGGCCGGCGGCATCGGGGCGGCGTACCGCAGTCTTCGCCGGGCATTCGATCCGCACGACGCGTTGGCGCTCGCGTGGGCGGTCGGCATCGCTGACGCGCTCGTCGCGGCGGTGCCGGCCATCGAACGGATGTTCACGCTCTCCGGAGGAAACGACTGGCTCACCTACGAGTGGCACGCTCGCGACATCGGAATCCACGGGCTCTGGATGAATCACGGCGCCCCGCTCGGACAAGGCGTGGCGTTCTTCCAGCAGCCGCTCTATCCCTATTTTCTGGCCGGCTGCCACTGGCTCTTCGGGGACGGCATGTTCGGCGTCCTGTTCGTGCAGCGGCTGTTCGCGACGGCCACGATCATCGTCCTCTGGCGCACAGTGGCGTTGTTGTTCGACGAGCAGGCGGGACTGGCGGCGCTCGTCACGGCCATCGTGATCGTGTACGAGAAGTTCGCGCCGTGGTCGGGAATCCTTCTCACGGAAACCCTGTTCGTGCCGATGGTGTGTCTCTGGGTGTACACGCTGGTGCGCTTCGTCCAATCGCCGACTCGCGATCGTGCAATCGGGTCAGGAGTCGTCGGCGGCCTGGCCACGCTGGCGCGCTCATCGCTGCTGCTCGGGTGGGCGGCCGTCGTTCCGGCGCTGGCGATCGCGATCGGATGGAGGCGGCAGCGGCTCGGTCTGCTGGCGCTGCTGGTGACGACGATGGTCGCGGTGACGTCGACGGCCACGATCCGCAACTGGGTCGTCGCGCACCGGTTCGTGGCGATCTCGTCGGAAGGACCGGTGGTTTTGTCTGTCGGCAACTCGCCGCCGGCGCTGTCGATTCCGCCGCCGCACAAGGCGATGTACGACCGCATCGGCCTCGACCCGCTGGTGCAAGCGGTCGTGGAGTACGCCAGGCAGCAGCCGCGAGCATTCGGACACGGCCTGTGGCGGAAGGCGAAGTACACCCTGGGGTGGTTCGAGGCGATCCGCCCGGACGCGGGCACCTCGACGTTCTACATCGTCACCTGGATCGCGGCGCTGGTCGGCGTCGCGGTCCTGCCATGGATCGCGCCGAGGCGATCGCTGATCGCCGGCGTGATCCCGCTGCTGGTCGCCGCAGCGCATTTCGCGGCGGTGGTCCTGTTCCAGCCGCATGTATACGCCGACCGGCTCATCATGCCGCTGTACATGCTGCTCGTGCCTTACGCCGCCATTCCGCTGATCGCGGCGGCACGAGTGGCGGTCAGGGTCGGCCCCGAACGCGCCGCGGTTGCGTGCTGGATCGTGCTCTGTCTGGTGTTGATGGCGCGTGTCCTCGGCGTCTTCGCGGCGATCGATCTGGACGTCCTCACCGTCGCGGTGCTGACCGGCGGTCTTTGCCTCGCCGGCGTGCCCGAGCTGCGGCCGTTCCGCGTCGCGATCTACGCGGTCTATGCCGCCGTGCTCGCGGCATGGATCGTGGGCGACACGACCGCGCCGCGCGGCGCGACTGTTCGCACCGAGTGGCTGTTCCTGGCGGTCGCGCTGTTCTCGGGAGCGCTGCTGCGCGCTGATGCCGTGCGTGAGTTGGCAGTTCGATCGCGCGCGACCCGCACGCGCCGGGCAATGATCTATGTCGCCGCGGCCTCGCTGACCATCGTGGCGCTTCGGGTGATCGGCACGAGCATCAACCCGGAGCGGGCGCTGCTCGCGGGGCGGATCGCCGCGTTCGGTCTGGCGGGCGCGGCCGTCTACGCGATCGTGTGGATCGAAGGCGCGTGGCCTGCCGGCGCCACGGTGACCGCGCGGGCGGCGCAAGGCGTGGTCCTCGGCTTCTTCATCGAGGTGTTGTTCGGTGCAGAGCTCGCGAACTATGGCGGGCCCTTGCTGATGCTCGCCGGCCTCGCGATCGGTGCGTCGGGCTTCGCACGATCCCCCTCGCCCGCCGCTGTGCAGCCGCGATCGTAGTGCGAACGCTGCTCATTCGATCCGGACGGCGCGGATGTCCCTGCCGTTCTGGTGGAGCACCAGCGCCTCGGCCCTGCTGTCGCCGGCGGCTTCGAACGTGATCTGAGCGTCCACGACCTTGAGGAAGAAATCCTTCGCGCTCTCCGGGAAGACTTCGAACTTCGGCTGGCCGGTCAGCTGCACGAACAGGTGGCTGTCGTCATGCGTGACCGTGATGATCGCGGACGGCGCCAGCTGATAGCGACCCGCGTACTTCTCGAACAGCTGCGGGTCAACGGCGACCTCCGTCCGCGCTTTCGGCGCCGCTTGCGGCGCCAGCAGCGGGGACGCCGCATCCAGCAGGTGACGGCCGATGTCGTCCGGACCGGCCGGTGTGCCGGCGTTGGACAGCACGACGACGCCGACGCGCGCCTTCGGGTCGAAGCCGATGAACGTGCGGTACCCGGCGGTCCCGCCGTTGTGCCACACGATCTCCTTGTCGTGGACGCTGAACACGTGCCAGCCGAGCGCCACGGCGAGGTTCGGCGCGGTGGTCGGCCGGCGCACCTTCAACATCGCCGCCATGGCCGGAGCCAGCGGTGTCTTGACGTAGCCGAGATTCGCCGCGAGGAAGGTCAGCAGGTCGTTGGTGGTCGAGCGAAGCGCGCCGGCGCCGGCCAGCGCCGCCAGATCCCAGTTGGCGACCGGCTGCAGCGCCGGGCCGTAGCCGGCCGCCAGCCGGGCCTTCAGCTCGGGCGACAGCGTGATCGCGGTGCTCGTCAGACCCAGCGGCGCGATCACACGCGCGCGCACCAGCGATTCATAGTCGGTCGCCTGGGCGCGCAGCGTCAGCGCGTGGCCCAGGAGGCCGCCGCCGAGGTTCGAGTACTCATACGCCGCCCCGATGTCTCGCGTCAGTTGGTAGCCGGAGAGAAACGCGTAGAGGTTTTCGGGTGAATAGTCCGCGTAGGGGTTCGCGGGATCCTTCGGCGTGAAGTTGTCCGGCATGCGCGGCAGGCCGGAAGTGTGCGTCGCCAGATCCTGCAGGGTAATCGAGCGGCCGCCACGCTCCGGCATCGTCACCTTGGCCGGGAGGAACTTCCCCACCGGATCGGTCAGCGCCACCTCGCCGCGCTCGACCGCCTCGGCGAGCAGCAGCGACGTGAACACCTTCGTGATCGATCCGATCTCGTAGAGCGTGTCGCCGTTCAGCGGCCGCGGATCGTTCTTCGCCAGCTGCCCGTACGACACGATGCGGCGTCCCGACGGCTCGATGACGCCGACGACGATCCCGACGCTCTGCTTCTGCACGTCGATCCGGTCGACGAGAATCTTCCGGATCTCGGCGTCGGACGGCACCGGAGAGGTCTGGGCGCCTGCACGCGAAGCGGTGACGACCGCCGCCAACAACACGAAGAAGTGGATGAATCGGTTCTTGGTCATTCGTCCCTCTCGAGCGCGTCTATTCTCGCCTGAAGCCTCTTCGCCGCATAGCGGTTCAGCTCCCCAATCAACACGAAGAACGCCAGGCTCAACGCGAGGAGCCACAACCCGCGCGGCGCGCGTTCCGGGTGAGCCAGGATCGGCCCCAGGTAGAACAGGATCAGACCCGGGAGCAACGGCGCCAGGTACCACTTCCACACGCCTCGCAGCAGATCGCGCTGGCGCTCCAATTCGCCGCGATGAAACTGCAGGCAGGTCGTCAGCGCCATCTCCTCGGGCATGGTCCGCGCTGCGCCGTGCCGGTGCAGATAGTAGACGATGAAGATCACTCCGGCGATGCTGAGGACGGCGCCGGCCCGCACCAGCGGCAGCGGCGCCGTCCACGCGAGATATCCGCAGGCGACGACGACCATGGCGCCGGCGACATATTCCCGCAGGTTCCTGCGGGAGACGATCCGGGTGAGCCGCCGCGACCGGTAGCGAAGCTCGTCGATCGACATCACCCTGCCCCGCGCCGGCTGATCCTGCCACAGGCGCTGCAGGTGATCGGGAACGCGTTCGTTGCTCATCGCGCCTCCGTGTCATGAAAGCGGCGCGCGAGGACCGCCTTGATGCGGTGAATCTTGGTCGCAACGTTGCCGGCCGACAGCCCGGTCACCTCGCCGATCGACGCGGCGTCGACGCCCTCGAGATACAGGAGCATCAACTGCCGGTCCAGCGGCTTCAGCCTGCGAACCAACGCCTGCAGGCGTTCAAGTGCGCGATGAGTGTCGAGGGCCCCTTCGGTGTCGATCGCGGCAGGCGCCGCATCGAGCTCCTCGAGCCCGACCAGCGTCGGCGCGCCGGCGCGGCGCCTGATCACCTGCGAGGTCGCGACGTTGTGGGCGACGCGATAGACCCACGTCCGCATCGAGCAGCGGCCTTCGAACCGCGACAGGCTCTGCCACAGCGCCACGTGAATGTCCTGGAGCAGGTCGCGGACACGGTCCGCGTCGGTGTCGTACGCGCGCGCGAGCCGCTCCAGCGCGGCGCCATAGGCCGCGATCGCTTCCGCGTACAGCTCGTCCTGGTTGGCCACTCGAAGCAGATAGTCGCGGCCGCTCGATCTTTCTTACAATGAGCGGTCTAGACGGGCGCCTTCGCGAGCTCCGACATCAGGCGCACGCCCTTGGTCTCCGGCAGCGTCCACACCATCGCGCCCGCGAGCAGCGCGAACGGCACCGCCAGCGCGATGCCCGCGCCGAAGGTGAAGCGGGCCGCGACCAGGCCGATGATCACCGGTGCGAGAAACTGCACCCCCCGAGCCGTGTTGTAGATGATCCCCAACGCCGCCGCGCGCACCGAGGTGGGGAACACTTCGTTGAGCAGCGGGCCGATGCAGCCCCAGTTCCCTTCACCGAAGCCCACCAGCAGCATGAAGCCGAACGTCGTCGCCGTGTAGCCGCCCGCGGCGGTCCAGCCGAGCGTGATCATGCCCAGGCCGAGCGCCTTGATCACGGAAAAGGCGGTGAAGCTGGGACGCCGGCCGAAGCGATCGCTGGAGAACCCGAACGCGACGTAGCCGGCGACGGAGCCGATCTGATCCATCAGCAACAGCCACGCGACCTCGCCCGGTTTCAGGCTGCGCGTCTGCAGCAGGTAGGTCGGCAGCCAGATCGTCTTGAACCAGTAGGCCGCCATGTTGAACGTCGTCACCGACAAGGCGAGCGCCGTGGTCTTGCGCAGCGCCGGGCCGAGCATCTGACCGAGGGCGGCGACGTAGCCGAGCCGCTTGTTGACGCCGTCCTTCACGCTGAGCAGCCAGACGTCGGACTCGGGCATCTCACGCCGGATGAAGACGACGAGCAGCGCCGGAATCGCCGAGAGCATGAAGGCCAGCCGCCAGCCGATCGACGGCGCCAGCAGGTTGCCCATCATCGACGCGAAGAAGCGCGCGAACGCCGACCCGCTCTGCAGGTAGGACCCGAAGCGTCCGCGCACCGCCGGCGGCACGGTCTCGCCGACCAGCGCGTGCGCCACCGCCCATTCGCCGCCGACGCCGACACCAGTGACCGCGCGCGCGGCGAGCAGCGTCCAGAACCCGATCGACATCCCGGCGGCCAGCGTGCCGACGCTGTAGATCAGGATCGTGGCCATCAGGAGCGGCTTGCGGCCGAAGCGGTCCGCCATCGCACCGCCGATGAAGCCGCCTACCGCGGTGAAGGCGAGCGGCGTGCCGAGCAGGATCGCCACCTCGTTCGGGGTCAGCGAGAGATCCTTCACGATCGACGTGACCGACGGCGAGATCAGAAAGCTGAGGAGCAGCAGATCGTAGAAGTCGAACACCCAGCCGATGAAGGAGAACGCCAGAATCTTGCGATGAACCGGCAGGACCGTGGGGCTTTCGCTGAGCAGCGTCATTGGACGCCTATGTTAAGTTAACCGCCACTCAGGATGACAGAACAACCGGGAGCCGTGGCGCGCGCCGCGCTGGCACTGACCGACTGGACCGAGCGATGGGTGCCCGACGCGTTCATCTTCGCGTTGATGGCGACCGTTCTCGTGATCGCCGCCGCGCTGACGGCGACGCCGGCGACGCTGATGCAGACGGTCGACGCCTGGGGCCGCGGCTTCTGGGACCTGATCCCGTTCACGCTGCAGATGGCGCTCGTCATCATCACCGGGCACGTGCTCGCCTCGTCTCCGCCGATGGGCCGGGTGATCCGCGCGATTGCCGGGTGGCCGAAAACCCCGCGCAGTGCGGTCGCGCTCGTCGCCTTCTTCGCGCTCACCGCCTCGTGGTTCAACTGGGGCTTCAGCCTGGTGTTCAGCGCCGTGCTCGCGATCGAGGTGGCGCGGCGCGTGGAGGGGGTCGACTACCGTGCGCTGGCGGCGGCGAGCATGCTCGGCCTCGGGAGCATCTGGGCGCAGGGGCTCAGCGGATCCGCGGCGCTGCAGATGGCCACGCCCGGCGCGCTGCAGCCGGCCATCCGCGACATCGTCGCGCACGGCGGCCTGGTGGCGGGCGGGCTCATTCCGTTCCGCCACACGATCTTTCTCTGGCAGAGTTTCACGGCGGTCGCCGTCGAGATCGCGGTCGTGGTGCTCGTGATGTACCTCGCCACGCCACCGCTGGGCCGGGGCAAGACCGCTCGTGATCTCGGGATCGATCTTGGACAGACGGAACTCAGAACTGAGAACTTGGAACTGGGAACTCCGACGCCCGGGCAGTGGTTGGAACAGTCGCCGGTGTTGATGTGGTTCGTCGTCGCGCTCGGTGGCGCCTATCTGGCGCGCTATTTCTGGTTGTCGGACGAGCCGCTGAACGCGCTCAACCTGAACATCCTGAACCTCGCCTTCCTGCTGCTGGGATTCCTCCTGCACGGCACGCCGGCGCGGTTGATGCGCGCGGTGCAGGAGGCGACGCCGGCGGTCTGGGGCGTCATCCTGCAGTTCCCCTTCTATGCGGGAATCGCCGGCGTGATCATCGCGACCCACCTGAACGAGCGGGTCGCCGGCCTGTTCGTGCGCGCGTCCACGCCCGCGACGTTTCCGGCGCTGGTCGCGACCTACTCCGCGGTCCTCGGCGTCTTCGTCCCGTCGGGCGGATCGAAATGGGTGATCGAGGCGCCGTACGTCATGGAAGCCGCGCACACGATGAAAGTCCATCTCGGCTGGGTCGTGTCGTCCTATGATCTCGGCGAAGCGCTCGCCAACCTGCTTCAGCCGTTCTGGATGCTGCCGATCCTCGGGTTGTTCAAGCTGAGCGCGCGCGACGTCATGGGCTACACGATCGTGGTTTTCCTCGCGTTGACGCCGGTCGTCCTGGTCCTGGTGACCGTGCTGGGACTGACGCTGGCGTATCCGCTGTAGGCCCAGGACCGCGATGTCCAGCCGCCGCGCGCCGCGCCGCGCCAAGCCGTCCGCCTCCTCGCGTGTACCTCCCGCGACAGCCTCGCGCGGCTGGTGGCCGGTCGGGATCCTTCTGATCGCCGGCGCCGCGATCTACAGCAACAGCCTGTCGTCGCCGTTCATCTTCGACGACACCGTGTCGGTGGTCGCCAACTCCAGCATCCGCGAGTGGACCCGCGGCGTCCTCTTCGCGGGACGCGAAACGCCAACCGCGGGCCGCCCGCTCGTCAACGTGTCGATGGCGCTCAACTACGCAGTAGGCCAACTCGACGTCCGCGGCTATCACCTGTGGAACGTGGCGATGCACCTGCTGTGCACGCTGCTGCTTTTCTTGTGGGCGCAGCTCACCCTCCGGCTGCCCCGCATCCCGGCATGGCTGCGCGATCAGGCGACCGCCGTCGCCTTCGCGATGGCGCTCCTCTGGATGGTGCATCCGCTCAACAGCGAGGTCGTCGACTACATCACGGAGCGCAGCGAGTCGATGATGGCGCTCGCGTTCCTGACGACCGTGTACGCAAGCGCGCGCGCGCTCGGATCCGCGCGCCGCGGCGCCTGGCAGGCGCTCGCGGTCACGGCGTGCGCCGCGGGCATGGCCTGCAAGGAGTCGATGGTCACGGCGCCGGTTGCCGTCGTGCTCTACGATGCGACAATGGTCTTCGAGTCGCCGGTGCGGGCGCTGCGCGAACGCTGGCGGTTCTACAGCGCACTCGCGGCGACATGGGTGATCCTGGCCGCGCTGCTTCAGACCGGCGCGCGAATCCACTCGGCGGGGTTTTCGTCAGGCGTGTCGCCGTGGACCTACCTGCTGAATCAGACGGTCATGCTCGTGCGTTACCTGCGGTTGGCGGTGTGGCCGACCGGGTTGGTCGTCAACTACGGCTGGCCTCGTCCACTGTCGCTGGTTGACGTGCTTCCGGCCGCGCTGCTGGTCGCCGCCCTGATCCTGATGACGGTGATCACTCTGTGGCGGCGGCCGATGCTCGGCTTTCTCGGCGCCTGGTTCTTCCTGACCCTGGCGCCGACGTCGAGCATCGTGCCGATCGCGACGGAAGTGGGCGCCGAGCGCAGAATGTATCTCCCGCTCATCGCGCTGGTCGCGCTCGCGCTGATCGCTCTGGCGCGGCTCGGCACCCGCAACCCGCGCGGCCGCCCCGCCACCGTGGCGCTGATCGCAATCCTCGCGACGATCCTCGGCGCCGCCACGCTGGCGCGCAATCGAGAGTACGCCTCGGCCCTCGGCCTGGCGGAAACCGCACTCGCCCGGTGGCCGACACCGGCGGCCGAATCAGCGGTCGGACAAGAGCTCGCGCTCGCCGGACGGCACGACGAGGCGATCGCGCGCCTTCGTCAGGCCGCGCCGTCTTTTCCGCGCGCCTACTACCACCTGGGCGGAGAGCTGTTCAATCAGGGCCGGATTGACGAGGCGCTCCCGCCGCTCGAGCAGTTCGTCCGTCTCGAGCCGGAGCTCGCCGAGGCGGTGCCGGCGCGCACCATGATCGGACGCGCCCTCATGCTCCAGCAGCAGTGGCCGAAAGCCGAGGAGCAGCTGCAGCTCGTGCTCTCGATGTCGCCGTCCCGAGGCCCGGCCCACGCAACCGCGCTCGGATTCCTGGCCGACACGCTGTTCGCCCAACAGAAGTTCGCGGCAGCGCAAGCCGCCTATACCTCCTATCTGCTAGAGCGTCCCGACGATGTGGGCGCGATGACCAACCTGGCGGTCTCGTTGTCGGCGCTGGGCAGGCTCGACGAGGCTGTGTCGGCGTTTCGTCGAGCGGTCGAGATGAATCCGCGCGATCCGCAGCTGCGTCGCAACCTGGACCTCGCGCTGGAAGAGCAGGCACACGCCGCAAGACGCTAGGAAAAACCGCTCGGGCGCTCTTTGCGCCTTCAGCGCGGCGGCTGGCGGCCGGCGGCGGCGTAGGCGGCGGCGAGGTTGCTGCGGGCCGGCACGGAGTCCGGCTGCAGGCGGACCACTTCCTGGAATTCGCGAATGGCGGCGTCGAACTGCCGCTGCGCGAGCAGCACGTTTCCCAGGTTGTTGTGGGCGTTGGCGTACGCCGGATCGATCCGCAGCGCCTCGCGATACGCGCCGGCCGCTTCGTCGAGACGGCGAGCCACCGTCAGCGCGGTGCCGAGGTTGTAATGCGCTACGGCCGACTCCGGCTTCAGCGCGAGCGACGCCTTGAAGTGCGCAATCGCCTGGTCCTTCCGGCCCAGCTCCAGATCCAGCAGCGCCGCATCGTCGTGCAGCGCCGCGTCGGTGGGGTGCTTCTCGATCTCCGATTCGTAGCCCTTGAGGTCCTCGGCGGCGACCTTCGGCCGGAAGTCGCGGCTGAGGAGATCGAGATCGTGTTCGTCGCGCGGCATCACCTGCAGCCAGAGATCGCCCATTTCCTCCGCCGATCGCTGGCCCCAGCGCGCGCGCGCCGGCGGCCGCTGCGGATTGCGCGCGTTCGCCTCGGAGTTATCGTAGGTATAGCGCATCGACAGCCGCGTCCCTTTTGGCAGGTGCATCGGCGTCACGAATCGGTAGACGTGCTGCCAGCGGAAGTCCCAGTCGGCGATGTCGATGAGGCGCTTCGTCGAACCGTCGGGCAGCGTAGCGTCGCCGCGCACGTCGCGCGCGCGATAGTGCGCGTGCGGTTGCACCGCTTCCACCTCGACGTCCACCGGCAGGGTGTAGGCGTCGGTGACCGTGTAGTGGCTGTCGCCCGCGGGGATGTCGATGTCCTGCCGCCCGAGCCGGAGCATCGCGGGGGTGCGGGTGGGGGCCCTGTCGCCGAAATAGAGACCGATCGACGGCGACACCTGCTCGATCTTCCCGCTCGGCTGCATGTGCAGCTCCACCACGAGGTCGGTGTGCGTCTCGAGGCGCCAGGCGAGATCGTCCGGCAGCAGAGGGGCGACCTGTCCCGGCGTCCACCCCAGAAAATGCCCGTCGGGGTAGATGGCCGACCGCGCAATCAGCCCGTCGTAGCCCGGCCCTGGATCGGCCTCGTCGAGACGGCGCGATGCCGGCGTCGTGTCGATCCGGATGTTGGCATGGTGCACGACCTTCGGGTTGCCGGGCCGGAATTCCAGACCGCGAACGAAGCGCGCGGTCTCCACGGGAATCGGGAGTACGAAGATGTGAAACGCGTCGGTCCCTTCGGCCGGCAGCGTGTACGGCTGCGGCAGCGTGATCACGAGATCCGGCTTCCCGAGCTGCCAGCCCTCGGTCCATCGAGACTGCTGAGACTGCCGACTGAGACTGCCGACTGACTCGCCGGCTGACTCGCCTTCGGGGGCTCCAGCTTCAACCCAATGCCGCAGCGTTGAGATCTCGGCGGCGCTCAACGGATGCTGCCCGATGAACGGACCGTCGGCGGGATCCGCCTTCCACGGCGGCATGAACCGGTTCGCGGTGACGGCCGCGATCTGCGCCGCCCGCCGCTTCGCATCCGCATACGTCAGCAGGCTGAACGGCGCGGACCCGCCCGGGTGATGGCACATGCCGCAGCGATCGGCGAGCAACGGTGCGACGTCCTTCGCGAAGGTCACTGACTGCGCGCGCGCGGACCCGGCGATCAGCAGCACAAAAAGGCAGGCCTGAAGGCCTGCACTACGACAGTCGTAGTGCAGACCTTTAGGTCTGCCCGTCGGCGGTCTACCCAGCGTGGCTGTCATCGCGCGAAATCCGAGATGAAGCATCCCACCGCCTGCGTGGTCGCATGCGGCACCGGCTTGCCCGCGACGATCGCCGTGAGCGCATCGAACAGGTCGCGCTGGGTCGGCGCGGGACGCTCCCGTCCGAGATCGACATAGCGGTCGTCGATTCGCCCGCGGTAGACGATGCGACCGCCGGCGTAGATCGCAGCCTCCGGCGTCACCGTCGCGCCGGCAAGCTTCACCAGCCTCAGCTGCGGATCGCGAACCGCCTCGGCCACGCCGGTATACGAGTAGGCGGCCATGTGCTCGCGAATGGCCTTCGCGTCCTCCGACGGATTCGGATAGACGAGCCGGAACACCACCCCTTTCGGTCCGAACGCCTCCGCGATCCGGCGGACCTCCGGCGCGTATCGGTTCGAGATCGGGCAGTCGGTGCTCGTGAAGAGAAAGACGATGGCTTTCGTGCCGGCGGGCGCCTGCAGCGGGTCCAGCGGCGCACCGGAAAGCGCCTGCAGCAGGACGGCGAGCAGCGGCAGGGTGAACACGGATCGATGGTACACAAGAAAAGGGCTTAGGGATTGGGGATTGGGGTTTAGCGAACCCCGTCCCGACCCTAAGCCCTTCCTAGTCCCTAGCCCTGGCTCCTAGCCCCTACCAGGTGACCACTGCGCCGAGGCGGATGATCCGGCCCTGCAGCACGGCGTTCGGCTGGAGGTAGGTGCCCGCCGAGCCGCGGGTCACCGGCGTCGTGAGCGCCGCATTGGTCGTCGGCGAATACACGGTGCCGCGCACCGAGAAGTAGTCGTCCGAGTTCAGGGCATTGAAGAAGTCGATCTTCGGATCGAACTTGATCCCGCCCACGGTGATGCGCTTGCTGAACGACAGGTCGAGCTGGTTGACGCGCGGCGTCAGCAGCGTTCCCGGCGCATCGAGCGGCACCGTGAACGACCCGGAGTTGATCCCCGCCGGCACGACGCGCGCGCCGACGACGCAGCCCTGCGACGCCGAGTTACCCGGGCACACGACGTAGTTCGTCGTCGGAGTGACCGTCCAGGTGGACGCCGTTCCGCTGTAGGTCGTGAAGACCGGCGCGCCGGCGCCGCCCGCGGCCAGCGCGGAGGCTCCGAGAATGTACCCGGGCAGCGCCTGGAAGGACGCCGCGGCG
>Ga0105242_10002341_pt1 | contig 14952 bp, 12 predicted proteins | sample KBSM24metaG_FD_81521 | JGI IMG/M metagenome (GOLD analysis project Ga0105242, IMG submission 81521) | Miscanthus rhizosphere microbial communities from Kellogg Biological Station, Michigan, USA - KBS M2-4 metaG | ecosystem: Host-associated > Plants > Roots > Rhizosphere > Soil | place... | reverse complement strand
CGTCCTGCACGCGGCTGATCTCGGAGACGTCCTCGATCACGCGAACCCGGCCGGCGCCGATCTTCGAGCCGATGGCCCGGCCTTCCGCGAGCACTTCGCCGCGCTTGCCGATGCGGTAGCGCGTGAGCGTGTCCTTGCGCTTCTCCTGGCTCTTCACCGTCTCGGGGCGCGCCTGGAGGATGTAGAGCTTGCCGTCGCCGCCATCGCGGCCCCACTCGATGTCCATGGGGCGGCCGTAGTGCTTCTCAATCGACACCGCGTACTTCGCCAGCTCGTGCACCTCGGCGTCGGTGAGCGAGAAACGGTCGCGGTCGCCCGCGGGCACGTCGACCTCGCGAACGGACTTGCCGGCCTCGGCCGCATCGCCGAACACCATCTTCACGGCCTTGCCGCCGAGGCCGCGGCGCAGGATCGCGGGCTTGCCGTTGGCGAGGCAGAGCTTCGAGACGTAGAACTCGTCCGGGTTCACCGCGCCCTGCACCACCATCTCGCCCAGGCCGTAGCTCGACGTGATGAACACGACCTCGCGGAAGCCGGACTCGGTATCCATGGTGAACATGACGCCCGCCGCACCCGTGTCGCTGCGGACCATGCGCTGCACGCCCGCGGAGATCGACACCTCGGCGTGCGTGAAGCCCTTGTGCACGCGATAGGCGATGGCGCGGTCGTTGTAGAGCGAGGCATACACGCGGCGAATCGCCTCGAGCACATGCTCGATGCCCCGGATGTTGAGGTAGGTCTCCTGCTGGCCGGCGAAGGAGGCATCGGGCAGGTCCTCGGCGGTCGCCGACGAGCGCACCGCGAAGCTCGCGTTCGCATCGCCTTTGCTGACCCGTTCGTATTCCTCGCGGACCTGCTTCTCGAGCTCCGGGGGCAGCGCGGCCTTCTCCACCCAGCCGCGGATCTCGGTGCCGGCCCTGGCGAGGGCCTGGACGTCGTCCACGTCGATCTTCTTCAGCGCCTCGTTGATGCGCTCGGTGAGCTTGTTGTGGGCGAGGAAGTCGTCGAAGGCCTGCGCCGTGGTGGCGAACCCGCCCGGGACGCGGACCCCGGAGGCGGCCAGCTGGCTGATGAGCTCCCCGAGGGAGGCGTTTTTTCCGCCGACGGTGGCGACGTCGGTCATGCGAAGCGATTCGAGGGGGAGGACGTAGCGCATAACTTGCGATTATATGGCACCCTCGATGACAATGTTGCGGCGCACCATCCGCCGCCCTCTCCCCCGGATAGACCAATGTCCCAACGCAGGCGCGTCTTCTTCGTCTCCGACCGTACCGGCATCACCGTGGAAGCCCTCGGCTCGTCGCTGCTCACGCAGTTCGGCGACGTCGATTTCCTGCGGGTGACGCTGCCCTTCATCGACACCATCCCGAAGGCGATCCAGGTCGTCGCCCAGGTGAACGAGGCCGACCGCGACACCGGCCAGCGCTCGCTCGTCTTCAGCTCCATCGTGGACGACGGGGTGCGCGCCGAGATCAATAAATGCAACGGCCTGGTGCTCGACGTCTTCGAGCGCTTCATCGTCCCGCTGGAGGGCGAGCTGGGGCAGAAGTCCACGCACGCCGTGGGCAAGTCGCACAGCGCCGGCAACGTGAAGGACTACAACCACCGCATCGAGGCGATCAACTACACGCTCTCCCACGACGACGGCGTCACGCACCGCGGGCTGGAGGAAGCCGACATCGTGCTCGTGGGCGTCTCCCGCAGCGGCAAGACACCCACCTGCCTCTACATGGCCATGCAGTTCGGGATCAAGGCGGCGAACTATCCGCTCATCCCCGAAGACCTCGAGGCGAACCGGCTGCCGCCGTCGCTCCTGCCGCTCAAGAGCAAGGTGTTCGGCCTGTCGATCACCGCCGAGCGCCTGCACCAGATCCGCAGCGAGCGCCGCCCCGACTCGACCTACGCGTCCATCGCCAACTGCCGCCAGGAGATCGCCGCGGCGGAGAAGCTCATGAGGCAGGCGGGCATCCCGTTCCTCGATTCCACCACCAAGTCCATCGAGGAGATCGCCACGCACGTGCTCCACGAAGCGCACCTCGTCCGTAGGGTTTACTGAACATTGAAAGGGAAGGAAGGCGAAGGATAAAAGCGAAGGGACTGCGAAGGACATCGGGCGATTCCATGGTCGCGTTATCGATGATCCACCACCGGCACGACACGATTGCATTCCTTCGCCTTCCTTCGCCTTTGTCCTTCGCCTTCCTTCCCTTTTTGCTTTCGCATCCGTCACCCCGAGCGCCCGCGCCGTGCACCTGAACGTCCAGCGGGATTGTGCGAAGATAGCCGCCAATAAAGGGGGCGCCCGCTCCCGCCAAGACTCTGGGGAGAACCATGAAGACCAAGAAGCGCGTCCTGCCCGCCCTGTTGCTCTCGCTCTTCGCCGCCGGCGCGGCGCCCTCGGCCTCGGCCGCCAGCTTCTCGAACGTCTACGTCTTCGGCGACAGCCTGTCGGACGCGGGCTACTTCCGGCCGTTCCTGCAGGGCCTCGTCGCGCAGGGCTTCCCGGCGGCGCTGGTCCCGGTGATGGGCCAGTTCACCACCAACCCCGGCATGGTGTGGTCGGAGCTCGTGGCGCAGTACTACGGCGTCACGCCCAACCCCAGCAACGTGAGCGGCGGCACGATCTTCGCGCAGGGCGGAGCACGCGTGGACGCGGTGCCCGGCGTGTCGACCCCTCCCGGCATGGCGCAGCGCCCGATCAGCACGCAGGTGAACGAGTTCCTGGCCGCGAACAGCGGCGCGGCCGACCCGAACGCGCTCTACACGGTGTGGGGCGGCGCGAACGACGTCTTCTTCAACCTCGGTGCGCTGCAGGCCGGCGCCATCGACCAGGCGGCGCTGCAGGCCAACGTGCTCGCGGCGGCCAACGCCGAGATCCAGCAGATCGCGCGCCTCAAGGCCGCGGGCGCGCGCTACATCGCGGTGCTCACGCTGCCCAACATCGGCGGCACGCCCGCCTTCGCCGGCGGTCCCTTCGCGGGCGCGGTGACGGCGCTCTCGGCGGGCTACAACACGACGCTCCTCACGGGCCTCCAGGCGGCCGGGATCAAGGTGATCCCGATCGACGCCTTCAGCCTCTTCAACCAGATAATCGCCAACCCCGGCCAATACGGCTTCACCAACACGACGACTCCGGCCTGCGGCCCGTTCCCGCCGTTCACGAGCACGTCGAACTCGTTCTTCTGCTATCCCGGCAACCTCGTCGACCCGAATGCGCCGAACACTTATGTGTTCGCCGACTCGGTGCACCCGACGACGGCCGCGCACGCGATCCTCGCGCAATTCACCGAGCAGATGATCGAGGCGCCGAGCCAGTACGGCCTGCTCGCCGAGTCGAGTGTGCGCCAGGGCTCGGCCAACATCCGCGCGATCACCGACGGCCTGGTGCGCAACAAGCGCGACGAAGTGGGCACCATCGGCGTCTTCGCCGCCGGCGACCGCACCGACTCCAAGATCGAGTCGGGCAACGGCACCGCGGGCGTCGACAACCGGTTCAACACCGGCATCGTCGGTGTCACCGTGCGAGCCACCGAGGCGGTCACGATCGGCGGCGCCTTCGGCTACAGCAAGGACCGCGCGACCCTCGGCGACTTCGGCTCCTTCGACACCAGCCAGCACGCGTGGACGATCTTCGGCTCCGTGCAGTGGGGCGGCTTCTACGGCACCGGCCTCGCGTCGATCGCCGACATCAGCTACGGCAGCATCCATCGCAACATCGTGCTGGGCCCGAGCGTCACGACGGCTACGGCGCACACCGACGGCAACAACGCATCGGCGTACTTCTCCGGCGGCTACGACTTCGCGGTCGGCCGCTTCATGATCGGCCCGACGGTCGCGGTCACGATGCAGAACGTGGACGTGAGCTCGTTCGACGAAGCGGGCGGCGGCGCTTCGGGCCTGCGCATCCAGGCGCAGAGCCGCAAGTCGGAAGTGTGGAGCGTGGGCGGCCGCGCCTCGATGGACCTCGGCAACTGGACGCCGTGGCTGCGCGTGACGGCCGACAAGGAGCGCCGCGACGACATCCGCACGGTGTCGGCGACGCCGCTTACGCTCATCGCGACCAACAACACCTACGACGTACCGACCTACAAGCCCGACAACAGCTGGGTGACGACCGCCATCGGCGTGAACGGCTTCATCACGCCGAAGTTGTCGCTCTCGGTCGCGTACACGCGCATCGACAGCCGCACGCAAACCAAGGAAGACGGCATCAGCGGCATGCTGACGTACCGGTTCTGATCCGGTCCCCGGGCAGGTGAAGCGCGTCCACTCGGCCGCCAACCTGCCCGAGGCCCACCTGTTGGTGGACCTCCTCGCGGATCGCGGCATCCGCGCGCGCATCTTCAACGCCAACGCTACCAGCCTCGCCGGGGAGCTGCCGATCGACGCGGCACTCCCGCAGGTCTGGGTCGTGGATCCTTCCGACGCCGACCGCGCGCGCGAGGTGATCGACGCCTACCAGCGCGAGACGCCTTCCACCGCAACCGTGAAGTGCCTCAACTGCGGCGAGGAGAACCCCATCTCCTTCGACCTCTGCTGGAACTGCGGCCAAGGGCTGGAACATCACTCCGCTTGAACGACTAGACCAAAGCGAAACACGAAGAACACGAAGAAGGCACGAAGAACACAAAGAAACCCAATGGGCGTTTCCGGGCTGGCGATCGGAGGCACGAGACATCGATTGCTTTTCTTCGTGTCCTTAGTGCCTTCTTCGTGTTCTTCGTGTTTCGCTTTGGTTTAGTCCTCAGGGCGTCCCGATGAAGAGGTAGAAGCGCCCCTTGCCGTTCTTGGCGTCGGCCACACCGAGGTAGATCGGGCCGAGGAAGGTGTTGGCGGCGAGGTAGGCGCCCAGGGAGCGCTGCCACCCGGTGAGCGTCGGTTCGCTCATCGGCTGGTCCATCTTGCCCGCCTCCGCGGTGACGCCCGCGATGAGCGTGAGCCCGTAGAGGGGCGAAGCGAAATTGAGCCGGTACTGCGCATCGACGCGCCCGAACGCGTACTCCTGCCCGCGGAGCTGGTCGGTGGCGAAGCCCGAAAGGCGCCGCGGCCCGCCGAGCGTGAACGCGTCGCCGATCGGCAGGCTCCCGCGCGGCGCCGTGCCGCCCTCCAGCGCCGTGAGGAAGGACCAGCGGTTCACGCTGTATGCGCCGGCAAAGCGCGCCTCGGTGCGTGCGTACTTCTCCCCGCCCTGCGTCACGCGCTGCGCGTCGAAGTGCGTCACGTCGAGCTTGATGCCGCGCGTCGGGAAGTACGGCTGGTCGTAGGTATCCACGGAGATCGCGGCGGTCGGCCCGCCCACGCGCTCGGTGAGGTTGGGGAAGATGTCGGGCCCGGTCTCGAGCACCTCGCCGATGCGCCGCTCGACCCAGCCGACGCGCACCTGCCCGCTCACGCCCAGGTTCACGCCGCCCTCGACGCCCGCCGCGTTCTTCTGCACGCGATAGACCGCGACCCGGTTACCCTCGACGAAGAGCGGCGCCTTCTCGAGGCCGGTGGAGGCGTACGGCCGCAGGAACGTCACGTGGTTCTTGTCGAGCGGCTGGTAGAACTCGGTGTCGATGCGCTGCTGGCTGCCGATCTGGCCGCCCAGCAGCCACTCGCCGCCCAGCGGGTTCATCCACGTGCCGCGGTAGAGCGCGCGCAGGTTGAAGGTCGACTCGCTGCGGAAGTCGGTGGCGATGTTCATGCCGAAGCGCAGGTAGTTCGGGCCCCAGGGCTTCTCCACCGGCGTGATGCGCAGCACCGTCTTGTCGCGTTCGCGCATGACGTTGTAGTCGAGCGAGTGGAGGTCGCCCTCGTTGAACTCGCGCACCAGGTCGTGGGCGAGCTGGCGCGTGTCCAGAGGCTGGCCCTCCTGCTGCGCGATCCCGCGGCGGATGGTGTCGCGGTTCACGAAGCGCGTGTCCTCCACCACGACGTCGTCGATCACCGGCGACGAGTGCGCCTCGGCGAGGCGCACGCGCGCCTGCCACGCCGCGTACGCCTGCGGCGAGACGCTGAAGCGCTTGAGCTCGTCCACGGAGAGCAGCGCCGCGGCCCGGCCGCGCTCCGCCGCCTCGACCTGGCGCGGGAACGCGGTGGAGGTGATGTCGCCCAGGTTCGGGCGGATGTAGACGTCGCCGGGTTTCAGCAGCGCGAGCGAGCGCGCCACGTTCTGCTCGGTGAGCAGGTTCACCACCTGCCCCAGCACCGTGACGATGCCCTTCACCTCGTCGGGGCTGAAGAGCGGGGAGCCCACGTTCACGGCGATCACGACGTCGGCATGGCAGAGCTCGCGCACCTCCGCGATCGGCAGGTTGTCCGTGAGCCCGCCATCCACGAGCTTGCGGCCGTCGCGGTACACCGGCGCGATCAGCCCGGGCACCGACATGCTCGCGCGCATGGCGGAGGTGAGGTTGCCGCTCTTGATGGCCACGCGCTCGCCGGTGCCGATGTCGGTCGCGATGATGGCGAGCGGCATGCGCAGGTCCTCGATGGGACGGTCGCCCAGGTCCGCGCGCACCAGCTGGTTGAAGAAGAGCTTGAGCTTCTCCCCGGCCACCGCGCCCTCGCGGAACTTGAGGCCCTCGCCGGAGACGCCGAGCTCGATGCCCGAGTAGAAGCGGTCGTCCAGGTCCTTGCGGCGAATGTTCACCTGCTCGCGGCCGGCGGAGTCGTCGAAGATGTTGACCCAGTCGGTGCGCGCGACCAGCTCGCGGATGTCCGCGGGTGAGACGCCGGCGGCGTACGCGCCGCCGATGAGGGCGCCCATGCTGGTGCCCGCGATGCAGTCCACGGGTACGCGCAGGTCCTCCAGGACCTGGAGCACGCCCAGGTGCGCGCCGCCCCGGGCGCCGCCGCCCCCGAGCACGAGGCCGATGCGGGGTGGTTGCGCGGGCGCCTGCGCGAGGGCGCTCGTCGCGGCGAGGAACGCGAGGAAAAGGGCGATGCTTCGCATTTTTCTAGACCTTCAGGCTGAATGGCGTGAACCGCGTTCCGCGGTCGTAGTAATCCTCATGCTCGGCGCGCTTGAGCGCACCCACGATCCAGTAGGTGACCGGCGTGAAGACCACCTCGACCGACACTTTTGCGACGAACTGCGCCAGCATCACCGTCGGGAGCTTGTCGTTCGGGATGATCCCGGTGCCGTAGAACGCGAGCGGGTAGAAGAGCATCGAGTCCACGCCCTCGCCGAAGATCGTGGAGCCGATGGTGCGCGTCCACAGCCACCTGCCCGCGGTCATGATCTTCATCTTGGCGAGCACGAACGAGTTCACGAACTCGCCGCAGAAGTACGCGACCATCGAGGCGAGCGAGATGCGCCACGCCGAGCCGAACGCGATCTCGTAGGCCTCCTGGTTCTTCCAGAAGGGCGCGGGCGGCAGCGCCACCACGACCCACGCCATGAACGAGGCGAAGGCGAGGCCCCCGAAGCCCGCCCAGATCACGCGCCGGCTCCTCGCGTAGCCGTAGACCTCGGTGAGCACGTCGCCGAAGACGTACGAGATCGGGAAGAAGAGCACCCCCGCCCCGAAGGTGAGCACGCCCACCACCGGCAAGTCCAGCTGCGCGATCTTCGCCGGCCCGATGAGGTTGGAGCAGATGAGGATGACCACGAAGGCCACCATCACGAACTCGTAGTACTTGTACTGCCGGCCTTCCGGAGTTTTCAAGAGGTTTGCTCCGACTCTTTGTTTAAAAGACCAAAGCCGGGAACACGGAGGACACGGAGAAGCACGGAGGACACGGAGAAGGGCAATACCGTGTGAATGTCCGTGCCATGGTTCCACGGATCCGAACGCCCGGAAGGTTTGTTTTTCCTCCGTGTCCTCTGTGCTTCTCCGTGTCCTCCGTGTTTCCGGCAGTAATGCGCAGCAAGGAAGCTATTTTAAGCCGCGCTGGCGCGCGGTCTCGAAAAGCGCGACGGTTCCCGCCGCGGCGGCGTTGAGGGACTCCATGCGCCTGGAGATGGGGATCTTCGCGCGGACACTCGCCGCGTCGCGCAGCCGCGGGGACAACCCTGCGCCCTCGTTGCCCACGAGGAGCGCGGTCTTTCCGCGGAGCTCGAGGTCGTAGAGCGAGGTCTCGCCCGAGCCGTCGAGCGCCACCGACTGGCCCTTGAAGCGCGCCGTCCACGCGGCGAGGTCCGCGCCCTCGACGAGGTTGAGGGCGAAGTGCGCGCCCATCGCCGCGCGCAGCACCTTGGGCGACCAGGCGAACGCGCAGGTGGGCGAGAGCAGCACGTGGCCCGCGCCGACCGCGGCCGCGCTGCGAAGGAGCGTGCCGACGTTGCCCGGGTCCTGGATGTCCTCGAGCAGCAGCACCAGGTCGGCGTCGGCGCGCACCTCGACCGATCCCGGCGTTCGCACCACCGCCATGACGCCGGTGGGCGACTCGACCGTGGAGAGCGCGTCGTACAGGTTGTCGGGCAGCACGACCGGCTGCACCTTCGAGCGCGCCACCAGCCGCGAGACCTCCTCGCGCTCGATCCCGGCGCGGGTGACGTAGATCTCCTCCGGGCGCAATCCGGAATCGAGGGATGCGGCGAGGAGGTGCGCGCCGTCCAGCACGCACACGCCGCGCTGCTTGCGCTCGGAGGCCTTCGAGACCAGGCGCTTGATCGCCTTGTACTGCTCGTTGTCGCGCGAGGTGATCGTCTTCAAAACGGCAGCTCCGCCTGCAGCATCGCCCACACCGGCTCGAAGCTGCGCCGGTGGATCTCGCAGGGACCGCGCTCGCGCAGCGCCGCGAGGTGCTCCGGCGTGGCATAACCCTTGTGCTGCGCGAAGCCGTAGCCCGGGTAGCGCGCGTCGATCTCGGTCATCTGCGCGTCGCGCGCCACCTTCGCGAGGATCGAGGCGGCCGAGATCGCGGCCACCAGCCGGTCGCCCTTCACGATCGCGCGGCACGGGACGTCCACGCCGCGCGGCACGTGCAGGCCGTCGATGCAGGCCTCGTCGGGCTTGACCGCCAGCGCCTCGATGGCGCGGCGCATGGCGAGCAGGCTCGCACCCAGGATGTTCAGGCGGTCGATCTCCTCCACCGACGCCGAGGCGACGGCGAACGCAAGCGCGCGCTCGCGGATGCGTACGGCGAGCTTGTCGCGCTCGGCCTCGTCGAGGACCTTGGAATCATGGAGGTTATTGATGCGCGGCCGCGCGGGATCGAGCACCACGGCGGCCGCGAAAACGGCGCCGGCGAGCGGGCCGCGGCCCGCCTCGTCAACGCCGCACAGCAGCCGGGCGTCGGTCGGGCTCTGGTAGCGACGCGCCACCCTTCACCTCCCGCGTGACGTACGGTTCCAGGGCCTGCGCCACGCGCTCGTCGTGGTTGCAGGCGAGGCTCTCGTGCAGCCGCGCGAAGCGCTCGCGCAGGCGCTCCCGCGCCTCCTTGCTATCCAGCCAGTTGATGAGCGCCTGCGACAGGTTCGCCGGCGTGGCGTCGGCCTGCAGCAGCTCCGGCACGATGAACTCGCCGGCGAGGATGTTCGGAAGCCCCACGTACGGCAGGATCTTGCGGCGCATCACCATGCGGTAGGTGATCGGGTTCAGGCGATAGGTGATCACCATCGGGCAGCGCGCGAGCGCGGCCTCGAGGGTCGCCGTGCCGCTCGCGACGATGGCGGCCTCGGCCGCGTGCAGCGCCAGGCGCGCATGGCCGAAGAGCATCTCGATGGGCAGCTCCAGCGCCTGCTTCGCATAGAGGCGGGTCTCGAAGTGATCGCGCGTCTCGCGCGTGGCGAAGGGCACGAAGAAGCGCAGCTCCGGCCGCTGGCGATGGAGCTCCGCGGCGGTGTCGATGAGGAGGTCCGCGTGGAGCTCCAGCTCGCTCACGCGGCTTCCGGGGAGCAGCGCCACCGGGATCGCCGCGGTCCCGAGCCGCAGCTGCGCGCGCGCCTCCTCGCGGTCCGGGTCGAGCGGCATCGCGTCGGCGAGCGGGTGCCCGACGTAGCTCACGCGCACGCCGGCGTCGCGGTAGATCTTCTCCTCGAACGGGAACATGACCAGCATGTGGTCCACGGCCTTGGCGATCGAGTGGATGCGCTCCGGGCGCCACGCCCACAGCGACGGGCTCACGTAGTGCACGGTGGGGATGCCCCTCGCCTTGAGCTTCGCCTCGAGCCCGAGGTTGAAGTCCGGCGCGTCGATGCCGATGAAGAGGTCCGGCGGCGAGTCGAGCAGGTGGCGCGCAAGGCCGCGGCGGATGCGCAGGATCTCGCGCAAGTTGCGCAGGACCTCGACGTAGCCGCGCACGCCCAGGGGTTCGATGGGGAAGAGGCTCTTCGCGCCCTCGGCCTCCATCTTGGGGCCGACGATGCCTTCGAACTGCAGGTCGGGCCAGCGGTCGAGCAACGCGCGCATCAGCGCCGCGCCGAGCAAGTCCCCCGACGCCTCGCCCGCGACGATGGCGATGCGCGTGGGCCTTGCGCTCACCGGAGGATGCCGCGCGTGGAGCCGGCCAGGAACTCGGCGAACGAACGCACTTCCGGCGACTGCTTGGCCTGCTCATCGAGCTGCGCGCGCGCGTCGGCGAGCGACAGGCTCGACTTGTAGAGCGTCTTGTAGGCGCGCTTGAGCGCCGCGATCGCCTCGGGCGTGAACCCGCGGCGCTTGAGCCCCTCGGAGTTGATGCCGTACGGCGCCGTCGGGTTGCCGGCGATGGTGAGGAAGGGCGGCACGTCCTGCGTCACGACGGCGGCGATGCCGGCCATCACGTGCGCCCCCACCTTCACGAACTGGTGGACGCCCACGAAGCCGCCGAGGATCGTGTAGTCGCCGATCTCGACGTGACCCGCGAGCGTGGCATGGTTGGCGAACACCGTGTGGTTGCCGACGATGCAGTCGTGCGCGACGTGGCAGTAGGCCATGATCCAGTTGTCGTCGCCGACGGTGGTCACGCCCTGCTCCTGGACCGTGCCGCGGTTCATGGTGCAGTACTCGCGGATGGTATTGCGGTCGCCCACGACGAGCCGTGTGGGCTCGCCTTTGTACTTCTTGTCCTGGTTGGCCTCGCCGATCGAGCAGAAATGGAAGATCCGGTTGTCGCGACCGATCGTGGTGTGGCCGGTGATCACGTTGTGCGCGCCGATGGTGGTGCCCTCGCCCACCTCGACGTCGCCGTCGATCACCGTGTACGGGCCGACGGTGACGTTCGCGCCCAGCTTCGCGCGCTTGTCGACGACCGCCGTGGGATGGACCTGGGTCACAGCTCGCGCAGGGCGCAGAGGAGCTCGGCCTCCGCGGCGACCTCGTCGCCCACCTTCGCCACGGCGCTGAACTTGGCCATGCCGCGGCGGCTCTGCCCCGCCTTCACCTCGATGGTGAGGGTGTCCCCGGGCGTGACCGGGCGCTTGAAGCGCGCGCCGTCGATGCCTACGAAGTAGTACACCCACTTGCCGTCGTTCTTGTGGCCGAGGCTCTTCAGGGACAGCACCGCCGCCGCCTGCGCCATCGCCTCGACGATGAGCACGCCCGGCATCACCGCGTGGTGCGGGAAATGGCCGGGGAAGAACGGCTCGTTCACCGTCACGTTCTTGATCGCCACCACGCGCACGTCCTTCTCGAAGACGGTCACGCGGTCGATGAGCAGGAACGGGTAGCGGTGCGGCAGGTACTCCTTGATCTCGTCGATCGTCATCTCACTCACGGTCGTCTCCCGCGTTCTTCTTCATGCGCCGCGCCAGCTCGTCCAGGTGCCGCAGCTGCGCGGCGTTGCGCAGCCATTCGCCGTGGCGCATCGCCGGCATTCCCGAAGTGTACGTGCCCGGCTCGGTGATCGACTTGGTGATGAACGAGAAGCCCGAGACCGTGACGCCGTCGCAGATCGTGAGGTGCCCCACGATGCCCACGCCGCCGCCGATCATGCAGTTCCTGCCGATGGTGACGCTGCCGGAGATGCCGGTGCATCCCGCGATCACGGTGTGCGCGCCGATCACGCAGTTGTGCCCGACCTGGATGAGGTTGTCGAGCTTGACGCCCTCCCCGACCACGGTGTCGTCGAGCGCGCCGCGGTCGATGGCGGTGTTGGCGCCGATCTCCACGTCGTCGCCGATGCGCACGGCGCCGACCTGCGGGATCTTGAGCCAGCGGCCCGCCTCGCGCGCCATGCCGAACCCGTCCGCGCCGATCACGACGCCCGAGTGCAGGATGCAGCGCTCGCCTACCGTGCAGCGCTCGTAGATGGTGACGCGCGGGTGCAGGCGCGTGCCCGCGCCGATCGTCACTTGCTCGCCGAGGACGCAGTGCGGTCCCACGACCGCGCCCTCGCCCACGGTGGCGTTCTCGCCCACGACGACGTACGGGCCCACCTCGGCGCTCGCCGCCACCCGGGCGCCGGGCGCCACCTGGGCGGTCGCATGGATGCCGGGCCTCGGCTGGCGCTCGGGATGGAAGAGTCCCACGGTGCGCGCGTAGTAGGCGTAGGGATTTTCGGTGACGATGCAGGGCACGCGGACCGCGTCGCGGTCGCCGGGGCCCAGGATCACCGCGCCCGCGCGCGTGGTGGCGAGGCGCCCGCGGTAATTCGGGTTGGCGAGGAAGGCGATTTCGCCGGGACCGGCGGAATCGAGGGTGGCCACGCCGGTGAGGGGCTCGGCCACCTCGCCGACGGCCTCACCGCCCAGCTTGGCGACGATCTGCGCCAGCGTGAGCTTGGGACTCACTTGTCCGAGAGTGCCTTGATGACCTTCTCGGTGATGTCGATGCGCGAGCTGGCGAAGACCGCCTCCTGGATGATGAGGTCGAACTTCTCCTGCTCGGCGATCTGGTTGATCACGCGGGTGGCGCGCTCCTGGACGCGCGCGAGCTCCTCGTTGCGGCGCAGGTTCAGGTCCTCGCGGATCTCGCGCTGCTTCCTCTGGAAGTCGCGGCTGATGTCGGCGAGCTGGCGCTCCTTCTCGCGCCGGGCCGCCTCGGGCATGGTCACGTTCTCGCGCTCGAGGTCGGTCTGCAGGTCGCGGCCCTGCTTCTCGAGCTTGGCGAGCTCCGTGTTGCGCTGGCTGAACTCGCGCTCGAGCACCTGCTGCGCGCGCTTGGCGGGCGCCGCCTCGCGGAACACGCGCTCGGTGTTCACGAAGCCGATCTTCATGTCCACCGCCGCGGCAGCCGTCGCGGCGAGGCCCAGAACCAACCCAACGACGATACGTTTCATCTGGTCACCTGTAAGCCGGCGTTGAGCGGCCCAGGGCCCGCTCCAACGACGTTCCCGCTGTTCCCCAGCCGCTGTCAGAAGATCTTGCCCAGCTGGAATTGGAATCTCTCTATTTTATCGCCTTCCTTCGACTTGATCGGGGTGCCGAAGGAGAAGCGCAGCGGGCCCACCGGGGAATCCCAGCTGATCGCGATGCCGGCGCCCGCGCGCAGGTCCTTCGCCTGGACCTTCTCGCCGGGACCCCAGACGTTGCCGACGTCGGTGAAGAGCGCGAGGCGCACGTTCTTCTCCTTGTAGCCGGGCATCGGGAAGAGCAGCTCGAAGTTGGCCACGAAGCGGCGGTCGCCGCCCAGCACGTCGCCGTTGAGGTCGCGCGGGCCGAGGGTCGCGGTCTCGAAGGCGCGCACCGAGCCCACGCCGCCGGCGTAGAAGTTCTTGAAGAACGGCAGGGGCTTGCCCTGGTAGCCGTCGGCCACGCCGATCTCGCCGTTCGCCATGAAGGTGAGGAAGTTGAGCCGCTCCGGCGTCCAGAACAACTGGGACTGGTAGGTGATCCGGTAGTACGTGAGGTCGCCCGGCGGGATGCCCACCTCGACGCCGATCTCGTTGAGCCACCCCTTGGTGGGCCACGTGAGGCTGTCGCGCGTGTCGCGCGCGAAGCCGGTGTTGACGCGCAGGGTGTCCGTGGTCTCGCCGAACTGCTGCACGAAGAGCACGTAGCGCGGCGGCGAGATGAGCGGGTCGATGGCAAGCCGCGTGCGCTCCGCGGTGAGGCCGAGGTTCAGCGTGTCGTACTCCGTGACCGGGATGCCGAAGCGCATGCCGAGGCCCGTCGAATACGTGTTGTACGCCGCCACCGACGAGAGGCCCGAGGTGTCCACGTCGCGGCGGAAGAAGTCGAAGCCGCGCGAGATGCCGTCGGCGGTCCAGTAGGGATCGACGAAGGTGAACGAGTAGATCTTGTTCACCGAGCCGCTGTTCACCTGGAAGGCGAGCATGTTGCCGGTGCCGAGGATGTTCGCCTGCGACACCGACGCCTGGATGGTGAGCTTCTCCGCCGCGGAGTAGCCGAGGCCGAAGTTGAGGGTGCCGGTGTTGCGCTCGGTGACGGTGATGTTGACGTCGACCTGGTCCTGGGTGCCCGGGACCGCCGGCGTCTCGATGTTCACGTCGGAGAAGTACGTGGTGCGCTGCAGGCGCTCCTTGGAGCGCGCGATCTTCTCCAGCGAGTACCAGGAGCTCTCCAGCTGGCGCAGCTCGCGGCGGATCACCTCGTCCTGGGTCTTGGTGTTGCCGCTGATGTTCACGCGCCGCACGTACACGCGCCGGCCGGGATCCACGAAGAAGGTGAAGCCCGCGATGCGCTTCTCGCGGTCGAGCTCGGGCACCGGGTTCACGTTGGCGAACGAATAGCCGTCGTTGCCGAGGCGGTCGCTGATCTTCTTGGTGGCGTCGACCACCTTCTCGCGCGAGAACACGTCGCCCTGGCGCACCTGGATCAGCCCGCGCAGCTGCGGCTCGGGCACGATGAGGTCGCCGCTGAACTTCACCTCGCCCACCTTGTAGACCGGGCCCTCGGTGAGCACGATGGTGATGTAGATCTTCTCGCGGTCGGGCGTGATCGAGACCTGGGTGGACTCGATGTTGAACTCGAGGTAGCCGCGGTTGAGGTAGAACGATCGCAGCGTCTCCAGGTCCGCGGTGAGCTGCTGCTTCGAGTACTGGTCGTCCTTCGTGAACCAGGTGAACCAGCCCGGCGTCGTGAGCTTCATGTTGCGCAGGACCTCCTTCTCGGAGAAGTCCTTGGCGCCGATGATGTTGATG
>Ga0105242_10002340_pt1 | contig 14955 bp, 22 predicted proteins | sample KBSM24metaG_FD_81521 | JGI IMG/M metagenome (GOLD analysis project Ga0105242, IMG submission 81521) | Miscanthus rhizosphere microbial communities from Kellogg Biological Station, Michigan, USA - KBS M2-4 metaG | ecosystem: Host-associated > Plants > Roots > Rhizosphere > Soil | place... | reverse complement strand
ATCCGCCCGGTATCCGCGTATCGTGGATTCGGCCTTTGATGCCCGAATAAATTCTCGTGCTTGTTCGAGTGAAGGGGGCGGAATTACGTCCGCCCCCTCGGCCTGTATCGGACCGATCATTTCACTGGGCACTATGCAGCCCGCCTTCCGAAATCGATGTCCGCATACATCAAGGGCTCGCCGTGCTCATCCACCACCACGCAGCGATCCCGCCTGCTGAGTGGATCGTAGGTTGTGGTCCGTTGGCAAAACGGGCACGGCACATTCCGATCCGGCAGACTCAGGAAGCGATACCCGTTACAAATGCAGAGTGTATTCATGCGGCACACTCCGCAAGGGTTCCAGCCCGCTGAATCATCCAATCAGTCGCTTGCTGAGCCTTGGATGCTGCCGTAAAGATGGCCCGTTTATCGGCTTTCAGCACCTTCAGCCATGACTGGATATAGGCGGCATGATCGGCACGCGGTTCAGTGCTTAGCCCCAGGTGAGCGCAGGTGAATGCGGCACCCAGTTCCGCGATTAGTTCTTCAGCCGCATACGCGCTATCGCCGAACCGCTTACCTAGCTGCCGATCGCATCGGGTCGCATTCGCCGTCCAATGCGTGTGTTCGTGCGCCAGCGTTGAATAGTACGGCACGCTTTCAACGAACGCTTGGAAGGGCGGCATCTGGATATGGTCAGTTACGGGCGCATAGTAGGCCTGATTCCCGCCGTGCTTTACGTCGGCCCCTACTCCACGAAAGAACGCCTCCGCGTGTGCGATGGGTTCCGGTATGGGCACATCGGATTCGGCCGGCGGATTGTAACCATCCACCTGGGCGGCATTGAAAACGGAATACCCACGAGTGAACAGGAGGCGGGAACCATTCGCAGGCGCATCATCGTCAGTCTCGCGCACACTGTTGGCAAACTTCCAGAACACTACGAGCGTAGACTTCTCACCCTTGCGGACCTGTGCGCCGCGTTCCTGCCATTGCTGATACGTGCCCCATTCGCCCGATTCGTACGCTTTGGATTGCGCTGCCGCCCAGAGACACACAGTATTGATGCCCCTGTATGGTTTCTTGCTGGTTACATTGATCGGGCTGAAGGCATAACGTCCGTTCGTGTGCCAGGGCATCCGCCATGAACCTGCACCTTGCTCGATTGCGGTTACTATTTGGGAAGTCACCGTTTGGTAAACATCCCTTTTATCTGTTGCGGTATTGTCTGAAGTAGACATACGTGAGACCCGCCTTTCGCGTGTGTTTAGGGGCCGTGCCAAGTTAGCGCTTGACGCGGTCCCGATTCGGTCTAGCGTTCGATTCCTTCCAATAATCGACCACTAGAACCACGGTCAGATTAAGGCGGAAGAGTGCGGATCGTCAATACGAATGCGGTCACACTTGGTCACAGGGGTGGGAGTACTCAATCCGAAGTGAGACTCCGTTCCTGTAAGCGTGGCGGCTATTCCGCAAGGCCCAGATACGTGAAAAATTTTAAAATTAGAAATTAGAATTTCGGACTTACAGTCTGTTGCAATGTACACCCGGGAAGTCGGAGAGACGCATTGTTGGTAGGTCGTCCTGGAAGTGGGAATCACGCAACGCCGCTGGTCTACTGAAGCTGTACGATGACGGCTGGCGGTATGCTTCTTTTATTCCCTTGCGATAACGCACGCTACGCCTCGATTCACTGGATCTTCGAATCGTCGGCCACATGCTATCCTGTGGTTTCGCCGTTAATTCGGCGTGCGATCTAGGCCCGGGGGTCGTGAGGCCTCGCGTCGTTCGACCACGCGCTTTCCTTGTTATGCAAGCCGACAAGGGGCGATGTTCGTCTCGTATCGATTTCCGTTTCCTATCGGTAATACGAGGCAAGCGAAAGACTCGACCCCCAAAGTCCCTTTTGCCTATGAATCCTCCCAAAAGAGCCCATGGGAGGGTTGCGTCTACGCATACACACGTTGAGGCGTATACTAGACGCCAATAGGAGGCGGCATGACAAAGAGTTCGGCGTTAACGGTGATTGCAGCAGGTCTTATAGGCCTGATGGCAGGGGCCCTCGTTACGATAAGATTCATGTCCGTTCAAACAGTATCGGCGCAACCGCCAACATGGACAGCAAGAAAATTCTATCTGTCTAAAAACACCGTTCAAGGAAGTCAAGTACTGACTGCCTGCGTAGGGGGATACCATACCGCTTCTCTCTGGGAGGTATTTAATGTGTCAGGCCTTCAGTACGATACCGTCAATGGAGTTAAGAATGGCGATTCTGGATCTGGACCACCTACTTGGGCGAGCAACGCTATTACTAAGAACTTTGGTTGGGTGAGAACCGGAAACGATTCCAATAACGGTGTCGGCATAGGTGCAAACTGTGCCGCCTGGACCTCTAATGGTGCGCCTGATGGATCCTCAAATACAGGATCTGCAGTCGGGCTGGTTAACACGTGGGGACCGCCGAATGTTGGTCCGGCATGGCCATGGCTAAATTACTCTGAGTGGGCTCCCACACACAATAACGCGGGTTGCAACATGAAACTGCCCGTTTGGTGCGTTCAGAGCTAAGTCTCGATCCACTGTATCTTCAGCAACTCCAATCCCTGCCCGCTAACGCATCCAACGCGAGTTATACGGCGGGAGGAAGGAGCCCGATGGCGCTACCAGACGATGGTTTTGGCTCTAACTCCACGTCGCACCGCGATAGTGCTGGCTCAAGATCCTCAAGGTGTTTGGTGGCTTGAACAGTTTCGACGGCTTCCGGCAAGTACAACGCCCGCGTTTCACTCCAGAGGCTCAGGCCATTCGATACTCGTCCAAAAGCGCCATGTGTTTTGAGCTAATCCCCGCGATGGCTTTCATACAAGCCTTCATGCCTTTTAGATGCGAGGCCCGCATAGGCGGTTGCAGCGCGAAGTCTTAAGCAACATTCATCCGCGCGGCGGCCCCTTGCAGGATTGCATTTTTTGCCTTCAGGTACTCCGACGGCGATTTGGGTTCGGCCCAGATCCGAAAGAAAGAGCGCGGCCTCGCTTCGTCCACGGGCTCTCCGCAGACGTAACACGTCGAATCAGACTTTGTAATAACTCGGAAACAAGAGTCGCATCGCGCCATGACCCATTGAAAGGTACTGGCCCCACAATGTCTATGGAACCCGTGTACCGTTATTGCAACAGTACCTTCGTTTCGGGGCGTGGGTGTTTTGCCCGATCACTTTGGTGCGGATCTGAGCGGTCGCCCTGCTCAAAGCCGACGAACGGGGGTTAGAAAGTCCGGCGTAAGCGGGTGCTAGACTGCCTAAATGAATCCGCAAGCCTACACGCGCAAACAGATGGGCGATGCCTGCGAAATGCTGGTAGCAGCCGAAATGACGCTAGCTGGCATTCCTGCGATGAAGATGCCAGATAATTGGCCCTGTTACGACGTTATAGCTCAGCCTAAAGATGGCGGACCACCGCAACGGATCTCAGTAAAGGCGCGAACCTTCAAGCGAGGCGGTGAAACGTTCGTAGACTACTGGGGGAAAGATCAATTTGATTGGTTAGCAATTGTCCTCCTCCCCGGCGCGGACCAGCCGACGCGTCGAACGTTTATTGTTCCTAGAGGCGTTGCGGACGCTCGGACGCCAGTGCGCAAAACGAAAGAGGCTAACGATCACTACTGGCGGCTGGACAGGGTAGCTGACGTTCTGCCAGAGTTCGAGGATAACTATTGTTTGTCGATGACAGGTCGAAATTCAAAGTAGCCCACTGCCCAAAATCATCGCCTTATTTTACGGGCTCGATCTGGTGAAGGTGCTTTGCGAACCAATCGGCAGCCTGTTGCTGATCCGCATCCAACAACTGGTCGGTTCTGTTGAGCGTCGCTGTGATTTCTGGAGCCTGTGCCGTCAGATTAATGCTTATTGCTACTCCACGCGGAATCGAAAATTTGCGTTCGGGCATCCACACCTGAACGGCCATTGCGATGGTTGCCACACTTACGATTATGCGGAGCAATTTCTTTGGAGTGATGTTGTGCATCACCTGCGGTAGCAGGGTGAGAGTCTTACACGCGAGGCACAGACCGTGTTCATTCTTCGGGCCTGCCAGAATGCTTGCGGTAGCACCGCACGTGGGACACCGATTAGCGCCAGAACGCATCGACCAATTATCCCACGGCCCCAGTCAAGCGGCACGTGCTTTTCTGACTTGTTCAATCCTCAATCCCCCGAAACAACTCTCCCACCTTCACCTTGAACGTTTGCGCCAACAGCAACAAACTGGCCAGCGTGATATTCATCTCTCCACGCTCGAACGCTCCCACCTGTGCTCGATGAAAGCCACTCTTGTCGGCAAACTCGTCCTGGGTCCAGCCACGCTTAAGCCGTAGCTCTCGAAGTCTGACTCCCAGCCGCCGCTGTAGTTCTTCCCGCTGCACTTACAACAGCTTGAAAGCAGACTGCTTAAACGCATACTACTTATACGGAGAGTTTGTGCCGATAGACGCCAGGAAGGAGCTTGAAGAAATGTACCAGCGCACAGGATTTCTGATCGTTGTCTTTGCATTGTCACCTTGGCGTCCGCTCCAAGCGCAACAACAATCGACCTACGTTACTCCGGTGGAAATGAAAGGGCAATTTCTCAGAGGTTCTATTGCCGTGGCGGAACATGGGAACGACGGCATGATCGGCATGAACGTAAAGAGTACCGAAGCGGGCTACAGGGTTGAGAACGTCACGGCGGGCGGACCTGCGGCGAGTTCCGGCATATTGCCAGGAGATGTGATTCTATCGGTGGACGGAAAGTCCGTTAAGGGTTTAGCCGTAGCGGATACTCTGAATCCGATTACTCAAAAGAAAGAGGGCGACTTTGTCGCCCTGACTTTCATCCGAAACAGCGACACAAAGACAGCATCCATCCCCGTTGTACTCCGCAAGAAATTTCTGCAGAACGACGCCGCGTGGCAGAAGGAAGGCACCTTGCCTCCGGCTGTTGGCCAGTCGATTTTCAATGGCAAAGGTCAAATAATGGTAGCGTTGTTTCAATCCGAACAGCATCCAAATCACGCTTTTATCCAGCTCTCAATTTATAGTAAGGATGCTCCTTCGTTTGTCGCCGACGATTTGAAATTCTTCGTTCTTGATGGAACAGGCCAGCAACTCCGGCATGTTTCCCTTGACGAGATCAAGTACGGCATTCAACTGGCAGTAGCTCAGAATTGGAAGGGCGGGAACTACCCTCCTCCCCCGCCACCCTCTCAGCCACGCCAATACACGATCTCCGGTGTGCAGAACGGGAATTACACAATCACGAATTTGGGTGGCGGAATGGGATCAATCTCTGGCACGTCCAACAGTACCTACACTGTGACGCAACAGCCTGACTACAACCAACTCGGCTATTCCCTCGGCTTGGCAATTAGAAAATATAGGGATACGAAGTCCAACCAGAGATTACTTGAGCAAGGAAAGGAAGCAATTGCTTCTTGGGAAGGGCCTTACTTCAAGTCGCAATCGCCCATACTGCCTGGCGAGACTCGGAATGGCGAAATCATGTATTGGACAGGTACTGACCGCAGGCCCCAACCGCCTTTCCGCGTTGTTCTATTCTTGACCGATCCTGGTACGCAGAAAGAGGAACTGATTACTTTCGCCTTCGGCCCTGGTGCTGAAAACATCAGGAAGGAAATGGCGACTCAGAGAGCGGAATATCCTAAAATGGATGCTCCGAACATCAACGCGGAACCGTTAAGAATACTCCAACCCCAAGTTGCCGCTAGCACGCGAATCATAGTGCGCTTCGCGTCTGCACCTGCTGGTGCCGAGGTTGACGTGGACGGAGTCTATTGGGGAACGACTCCCACGGCTGAAATGACCCGTCTTCCAGCAGGTACTCATACAATCCTCGTTAAGAAGGTCGGCTACAAACCGTGGGAGCGAAAGATTGAACTGGGTCCCGGAGATGATCGCACCGTCAATGCTGAGCTAGAAGTCGATAACGCGAAAGCCCGGATTTCGGGATTGAACTAACGGCCACAGCCCTAACGGGCGTGGCCTCCCAGCGATGATCGCTCTCAGGCGCTAGAGCGCCAATTGCCTCGTTTAACCTAGTCCTTTTGGCCGTGAACTTATTGCTCTTCGCTACGTCTAGTTAGTGTGAGGACAATCTTATGTTCGCAAGTCTCGAAGAGCAGATGAAGCATGACGATGCCACGGCGGCATCCCCCCGGCAACGCATGACGAAATGGGCGGTAGTCGCGTTTGTTACGGTTGCAGTGTTTGGTGGGCTGTACTACGCGCTCCAGACCATCGGCTGATTCCGAAGCGACTGATTTCCTAGCTAGGGCTAATTCCACACCAGCCTTACCATTACTAATCTCCGAGTACGACGCTTGCCAGGCCATGTTCAGGCATGACACAATCACAAGACCGCCAAATCAACCTGTCGGAGGTAGTGAATGGCCAAGTATTTTCTCATTCTAGCTGTGTGGTCAATCTCGGTTTTCGGGCAAAATAGTGCCACGCCGCTAACGAATGAAACCATAATTAGGCTCGTGGCGTCCGGGGTTCCTGCTGAAACAATCATTAACACCATACGCGGGGCCGGTGCGGTGAACTTCAGTTTCTTGCCGGGCGACCTGGATTTGTTCCAACGCTACCACGTGCCAGACGACGTCGTGAGAGCGATGTCGGCCAAAGACAATGGAAAACCAATTCCTAACTTTACCGCGTCAGCACCAGTAGTCGCTGCGAAGATCATCCCTCCCCAGGTGCAGCCGCAACCAACGCCACCACCGGCTATCACTGCGCCTACACGCGTCGCAGAACCGCAAGTCCTCACCAACGACTCGCTGGTGAAACTCGTAAAAGCTGGCATGGGCGAAGAAACTGTAGTCGGCATCGTTAACAGTCAACCGGGCCAGTATTCACTCAGTCCGGATAGCCTGATCGGCCTCAAGCAAGCGGGCGTCTCAGACAAAATCATTGCCGCAATGGTGAACCGCAACGTTGGCACTCGTGACCAGGAGCCCACTCAAAAGTCAATCGCACAGAGCGGCCAGAATCTCAATTTCGTCTCGTCAGCACCTCCTCATATTAAGGAGAGCGAGCCACGAGTGTTCCTGCAATCCGCGAGTAAGGGTACAAACCGGAATGCGGCTCGGGATCAGTCGATGGAAATGAGCAAAGACTTGGAGAAGAATTGTCCGGGTGTCCGCATAACAATTAATCAACAAGCGGCAGACTACACGGTGCTGCTCAACCACATAGAAGTTGGTCTTATTGTGCGTGACAACCAGATCCAGGTCGCAAACAGGGATGGCGATCTGATCTCGAAGACTAAGGAAGGCGGGAGCATTGCCGCAGGTATGAAGCGGGCATGTGCGCTGGTTCTTGAGGATTGGGCCAAAAGGTGACGGTCCAGCCGAAGCATCTTCATGCCCTCCAATGGGAAATGGATTTCGCCTCTAGGACGGTGCGCCTCGTGACAAGTCGATGACAGCATTTGCCCGACGCGGAAAGCTAGAACACTTTACCCGGCTCGGTGCTTTCTTTGTAGGGAGCGCATACGTTGCGGGTTTTGTCATCGTAACGTTGCATCATGCACAATACGGCATTGGTGAAATTGGATTGCTGCGTGCCCGCGTGCTTTCTGCTGGGATTCTATTTGGAATGTTCACCGCACTGCCCGTAATTACGACCTTTCGTCATTACGGATATTTCGGGCTAGGACCGCCCATAGGTGTGATCGACACTCGATCGGAGTATCAGTCGGCGGCTAACATAATCGACGGAACATGGTTGACTATCCCAAGCATCGGTCTCGCTGGTATCACCATATTCCTGTTTCAGGACTGGATGAAGGACTCTACTACATCATTTTCGTTGTGGCGAATGGGTCTTCTAACTGTATTGGCACTAGTAACACTCTTTGTAGCCAGAAGGTTAGTTGCGAAATATCCGAGGACCTCTGCGGTTTCGGCAGTGACTGCAACGATCGTGAGCGGTTTGATTGTGTATACCGTTCAGGGCTTAACATTTTTTCTTGTTAGCGTATGGTTTTTCCTCTGTGCCTTGATAACGAAATGGTCTGCGTCTTTGTTTCGCGAACCAGGAAAATGGCGCAGTATTCAGTGGGAACAGGGGGTGGGTTATTTTTTGGTGCCGGTGGTTTTCTTCGCAGTCTCGATATATGGGCACGTGAGCTTTCGGTTTGGCGGCGGTGCAACAGTTCCAGTTCGGCTGCATCTAACCACCGATGCTCCAAAACTCTTTGCCGTTGATCCCGCACCAGCATTCCTACTCGAAGAAACGGAGAGCGGTTTCTACGTGCTCAAAAGCAGCCACGACAATTCATCTCTATTTTTGCCTAGAACGATTGTTAAGGCACTAGAGTTTAATGTCAGAGATCAGGGAGAGCAGAGTCCTTCCGATCAGCATCATTGAGACTCACTCCGGTTAGATCGGGGTTGGATCAGCGGAACCCCTTCGTACCGCTCCGGGCCGTCGCCTTGGGGCTCGGCCCTCCGCTGATGACAGAACAGACATACTTGAAGCCAGTACCGGAGGAAAAATGCAAACGATTCGTAACTGATTCAGGGGGATGCCGTTTTTTCAGAAGATACTGACCTATACGGTATGGTTGCAGGCTCCGCAAGGGTCAGTGGTGGCGCACTTCTTAAACTTTACGGAATGATCGCTGGAAATTTGACCCTTGAGCCTGGATCGCATGTCGAACTCCGTGGTGTTGTAAGCGGCGATGTATTAAATCAAGGCGGGAAATTGGCGGTCTACGGAATGATCGTTGGGCGTATTTCTAAGCAAGGCGGCACGGCTACGATTGACGCCAAAGCGGTAGTTAAGGGTGGCGTCATGGGCGAAGAGAGCTAGGTGTTCTTTCAAGTCGATCTCGCTGGTGACAGATGACAGCAATGACAGTAAATATAAGAGATACTTGTGCTCGGCAAACAGGATAGGCTACAAATGGCCCATGCCTCGAACAAAGCGCCCATCCATCAAAACCAAGAAGGAAATCCAGCCCCGGTGGGAACGTATTAATGACGTGATGAAAGGCCCTTTGCGCCGGGAAGATGTGGCGTTTTCTGACGGTAAGACTATAGGCATCGTTTACGAGTCTGGAGAAGAAACGCTTCGGATGTTTGGTCATTCGCTGTCTGTTGTAATAGCATATGAGCTATACACGCACGCATTAAGGCCGCCGAAGAAAAATGACCATGAGATGCAGATGTGTAAAGATATGCGCGATCAGATTGCTCACGGCGTTCGACTAATCGGGGAGTCGGAGAGAGATACATGCCTAGATATAATTGCCAAACGGCTCCGTGCGGCTGGTCTTCTCGACTAGCGTTTTGGCCGCGTCCCGTCCTAAACTGGGCATAACGTTTAGGACCGCCATGCGCCTCCCGATCAAAGCCTCCCACCCTTCCCACTGTTTCGGCCCCGCTGATGACTGCCACAGCGTTGTCTAATTATTAGACAACACATGTAGGCGTCACGACCAACACAACCCAGCCCATTGCGACACGTGTAAATGGCCTTTTTGGAACGGCCAGCGCCGAAGGCGCATGGCCGTGTATAGGGGCGGATTGAGCGGGACTGGTTTGGAGAATCGGGACCATAATAATGGCCGGAAACCCCGATAAATCAATTGGAAATGGAGCCGGGCGAGTTCTGCAAAGGGGGCAAGCAGTAGAGTTGGCGGAGTATCGAGAAGAAATGTTCATAAGATGCACTCAATAAAGGACTAACGCACTCCGTTCGCTGGTCGGCGTTTACTGGAGGTTTGCAGAGTGAGCAGAGTAAATTGATGCTCCGCTCACTCCCTGCACCCTCCAAGGCGAAGGCGATTACACCAGAGCCTCTAACTAATGAATTGTCATTAAGTTATGGCCCTCCCTCGGCGTCGCTCCGATTCCTCCGGCATGCTGACCTAATCTCTCCGCCGCAATTTCTGGAGCCACTTTGATTTTCTCGTATCCATTCCGCCCCTCCAACTTGCAGAGGATTCCCGCAGTGATGCAGTTTCCTAGGAAGTCTGCGGTAGGTTGGTCGCTCTTGCCGTAGGCCGCAATCGCTTCTTTGAATCGGAACTGTTCCGGTAGTCTCTCGTAGGCCGCCCTTTGTTCGGGGTTGCCAAGCAACTCGATTCCAGCAATTTGCCGGAACCCTTGAGGTTCACCTTCGTCATCAACAACACGGACGAGACGAGTCAGAGGAACCTCACCTATCACTCGGCGGAATCCTCGTGTTACTAACCTGTTGTCGCCGCCATTTCCCTGTGCCACGCCGAGACGCACATCGCAGCCGTTGATTAACTCTCTTGGGCCACGGGCCTGATAGAACCACTCGCGCCAATCAGGCCCCTCTAGCGATGGCCGAGCGTCCCCGTACCCTTGCGATGGCTTCTTCACGTGGTGAATCCCGCTAATAGAACAACTGTAGGACTGCATTAGCTTCCGAAGGTTCGCGTAGGCTTTCGTTACATCTTTGTTGTCTGCCTCGATTGATTGGAAGAATGCCTTTAGTGGGTCGATGATGACCCAGTTCGGCGCAGTTTCTTTTATGAGTTCTTCGAGAGAAACAGACTCCCCATCGTTCAAGTTCCAAAGGAGAAGATTTTCTTCGGGAGGTTGGACGTTCAGATACTTCGCCACCTGCCCCACTATTCCGTCCACCTGCTCGATGCCGTTCTCGCAATCGAGATACAACACTCTGCCCCTACGGGTTGAATGGCCGAGAAACGGGACTCCTGCTGCTACCGCCGTAGCGGCCTGATACATTAGCGGGCTCTTGCCCAGCCCCGAATCACCGATGACTAGCGATAGAGATCGTTTTGGCATGATTCCTTCGATCATGTATTCGGTCGCGGTTACAGCCGCACAATGTTCCGACAGTTGGCGCGGAGTACGGATTCCAAAACGCAGCGTACTTGTACCTTCATTTATTGATGGATTCGACATGGTTTCTCCGATTGTTCGGTACTGGCTGAATGCTTTCTTCTTTCGTGATGTGGATTACCTGGCCGTGTTGGAACTTCAGGGTTAAGCTGCCCCAAAAATTCGCACCGGAAAGGCCCTCCACGAGGGCTATGGCCTGTTGGTTGTCGGTTATCATTGCTGCCCTCCGGTTCGTCCGCTGATAATCAGGCGTTGTAATGCTGCGGGCTCGATTAGCAGGCGGCGTCCGATCTGAACAGCGGGTAGTTTGCCCTCCCGGATGTACTTCCGAAGCGTCCAGTGAGTAAGCCCTAGTTGGGCGGCGGCATCCTTAATGCTCATGGTTAGTATTTCGTTCATGGGTTTCCTATCTATCCTGTTTGCTTTTGCCTACAGGTCATGTACTATCTATAGAGTATTATACTATACTGGAGAGGACTGCTGCTGTTATCGGAGCACTGAAATGGATCTCTTTACGATTGGCCAGATGACCGACATTGTCGGGATGGACTCCGACAAGGTAAAAAACTGGATGGCGGGCAAACCCTTTATGTTCAAGCCTTCGGCTATGTCGGCTTCAGGTAAGGGCTCCCGTAACATATATAATCTAAAAGACTTATACCTATTGGCCGTGGCCAACGAGTTCAGTAAAGCTGGCTTCGCCGGGAAAGCGATTGGGCGGTTGCTGGATGCGATCCGACCCAGGCTCGCCAAGCTCAGCCACGATGCTGTGCTGACGGTTTGGAGGGCCACGCCAAATGGCCCGTTCCATTTTGATGTGGGGAGAACCAAGCCGGATGGTGTCACGCTATGGCACGTTTTTGAGGTTGGGGTACTTCTACGGGAAATCGACGAGCGTATGGAGCGAATGCAGAGGTAAGACCGGCCGAGTACTCCGGCTGCCGCCCGCGCCCAGTGAAAGGGCAGAACCTGGAATAGTCCTAGGAAAGCAGTTCTAGGCGAAGATTGGTACTCCCAGCTTGTAACCGTGCGACGACGTAGCACATCTCATCGTGTGACGACCTGTCCCGGTAGCACGGGATGGGCAAGTCAGCGCCAATATAACTAGGGCCGTAAAAATCGGGTGGGACTGCGCTGCCAGGTCCCGCCTGCGCGTAAAGCCGCTTCATGTGACGAGTTCGCGACTCGCAAGCGCCGCGTTGTTAAGTCCCACTACTAAGGCGATTCCAAATTAACTCTATTCAAGCTCGCTTGGGCATTAGTGCCCTTGCGAAGAAAGGTGTTCGTTTATGACGAGCATTGCTACTGATACGTTAACGGACCGCCTCCTGGACGGATGGGACGCGGCCCGAGTATTTTCAATATCCAATTTGTATGTCTATACGGAGGAATCGATATGATGACCGAACTTACCCTGCAGCACGACGTAATCGTCGTATCAAACGAGACCCGCAAGTGTCTTCCAGCAGGAACCACTGAGGTATTTAAGATTCTGAAAGGCTACGAACTAGAAGGCATCGACCACCCCTGGCAAGTTTCTTTGTACTTCGATTGTAAAGCGTGGAGTTTGTCCCTCAGTGAATTTTGCGCAGCGACAGACCTCAACGAGGAGGAACTAAAGACTCAAGTCGAAGCCTGGTACAACAGCTCGGCCGGAAAGTATGAGTTCGAGGAGTGGATCGACTTTATGTGCAAGTGCGACCCGAACTTCTTGGATGAGGAAATGCCGAACTCACCGCGTGGCCAGAAGGAGATTCCCAGTGACGGCAGAAATTGAGATCATGTCTAGTCACTTACTCAACGAACGCGAGGCAGCCCAATTCCTTGGCTGCTCCGTGGCTCTTATGCGAAAGATGAGATTGCATGGGATCGGCCCGGACTATTGCAGAGTGGGCCGGTTGGTGAGATATCCCCAAACGGCCCTGCTAGGGTACATCGACGCTACGCGTGTAAGGGGTGCCGTATGACATCTCACGAGCTTAAGTTTGAGGCCCAGCCCGCCCCGGCCGAACCAAGATCAGACAGCTTTTTTCGCAACCTTCCGTCTATCTGGAAGCTGAACGCCGAGATCAGATGGCTCGTCGCCGACATGATCCCTCTCAAGGGCATAACGCTTCTGAGCGCGGCAAGTGGCACCGGCAAGACCTGGCTTGCGTACGCAATCGCTGGTGCTGTGGCGCACGGCAGCCGCTTCCTCGGTCGCGAAGTCATCCAGCGTCCTGTCTTGTACCTGGACGGCGAGAATCCTTTGGCGATTGTGAAGCGCGACCTTAAGGAGCTAGGGGTCGGAGAAACCAACCACTTACGAGCGTGGGGAGGCTGGCACAGCCCTCCCCCACCGAGCCCGGACAACTCCGAAATCCTGCAGTTCGCCAAAGAGTACGAGCCGTTGCTGATCTGGGATTCCCTCGTGGAATTTCATGATGGGGACGAACAGTCCGCTAGTGGGACTCGAAAGTTCATGAAGTATTTTCGAGAACTGGCGAATGCGGGCGCGACGATCATAATCCTACACCACACAGGCAAGACAGCGGTATCGCAGGAATATCGTGGGTCAAGCGATATCAAAGCCTCCGTGGATATGGCCTATGTAATCGAGGGCGACCCACGAGATGGCGCTCTATACCGGCTTACGATGAGAAGTTTCAAGAGTCGGTTTGCCGTTGGTCAGGACTTCGGAATGGAGTTCAGCGCGGGCAGTGGGTTCGAGACAGTCGAGACTGTGCAACAAAGTCACGCCTCGCCAGACGGAGTAATCTCCGAGATCCTGAAGGCCCACCCGGATGGCCTCAACGGCAAGCAGATTAAGGAACTGGCCAAAGCGCAACGCATCGGTAAGCATCAAGTAGATGATTTCCTAAAAGGATTGCCAAGTGCTCCAGGCAAGGGCCGTGAGAAAATCTACCGATCCGCCGAGGCAGCGCCAACCGTTCTTGTTCCCGAAATGCGTGTCCCCTAGTAGACAGAACTACGGGAATACGTCCATCACTAAGTCCAACCACATCGGGATGGGAGAAACTTTAAGTTTCTCCCACCACCGGAATGTGGCAGTTTGGAGCGGGAAAGCTGGCATTTTCCTAGTACTATGTACAAAACCCATCCAGTTGGGTATTATGGCGCATGCCCAGATGCCCGATCCACAAAATAGCGTTGGTCTGCCCGGCTTGCAGGGCAGCTAAAGCTGGTAGCGTGACGAGCAAGCAAAAGGCGGCAGCCGCTAGAGCCAATGGCAAACTTGGCGGGAGGCCGAGAAAGAAGAAATCCAAATTGAAAGGAGTGCGAGCGTGACTATAACAGAAGCCCCACAAGCCGCGCAGGCCGTAGCCCGTGACAAAGACGGCCTACACAAGCGGCGTGGGATATGGCACTACAAACTGAAGATAGGCGGAAAGTGGAAGGAGTGTTCGACCAAAACCACCAATTACCAGAAAGCCCGTAAAGTCCGCCACGAGGCGCTAGAAGCACAGGCGAAAGGTCAACTTCCGACTGACTACGCCAAGCTGCTGTTTGAGAAGGCCAGCGAAGCATGGCTTACGGAACGTAAAGCAATGGTAGCGCCCAAAACCCACCGCATCGACAAAGAACGGTTGGCCGCCCTCAAGGTCGAGTTTAGCGGCAGACGCCTATGCGACATCACTAGTGATTTAGTACGGGCCTATCAAATGAAACGTAGCGCCAAGGTAAGCCCTCGAACAATCAACTTGGAAACGAAAGTTCTCCGGATGATTCTTCGCCGGGCTAGATTGTGGGCACGCATGGCCGACGAATACAAGGCCCTGCCAGAAAATAAGCGGGGGCCGGGACGGGCTTTATCGCCAGAGCAAGAGCGCAAGCTCTTTGAAGTGGCGTCCTCACGTACTGGTTGGCAGGTTGCGTACTATGCGGCCCTGCTGGCCAGCAATACGACGGCCAGAGGTTGCGAATTGAAGGGCCTCCAGATCGGAGACATCAACCTAATCGACAGAAGCCTTCGTATACGACGTGCCAGCACCAAAACGAACGCCGGAGCACGCATGGTGCCTTTGAACGAATCGGCACTGTGGGCGTGTGCCAGACTGCTAGAGCGTGCTCAGAAGCT
>Ga0105242_10002339_pt1 | contig 14956 bp, 13 predicted proteins | sample KBSM24metaG_FD_81521 | JGI IMG/M metagenome (GOLD analysis project Ga0105242, IMG submission 81521) | Miscanthus rhizosphere microbial communities from Kellogg Biological Station, Michigan, USA - KBS M2-4 metaG | ecosystem: Host-associated > Plants > Roots > Rhizosphere > Soil | place... | reverse complement strand
CACGGCCGGCAATCTCGACGCCGTCGACATGCAGTCCGCGAGCTGGAGCGGCAAGGCCCGCGTGAGCGCGGCGGACATCGACAACAGCCGCGTATTGACCGCGATGCAGCAGTGCGTACCGCAGATCGCGTCGATCAACGTGGTCTGGGAACCTGCCGGCTGCGACGCCACCAACTGCGAAGGCGTCAACGTCTCGGTCACCAACATGCAATTCAAATGGGTGTCGCCGCTCCCCGGCGCCCTCGCCCAGAAGATCATCAACCTGCCCGGCTTTACCACGTATCTGCCGCGCGAAATGATGCGTTACGACGACAAGATCTGTTAGTTCAATCCAAGTACACCCTGAGGCTCTCATGAACATCGCCATCATCTCGGAAGACAGGCAACTGCTCCAGCAACTCCAGTCCATCCTCGCCAGCTCCGGGCACGAGATCGCGCTTGCGCCGGGCAAGATCAATGAGCTGCGCGCTTGTGCGAAGGAACTGGCGCCCGACCTGCTGCTGCTCGACGGCAGGAACCAGAAAGCGATCGACTTCGCGCACATCGAACGCTTCACGCTGGACTTCCCCGCCATCGCCGTGATCCTGCTGTCGGACGCCCAATCGCCCGACTTCCTCATGGAGGCCATGCGCGCCGGCGTACGCGAGGTGCTGCCCGCGATCCAGCCCGCCCAACCGCTGTTCGACATGGTCGAGCGGGTGGCCGCGAAACTGCACGCGGTCAAGGTGACCGGCGCGGCCAAGGTTCACGCCTTCATCGGCACCAGCGGCGGCAGCGGCACGACCTTCCTCGCCACGAATTTCGGCTACCAGCTGGCCCAGTCGCACAAGGTCCTGCTGATCGACCTGAACCTGCAGTTCGGCGACGCACTCAGCTTCGTCCAGGACGGCAAGGCGGCGCACACGATCAGCGACATCTGCCTCGACATCAAACGCCTCGACGCGTCGCTCCTCGCCGCCAGCACGATCAAGATCACGCCGAACTACAGCATCTTGGCCGCGCCCGAAGAACCGTCCCAGGCGACCGACGTCAAGCCGGAACACATCGAAGCCATCCTGAACCTCGCCGTGACGCAATACGACGTCGTACTGCTCGACCTCCCGCGGATGGTGGACGCCACCCTGATCAGTGCGCTCGACCAGGCCGCATCCATCTTCCTCGTGCTGCAGGCAAGCGTGCCCCACCTGCGCAATACCGACAAGCTGCTGTCGGTGTTCCGCTCGCTGGACTACACGATGGACAAGATCGCGCTGATCGTGAACCGCTACGAAAAGCGCAGCGACATCACCCTGGAAAAAATCAAACGGGCGCTGGGTCCAATGGAGATCCACACCATCGCCAATGGCTACCGCCAGGTGAGCACGGCCATCAACCAGGGCGTGCCGCTGGTGCAGCTCGAAAGCAGGCATGGCGTGATCCGTAACCTGAGCGACCTCGGCGACACCGTCTCGCCGCCGCCTGAGCATCCTGCTGGCCTGTTCGAGCGCCTGTTCAGGCGCGCCTGAAAAAAGGAGTTGCCATGTCCCTGCGAGACAAATTCACCGCGCCGCCGCAAGGCAACGACGAAGGCGCAGCGGCGCTGCCCGTCCAGCGCGACGCCTACAAGCAGCTGAAAGAGCAGATGCACTTGAAAATGCTCGACCAGTTCGACCTGACCGCCCTCGAAACCCTGGCGCCCGATACGCTGCGGCACGAAATCGCGATCATGATCGATCGCCTGCTGCTCGACGAGCAGGCGCCGGTCAGCGCCCTCGAACGACGCATGCTGGTGCGCGACATCCAGCACGAGATGCTGGGCTTCGGCCCGCTGGAACTCCTGATGGCCGACCCTGCCGTGTCGGACATCCTGGTCAATGCCTACGACCAGATCTACGTCGAGCGCAAGGGCCGGCTGGAACTGACCGACGTCACTTTCACCGACGACCGGCACCTGCTGCGCATCATCGACAAGATCGTGTCCCTGGTCGGCCGCCGGATCGATGAATCGAGCCCGATGGTGGACGCGCGCCTGCCCGACGGATCGCGGGTCAACGCGGTCATCCCGCCCATCGCGATCGACGGTCCGATGATGTCGATCCGCCGCTTCGCCCGCATTCCGCTCAAGATGACGAACCTGGTACATGACATGAAAAGCCTGACGCCGGAGATGGCGGAACTGCTCGAAGGCCTGAGCCGGGCCAAGGTCAACATGCTGATCTCCGGCGGCACGGGTGCCGGCAAGACCACGCTGCTCAACATCATGTCCGGTTATATTCCCGAAACCGAGCGGCTGGTGACCATTGAGGACGCGGCCGAACTGCAGCTCCAGCAGCCGCACGTCGTGCGCCTGGAAACCCGGCCGCCGAACATCGAGGGCAACGGCGAGGTCACGGCGCGTGCCCTGGTCAAGAACGCCCTGCGGATGCGCCCGGACCGCATCATCATCGGCGAGGTGCGCGGTGCCGAGGCGGTCGACATGCTCCAGGCCATGAATACCGGCCACGAAGGCTCGCTGACCACGATCCACGCCAACACGCCGCGCGATGCGCTGGCACGCATGGAAAACATGATCGGCATGGCCAACCTGAACCTGCCGCACAAGGCCGCGCGCCAGCAGATCGCCTCGGCCATCACGATCGTGGTCCAGGCGCTGCGCCTGACCGATGGCCAACGCAAGATCACCAGCATCCAGGAAGTGACCGGCATGGAAGGCGACATGCTGACCATGCAGGAGATCTTCGCGTATCACCAGACCGGCGTGGACGCCAACGGCAAGATCATCGGGCATTTCCAGGCAACGGGCGTGCGCCCGCGCGTCACAGAACGGCTGCGGGCTTTCGGCATCCATCTGCCGGACAAGATGTTCGATCCCAGCCGGCACTACTCCTGAGAGGCCATGCCATGCTGAACATCCCTGAGAGCAATGCCATCCCAGTCATTACACTGCTTGTCTTTATCTCGGCCGTCCTGTTGTTCGAGGGTGTCTACCTGATCTGGCGCTCGCGCCGGGGCAAGGAGGCCGTACGCGTCCAGCAACGCCTCGAAGGGCTGCCCCGGGCCCGCGCGGCCGAGGCCCAGCGCACCGTGCTGAAGGAACGCAAGCTGAGCGCGGTGTCCGTGCTGGAGCGCCTCATGCGCAGCATGGCGCCGGCGCTACGGCTCGAACAGCGCATCATCCAGTCCGGCCTGCACTGGACCGTCGCGCGCCTGCTGCTGTCCAGCGCCGCTGCCGCGGTCGCGGGATGCGCGGTTGCCGCCGTCACGACCCATTCCCTGTATATCGCCCTGCTGGCGGGGGGCATATTGGGCCTGCTTCCCTGGGCCTACCTGACGCGCGCACGCCACAAGCGCATGAAAAAGCTTGAACAGCAGTTGCCCGACGCCCTCGACCTGATTACGCGCGCCGTCCGGGCCGGGCACTCGCTTCCCCTCGCCATCCAGCTGCTGTCCGATGAAATGCCGAACCCGATCGCGGGAGAATTCCGCATCGTGCACGAGCAGGTCAGTTTCGGCATCTCGCTCCAGCAGGCCTTGACCAGCCTATGCGACCGGATCCCGCTGACGGATTACCGCTTCTTCGTCGTCTCTGTGCTGATCCAGCGCCAGTCGGGCGGCAACCTGTCCGAGGTGCTCGGAAACCTCAGCGGCTTGATCCGCGACCGGCTCAAGCTGCTGGCACGGGTCAAGGTCCTGTCGGCCGAAGGCAGGATGTCGGCCTGGATACTGGGCCTGATGCCCTTTTGCATCGCGGGGATCATGAACCTGGTCAATCCCGAGTTCATGTCGCCCATGTGGACGGACCCGCTGGGGCAAACAATGCTGAAAGTCTTGTTGACGATGATGCTCATCGGGATTCTCGTCCTGCGGCGCATCGTCAGGATCCGCGTCTGACCAGGAGATCGCCATGTTGCTTTCGATTATCGTCTTCTTTGCGGTGACCTCGGGGATCCTGGGCGCCTACTTCTGGCTCGCGCCCAGCAAGACCGACCAGCGCCTCCAAGCCTTGACCCGCGCAGACCAGGGCACCCAGACCTGGGGCGCAAAACTGGCGGATGCCGTGACGCCCTTTGCCAAACTGTCCACGCCCGACGGCGACTGGGAGTCGTCGCCGTTGCGGCTGAAGTTCATCAACGCCGGCATCCGCTCACCGAAGGCGACCATGGTGTTTTTCGGTTTGAAGACCCTGTTGCCGATCATCTTCGCCATCCCGGCCTTCGTGATCCTGCGTGCCACGCAGGCTGCGTCGGGTATCAACCTGATCCTGTGTGTGGCGGCCATTGCCCTGGTCGGATGCTTTCTGCCGAACCTCGTGCTGCACATTGCGGCCAAGGACCGCAAACGCGAGGTCTTCGAGAATTTCCCGGATGCGGCCGACCTGCTGCTCGTCTGCGTCGAGGCCGGCCAGGCACTGGACGCCGCGCTGACGCGCGTCGCGGAAGAAATACTGAGCAAGAGCCCCGCACTCGCGGAAGAACTGCAGATGACCAATCTCGAGATGCGTGCGGGCGGCACGCGCGAGAAAGCATTGCGCAACCTCGCGATACGCTGTGGGGTGGAAGAGCTGACTTCGTTCGCCACGATACTGACCCAGGCCGACAAGTTCGGCGCCAGTATCGGCGATTCGCTGCGGGTGTTTTCCGACGACCTGCGTCACAAGCGGCGGATGCGTGCGGAAGAACTGGCCGCGAAAGTGCCGACCAAGATGCTCTTCCCACTCGTGACATTCATCTTCCCGTCGATATTCATGGTGGTACTCGGACCGGCCATCATCCGTATCGTCCGCACCTTGGCACCGATGTTCGCGGGTTGACGATGACACCCTAAAGCACGACTGGCCCGGTAATGTGCGCGAGTTGATCAATCGTGTACGCCACGCGATGGTGATGGCGGAGGGACGCGTGATCACGCCGGAAGACCTCGGCTTCTCGCCGGGTTGCGTCATCCCGGCAGCTGCAGGGACGAACGACGCCCACATGCATTCGGAACGCCGCGCCTTGCGTGACTGTCTTGATCACAGGCGATCGCCGCCTGCCCGAACTGCTGGTGGACACACGCATCGAGCGCTACCAAGTGCCGCTGATCGTGTATTCGCCGCTGCTGAAGCAACCCCGCGCCATCAAGGCTGCCCCGTCCCAGTTCGACATTGCGCCGTCGCTGCTGGCCTTCCTCGGCCACGGCGATGGGCTACGCGCGCCGGACGAGGTCACTTGGATCGGCACGGGACTGGACACGGAACCGGCTTTCCGCAACCTGGTCAGCCTGAGCGGTTTGCGGCGCCGGCCCGGCGGCGGCGAAACGATCGTCGAGGCGACGATCGTCAACCAGGGCGGCACCGCGTCCGCCGCCTTCGTGCCGCGGCTCGTCATCAGTGACGCGGGGGCTTGAGGTGGCGAGATGAAGCCAGTCGTCATCGGCGTGGCGACGGCGCCTAATGATATGCGAAAGGTGTCGTTCCACCACCTCGGCGAGGCGGACATGGCACGCGAACTGGGCGCGACGGCGCGCGCCATCCACCATTATGCCGGCTATCCACGCTGGCTCGGGCTCGACTGAGCGTGAGTGCACGATGAGAATGGGTGGGTCGTAGTCGGTCAGCACCCGCTGGGTCTCGCTGCCGGGCAGGCGCGCGGCCAGGGTTCTGTCGCGTTGGCGAGGGCGGGACGGAACTTTCCTGGCTGAGTATCACCACGACTTACACTGGACGGACTTGTTCTGCCAACGCGTAAAATTGGTCGGCGAACGACATGCCGGTGACCGTCCTGCTCGACGATGTTGTTGAGGTACTTGACTTGGCGTCCCGTGATTGGCATCGACATGGCGCAGTTGATCTCGTCGATGGCGGCCTTGTCGGCGCCGCATTTGTCCATCGCGACCTTTTCCGGCGCACCATTTTCGCGCATGGCCTTTTCGAACAATTGCTTGGCGGCGGCCATGACACGATGTGCCGTCAGAAGGAAATCGACGGTTTTGCCTTCCTTGTCGACGGCACGGTAGAGGTACTTCCAGACCCCCTTGACCTTGACGTAAGTCTCGTCCATTCGCCAGCTGCGGCCAACCTCGCACTTGTGTTTGAGTGACAGCTTTTCGACCAACGGCAGGAAACGGATGGCTCAGCGGTTGATCGTAGAATGGTCCACCGAAACGCCTCGCTCTTCCATCATCTCCTCCAATGCCGGTAGCTCAACGGATAGACCGCGGACCAGCGGATGCAGACCAGGATGACATCGATCGGAAAGCGCATTCCTTTGAAGCTGAGCATGTCGAAGCGTCAAGTATACGGGCGCAACAGTCTATTCGATCCGGGCAGGCTCCTCATCAATGCGACAGAACCTTGAAAATTCTTATTGCGCCAGGCGCGGCGGAGTATAGGTGCCGTAATACGGCCCAATTCCGCTGGCTCCGCCCGTGACAGCCCATTGGATGAAGTGGCCTTCGATGTACTTATCACTTCCGGCTTGCACGTCGTCGATGTGGAAGCCAGCGAACGCGACAATAGGAGACGACAATTTTGCAAGCAGGGGATCATCAATGACTGCCATCGTGACATCCGCTCCAGGGGGGGTCGGAAATTTGCTATCGAGGTCGTTGTAACCTGACGCCTTAGTGCCGGGCTGGAGATAAGTGTTGTCCCCGATATTCAGCGGATCCGGGTTGCCATTGTTGATCAAATCTTTCATGGTGGTAGCACTGTTAGAGGGATCCTTGAACGATGTCCACTGACCCGCTTCACAGTTTGGATAGTGGTATGACGATCCGATTCTTATTCTGATAGGCTGGCCTTGTATTTGCGGGACTCCGTTAATCGGGTCGTTGGAGGGCGCGAGCTTGGGCGTGCCCGTCGTTGAATCCCAGTAAAGGTCAAACATGCATTTATTGATGGCTTGCGGGATCAGCGTTTTCGGTAGCACGTTGCCAGGCGACGAGAGAACGGCGACCGCGGTACCGTCCACGGAGATCGCAGACCCACTAAACATGGTGGCGATCAAGGTTCCCACAGGGCCGCCATTGCTTCCGGCAGCCCGGCGAACGGTTACCATGACCGCGGGCTTGTCGCACGGCCCAACTGCCACGCCGGTCGCATCCTTGTTGCAAGGGCCGATCGGCGATAGCGTTGTAGGCTGCAAAGCGGTTCCTCCGTTCAGATTCCAATAGCCGGTTTGCACCGTTCCGCTGATCAGGCTCGTGCCATCCGATTTGTTCATTCCCACGGAATTGGCTGCCTTCGTCGCTGCAATGGACCAGTTCAACGGGCCTTTCGTGCTTGTACAGTCCGTTCCCGACGGCGCGGTTGTCTTGTCGAGGCAATTGGCGCCCGCTAAAGCCGCGGCATCTGCCGCATTTTTGAGCTCACCTCGGACGATCAGCAGATGACCGACATCGAAGGCCACGGCTGCAAAGGCAATTAAAACGATAAACCACAGGGACGCAGTGATCAACATCGCACCCCTCTGGTTCTTTCTTGATTTGCACCTCATTTCACTCTCCTCGTTTCGCTCACCTTGGTTACTCGTGTCTCATCGTCGTGGTGGCAGTCAAGGGCGGCAATGTGCTTGTCACCCATGTGGAGGCCGTGTTGAGCAGAAATCCGCGATAGTTATACGTGACCTGAACCGTGACGGGGTCGCCAAATTGCGGCGGTATGTTGCCGTTGGGATTTGAAACCACGATGACTGGATCGGCGGAGCCGCTGCAAGTTGCTGTACGTGTCCCGGCATTGGTGCTGATCAGAAGATTTCGCGAGTACGAGCAGGCAATGTTGCCCACATTCGTGGTTGACCATGTCGTTGCGCTCAGCACTGTGCCGTTTCTCGCCGCCTCACGACTGGCGTTGGTGATAACGGCTTTGTTGTAGACCAGGAAGCCAAAGTCGATGACCAGTAAAAGTATCAACAGAAGGACAGGGAGAACCAGCGCAAACTCGATGATCTGCGCACCCCGCTCAAATCTTCGCTTCATGAGGACCTCCTTGAATTCTCTCGCTTGGACTTGCCAGTTCAATTACCAACGCACGCGCGCCAACGCGAAGCCAGGCGAACGTGCCGAGTGCACGTAAATGCCGCAGGGGAGCTTTCCCTTTCAAGAAACCAGGCCCAGTTGCTCTCTAGATGGACATGGCGGCGTGCTCCCATTGCTGTCAGGCTGCCGGGCGGCGCATGCGATTTACAAACTCACCTAGTGATTCTATGGATCGCGTTCGAGAGGGACAATGGAACAATTGTCCTGATTTTTATAGGTCAATTGTCCCCCTTCCCATGGCCCTGCAGACCAATCACGACTTCTACTGTGAAGTCGAGATAGGCCGCTTTGTCCAGCAAAGTGCGCCGATCGTAGGCGGCGTCACCAAACAAATGCTTCACCCACGGCCAGCGCTTGACCAGGGCGTCCAGCACCAGTTGGGCACCAGTCGACGGCGATATCGGCAGGCGTCAAGTTCACCGCCAGCAGTCGCCCATCGGTGTCGACGGCGATGTGCCGCTTTCGTCCACTGATCTTCTTGTCGGCGTCATAGCCTCGCTCACGTGCGCCCGGCGCTTTCGCCGACAGGCCGTCGACGATGCCAGCCGAGGGAACAACCTCGCGTTGTTCACATCCGGTCGAGCATCAGGGCCAGATCGTGGATCGTTCGGAACCGGAAGCGCCGCATCAGGCGTCTGAATCCGTAGGTCTGAACCAGTAGTACACCGTTCGGTATGGACGAAAATCATTGGGCAGCATAAGCCATTCACAGCCCGATCCGACCAGGTAACGCAACGCATTGATCACCTCGCGAAGCGCTGTTCTTCGAGGTCGTCCCGTACGGGCCGCACCTGGCAGTAACGGCTCGACGAGTTTCCACTCCATGTCGCTGATATCGGTCGGGTAGCCCCGCCGATCCTTGGGTCTGGATACTTTATGCCGTGCGCGTTGCTCTGCTGTCCACATGGCGTACTACTGCAGGAGGGAACCGTTTGGACATCATAATTGCCTCGGAGTTTTCAAACCGTTTCTAAACCATCTCGGTGATATCTGTTACGAGATGGCTTTGGGCATAGACATATAAATCAAGTCGATTACTCACGCCGAGTTTTTGATAAATCGACGATAAATGATTCCGCAATGTGGATTCCGAAATAAACAGGCGTTTCGCCAGGTCTTTATTCGTCCTGACTTTATTCGCAATAACGGCCTGCAATACCCGGCGTTCCCGGGGCGTCAGCAATTCCAGGTTATCCCGGCTGGGCTCGGCGCGCACCGGTTCGCCGCCGCCGCGCATGGCGTTCAGCGCGAGATTGGTGGCTTCGCGGCCAAACCAGAGTTCGCCGTCATGGCTCTTGCCGATCGCCTTGATGACCTCGTCGGCGCTGGACCGGCGGCTCAGCAGGCCGTGGGCGCCGCAGCGCAGGCTGTACGCCAGCGTTTCCGTCTCCACGTCTTCCGCGAACAGCAGCGTGTGGCGCCCGTGTGTCAGTACTTCCGGCAGCGCGGACTGGTGCCCCGCGACCGCCAGTTCGTACTTCAGCAGCACCACGTCGGGCGCCGCCGAGGGCAACTGCCGCAGCGCGTCGGCCTGGGTGCCCGCGACGGCGGTCACTTCCATGTCCGGACGGTGTTCATTGATCAGCTTGGTCAATGCCCACAGTATCAACTGGTGATTTTCCACCACCATGACCCGAATGGGATTATTGGAGGTATAGCGTTGTTGGGGCATCATATTGTTATTGCCTTTTATAAATGAAATTCCCATTGCATAAAAAATGGGCACTCTTGGTGACGTCTTGTCAGCCGCGCGATGCCGAGCGTCATTTATATGGGTGAAACTGGTAAATATCATAGCCCTAGTTCAACGTCTGTAGTAAGCACATGCATTATTTCTGATTAAATATTTTGTGAGATTTAGTGATTGTTGTGACCTACCAACGGATACATTCACAAAAATGTATAAATGAAATTAGTGAGAATGTAACGAAAACGGTTACATGAATTACTGCATTTAATGCCCCCTGCCGGCCTGAATGTCCGGCAACTATGTTTCGACATATAATTCCTGTTTGACCTTCACACACCTATGCGCGCCCGACGCGGCCCCTCACTGTCCCTGCGCCACCTCCTGATCCTGCTGACGGCGATCGGCCTGCTGCCGCTGGCCGCGCTGGGCGCCTGGAGCGTGCACCTGGCCGCGGAATACCGCGCAAGCGAACAGGAGCGTGGCCTGCTGGACCTGGCGCGCGCGCTGTCGAGTGCAGTGGACGCCGAGCTGGATGGGACGGTGACCACGCTGGCCAGCATGGCCCGCACCCCCGCCCTCGACACCGGCGACCTGCGCGCCTTCCACGCCATCGCCCACGAGCAGGCCCAGGCCCAGCCGGACTGGCTGGGCGTGATCCTGGCCGACGGCACAGGCCGCATGCTGTTCCGCACGACGGCGCCGTTCGACACCCCGCCGCAACCCGTCGCCGATGCCGAAAGCCTGCGCCAGGCGCTGGCATTGCGCCGGCCCGTGATCGGACATATCGCACAGGGCAAGGGCGGCCGCCCGGCCGTCCCCGTGCGCTATCCGGTGAACGACGCGGCCGGACGGCCCTATGTGCTGACGGCCATCGTCCAGCCCGACCGCATCATGCGCGTGATCGCACGCCAGCAGGTGCCGCCCGGTTCGAAGATCGCGGTGCTGGACGGCGCCGGCGCGATCGTCGCCCGCTCCAACGGTCTCGCCCGGCACGTCGGCGCCACGCCCAGCCCGACACTGATCCGCCTGATGGCCACGCATGGGCCGGAGGGCACCGGCCCCGCCCTGACCCTCGAAGGCGCCGCCGTCACGACGGCCTATACGCGGCTCTCGCGCTACGGCTGGACGGTGGTCGTGGGCGCGCCGCCGGTGGGCTGGGCCGGCGGCGCCACGCAGGGTTTCATCTGGTATGCGGCCGGCATCGCCCTGTCGCTGGCCCTCAGCATCGGCCTCGCCACGCTGCTGGCGCGGCGCATCGTGCGCCGCATTGCCACCCTCGAGACAGGCGCGGCGGCCCTCGGGGCCGGCACGGCACTGGCCGTGCCCCGCTCGCGCATCCGCGAGATCCACGCGATGGGCAAGGCGCTGCGGGCGGCCGGCGCACGCCGCAGCGCGCACGAACAGGAAAGAAGCCGCCTGCTCGACTCGCTCGCCGAGGCCCTGGCGAAACGCGAGGAAGCGCTGGAACAGGCACGCCAGGCCGGCCGTGCCAAGGACGAATTCCTCGCCGTCCTCGGCCACGAACTGCGCAATCCGCTGGCCCCCATCGCCGGCGCGCTCGATCTGATGGACCTGCGCGACGACGCCGCCGGCCGGCGCGAGCGCGGCATCATGCGGCGCCAGGTCGACCACCTGAAACACCTCGTCGACGACCTGCTCGACGTGTCGCGCATCGCCTCCGGCAAGCTGCGCATCGAGGTCGGGCCGGTCGACCTGGCCGCCGTCGCGCGTCACGCCGTCGCCGCCCTGCCCGGCCAGCCGGTCCGCCTGGATGCGCCGGATTCGCTGTGGGTCGCCGGCGACGAGCACCGCCTGGTCCAGGTGCTCGGCAACCTGCTGTCGAACGCGGCCCGCTTCGGCAGCACGGACACCCGTGTCGTCCTCGCGCGCGTGGGCGACGAAGCGCGCCTCGTCATCAGCGACAACGGCGTGGGCATGGAGGCCGCGCTGGCCGAACGCGTATTCGAGCCCTTCTACCAGGCACCGCAACCGCTCGTGCGCCACAGCGGGCTCGGACTCGGGCTCGCCATCGTACGCCGCATCGTCGAGCTGCACGGCGGCCGCGTGCGCGCGCACAGCGACGGGCCGGGCCACGGCAGCCGCTTCGAAGTCAGCCTGCCGCTGGGCGCGCCCGCGTCCGGCACGCCGCCGGCCGCCCTGCACGGAACGGCGCAGGCGCTGCGGGTGCTGGTCGTGGACGACAACGAAGACGCCGCCACCCTCACGGCCGCCGTCCTGCGCCAGTTCGGACACGACGTGCGCACCGCTCACACGGCGGCGGGCGCGCTGGACGTGCAGGCAGAGTGGCCGCCCGCCGTGGCCATCCTCGACATCGGCCTGCCGGACATGGACGGTTACGCCCTCGCCGCCGCCATGCGCCGCGCGGCGCGGGGGCCGCTGCGCCTGGCGGCCCTTACCGGCTACGGCCGCCAGGCCGGGGTGGTGGCGCATACGCCGGCCGATGCGGCGGCGTTCGATCTGCATTTGACCAAGCCGGCCAGCATGGAGGATCTGCGGCGGGCGTTGGGGGTGGATGCGGAGCTGCCGGTTGGATCGACAGGCCTATCAAGTCGAGCCTCATGACAATTGTCTACTTATCTGCCGGAACCGATGTGGCCGAGATGGCGCTATTCGATGTAGACGCGCTGCCTCGCCTGCTTCCTCGCGATGTGGAAGACTTCGCTCAACTTACCTCGCAGATGCATCTCGTCCGATTTTCGACCGGAGGAGACGGTGGCTATCTGCTCCACCTGTTTGCGAATGAACCGGTTCCAGACAGTACGCTGCGCTATTGTCTGGCTGACGACAAACTCATCGGTGAATTTCACACATCCAAAGGACGGATCGGATTTGGTGGGATGGAGTCCGTTTATGCCGAATTCAAACCGAACCCCAACATCAGGGCCGACGGTTCGATCGAACCAGGGCACTACGCGTATACCGCATACAGAACAGATTTTCCGGACGAACTGGTCGAAAATGCCATGTGGGTAGAGCGAACGACGCACGAACGGTGGCTCTACCATGCACCAGTGATCGCCACGTTGGCACAATTCGCGACGACGTACGCGCTCGTAATCGCCGGCCGGTTCGTTCCCGCTGGACTGGTATTCCTGGCCGGCTTCCTTGCTGGTAAGCGGTTGCGGCGCCTGCCCGAATATCGGTCGCTCATGGCGCGGATCAGGAACGCGCAACTGGCGTTCCCGAGCATTGTCGTGGAATTAAGGTCGACCTCGCGGCTTTAGCGCGGGTTGAGAGCCGGCACGGCGCCATGACGAGCTTGTGCAACTGGTCAGAGACGTTCGTTCACTCTGCCGTTGGAGCCATACAATATGTAACTTTTCCACCCCTGACGGACTATATGTCTATCCGCTCGATCCTCGCCGCATTCTTGTTCGCCGCCCCAGTGATGTCCCAAGCATCAGACGCATTGATCTACGTTTTCGTGTATGAGTGCAACGCGGTGGAAATAAACCAGGACTTGGTCGAAATGTGCTCGAGCCAGTTTCCTGACCTGTCACCCAAGGCCGACGACGCCCTCCTGACGTGGCGTGACCGCAACCTTCCAAATGCGCACGCGGCCATGAAGAAATGCGCCCGCGAACTGGATGAGAAATCGAAGAGCGCAACTGCGGATGAGCTCCAGGCAATCCACACGCTCATCGCTGATACGAAGGCAAAGATCCATTCAAGTTTTCAAGACCAAATCCGTAAGGAAGGACCAGCAGCCTGCCTTGACGTCTTTGACCAGCTAAAAAAGCCCGGCGGCCTGATGAACATCCGGTAACGAAGGTGCATGAAATGACGCGCAATACGGCCGAAGCAAACGTCCGAAACGGGTCACAAGCTATTGTTATCGCGAGCAGCAGTCGGCCACAGCCGGACATTTAGTCGGAGGAGCAATCAGTGGGACTTTTTTCAACCAAGACGAAGCATGAACGAGCCCAAGAGTGAAAATCCAAAGTCCCTATTCATCGTGTCGCACGAATACGAACTGTTGGCTTGGTGGCGACTCGTAGCTTATCGGAATCCGACCTTGGGCAGACGTGCCACCGCATGTCGGTTAGTTGCAGAATTTTAGATGACACATCGGGGCCGATGGCCCCTACTGGCGGGGTTTCACCGGCCGATAGATCAGATATGCTGGTCAAACACTTGGCGCAAATAGGCAATGAACGTCTCGTCCGTGGAAAAGCCCTTGCCCGGGCTGTCGGACAGCTTGGCGACGGGTTGCCCGTTGCAGCGCGTGAGCTTCATGACGATGTTCAGCGGTTCGAACTGCGTGTCGTTCGTGAGCTTGGTGCCGATGCCGAAGCCGGTCATCACGCGGTCGGCGAAATGGCGGTACAGGCTGAGTGCCTTGGGCACGGTGAGCGCGTCCGAGAACACGAGCCGCTTCGTGCGCGCGTCGATGCGCAGCCTGGCGTAGTGGGCGAGCGCCTTCTCGCCCCACTCCACCGGGTCGCCGGAATCGTGGCGCAGGCCGTCGAACAGCTTGGCGAAATACAGGTCGAAATCGCGCAGGAAGGCGTCCATGCCGACGACGTCCGTCAGCGCCGTCCCCAGGTCGCCGCGGTATTCCTGCACCCAGTCTTCCAGCGCCTTCTTCTGGAAGTCGCGCAGGCGCACGTCGAACGACTGGAAGGCCTGCATGTATTCGTGCGCCATCGTCCCGATCGGCACGAGGTCGAACTGCTTCGCGAGATAGACGTTCGACGTGCCCTTGAAAAACTGCGGCAGTTCGCGCGCCAGCGTGGCCACGACTTCCTCGTGCCAGTCGCCCGAGAAGCGGCGGCGCACGCCGAAATCGAAGAATTCGAACGGGTTCAGGCGCCTCGGCTCCTGGTCGAAGGCACGCAGCTCGTCGATCTTCCGCGTGAGCCGCTTGCGCGCTTCCGCGATGGCGGCCTGCCGGTCGAAGCGGCGGAAATACAGCTCGTTGACGATGTACAGCACATAGATCTCGAAGCCCATCACGTGCACGATGGGGCCGCAGGCGCGGATGCGCAGGTGCGGCCCGTCCGTGTCGACCTGGATGAACTTGCGCTGGAAACGGAACAAGGTGAGGAAGTCGGCGAAGTCGCTTTTGATGAAGCGCAGGGACCTCATGTAATCGACCTCGTCCTCCGTGAACATCAGCGTGCACAGATGGTCCAACTCACGTTCGACCTCCTCTTTCAACTCGGCCAGTGGATAGGCCGGCGTGTTGCGGCACTTGAACTCGTATTCGCCGATGGCGTTCGGGTGCATGTGCAGCAGGGCCTGCCACAT
>Ga0105242_10002333_pt1 | contig 14972 bp, 12 predicted proteins | sample KBSM24metaG_FD_81521 | JGI IMG/M metagenome (GOLD analysis project Ga0105242, IMG submission 81521) | Miscanthus rhizosphere microbial communities from Kellogg Biological Station, Michigan, USA - KBS M2-4 metaG | ecosystem: Host-associated > Plants > Roots > Rhizosphere > Soil | place... | reverse complement strand
TCGAACGGCAGCCCCTTGTCGCGCATCTCCGAGAGGATGTAGTTGCAGGTGCCGTTGATGATCCCGGCGATCCACTCGATGCGATTCGCCGAGAGCCCTTCGCGGATCGACTTGATGATCGGCACGCCGCCCGCGACCGACGCCTCGAACGCGACCATCACGCCCTTCGCCTGCGCGCGCGCGAAGATCTCGGTGCCGTGCTTGGCGAGCAGCGCCTTGTTGGCGGTGACGACGTGCTTGCCAGCGTCGATCGCCTTCAGCACCAGCTCGCGCGCATCCGTATCGCCACCGATGAGCTCCACGACGATGTCGATGTCGGGGCGCGCGACGATCTCGCCGGCGCGGTCGACGAGCTCGATGCCGTCGAGCGAGACGCTGCGGGGCTTCTTGACGTCGCGCGCCCCCGCGACCTTGATGACGATGTCGCGGCCGGCGCGGCGCGCGATCTCTTCGCGGTTGCGGCGCAGCACCTCGATCGTGCCGCCGCCGACCGTGCCCAGGCCGAGGAGGCCAACGTTGATGGGTTTCACGTGAGCTTTACGCCGGTGACGCGCGACGAGATCTTCTTGAGGAAGTGGAAGGAGGTGATGGTGAGGCCCTCCCGGAAATAGAACTGGTGCGCGCGCTGGCGGGTGGTGCCGGAGTCGAGCGCGAACGTGTCGCAGCCCCGCTCCTTCGCGATGCGCTGCATGTGCTCGAGGAGCGCGTGCCCAACGCCCTTCGAGCGCTGGGTCTCGTCGGTCACCAGGTCGTCGCAGTAGAGCTCGCGGCCCGAATGGGTGCGCTCGCAGATGCGCCACAGGGTGACGCCCAGGACCTCGCCGTTCTCCACCGCGGCGGCCATCTCGACGCCGCTCGCGCAGACTTCCTTCACGCGTGCCACGTAATCGGTGAGATGCGGACGAAGCTGCTTGTGGACGCGCTCGGATGCCGTGAGGAGCTTCTCGTCGATCACCGCGCCGCGTGCGTCGGTGATCGCCTTCACCACGATGCTCATTTCAGGCCGTCCTTGCGGAACATCTCCTTCACGCCGCGAACGGCCTGGCGCAACCGGTTCTCGTTCTCGATGAGGGCGATGCGCACGTGGTCGTCGCCGTAGTCGCCGAAGCCCACGCCCGGCGCCACCGCGATCTTCGCGTCCCTGAGGAGCTTCTTCGCGAACTCGATCGAGCCCATGGCGCGGTACTGCTCGGGGATCTGCGCCCACACGTACATGGAGGCCTTCGGCTTCTCCACCATCCAGCCCGCCTCGTGCAGGCCCTTCACCATCACGTCCCGGCGGCTCTCGTACTTGGCGCGGATCTCCTCGACGCACTCCTGCGGGCCGTCGAGCGCCGCGATGGCCGCGACCTGCAGCGGCGTGAAGGTGCCGTAGTCGTGGTAGCTCTTGATGCGGGCGAGCGCGTTCACGAGCTCGGGGTTGCCGACCATGAAGCCGATGCGCCAGCCCGCCATGTTGTAGCTCTTCGACATGGTGAAGAACTCGACCGCGACGTCCTTGGCACCCGGCACCTGCATGATCGACGGCGCCTTCCAGCCGTCGAACGTGATGTCGGCGTATGCGAGGTCGTGGACGACGAGGATGCCGTGCTGGCGCGCAAGGGCGACGATCTTCTCGAAGAAGTCGAGCTCGACGCACTTCGCCGTCGGGTTCGACGGGAAGCCGAGGATCATCATCTTGGGCTTGGGGAAGAGCTCGCGGATGGCGCGCTCGGCCTCTTCGAAGAAGTCCACGCCCGGCGTCATGCGCACCGAACGGATGTCGGCGCCGGCGATCACCGCGCCGTAGATGTGGATCGGGTAGCTCGGGTTGGGAACGAGGACCGTGTCGCCGCGGTCCAGGGTGGCGAGCATCAGGTGCGCCAGCCCTTCCTTGGAGCCGATGGTGACGATGGCCTCGCGGTCCATGTCGATGTCGATGTCCCAGCGGCGCTTGTACCAGCTGGAGATCGCCTTGCGCAGCCGCGGGATGCCTTTGGAAACGGAGTAACCGTGCGTATCCTCGCGTTGGGCGACCTCGACCAGCTTGTCCACGATGTGGCGCGGGGTGGCGCCGTCGGGATTGCCCATGGACAGGTCGATGATGTCCTCGCCGGCTCGCCGGGCCGCCATCTTCAGCTCGTTGGTGATGTTGAAGACGTAGGGCGGCAGGCGCTTGATGCGCGAGAATTCGGGGACCATCGGCTTGGACGAGTCGTTCAGGTTCATGGGCTACCTTGGTGTCGCTCTTCGAAGATGCTGCGCTGCAATAGATCCACCATTCTAGCAGGGTCCAAAACGGGGATAAGTACTTGAAAATCGAGCGCGAACAGGCCGAGGGCCGGAACATGTTCACGGGCTACGGCGAGGGCTACGTGGCGGTCAACGGCACGCGCCATTCGTCGAGCCTCGTCGTGGGCGCGAACCAGCTCATCGTCGACTGGCCGGTGGGCTCGATCCTGGCGATCGCGGCCGACCACCTTGCGGCGATCATCCAGCTCAAGCCCGAGATCGTCCTCCTCGGCACCGGGCGCGCCTTCGCGTTCCCCGAGCCCCGCCTTCTTGCGCCGCTTCACAACGCGCGCATCGGCGTCGAGGTGATGGACTCCGCCGCCGCGTGCAGGACCTACAACATCCTGATGGGCGAGGGCCGCAACGTCGTCGCGGCCCTCATACTCGATTAATGGGGTCAGACTCCAATTATCAGGCGAGGGAGCGCAGCTCCCGCAGCAGCACCGACAGGACCGCGAGGTCGAGCGTGCCCTGCTGGCGCTTCATCTCCTCGATCATCGATTTGAGGCGCGCGATCGCGGGCGCATAGCGCTCGCGCCACGCGGCGAGCATCGTCGCGGGATCAGGCGACTCGGAGAGCTTCGCCACCGTGGAGGTGAGCGCCCGTTGCTGGCTCGCGAGGTCGTCGCGTAGCGCGTTGCGGGCGAGCGCCTGCCAGTTGGTGTCGGTCGGCAGCTGCGTGATGCGGTCGGCGAACCAGCGAAGCTCGAGCTCGCCCACGAGCGCGAAGTAGAGCGACGCCGCCGACTCCACGGTCTTCTTCTGGTCGACCGCGACCTCGGTCACGTCGAGGACGGCATAGAGCGCGCCCAGGCTTGCGACCCGTTCGGCCACCTCGCGGGGCACGCCTTCGGCAGTGAACTTGGTGACCGTCGCTTCCCACGCAGCGCGGTCGCCTTCCGAGAGGATCTTCGGCACCTGCCCGCGCAGCTTCTCCAGGGCCGGCCGGAAGATCTCGAGCACGCTCGCGATCGGCATCTTCTCGCGGCGCCGGCGCAGGAACCACAGCGCCCCGCGCACCACCAGGCGGCCGACTTCCACCAGCATCTCGTATTGCAGCTGGGCCGGGACCTTGTTGTCGAGCGCGTCGATCGAGGACCACAGCGCGTCGAGGCCGAAGATGTCGCGCACCAGCACGTAGGCGCGGGTCACCTCCTCCGCCGAGGCTCCGGTCTCCTGGATCATGCGGTGCACGAACACGCTGCCGGTGCGGTTGATCATCGTGTTCGTCACGACGGTCGCGATGATCTCGCGCTTGAGCGGATGCCGCGGCATGAGGTCCGCGTACTTCTTCTGCAGCATCGGCGGGAAGTAGCCGACCAGCGCCCGGGCGACGTACTCGTCGTCGACCAGCGTGCCGACGAGGAGGTCGTCGAAGAGGCTCATCTTCGAGTACGCGAGCAGCACGGCGCGCTCGGGGCCGGTGAGGCCCTGCTTCGCGGCGCGGCGCTCGGCAATCTCGTCATCCGACGGCAGGAACTCCACCGCGCGGTTGAGGCGCCCCGCCTTCTCGAGCACGCGGATGAACTCCGCCTGCGAGTCGAGGAGCTTCTCGCCGCGCACGCCGCCCACCGACAGCGACTGCGTCTGGAAGTAGTTGTCCTCGAGCACCAGCCGGCCCACGTCGTCGGTCATCTCGGCGAGCAGCTTGTTGCGCTGCTTGAGCGTCATCTCGCCGTCCTGCATCACGATCCCGGTGAGGATCTTGATGTTGACCTCGTGGTCGGAGCAGTCCACGCCCGCCGAGTTGTCGATGGCGTCGGTGAAGACCCGTCCACCGCGCTCGGCGAACTCGATGCGGCCCAGCTGCGTGAATCCGAGGTTGCCGCCCTCGCCCACCACCTTGCAGCGCAGGTCCGCGCCGTTCACGCGGATGGCGTCGTTGGCACGATCGCCCACCTCGGCGTTGCTCTGGCGCTGCGACTTTACGTACGTGCCGATGCCGCCGTTGTAGAGCAGGTCGACCGGCGCCTTGAGGATCAGCTTGAGGAGGTCCGGGGGCGTGAAGTCACCGGCCGCGATGCCGAGGACCGCAGCCGCTTCGGGCGAAACGGGGATCGACTTCGCGCTGCGCGGGAAGACGCCGCCGCCCTTCGAGATGAGCTTCTTGTCGTAGTCGTCCCACGACGAGCGCGGCAGCGCGAACATGCGCTCGCGCTCGACGAAGCTCTTCTCGATGTCGGGAGACGGGTCGAGGAAGATGTGGCGATGGTCGAACGCGACCACGAGCTTGATATGGCGCGACAGCAGCATGCCGTTGCCGAACACGTCGCCCGACATGTCGCCGATGCCCGCAACCGTGAAGTCCTGGGTCTGCGTGTCGATGCCCATCTCGCGGAAGTGGCGCTTCACGCTTTCCCATGCGCCCTTCGCGGTGATGCCCATCTTCTTGTGGTCGTAGCCGACGCTGCCGCCCGAGGCGAACGCGTCGCCCAGCCAGAAGCCGTATTCCTCGCTCACGCCGTTGGCGTAGTCGGAGAACGTGGCGGTGCCCTTGTCCGCGGCGACCACCAGGTACGGATCGTCCGGATCGTGGCGCATGACGTCCTTCGGCGGCACGACCTTGCCCTGCACCAGGTTGTCGGTCACGTCGAGCAGCCCGCTCAGGAAGTTCTTGTAGCAGGCGATGCCTTCCTTGAGGTACGCGTCGCGATCGCTCATCGGCGGCGCGGCCTTCAGCACGAAGCCGCCCTTCGATCCCACCGGCACGATCACCACGTTCTTCACCTGCTGCGCCTTCACCAGGCCCAGCACCTCGGTGCGGAAATCTTCCGGCCGGTCCGACCAGCGCAGGCCGCCGCGCGCCACCTTGCCGAAGCGCAGGTGGATCGCCTCGAAGCGGGTCGAGTACACGAAGATCTCGAAGAGCGGCCTCGGCTCGGGCAGCTCCGGCACTTCCTTCGAGGAGAACTTGAGGGAGAGGTACGGCTTGCGGGCACCGTCGCCGCCGCGCACCCAGTGGTTCGTGCGCTGCGTGGCCCGCATGAGGTACAGGAAGCGGCGCAGGATCCGGTCCTCGTCCGCGACCGTCACCGCGTTGAGCGCCTCGCGGATCTCGTCGTTCAGCTTCTGCTGGACCTCGTCGCGCTTGTCGCCGCGCTTCGGGTCGAAGCGCGCGTGGAAGAAGCTCACGAGCTTCGACGTAATGCCCGGGTGTGCGGCGAGGGTCTGCTCGATATAGCTCTGGCTGTAGGTGAAGCCCGCCTGCTTGAGGTACTTGGCGTAGGCGCGCAGCACCATCACGTCGTCGGCGGGGAGGACCGCGAGCGGTGTGAGGCGGTTGAAGCCGTCGTTCTCGATTTCCTTGCGGGCGACCTTGGCGAGCGCCTCCTCGGTGATCGCCTTCACGCCCTCGACGTCGGGGATCGCGCGGGCGCTCTTCATGCCGAAGTCGTGGATGAAGACGGACTCGCCCTCGCCGCGCTCGATCTCGTACGAGACCTCGTCCAGCACCTCGAGGCCCATGTTCTCCAGCACCGGGAGGCTCTGCGAAAGCGGCACCGGGGCACCGAGACGGAAGACGCGCAGGCGCACCGTGCGCTCGTCGCTTTCCACCGGGCGGTAGAGGCTCACGCTGAAAGTATTTGCGGCGTCCAGCTTCTCCATCACCGCGAGGTCGCGCACCGCGGCGCGCGGCGACACCGTGTCGCGATAGGCGACCGGGAAAGCGCCGCCGTAACGGCGCAGCGCCACCGTGGCGCGCTCTTCCCCGAGAGCCTCGACCAGCGCGCCCTTGAGGTCGTCGTCCCAACGGCGGATCGACTGGGCGATGTCGGCCTCGATGGCGTGGATGTCGTAGTCGGGCGCTTCCTTGGGCGAGGCGCGCACCAGGAGGTGCATGCGCATCAGCACCGTTTCGGAGAGCTGCACCGTGAACTCGACGCTGGTGCCGTTGAGGTGCCTGCGCAGGATCTCCTGCACCTTCATGCGCACGTCGGTATTGAAATTCTCGCGCGGGATGTACACGAGGCACGAGTAGAAGCGGCCGTACACATCGCGGCGGACGAAGACGCGCGTCTTGCGCCGGTCGCCCAGGCGCAGGATGCCCAGCGCCGTGTCGAGCAGCGTGTCCTCGTCGATCTGGAAGAGCTCGTCGCGCGGATAGTCCTGCAGGATCGACAGGAGGTTCTTGTACGCGTGGCTGTACTGGCGGTAGCCGGAACGCTCCACCACGCGCGCGACCTTGCGGCGCAATAGCGGCACCTGGCGCGGATCGGCGTGGTACGCGGACGACGTATACAGGCCCACGAAGCGGCGCTCGCCCACGACCTGGCCGTTGGCGTCGAATTTCTTCACCCCGATGTAATCGAGGTAGCCCGGGCGGTGGACCGTGGCGCGGGCGTTCGCCTTGGTGAGCACGAGCAGGCGCGGCTCGCGCGCGAGCTGGCGCAGCTCCTTCGGCAATTCGTTGAAGCTCGCCGACACGCCGCCCAGCTTGGGCTCGCGCAGCACGCCCAGCCCGGAACGCGGGACGATCTTGAGCTGGTCCTCGCCGTTCACGGTCGAGAGCTCGTAGTCGCGATAGCCGAGGAAGGTGAAGTGATGGTCGACGGCCCACGCGAGGAAGGCGCGGATCTCCTCGGCCTCCTCGTTCTTGAGGAATCCCGGCGGCTTCTCCAGCTCCTTCACGATCGCGTCCATGCGGGCGCGCATGGAATCCCAGTCCTCGTACGCCGCGCGCACGTCGGCCAGCACGTGGAGGATTCCGTCGCCCAGCGCCCTCAGCTTCGCGGCGTCGGTCTCGCGGTCCACCTCGACGTGGATGAGCGACTCGGGCTTGCCCTCGCCGCCCGGGCCGAAGGACTGCAACTGCCCTTCCGCATCGCGCTGGGTGACGTAGAGCGGATGGTTGAAGAGGTGCAGCGTGTAACCCTGCCGGTTCACCTCCATCGTCACCGAGTCCACGAGGAACGGCATGTCGTCGTTCACGATCTCGATCACCGTGTGCGAGCTCGACCAGCCGTGCTCCTCGGTGCGCGGGTTGTACACGCGCAGCTTCGGGGTGCCGGTGCTGAATCGCCGGGCGAAGGCGAGGTGCGCCAGCGCCGCCCCGTAGAGGTCCTCGGGGTCGCGGTTGGCCATGTCCTCGGGATCGACCTGGTCGTAATAGTGGGTGATGAACGCCCGGGCTTCCTTTGCGGCAGCGGAGGCGAGGCGCTGGTCGGCGATCCTCAGCACCTGCTCCAGGAGGGCCTGTTTTTGCTCGTGGCTGGGGAAGTGCATGGCAGGGGAAACGTTGCGGGAAACCGCCATTGTCCTCCAAAGCGGGAAAGGCTATCCTGCGGCCACAAGCGGCCGCCGTGCTCTCGGCAGTCCCCGTCAGGCCGCGCACCGGTAACTTTTCAACCAGCGGGAGGTTTTCCTCATGATTCGGTTTACCAAGGCCGCCGTCGCGGCGCTGGCGCTCGCGTTCGTCGCGATCCCGGCCACTGCCCAGGAACTGGCAGGCACGCTCAAGAAGATCAAGGATTCCGGCGCGATCACCCTGGGTGTGCGCGAGACGTCGGTGCCCTTCTCCTACCTGGACGACAAGCAGCAGGCCATCGGCTACTCGATGGACATCTGCGCGCTGATCGTCGAGGAGGTGAAGAAGGAGCTGCAGATGCCGTCGCTCACCGTGAAGAACAACCCGGTCACCTCGCAGACGCGCATCCCGCTGATGGCCAACGGCACCATCGACCTCGAGTGCGGCTCGACCACGAACAACCTCACCCGCGAGAAGCAGGTCGCCTTCGCGCCGATCACGTTCGTGACGGGCACGAAGCTGCTGGTGAAGAAGTCCTCGAAGATCAAGACCTACAAGGACCTCAGGAACAAGACCGTGGTCGTGACGCAGGGCACGACCAACGAGCGCGTCATCAAGGCGCTCTCGGACAAGGAGAACCTGAACATCAAGTTCCTCAACGCCAAGGACCACGCCGAGAGCTTCCTCACGGTCGAGTCCGGCCGCGCCGTCGCCTTCGCGATGGACGACATCCTGCTCTACGGCCTGCAGGCCAAGGCGAAGAATCCCAAGGACTTCGAGGTGGTGGGCGACTACCTCTCGTACGACCCGTACGGGATCATGTTCCGCAAGAACGACGACGACTTCGGCGTCGTGGTGCGCAAGGCCGTGGCGCGCTTCTTCGGCGACCCGGGCCAGTGCAACGGCCCGATCAAGGCGGTCTACAAGAAGTGGTTCCAGGACAAGCTGCCCTCCGGCGAGAGCATGGGCTTGCCCATGAGCCCGCTGCTGGAGACGATCTGCCGCTCCAACGCGTTGCCCGACTGAGCGCATAGGACCGAAGGGGGAGCGAGGCTCCCCCTTTTCTTATGGATTGGAGCGTATTCCTCCAGAAGGCCCCCTCCGGGGGGATGACGTACCTCGGCTGGCTCGCGTCCGGCACGATGTGGACGCTGCTGGTCTCGATCTTCGCGTGGGTGATCGCCTTCACGCTGGGATCGATCCTGGGCGTGCTGCGCACGACGCCGCTAAGGATCCCGCGAGCCATCGCCACGGCGTACGTCGAGGTCTTCCGTAACGTCCCGCTGCTGGTGCAGATGTTCCTCTGGTATTTCGTGATGCCGGAGGTGGTGCCCGAGTCGCTGGGCAACTGGCTCAAGCAGGACCTGCCGAACCTCGTGGACCTGCCGTTCGCGCAGTTCTCCATGTGGGAGTTCACCGCCGCGGTGATCTGCCTCGGCATGTACACCGCCTCGCGCGTGGCCGAGCAGGTGCGCGCGGGCATCCAGTCGCTGCCGCGCGGCCAGACCAACGCCGGCCTCGCGATGGGCTTCACCCTGCCCCAGGTCTACAAGTTCGTGCTGCTGCCGATGGCCTACCGGCTGATCATCCCGCCGATGACCTCGGAGTTCCTCACCATCTTCAAGAACTCGTCGACGGCGCTCACCATCGGCGTGATCGAGCTCACGGCGCAGAGCCGCCAGATCTCGGAGTACACGTTCAAGACGTTCGAGGCGTTCACCGCCGCCACGCTGATCTACATCGTGATCACCCTCACGGTGATCTACGCCATGCGGTTCCTCGAGGGGCGCCTCGCGGTGCCGGGCTTCATTTCCCAGGCGGGCGGAGGCCACTGATGGACTTCGACTGGGCCATCATCGCCAAGAACAAGCAGGTGCTGTGGGACGGGATGAAGCTGTCGCTGCAGCTCTTCGGCATCGCGCTGGCGGGCGGCATCTTCTTCGGCACGCTGCTCGCGATGGCGCGGCTGTCGTCGTGGAAGATCCTCTCGATGCCGGCCACCGGCTTCGTGAACCTCATCCGGTCGATCCCCTTCATCATGGCGATCTTCTGGTTCTACTTCCTCACGCCGATGCTGGTCCAGAAGATGACCGGCCAGCAAGGCGAGGCGGTGGGCCCGATGACCTCCGCGATCGTCGCCTTCATCATGGTGGAGAGCGCGTACTACTCGGAGATCATCCGCGCCGGCATCCAGTCGATCCCGCGCGGCCAGCCGTGGGCGGCCTACGCGCTCGGCATGAATTACTGGCAGGCCATGGGCCACGTGGTGCTGCCGCAGGCCTTCCGCAACATGACGCCGATCATGCTCACGCAGGCGATCATCCTCTTCCAGGACACCTCGCTCGTGTACGTGGTGGGCCTCAAGGACTTCCTCGGCGCCGCGAGCAAGGGCGGGCAGCTATCCGGGCGCATCGTCGAGCTCTACATCTTCGTCGCCCTCGTCTACTTCGTGATCTGCTTCGGCGCCTCGTGGCTGGTGAAGAGGCTGAACGAGAGGATCGCGGTCATCCGATAGGGAAAATATGGACCCGATGATCCAGATCAAAAGCGTGAGCAAGTGGTACGGCGCCTTCCAGGTCCTCACCGACTGCACCACCGACGTGAAGAAGGGCGAGGTCGTCGTGGTCTGCGGTCCCTCGGGATCGGGCAAGTCCACGCTCATCAAGACCGTGAACGCGCTGGAGCCCTTCCAGAAGGGCGAGATCATGGTCGACGGCGTGCCGGTCCATGACAAGAAGACCAACCTCGCGAAGCTGCGCTCGCGCATCGGCATGGTGTTCCAGAACTTCGAGCTCTTCCCGCACATGCGGATCGTGGACAACCTCACCATCGGCCAGATGAAGGTGCTGGGACGCTCGAAGGACGAGGCGAGGGAGCACGGGCTCAAGTACCTCGACCGCGTGGGCCTGATCGCGCAAAAGGACAAATTTCCCGGCCAGCTCTCGGGTGGCCAGCAGCAGCGCGTGGCGATCGCCCGGGCGCTGTCGATGGACCCGATCGCGATGCTCTTCGACGAGCCCACCTCCGCGCTGGATCCCGAAATGATCAACGAGGTGCTGGACGTCATGGTGCAGCTCGCCCACGAGGGCATGACGATGATGTGCGTCACGCACGAGATGGGATTCGCCAGGACGGTCGCGAACCGCGTGATCTTCATGGATCGGGGCCAGATCGTCGAGGATTGCACCAAGGACGAGTTCTTCGGCAAGCCCCGCTCCGAGCGCGCCCAGCAGTTCCTCTCGAAAATCCTGCACCACTGACGGAATTTCCGCTATGCGGAACGTCCCGTTTTTGCCAGTTTCTGACCGATCCGGGCACTCCTGCAACACAGAAATCGTTGACGTAACAATGGTTTTGGCAGAAACTCCTTGGTTATGAATCGCCTTACGGCCATTGGCCTGGCCTCGCTGGTCGCCTACGGACTGCTCATCGCGACCAAATACGCGGGCGTCGTATCCGCCGCGCACGAGGATCGTGCTTCCCCAAGCGAGACGAAAACCGCCGACGCCGGCGACAGCTCCGGCGTGCATGCGCTGAAGCCCGAACCGCGCCAGACGACGCTCGCCTCGTTCCCCGCCCCGATCCCGCAGGCGAAGCAACCGCCGCGGCTCACCGGCATCGCGCTGGAGTTCCGCAAGGCGCGCGACCTCAAGGCGTTCGCCGACGAGCTGTCCGCGCGCGCGCCCAACCTTCGCGGCGACGAGCGCTATTACCTCGCGAAGGCGCTGGAAGAGTGCCTCTTCGCCACCACGGTGAACGAGGACCTCGCCTCGTACAGCGCGAAGCAGAGGAAGCAGTTCCTGGCCGGCCTCACCGCGGGCGACGTGAACAACGAGCGCCGCATCGCCGCCTACGAAGCCTCCGACAGCACGCAGCGCTGCCTGGGCTTCCAGAACGCGAAGCTCTCGCAGAAGGACATCGACGCGCTCTACCGCGCGGCCGCCCAGCAGGGCGACCCGGGCGCGCAGGCCCGCATCATCACGGCCGAGCTCACGAAGAGCGTCGGCAAGCCGAGCAGCGACCCCGCGGGTCCCTCCGGCCCGGTGAAATTCCCGCAGGACGATTTCGCCACGCTGGTGGGCCTCCTCGAGAGCAAGAATCCCGAGGCGCTCATGGCCGTGGGCCAGTTCCTCGCGCAGAACGCGGTGAGCCAGAACCTGCACGTGGGCCCGCACGGCGAGATCCCGGAACCGTCGGCATTCCTCGGCGCGTTCACCCTCGTCGCGTGCGACGTGGGCCAGGATTGCACCTCGGCCGCGGCGAACCGCGACTTGCTGCAGGCATGCGCTTACGGCGGCTATTGCAACGCGCAGAGCTTCCAGGACCTGTACCAGGACTTCCTCGCATCGCCCTGGGCGTACACGCAGGCCATGCGCTACCGCGCGATGATCCACACCGCCATCGACCAGCAAAACTGGGGGCTCATCGGCCTTACGCCGAAGCTCATGATGCAGGCGGCGGCGAAGTAGGTCGCGGTCGTCCCCGTGCAGACGGGGACACGCGAGGCCCGCGCCGGCGGGAACTATCCCCTCAGCGGTTTACCAGCACGTCTAAGTGCTCGACCACGCATCGGCCGAGCGCATCGACGTTGTACCCGCCTTCGAGCGTCGAGACCACGCGGCCGTTCGCGTGCTTGTCGGCGACCTCCACCAGGCGCTCGGTGACCCAGCGGTAGTCCTCGTCGCCGAGCTTGAGGTAGGCGAGCGGATCTTCCTTGTGCGCGTCGAAGCCCGCGGAGACGAACACGAGCTGCGGCTGGTGGCGCTCGAGCGCCGGCAGCCAGTGCTTCTCCACGGCCGCACGGAAGCCGCGCCCATCCGTCATCGCGGCGAGCGGAACGTTGATGATGTGGTCGTTGCCCGAGTCCGCGCCGCTATACGGGTAATACGGATGCTGGAATGTGGAGCACAGCATCACTCGCGGATCCTCGTGGAACTGGTCCTCGGTCCCATTGCCGTGGTGGACGTCGAAGTCGAGGACGGCCACGCGCTCCAGGCCGTGCGCCTCGAGCGCATGCGCCGCGCCCACGGCCACGTTGTTGAACATGCAGAAGCCCATCGGGCGGCTGCGCGTCGCGTGGTGGCCCGGCGGGCGCACGGCGCAGAAGGCGCCGTCGACCTCGCCCGCCATCACCATGTCGGTGGCCTTCACCACCGCGCCCGCGGCGTGCAGCGCGGCCGAGAGCGACTTGGGATTCATCGAGGTGTCGGGATCGAGGAAGGCGTAGCCGCGATCGGGCGCCGACGTGAAGACGAGGTCGACGTGCTCCGGGTCGTGCACGCGCTCCAGATGCTCGCGCTCGGCGAGCGGCGCCTCGCGCGCGAGGAGCTTCGCCGCGAGGCCCGACTCCTGGATGGCCCGCAGCACCGAACGCAGCCGCTGCGGCGATTCCGGGTGGCCCTCCCCCATCTCGTGCAGCGCGCAGTCGGGATGGGTGATGAGGGCGGTCGGCACGGCTGCTAGAAGCTCTGGCGCTGGATGTTCTTGGTGCCCGACATGGCGGGCAAGTTGTACGCCGGGTCCGTGGCGGGAAGCCCGGCGGGAGGCGCAATGCTATACGAGAAGGCGCCCGTGCCCGAGGTATAGAAGTTGAACGTGAAGCTGCCCACCGGGGACAGCTTGAGGTTCGAGCCCGGCTGGTTGAACGGCATTCCGTTGGCGACGTAGACCGTGCCCGTGATCGTCGTGGGGCTGGTCCAGGAGCCGCCGGGCATCACGATCCACAGCGGCGTGTTCTGGCCGGTGCTGCCGGTATCGCGCGGATCGTAGGTGTACCAGACGGCGAAGACCTGGTTGGTGCCCGCGTGCTGGGTGAAGCTCACGCCCCAGCCCGACTCGCTCGGGTTCCACCAAAGGTCGGTGTAGTTGGTGGCCGGCGTGCTTTGCGCGGCGGCGGTGAGGGCGACCGTGGTCGCAAGGGCGGCGAGGATGCGGGGAATCATGTTCATGGCGTGTCCGTTGCAACTATTGTGGGGGAGGAACCTTCCAAGCTCAAACGCCGCAACAAGGATCCCGCGGCACGCGTGTTATCCTCCAAGACCCTAACGGGATGGACCCGTAACTCGCTGACAAGGTTCCGGTTTTTTCATGCTCCTCGACGCCCGTAGCCGCATCGCCGCGAGCCCCATCGAAGCGGTCATCTCCAGCGCCGGCCAGGTCATCCTCGGCAAGGAGCGCCAGATCCGCCTGGCCATGGCCTGCATCCTCGCGCGCGGCCACCTCCTGATCGAGGACGTGCCCGGCGTCGGCAAGACGACCTTGAGCCACGCGCTCGCCCGCCTGCTGGGCCTCGACTACCAGCGCATCCAGTTCACCTCGGACCTGCTGCCCGCCGACATCATCGGCGTGTCGATCTTCGACCGCGACAGCTCCTCGTTCCGTTTCCACCCCGGGCCGATCTTCGCGCAGATCATCCTCGCCGACGAGATCAACCGCGCGAGCCCGAAGGCGCAGAGCGCGCTGCTGGAGGCGATGGAGGAGCACCAGGTGACGGCCGAAGGCGAGACGCGCCCCCTGCCCGAGCCCTTCTTCGTCATCGCGACGCAGAACCCGCTGCACCAGGTGGGAACGTTCCCGCTGCCCGAGTCGCAGCTCGACCGCTTCCTCATGCGCATCAACCTGGGATACCCGGACGCGAAGGCGGAGCGCGAGCTTTTGCGCGGCCAGGAGCGCCGCGACATGATCTCGCAGCTCGCCTCCGCGATGAACGCGGCGCAGCTCACCGAGTTGCAGCGCGCGGTGCCGCAGATGCAGGTCTCCGAGGCGCTGCTCGACTACGTGCAGCAGATCATCAACTACACGCGCCATTCGCCGCGCTTCACCCAGGGCCTGTCGCCGCGCGCGGGAGTCGCGGTCCTTCGCGCCGCCCAGGCGTGGGCGATGATGGAAGGCCGCCGCCAGGTGCTGCCCGAGGACGTGCAGGCGGTGCTGCCCGCGGTCGTGGGACACCGGCTGCACGGCAACGCCGACGCCGTGAAGGGCGGGTTCGATCCGGCCAAGGAACTCATCGGCGGCGTGCCGATTCCGTAGTGGCCGTAACGGCGATCGCGAACCTCCGCCAGTCGATCTCCGACTGGATCTTCCGCGCCTCGGTGCCCGAGGCGCCGCCGGTCACCCTCGTCCAGCGGCGCATCTTCATCCTGCCCACCAAGCAGGGATACCTCTTCGCGTTGACCGTGGCGCTGCTGCTGCTCGCCTCGATCAACTACGCGCTCTCGCTGGGATTCACCCTCACCTTCCTGCTGGCGAGCATGGCGGGTGTCGCGATGCTGCATACGTGGCGCAACCTCGCGCACCTGCGCCTGAGGCCCGGGCGCTGCGAGCCGGTGTTCGCGGGCGAGACGGCGCACTTCAACGTGAGCGTGGAGACGCCCTCGCAGACGCGCTTCTCGATCGCGGTGCGCCGCAAGGGCGACGAGCCGGTGTTCTCCGACGTCATGGCCGCCGAGCCCGCCGC
>Ga0105242_10002327_pt1 | contig 14984 bp, 12 predicted proteins | sample KBSM24metaG_FD_81521 | JGI IMG/M metagenome (GOLD analysis project Ga0105242, IMG submission 81521) | Miscanthus rhizosphere microbial communities from Kellogg Biological Station, Michigan, USA - KBS M2-4 metaG | ecosystem: Host-associated > Plants > Roots > Rhizosphere > Soil | place... | reverse complement strand
GATCGTATTCATCTGCGCCTGCGCCTCGGCCAACTCGACGCCAGGTTTGAGCCGCGCGATCGCGCTCATGTAGCGGCCGCGCGGCGTGCGGTGCGCCTCGGTGAAGGCGAACGGCATCCAGAGATCCGCCGGCTTCGCGGCGAGCGATCCCCGGTTGAGGAACAGACGCATGTCGGCCGGCATCACGCCGATTACGGTCACGCTGCGGCTGTTGAGTTGAATCGTGCGTCCGACGACGCCGGGGTCGCCGGCGAAGCGGCGCTGCCACAGCCCGTAGCTCAGGACCGCAACCGCGTCGTGTCCCTGTGGGCCTTCGTCGTCGGCGAAAGCGCGTCCGACGAGCGGGTTGACGCCAAGCGTCGGGAAGAAGTCGGGCGTGACGTCCATGCCGACGACTTCTTCGGGAGCGCCGCTCCCGGTCAGGTTGATCCGGTAGTCGTAGAACGGCGCCGTTCGCTCGAATGCCGTCGCGCGCTCGCGCCAGCGGATGAAGTTGGCCGGCCCAAGCACGTTGGGACGCCCGCCCCGGCGGCCGTTGGTCTCCCACATCACGACGAGGCGTCCCGGATCGCGGAACGGCAGCGGCTCGAGCAGCACGGCGTTGACGATGGTGAAGATGGCGGTGTTGGCGCCGATGCCGAGCGCGAGCGCGAGCACCGCGATCATCGTGAATCCCGGCGTGCGGATGCAGAGCCGCAGCGCGTACCGGATGTCTTGAAGGACGTTGTCCATGCAGGGGATTAGAGCAGAGTCTCGGGTGTTTTGGTTGTCGCCGGCGCGAGCGGAATTGCCGTCCATTTGAAGTGGAGGTGGACGGTGCCCAGCTTGATGTCCACGTCCAGCCCGAGCGCATGCGCGCGGGACTCGGCGACCGCGTCCGGGTCGAGGCGGAAGAAGGCCGGATGGAGGCCGATGGAGAACGGGCCGTTCGCCGGCGCAGTCAAGCCGACCGAGACGAACGCGACGAGCACGATCATCGTGCCGACGATGGTGCGGGCGAGACGCGTGCGAAGGGACACGCCGGGTGGAAGGCGAGGGTCATGCCAGATCGGGACAGTTCGAGTGCGAAGATTTGCTAGAGAAAGCGGCCGGCAGGATGTCGCCGGCCGCCGTGGTGTTCGGATGTGGGACTTGGGCGTCCCGAAAAGAAAAAACCGCGGGCGGTTTTTCCTCGTTAGAGGCCGTCGCGGAGGCCGGGGCGCACCTGGATGTTGATGGTGGCGTTGCCGACCGCCTTGTCGTGCCGCTTCAGGTGAAACATCACGCGGTAGACGCCGGCCCGGAAGACGTGCTCCACGGTGAAGCGCCGCTTGATCTCGGACTTGCCCGGCTCGTAGGGCGCGCAGTCGCTGGACGACTCGGACTTGGTGCCGTCCCCCCACTCCCATTCGACGGCGCCGCAGTAGAACTCCTCGAAGTCGTTCGCGCCGCCCGTTAGCTCAGCCGTAAACACCACGCGTGCCGGCGCCATGGCAATCACGGGTTGCGCGCGCAGCGACACCTTCGGTCGAGGATCGGCGGAGTCTTTCTGGTCTTTGTCTTTGCCGGTTTTTTGGGCGGAGGCGCCCGTCGAGAGGGCTGCCATCACGAGCAGAGACGCCACGCCGGCCCACGCTTGTTGCCGCAGGTACCCCATGATTCTTGGTCCTCGCCCCCGACAGGAACTGCACGCAAATTGTACCGCGCTCAGGCTGACCCAGCAAGCGTCATCAGCGATAATGATCGGATGTGTCCTGTTCCGATCTCGACGCCTATGGCCTGCAGCAGCGGCCCGTTGTCCGCAATCGACGCCGATCTCCTCATCGTTCCCTGGTTCCAGGGCGAGACGGCGGGCGCGGTTCCGGATCTGGACGCGGCAACCGGAGGCGAGCTCGGGCGCGCGCTGAGCTCGAAGGAGTTTCAGGCCAAACCGTTCGAGCTGTTCGTCACCTCGATCGCCGATGCGAACTGGCGCGCGCGCCGCGTCGCGGTCATCGGCGGCGGCGGCGGTGACCGCGGCACCGACCTGGTGCGGAAGCTGGCCACGGCCGGCGGATTGGCCGCGCGGCAGCGCCACATGCAGCGCGCGGCGTTCGTGGTTCGTGGAGAGGCCCAGGCCGCGGAACTCGCGCAGGCGGTCGCCGAAGGGCTCACCCTCGCCGAGTTCTTTGGCGGCAGCTACAAGACCGACGACCCGCCGCCGGCTCAGGTGCCGGTGTGGACCGTCGTCGCGCTCGACGATGTCGATGGCGCGGCCGCGGCGGCCCGTGTCGCGGTCGATCGCGGACGCATCCTCGGCGAATGCAGCAACCTCGCGCGCGAGCTCGCGAACGAGCCGGGCAACGTCCTGCCGCCGCGCGAGTTCGCGAGGCGCGCCACCGCGCTGGCGAGCGAGGTCGGCGTCAAGACCGAGATCCTCGACGAGAACCAGATCGAGAAGCTGGGGATGGGGCTGTTGCTCGGCGTGGCGCGCGGAAGCGCCGAGCCGCCGCGCGTGATGGTGTTTCGCTACGACCCGCCGGGCGCGCCGGAGAAGCCGGTGCTCGGCCTCGTCGGCAAGGGCATCACCTTCGACACCGGCGGGATCTCGATCAAGCCGGCCGACAAGATGGAGCAGATGAAGGACGACATGGCCGGCGGCGCGGCGGTCGCGTGCGCGATGCGGGCGATCGCCCTGCTGAAGGCGCCGATGCGCGTCATCGGCATCGTGCCGACCGCGGAGAACATGCCGGGCGGCAAGGCGATCCGGCCGGGCGACGTGCTCAAGAGCGCGTCGGGCAAGACCGTCGAGGTGATCAACACCGACGCGGAAGGCCGGCTGATTCTCGGCGATGGGCTCTGGTATGCCCAGCAGCTTGGCGCGACGCATCTCGTCGACGTCGCCACGCTCACCGGCGCCGTCGTCGTCGCGCTTGGCAAGGTGACGAGCGGTATTTTCGGGACGCCCGACGCCTGGGTCGAGCGCGTGCGGGCGGTGGCCAACCGCGCCGGCGATCGCGCGTGGCCGCTGCCGCTGTTCGACGAGTACAAGGATCAGATCAAGAGCGACATCGCCGACTTGATGAACACCGGCGGGCGGGCCGCCGGCTCGATCACGGCGGCGATGTTCCTCAAGGAATTCGCGGGCAGTCTCCCGTGGGCGCACCTCGACATCGCCGGCACGGCCTGGGCCGACGAATCCAAGCCGTACCTGCCTAAGGGGCCCTCGGGTGTGGCCGTGCGAACGCTCGCGGCGCTCGCCTTCGAGAGGTTCGATGAGAAAGGCTAGCGGCTTGCGCGGCACGGCGCGGCGCGCGGCGCTCAGGATTCCGGGTGCCGTGGCGCTGGTCTGGACGTGCGCGCTGTGTCCTCAGCCCTTTGCGTTCGGTCTCGCCTCAGTGTTGGCCCAGGCCGTTCCGAACAAGCCGATCATCGTGTCGATCCCGCCGGACAAGCCGAAGAGCGAATTGTCCGGCCTCGCCGACGTGCTGCTCGGATCGCTGGGGCTGACCGGCGTCATCGTGATCGCGGCGGTGCTGCTCGGCGCGGCGATGGCGGGCGTGATGTTCTGGATGAGAAGCCGGGACGGCTTGCGAAGCCGGGAAGACTGACGTGGAGAGCAGAAGGTCCGGCTAAAGCCGGACACTACTGAAACCAGGCGATCGCTCTTTCCGGATTCCGGTAGTGTCCGGCTTTAGCCGGACGATGAGGAATGCGCTTTGCTCCGCCGCCGGTATGCGCACCGGCAATCCCGGCCATCTGAAAGCGTTCGACTATCTTGGACTCCACCGATATTCCCTGACATTTTGCACCGATCGACGCCAGACGCTGTTCACGACGCACGATGTCGTGGATCCCGCGCTCGCACAGATTGTGCGCGCCGCAGCCGAATATCAGTTTGAAATAATTGCGTACTGTTTCATGCCCGATCACCTGCACCTTCTCGTCGAAGGGCAGAGCGCCGATTCGGACGCGAAGCAGTTCATGGCGCGCGCGAAGCAGTATGCCGGCTTCTATTACAAGCAGGCACATGGATCGAAGCTTTGGCAGCGATACGGGTTCGAGCACGTTCTGCGGGACGACGAGTTGACTCTCGTCGTCGCGAAATACATTCTGGAGAATCCCATTCGGGCCGGATTGGTGGAACGCGTGGAGGACTACCCGTTCGTGGGGTCGTTGGCCTATTCGCTGAAGGACTTGCTGGCGGCGATTGCAGCCAGGTCCGCCTAAAGGCGGACACTACCGGAACGAGATCTCGGGTCCGGCTAAAGTCGGACACTACCGGAACGGAGTCTGGGGTCCGGCTAAAGCCGGACACTACCGGAACGGAATCTGGGGTCCGGCTAAAGTCGGACACTGCCGGAAAGGGTGGCGCAACATCGGTAGTGTCCGGCTTTAGCCGGACCTATTGAAGAGCGACGGTCGCGACGTTCTTCAGCGACGTCTGGTACTTGCGGATCGCGTCGAAGAGCGACTCCGCGATCTTCTGCCGGTAGGCATTCCCCTTCAACAGCTTCGCTTCCTGCACGTTCGTCACGAAGCCCATCTCCGCGAGGACGCTCGGCATGTTCGCGCCGATCAGGACGACGAACGGGGCCTGCTTGACCCCGAGATCCTTCAGCAGCTTGTTCGCGGTCTTCTGCCGCTCGACCATCGCGCGCTGCACGTGCAGGGCGAAGTCGCGCGACTCGTCCAGCTTGTTGTTCAACGCGATCGCCTTCACGAAGTCGGGCAGGCCGCCCATGGCCTGCGTCGACGCGGCATTCTCGCGCGCGGCGACCGCCGCGGCGCTCTGGTTGTTCGCGAAGTTCAGGAAATAGGTCTCGATGCCGTGCGCCTGTCCGTTGGTGCTGGCGTTGGCGTGGATCGAGAGGAACAGATCCGCGCCCTCGCGGTTGGCGATCGCAGTGCGCTCCGGCAGCTGAATGAACTCGTCGGTGCGGCGCGTCAGGATCACTTCGACCCCGGGCACCTTCTGCAGCAGCTTTTCGAGGCGCAGCGCGACGTCGAGCACGAGCTCGGCTTCCGAGACGCCTTTGCCTTTCGCGCCCGGATCGTGGCCGCCGTGGCCGGGATCGATCACGATCCGCGACACGCCGAGGCCGAGCTGACGCGCGATCGAGAGGCCACCGTTCGCGTTGTGCGCCGGCGCTGCCGCCATCGCGGCGTCGGCGCCTTGGCGTGCCACGGCCGCTGTGCTATCGGCGCTGGGGCGCGCCGAACCGGTCGTGCCCGCGGGCGTCGGCGGAAGCGGCGCGATCTCGACGATCTGCTCACCGGCCGTCACACCTCCCGAGCCCTGACGGACTGATCCCGGCGCCGTGGCCGTCGCGGTGTCGGCGCTTTGGCGGACGACCGCGAGGAGTGTCGTGGCGCGCGGAGTCATGCCGGGCAGCTTGCGCAGCCACGGATTGGTCATGGTCCGCGATGGCAGCACCGCCGGCGTGGTCTCGGCGCGCTGGCGCACCGGCACGGTGGCGGGGCGCGCGATCGCCGCCGCGGCCTCCTCGTTGCTCCGGCTCGCCTGCGTCGTGGCGGACGGCGGCACGCGCGCCAGCACCTTGTCGGCCATGCCGGCCGCAGCGGCCGTCGCCGGCACGCGCACGCAATCGATCACGAGGCGGTACGGGCTGTAGAGCGGGTAGACGCTGTAGCTGGTGACGCCGGCCGCATCGAGGACCACGCGCGTGGTGTTGTTCGGATGCCGGCCGACGCGGACCTGCCGGACGATGTCGGCATCGCCCTCGAAGCGAAGGGTCTGATCGACGAGGTTGGGCGCCGGGCGGGTGCCGGGAAGATCGACGAACACGCGCGCCGGATCGGGGATACGCTCGTCGTGGAACGGCACCTCGCTGTCCAGCTCGATCGTGATCCGCACGGCGTCGGGCAGCACGACGCGCCGGATGCCTTTGATCGTAGAAACGCGAGTCGAAGCTGGCGGGCTGCTTGGCGCCGCCTCACGCGACGGCGATGTTTCGGCGGCCGGCGTCGTTGGCCGCGGCCCACCGTTCGGGCGAGCGCTCTGCGGCGGAGTGTGCGACGTCACGACGTCCTCCGGCACGCGGATTTCGTCGGAGTTCGCCCGGGTGAGCTGCTCTGGTACTTGTCGGGCCAGCTTGCTGGTGGGGAACATCACCGCGAGCCGCTTCAACAGCTTGATGCCCGCGTCCTTGTCGGCCGCCTGGCCGAATCGCGTGTAGGCGTCCAGGGACAGCCGGCCCCCCTGCCACAGCGCGTTGTCGCTGTAGGCGCTCGCCGGGTAGTGTCGAACGACCGCCTCGTAGGCGGCGACGACCAGATGTATGTCGGCCAGCACGGCCGGCGTCGCGTCCGACGCGCTCAGCGCGGCGCGGACGGTCTGCTCCCGCTCCAGCGCCTCGTTGTACATCGTCCGCACCGGCGGCGCCGCGTTGACGTCCCGAGGATACAGAACGCAGAGAACGCAGAATGCGCAGAGAAGCATTTTCTCTGCGGTCTTTGCGAGCTCTGCGTTCCAACTAGCTCTTGTTCGTTTCACCATGGTGCACCCGTGTTCACCGGAGCTGCGCGTCGACCTCTTCGAAGTAGCCCTTGTCGACGAGCACTTCGCGTCCCTTGGCGGCATCTGGCGGCGACACGATGCCCTCCATCTCCATCATGTCGACCAGCCGCGCCGCGCGGCTGAAACCGATCCGCAGCTTCCGCTGCAGATACGAGATCGACGCCTGCCCGCTGCTGACGACGATGCGCGCGGCCTCGTCGTACAGATCGTCCTTGGCCATCTCGATCCCGTCGAGCGTGGACTTCTCTTCGGCGGTGATCGATTCGTCGTAGACCGGCTTGCCCTGCTTGCGCAGGAAGCTGGCGAGCCGCGCGCTCTCCTGTTCGGAGATGTACGGCGCGTGAACGCGAATGAAGCGCGACGAGGCAGGCGGCAGGAACAGCATGTCGCCCTTGCCGAGCAGCTGCTCGGCGCCGTTGCCGTCGAGGATGGTGCGCGAGTCGATCTTCGACGCCACGCGGAAGGCGATGCGCGCCGGCAGGTTCGCCTTGATGAGGCCGGTGATCACGTCCACCGACGGCCGCTGGGTCGCGAGGATCAAGTGGATGCCGACGGCGCGCGCCATCTGCGCGAGGCGCGCGATCGACTCTTCAACCTCGCTGCTCGCCACCATCATCAGGTCCGCGAGCTCGTCGATGACCACGACGATGAAGGGCAGCGTCTTCATCTCCTTGCCATCCTCGGGGGCCTGGCCTTCGGCGATCGCCGCGCGGATGTTGCGGTTGTACTGCTCGATGTTGCGGACGCCGACCGCGGCCAGCGTCTTGTAGCGCTCTTCCATTTCGCGAACCGCCCAGCGCAGCGCGTTCGCGGCCTGCTTCGGGTCGACGACCACCGGGGTCATCAGGTGCGGGATCTCCTCGTACATCCCGAGCTCGAGGCGCTTCGGGTCGATCATGATCATCCGCACGTCCTCGGGAGAGGCGCGGTAGAGGATGCTCGTGAGCATGCCGTTCATGCTCACCGACTTGCCGGCGCCGGTCGAGCCCGCGATCAGCAGGTGCGGCATCGTCGCCAGGTCGGCCATGTAGGGCTCGCCGTGGATCGTCTTGCCGAGCGCAATCGTGAGCTTGGACGTGGAGCGGCGGTAGGCCTCGGACTCGAGCAGCTCGCGCAGCGAGATCGCCTCGCGGGTGTGGTTCGGAATCTGAATCCCGACGGTCGACTTCCCGGCAATGCGATCGATCAGGACCGAATCGGCCTTCATCGCGAGGCAGAGATCGTCGGCGAGGCCGGTGATCTTCGCGTACTTCACGCCGGCGTCCGGCTTGAACTCGAAGGTGGTGACGACCGGCCCTGGATGAATCTGCACGACGCTGCCTTCGACGGAGAACTCGCGGCACTTCTCTTCGAGCAGGCGCGCGCTTTCCATCAGCTCGCGCTCGTCGATCTTGCGCTCGGCCTTCACCGAGTCGAGCAGCGAGACGGGCGGCAGCACGTATTCGCCCTTGCGGCGCTCGGCCGGCGCTTTTGACAGCGGCTCCGGATCGGGCAGCGGCAGCGACGGCGCGACGACCTTGGGCGGCCTGGCCGGCGCGAACGACTTCGGACCGGCGGGGCCAGCGGCCCCGACGGCCGGAGATGCGGCCGGCTCCGGCGCGTCCTTGGACCGCGAGAAGGCCCGTGCCAGCGCGCTCTTCGCCCTGGCGGCGGGTGTGTCGGCCGCGGCGGCGCCTTTCGTGGCCTTGCCGGTCGAGGCCTCCGAGATGGCGGGCGCGGGTCTGGGCGCTGCAGCCTCCGCGAGCACGGCCGGCGAGGCCGTGCCTTTCTTGGTGTGCTTCGCGATCACCTCGCGGCGCTGTTGTTCGCGGCGCCGCTCCTCGCGCCAGGCTCGGAAGGCATCGACGCCGCGGCCGGCGCCGCCCCGGATCGCGCCGATCAGCGCGGCGAAGAAGCGGCCGAACGAAAACTGCGTCGACATGATCGTCGACAGCACGATCAGCGTCAGCACGACGATCACCGCGCCGGTGCGGTTCAGGTACTCCGACATCTCGTGCGCGAGGAATTCGCCGGCGTAGCCGCCGGCGCGGAACGGCTTGCCGGAAACGTCGAGCGTGCCGAAGACGAGGCCGAGGAACGCGCTCAGGCAGGCGAACAGCATGCCGGCGCCGATCAGCTTGGTGCCGGCGGCATCGAGCGCCCGGCACCAGAAGAAGTTCCAGCCGATGATCACCATCGCCGCGGGTCCCAGATACGAGGCGTAGCCGAACAGCTGGAACGACAGCTCGGCGAGGAACGCGCCGACGCGGCCCGCGAAGTTGGCCGGGGCCGCGTGCGACCCGGTGCTGAAGAACCAGGCCGGGTCACTCGGCTCGTAGCTGGCGAGCGCGATGATCCAGATCAGCGCGGCCGCGAACAGCGCGACGCCGACGAACTCGCTGACCCGCCGCGACACCTTCGATCCACCCACGTGTCAGATCTCCATGATGACGGGGAGCACGAACGGCCGTCGTCCCGAACGTTTGCGAAAGAAGCGGCGCAGCTCCACGCGCAGCTTTTCTTTGATCAACCCCTGATCCGTACGTTCCTCGAGGCTGGCCTGTTCCACCACCTCGGCCAGCAGCCGCGATGCGTCGGCGAGCAGCGCCTGGCTGTTCTCCATGACGAACCCGCGCGTGACGATGTCGGGCAGTCCTTCGAGCAGCCCGGTCTGCTTGTTGATGGCGACGACCGGCACGACCAGGCCGTCCTCGGCCAGGTGACGGCGATCGCGCAGGACCTCGTCGCCGACTTCGCCGGTGCGCGTGTCGTCGATCAGGATCCGGCCGACCGGCGCCTTGCCGGCGATGCGCGCGCCGTCCACGTCGAACCGCACGATGTCGCCGTTTTCGGCGAGCAGCACTTCAGGGCGCGGGTCGCGCCCCTCGAAGACGCGCGCGGCGATCCGGCCGTGCTGCGACAACTGCCGGTATTCACCGTGGACCGGCACGAAGAACCGCGGCTTGACCAGCGAGAGCATCAGCTTCAGCTCTTCCTCGCTGCCGTGGCCGGACACGTGCACGTGCTTGATGCCCTCGTAGATCACGTCGGCGCCGCGCCGCGCCAGGTGATTGATGACGCGGCCGATCGCCTTCTCGTTGCCCGGGATCGATCGGGCAGAGAGCACGACGGTGTCGTCGGGGCCGACCTTGACGTGGCGGTGGTCGTCGATCGCGATCCGCGAGAGCGCCGACATCGGCTCGCCCTGCGTGCCGGTCGAGAGGCAGAGCACGTCCTGCGCGGGGTAGTCGCCGACCTGCGAGTCGCGAATCTGCAGCCCGGCGGGCACCCGCAGGTAGCCGAGCCGCTGCGCGATCTCGGAGTTGCGCATCATGCCGCGGCCGATGAAGGCGACCTTGCGATCGAACTGCGCCGCGAGGTCGACCAGGATCTGCATGCGGTAGATGCTCGAGGCGAACGCGGCCACGATCAGCTTGCCCGGCGCGCTGGTGAAGACTTCCTCGAACGCGTCCACGACCTCGCGCTCGGAGCCGGTGAAGCCGCGGCGGTCGATGTTGGTGCTGTCGGCAAACAGCGCCAGCACGCCTTCGCTGCCCAGCTGGGCAAAGCGGTGGACGTCGAAATGCTGGCCGTCGAGCGGCGTCTGATCGATCTTGAAGTCGCCGGTATGCACCACGATGCCGGCGGGCGTGTGGATGGCCAGCGCGACGCAGTCTGGAATGCTGTGCGTGACCCGGATGAACTCGATCTCGAACGGTCCGACGGTCACCCGGTCGTGCGGCTTGACCGCGATCAGCTCGCGGCCGTCGATGCCGTGCTCCTCCAGCTTCGGCTCGACCATCGCCAGCGTCAGCGGGGTGCCGTAGATCGGGCCGTCGACGAGCGGCAGCACGTGCGGCACGCCGCCGATGTGATCCTCGTGGCCGTGCGTCAGCACCAGGGCGGCGACGCGCCCTTTCTGCTGCAGGTAGGTGAGGTCCGGAATGATCCGGTCCACGCCCAGCAGCTCCGGATCCGGGAACATCACGCCCGCGTCGACGACGATCGTCGTCTCACCCCAGGTGAGCGCGAGCATGTTCATCCCGAACTCGCCGAGTCCGCCGAGCGCTACGACATCGAGCATGTGCTTCGCGGGCTTTGGGTGCGACCATCGGCGGACACACTCCGGGCGGAGTCGATCCGTTCGATGGGAGCCGCCGTGGCGGCTCGGTCAGGCTGCTGGGTGCGCCTGGTTAAGAGGGCGGGATGTCAGTCCGGCTAAAGCCGGACACTACCGATACTTACGGGCAAAACTATAGCACAGCTCATTCTCGGGGTACATAGATGTCTGCGAGGCGGGCGAATTCGGCGATCGACAGGGTCTCGGGCCTTCTCGAGCCATCCAGTCCGGCGGCGGCCAGCGCCTCGGACGGACGGAGCTTCGGCGCCGTCCCGTCACCCAGGGCCAGCAGGGCGTTGGCCATCGTCTTTCGGCGGCGCGTGAACACCGCCTGCACGATTCGCCCGAACATCGCGAGATCCCTGACGGGCGGGTGGGGCGCGCGGAAGCGCAGCCGGACGAGGGACGACAGGACCTTCGGCGGCGGCCGAAACGCACCGGCCGGCAGCTTCAGGACGGTCTCGACGTCGGCGGCGTGGGCGATGAGGATGCTCAGGACTCCGTACTCCTTCGAGCCCGGCGGCGCGACCAGCCGATCGGCCACCTCGCGCTGGAGCATGAGCGTCGCGTCCATCAGCGGAACGCCGGCGGCATGCAGTTCCACCAGCTTGAACATGATGGGGGAGGCGACGTTGTACGGCAGATTGCCGGCGACTCTTAGTCTTGAGTCGTCAGTCGTTAGTACGAAGTCGTCAGTCGTCAGTCTGAGGAAGTCGCCCTCCACGACCTTCAGGTTGGTCGGGCGGTCGACCTCGAGCGCCGCGGCGAGGTCGCGATCGATCTCGAATGCGGTGACCGACCGGGCGCGTGCCGCCAGTGGACGCGTCAGGGCGCCGGGGCCGGGGCCGATCTCGATGAAGTCCTGATCCGGCCGCGGATCGATCGCCTTGATTACCTTCTCGACCCACACCGGCTCGAGAAAGTGCTGGCCGAACCGTTTACGGGCGCGGATCATCGGCGCGCCAGTACTGCTCTTCGATCTCCTCGATCTCCTGTTCGCTCATGCCGAAGTAGTGGCCAATCTCGTGGATCAGCGTCTCGGCGATCGCGACGACCAGGTCGTCGTCGTCGCGGGAGTCGCGCTCGTGCGGACCCTGGAAGATCTGGATCCGGTCGGGCATGCGCTGCTCGCCGGACCACGAGCGCTCGGTCAGCGGCACGCCGGAATACAGGCCGAGCAGGGTGTCGGGCGGCTTGATCCCCATCTCGTGGAGCAGCTCCCGGGACGGCTCATCCTCCACGATGATCGCGATGTTCCGCATCTCCTTGCGGAACCGCTTCGGGATCGAGCGCAGCGCCTCAGCGACGAGCTTTTCGAACGCTTCTCGCTGCACCGGTTTTCCCCGGGCCGACACGCGGGTCGGCCCCTACATTGGTTTTTCCGGGGCGGACACGTAGGTCCGCCCCTACAGCGGTTTTCTTCGGGGGGCGCGCGCCTTTTTTCGTAGGGGCGGACCCACGTGTCCGCCCTTCGCTCGGGCCGACACGCGGGTCGGCCCCTACATGGGTTTTTCCGGGGCGGACACGTGGGTCCGCCCCTACGGCGGTTTTCTTCGGGCCGGCACGGCGGTCGGCCCCCACACTGGTTTTCGTCGGGCGGACCACGGCACGCGGTTTCGCGGCGGAGCGCTCCTTGCCTTTTTTCGCAGGGGCGGACCCGTGTGTCCGCCCCTCACGTTCGGGTACCACGACCGTCCGGAAATAGTCGCAGTCGTCCACCACGAAGCACTGATCGCAGAGCGGCTTCGGACGGCAGATGCGGCGGCCGTGAAGGATTAATGTGTCGGACGTCCGCGTCCAGCGCTCCGGCGGCATCGCGTCGCAGAGCTGCTGCTCGACGACGATCGGATCGTCCGACTCGGCGATCCCGATCCGGTTCGCCACGCGCAGCACATGGCGGTCCACCGGCAGCCCGGGGACGCCGAGCGCGTGGCCGAGCACCACGTTCGCCGTCTTGCGCCCCACGCCCGGCAGCTCGACCAGCGCCTCCATCGTGTTCGGCACCTCGCCACCGTGATCGGTCACGAGCGCCTGCGCCATGCCGAGGAGCGACTTCGATTTCGCCCGGAAGAATCCGGTGGAGTGAATCTGCGGCTCGAGCTCGGCGGTCGTCGCCTTGGCGAGCGCGCGCGCGTTGGGATAGCGCTTGAAGAGCGCCGGCGTCACGGTGTTGACGAGCGCGTCGGTGGACTGCGCCGAGAGGATGGTCGCCGTCAGCAGCTCGAACGGCGTCCGGAAATGGAGCTCCGTGTCGGCGCCGGGATGCTGCGGCTCGAGCTTGTCCAGGATCTCGCGCGTCTCGCGGGGCGTCTTCATCGCGATGGTCTAGTGAACGCCCGGCTCGGTGCCTTTGTTCCAGCCGACGTTGCTGTACGACTCAGAGTAGACGCGCCAGTGCTCCTGCAGCGCCGCGATCAGGTTCGGGACGAACTGCACCGGGACCACGACTTTCGCCCGCACCGGGGCGCGCACGACGTGCTGGGTTTCCGCTTCCTTGATTTCCTTCTCGGAGAGCGGCATCACCTCGCAGAAGGTGAGCGTGAAGTCGAACGGCGTGTGCGCGATCGAGCAGAAGTTCGCGTAGGTGCGCGGCGTCGACGAGTCCTCTTCGGGGAGGATGGTGAAGTTGATTTGCTTGGGCTGATCGGCCATTGAAGAAGTGTATCTCAGTAGCGGTACCAGTATTTCGTCTGCTGCGCCGCCTTGCTCGCCGGAAACAGACGATGAAGCAGGGTGAACGCCTGCTGCGGCAGCGGCGGCGTCGTCTTGTCGTCTTCGCCGCAGGTCCAGCGCCAGCCGTCGACGACGCGCGCGAGCGCCTCGGCCATCGCCGGGTCGTCCGGTTGCCGGCTCGCCATCTGGATGGCCGCCCTGGCAAGCACCGTGCGCGGCACGCCGACCGCCAGAATCGCGCGCCGTTCGCGCGCCGCGGCGGCCCGTTCGGCGCCGGTGATGAATCCTGGCGCCGCGGCGCCGCCGGGATAGAGCAGTTCGACGGCCCGGGACGGGTTCGCCGACGTCGGGAGATGAAAGGAGCCCTGGCGCTCGCACCACCAGTTCCGGCGGAACACATGATCGAACTCGCGCATCGGCTCGACCACGTCGAACCACTGATCGTCCTCGGCGCCGCGGACGTCGACCGTGGCCCCAGGCGTGTTCAGCAGGAACACGATCCCTGCTCGGTACCGCTCGTCGGTGCTGGTGGCGCGCTGGTAGCGGTCAAGCTCCGGCGCGAGCACGGGCGCGAGTTCGCGCAGCACCGGCACCAGCCGGGCGCCCGTCTCGTCGCGCCGCAGCACCAGCGCCCGCGTGAATGCCGCCATCGCCACGCGGAGCCGCAGGCGCGGCGGCAACCGCCGGGAAACCGCGGCATCGGCCAGACGGGTCAGCGGAAACTGCTCCGCGAGCATGGTGGCGGCGTCCTCGTCGAAAATGGGCTGGTCGTGACTCCGCGGCGTGGTGGCGACGCGACCGCTTGGAATGGCGACGAGTCTGAACCACGTGATCGCGACCGTGCGCGGCGCGGCTGCGAGAAACTGGTCGAGACTCTCCGCCAGCATCACGCGCTCGGCGTTGAGCAGATTCACGGTCTCGCTGTTGAACCCGGCTTCGGGCCGGACTGGGAGCGACGCCAGGACTGCCCGCGCCTCGCGCGGCCGGTCGAGGGACATTAGAAGACGCACCCGAAGGAAGGCGACCGTCGGCGCCGCCGGCGACCGCCGGTCCAGGCGCTGTGCCGCGTCGAGCAGCGCGTCTGCATCGGCGTGCGTGCCGTTCACGTGCCAAAGCGCGGCGACCAGCCAGTGCGCGGCCATGCTCGCGCGCCACCGCTCGACCGCGTGCGTCGTCGATGTCTCGCCGCCGCTGCTCATCGTCAGGAGCCAGTCGGTGAGGTCGTCGCCTCGGAGGGTCTCGAATCGCGAGGATCCGGTCAGCCGCGGGTCGCGCGGGTGGTTCAGGATGAAGCGATAGTCGTAGAGATCCTGGGCGTCGATGACGGCCGGCGCGGTCAGCCGCGCCGAGAGGTCGTGCAGGCGCTCGACTTGATGGATGCGCGCGCCGATGAACGCCAGCAGCCCACGCGCCGACGAATGGATGCGCGCGGCCTCCGGATCGGCGAGCGCGGCCTTCAGGTCGGTCTCTGCCGCGGCCAGGCGATCGAGATCGATCTCTTCCGTCGGCACAGTCGCAAACCGAATATTGGCCCGCGCTGCGAGATAGCGGCCGAGCGCGTGCCATGAGGACGCGCGGTCGGCGGCAATCGCCCTGAACCGCGTGACCGCCTGCTCGTACTGCATGGCGTAGAAGTACGCGGCCGCAGTCTGGTAGGCACGGTCGGCACGAGACATCTCATCGGCGGCGGCCGCCGCAGCCGGTGGAAGCGCG
>Ga0105242_10002325_pt1 | contig 14988 bp, 13 predicted proteins | sample KBSM24metaG_FD_81521 | JGI IMG/M metagenome (GOLD analysis project Ga0105242, IMG submission 81521) | Miscanthus rhizosphere microbial communities from Kellogg Biological Station, Michigan, USA - KBS M2-4 metaG | ecosystem: Host-associated > Plants > Roots > Rhizosphere > Soil | place... | reverse complement strand
GACGTCGGCGAGCGGAAGGCCCTCCTCGACCAGCTGGCGCACCAGGCGTTCCACGATCCGCTCACCGGACTCGCGAACCGCGCGCTCTTCCACGACCGCGTGATGCACGCCATCACGCTCGCGCGGCGTCAGGGGCACGCCGTCACGGTGCTCTATCTCGATCTCGACGACTTCAAGCAGGTCAACGACTCGTTCGGCCACGCCGAGGGCGACCGCCTGCTCGCGCTCATCGCGGGCCGCCTGCGTGCATGCGCGCGATCGACGGACACGGTGGCGCGCCTCGGCGGCGACGAGTTCGCGATCCTCGTCGAGGACAACGACTCCGCGAAGTGCGCGGAGCGACTGGTCGACCGGATCCGCGAGCAGATGACCTTCCCCTTCGCGCTCGCGATGGGCGACGTGACGATCTCGGCGAGCGTCGGCAGCGCTTCCACGCTCACCGGCGGCCTCGACGAGATCATGCGCTACGCCGACGTGGCGATGTACGCCGCCAAGCGCAGCGGCCGCGGGCTGCATCGGGCGTTCGAGGACAGCATGCTGGCGTGAAACGCGGTGAGTTGGTGAGTTAGTGAGTTGGTGAGTTGGAAGACGGCCTCGGGAAGCATCTGCCTCCCGAGGCCGTGTCGTCACTGACTCACCAACTCACCAACTCACTGCCTCCTTCGCCAGTACACCAATCCCCCCAGTACCACGAATCCCAACGCGCCACCGATCACCTTGAGCTCGAAGAGCCACGGATCCGTGTCGCTCGGCGGAACCATGGCGACGCCCATCGCGAAGAGCGTCACGAACAGGCCGCTCAGTCCCACGAGCCAGGCACCCGGTGCGCCGCCGGGAACGCGAATCGTGTCGGCCGCCGCTGGCGTGCGACGGTGCAGCAGGAAAGCGATGAAGAGGTAGACGTACGGGATGAAGTAGATCAGCAGCTGCGTGTCGAGAATGATCAGATACGCCTTCTCCACCGTCGTTCCCTTCCCCAGCACCGAGAGAAGAAGGAAGACAGTCGCGAGCGCGGCCTGCACGATGATCGCCACATACGGCGTCTTCCAGCGCGGGTGGACGCGCCCGAATGCGGGCGGGAAGTAGCGATCGAGTCCGATCACGAACGCGACGCGCGCCGGCCCGGTGAGCCACGCACCCACACCGCCGATGTTGCCGAGCGTGTATGCGATCGCGGCGAGTGGCGCGAGCCAGGCGAGCCCGCCAAACGCCCGCGCGCCGACGTCGATCCCCTGCAGGAAGCCGGACACGATGCTCACGTTGTCCTTCGGCACGAGCCGGAGCAGCGCGCCGGTGCCGAGCACGTACGCCGCGGCGATGAGCGGCGCGGAGATGAGGATCGCGCGTGGCAGCGTGCGTCGCGGGTTGCGCACCTCGCCGCCCATCGCGCTCGACAGCTCGAGACCGGCGAAGGCGAAGGCGATCGACGCCCACAGGTTCAGCTCATCGAGGCTGCGCAGATCGGGGACGACATTCTGCGCCGTGAGTGGGTTGGCCGACGGACGGCCCGAAAAGAAGAACGCCGCGCCGAGCACGATGAGGATCACGCCGGGGATGTAGGAACCGATCCCGCCGGCATTCTGCAGCCATTTCCCCGTGCCCGCGCCGACGATGTTCAGCAGCACGGCGAACCACAGGCACACCAGCGTCGCCGAGAGCACGTACGTCCAGTTCGTCGCGAGCGCCGAATCTCCCTTGCCGATCGCGTACGTCGCGATCACGGCGGTGGAGATGAGCAGATTCGGATAGTAGAGGACGTTGTTGATCCAGTAGCACCAGCCGCACAGGTATCCGTGCCGCTCGCCGAGGGCGCGTTTGGTCCACTGGTAGATGCCGCCTTCTTCGGGGAAGCGCGACGAGAGCTCGGTGACGACGAGTCCCTGCGGCACGAAGAAGAACAGCGCGGCGAGCAGCCAGAGCGTGAGTGCGCTCGGTCCCGCCCTGGCCGCCGTAGCGAGCCAGCGGAGCCCGAGCACCGCGACCAGGTTGAACAACACGAGGTCGCGGAGCCCGAGCGCGCGGTCGAGCGATGGGGCGCCGTCGGCGTGATACGATCCGTGCAGCTCCGACGTGCCGGCCTCGCTCACCGGCATACGATCACTTCTTCGCGATCGTCAGGTCGCCGACGTGGACGTCGAGGTTGTGGTTCACGCGCAGACCGACGATGCCCTGCCCGTTGCCCAACTGGCTCACCGGGAGCGCGGCGACCTGCGTGCCGTTGACGAGGAAGCGGATCGAATCGGCCTTCGTCGCGTCGACGGTCAGCTTGTTCGTCGCCTTGCCGTTCGCGTCGGCCTTCACGACGGCCGCGTTCTCCGTCCACGGAATGATCTTGTGCACCTGATCACCCGCGCGGTGGTTGACGAGGAACTTGCCGTCGCCGCGCACGATGAAGTACGCGTAGCTCTGATCCGCCTTATCGAGGTTGCTGCCGGCGAAGAAGAGCCCGTACGCTTCGGGATGCATCGGCGCCTTGGTCTGCGTCACGGTCGTCGAGGCCGTGAACGGACCGGTCGTCACGTTCTTCGGGTTCCAGTAGATCGCCGCGGGTCCCGAGGTGACGTGATAGCCGGGGCCCATCGCGACGAACTTCGCGTCCGTCAGCTTGTCAGTGGGACGATCGGTGCGGCCCATCCAGCCGGCGGGCAGCGCACCACCCGCGACCTTGTGCGTGGGATCTGACGCGTCCTGCGCCGCGAGCGGAGCGGCGACGAGCGCGAGGAGCGACAGCGTGGTGAGTGAACGGCGAAGCATGACGGCGAACCTCCAAGGGGTGAAGTGATGCGCCGAACGTACGATCAAGGCGCCGGCGCGAGCTGTGCGGCGACTTCGCGGAGCTGCGTGGTGTGTCGCTTCTCGTGCTCCGCGACGAACAGACACCATTGATACAGGTCCAGCTCTCCAAAGCGCAGGTGAGTGTGACGTATCTCACCAAGCGCCAATCCGTCGCCGCTCTCCATCGCGGCGAATAGTGCGGCTCGCGACTCGGCGAGCCTGCGCTCTGCCGTCTCGCGATCGGGATTGTCCGCTGGCTGGGCGCGTTCCGGCGCGACCAGCTTCCGGTCGAGCTGAGACACCCGGAGATGATCGAGGGTTCCCAGCACCGATCCGCTCTCCCGCTCGGCGGGGTGACCGGCGTCACGCGCCTCGCCGATCCGCTTCGCCAGCACAGCGGCACAGCTCTTCTCCACCTGATGGAGATGCTGGAGGATCTCGGACACCGACCAGCGGTCTTCGCCGGGACGGGTCTGCCAACTATCGCTGGGAACGGCGGATGCGACGTCGAGCAATTCGCGGCGCTGCGCCGCGAGACGCTCGGAAAGCTCTGCCAATCGCGAATGCATTGTGTGGTGGTGTGGGACTCGTCGAAGCTGCCCACGCGCACGCGGCCACGCAAGCCGAGTCGGCGGCACGCTAGCCGCGACCGCGCCGAGCCAGCTCCGCGGCCACTGCGCGCATCGCATCCGGTGTATCGACGTCGATCGGGCGCGGTCCCGCGACGGTGAGCACATCGAGTGCGTCGCCTAACGAGTCGAGCACCGCGCGCGCGCCGACGTCCCCCTCGAGTGCGGAGAGCGCCGGAAAGAGCGACCTGTCGAACAGCACAGGATGCCCGCGCCCGTCATCGTAGCACGGCTGCACCGCACGCGCACCCAGCTCACGCCACCGCGCGACGAGTCGCTCCACGACGCTCGCATCGACGAGCGGCTGATCGCCGAGCGCGACGATCGCCGCAGTAACGCTCGCCGGTAGCGCGGCGATCCCCGCGCGGACCGCGGTCGACATCCCGCGCTCGGCGTCGTGATTGATCGCCCAGCGGATCGGGAGCCCTTCCAGCGCGCGGCGAACTGGCGACACTTGATGGCTCCTCCCTCCGGCGCGGGGCACCTCCGGTCGGAGTGCCGAAGGTTGAGGATCCTCCCGTACGACGACGACCAGCGTGTCCACCGCACCGGCGATCGCTTCGGCGCCCCACCGCACGACCGGCCGACCATCGAGTGGCTCGAGCAGCTTGTCGCCGCCGAACCGTGTGCTCGCGCCGCTCGCGAGCAGGATGCCCGCGATCACGCGCTCAACCCCTGTCGAGCGCTTCGCGCCACACGCGCCGGATCTCGCTCGCGCCCTGCGCGTTCGGCTCGACGAGCGAGCGACGCCAGTACCACTGGTCCGCTTCCGTCACGCTCGCACCATGGCCGAGGAAGTGCTCGTACACGTCGGCGAGGGCGACGCCGGGCGTGCCGCGCGCGAGCGTGCGGATGTGCGCGTTCAGGCCGTCGAGCACGTGGAGCGGCAGCTTCCCCGCATCCTCCAGCACACCGGGGATCCGTCCCAGCCGGTCGGACGGATCGTAGATCGTCGTGAGGAGGATCAGCGCGTTCGGCCGCGCGCGCCGCAGCGCGTCGAGCAGGAAGTCGTACGCCTCGGCCACGTCACGCGCGATTGCTTCCAGCAACGATCGTCGCGGCTTGTTCTCGAATGCGCTCAGCAGATCGTTCCCGCCGATCGTGATCGTGATCAGCGTGCGCTCGTCGCTCTCGGCGAGCTGCGGCAGCTGTTCGCCGAACACGTCGCCGATCGTCGCGCCGTCCTGCGCGAGGTTCTGCAGCGCGATGCCGGGATACCACGACACGAGGTCGGCGCCCTGCTCCTCGGGATACCGCTGGTCTTCGTTCCGATAGAGCAGCGAGGCGGCGCCGATCGGCGCGACGGCACCGGCGCTGGCGACGCGCTCGAGGGCGACGGCGACGTCGATCTCCCCCGCGTCGAGCGCGGGATAGAGATCGATCGACATGGAATCGCCGAGCGCGACGTACGTGGCGAACGGCTCGTCGGCGCTCACGCCGTCTGCAGCACCAGGCCGCGTGTGGCGAGGATGCGCGCGACCGTCTCGCCGATCTTGTTGTTCGGCGTGCTGGCGCCTGCAGTGAGCCCGATGCGAACCGGCCCTTCAGCCGGCAACCAGTCGGTCACCGTGTCCTCGACGTGCTTGACCCCCGCACGGCGGAAGTGGACGGTGCCCGCCTCGGGATCGATCCCGCTCGCGTCCTCGATGTGATACGTCGGAACCCGCTCGTCGCACAGCGCGGCGAGGGAGATCGTGTTGCTCGAGTTGAAGCCGCCGATGACGATCATCGCCGTGAGCGGCTCCTCCAGCAGCGCGATCACGGCGTCCTGCCGCTCCTGCGTGGCGCTGCAGATCGTGTCGAAGGTGCGGAAGTCGGTGGCGCGCGCCTCGGCGCCTCGCGCGCGCTCGATCGCCTGACCCACCTCCTCACCGATCGCGAGCGACTCGCGCGCGAGCATCGTCGTCTGGTTCGCCACGCCGATGCGCCGCAGGTGCACGTCCGGGTCGAACCCCGGCGACGCGGCCCGCGCGAACTTCGTGAGGAAGGCGTCGCGATCGCCGCGACCTTCCACGTAGTCGCACACCTCGCGCGCCTCGGACATGTCGCGCACGACGAGATAGGCCCCGCCCGGATACTTCAGCACCTGCGACGCCGTGGCGCGCGTCTCCTCGTGGTAGTACTTGCCGTGGATCAGCGCCGTGTAGCCGTCGCGAGCGTACGCCTCGACGCGCTTCCACACGTTGAGCACCGAGCCGCACGTCGTGTCCACGAGCACGCAGCCGACCGCCCGCAGCGCCTCGAACGCCGCGATCGTCACGCCGAACGCAGGGAGGATCACCACGTCTTCGGCCCGAACCGCGGAGAAATCGAACACGCCGTCGGCGTTCGGCTCGAGGATCTCGATCCCCATGCCGCGCAGCTTGGCGTTGACGTGCGGATTGTGGATGATCTCGCCCACGAGCAGCAGGCGCCGGTCGGGGAACTTGCGCCGCGTCTGGTATGCATACTCGACCGCGCGCTCGACGCCGTAGCAGAAGCCGAACTCGCTCGCCAGGCGGATGGTGACGCCCTCGACGGAGAGCGTGTACTCGTGCTCCCGCAGCGCATCCACGATGCGCGCGTTGTAGTCCGCGGACAGTTCGCCCTGGACGTCCGCCTTGAGGCCGAAGCCCTTGCGGTAATAGGTGCTGGGCTCGTCGGCCATGCGTGAAATCTAGTCGCGGGAATGAGGGGATGCGGAGATGCGGGGATGCGAAACGGCGCCCGTCAGCCCGAGCGAGCGAAGCGCCCTGTCATCCCGAGCGAGTGAAGCGAGTCGAGGGATCTGCACCTCGGCAGGGCTAGTCCCTCTCACGAGCGTGTTACGCCAGCCCCCTCCCATTCGCCCACATGGAGGGCGGCCCCGCGAGACGACCGGCAAGCCGCATCCCCGCATCCCCGCATATCCGCATCCCCGCCCATGAACGACTTCATCGCCCTCCAATCCGCCCTCGCCGGCGAGTACTCGCTCGATCGTGAGATCGGCCGCGGGGGAATGGGAATCGTCTACCTCGCCCGCGAGGTGCGGCTCGCGCGACCCGTGGCGATCAAGGTGCTCCCGCCCGCCCTCGCCGCGCGCCCCGAGCTGCGCGAGGCCTTCCTGCGCGAGGCTCAGACCGCGGCTGCGCTCACGCATCCGAACATCGTCCCCGTCTACGCGGTCGGGGAGCGCGGTGGCTTCGTCTACATCGTCATGGCCTTCGTCGAGGGGACGACGCTCGGCGAGCGGATCCGCCAGCGTGGGCCTCTCCTGCCCGGCCAGGCGGCGCGCGTGCTCCGCGAGGTCGCCTGGGCGCTCGCCTACGCGCACGGCGCCCGGCTCGTCCACCGCGACGTCTCGGCGGAGAACATCCTCCTCGAGCACGGCAGCGAGCGGGCGCTCGTCACCGACTTCGGTATCGCGAGCGCGACGCAAACGAACGCCCTCTCCGTCGACGGTCGCGTGATGGGCAACGCCCATTTCGTGAGCCCCGAGCAGGCGAGTGGTGAGCCGGTCGACGCGCGCAGCGATCTCTACTCGCTCGGCGTGGTCGGTTACTACGGGCTCACCGGGCGCCTCCCCTTCGATGGCGAGACGAGCGCCGACGTCGTGCGGCAGCATCTCACGGCCACGGCGCCCTCCATCACCAGTGTCGCGCCCAGCGTGCCGCCGCGCCTCGCCGCGGCGGTCGAGCGCTGCCTGCACAAGGAGCCGATCCGGCGCTACCGCAACGCCGAGAGCTTCGCCGAGGCGATCGACCTGGCGTTCGAGCACGCGAAGGAGATTCCCGCGCCGCTGCGCGTGTGGCTCAGTCAGGGGCAGAAGGAGCTGCCAGCGAGACTTGCTTTCGTCGGCATTGGCGCGATCACGGGCATCATGCTCGCCTACTCGGTGGCGACCAACGCCACCACCGCGCTGGAGTTCGCGAGCTGGTTCTTCGTGCCCTTCGTGCCGCTGGTCGGCCTGAGCTTCGTGCCCAGCTTCTTCCGCCTGCGTCGCGTGCTCGCCGAAGGCTATCACGTCGACGATCTGCACTCGGCGATGCGGGAGCATCAGCTCGCACTCGCGGAGGAGATCGAGTACGAGCGCCGTCAGAGCTCGCCGCGCTTTCGCCGCATCATGCGCATCCTGCTCGGGTCGTCGCTCGGCGGCACGGCAATCGGCGCATACCTCGAGTACCGCCTGATGGAAGTCAGGACGTTGTTCCAGTTCGGAACCGGTCTGGGTTGGATCGCCGATTTCACGCGCGACAGCGAGTTTCTCATCTACAGCGTGCTGTTCCCGTCGCTCGTCGGTCTCACGATCTCCGGCGTGGCGCTCGTCGGCGAATACTTCCGCCTGCACCTCTCGCATCGGGTCGCCTCGCGCGCCATCGGCTTCTGGAAGAGCAAGTGGGGCGCGCGGTTCGCGAAGCTCGCTTCGCTCGGCCTCAAGAAGGCGGACCGCCCCGCACTCGGCATGCCCCTCCTCACCGAGGTCGCCCTCGGCCGCGCGACCGACCACCTCTTCGAGGCCCTCCCGAAGGAGTCCCGCCGCGAGCTCGCCGCACTCCCCGAGACGGTGCGTCGCCTCGAGACCGACGCCGGCCGCCTCCGCGACAGCATCGTGAAGCTCGACGACCAGCTCGCCATGTTCGACCGCGGCGGCGAGACACTCGCGGGCGACGAGCGCGCACGCGTCGCCGACGAGCTGCGCAGCACGCGCGCGACCGCCGCCCAGCGCCTCGCCACGACCGTCGCGGCGCTGGAGAGCATCCGGCTCGATCTGCTGCGCCTCCAGATGGGCGCGACGGGGATCGAATCGGTCACCGCCTCCCTCGATGCCGCACGCAGCATCGGCGACCGGATCGCCGAGTCGCTGGCGGCGCAGGCCGCCGTCGAGGCGCTCCTGCGCGATCCCTCCGCCTCGCCAGGCGACGGCGCGGCCGGACGGTCCGACACTCCGCTCGAAGGCGTGGCCATCGTCGGCGGCTGACCGCGCTCTTGCGCTCGCGCCCGATCATTGCGACATCACGGCGCGATCGGAACCCGCGCGCGCGCCAGGACGTAGGGTCGCATGCTCCTCACCGACCCTCTCAGCCACCATGATCATGATCCCCGAGGTCCAGGTCTTCGCTCAGGTCGCCGCGATCTCCGCCGGGCTGATTGCTACCTGCTGCGGCATCGCCGTCTTCACGTACCGTTCGGTCAAGCACACCGACAACCGGCAACTCCCGCCGAGCGCCGAGGTGAGCAACCGCCTCGACCAGTTGCAGCAGTCGGTGGACGCGATCGCCATCGAGGTGGAGCGGCTGGCCGAAGCCCAGCGCTTCACGGCCAGGATCGAGGCCGAGCGGGAGCTGCGCCAGGCATTGCCCTCGCAGGGCTGATCGGTGACTGAACGCCCTCCGCTGCTGCGCCCGAAGCCGCTGCAGAAGGGGGACACGATCGGCATCGTCGCCTCGTCGTACGCTCCGCGAGCCCGCTGGCTCGCGCGCGGCATCCGGGCTCTCGAGCGCGCGGGCTATGGCGTCATCGTCGATCCCGAGCTCACCACCGTGCGACGCTACTCGCGCGCCGAGGACGAGCGCCGCGCCGCCCGCTTCACCGAGATGTGGATCGACTCTCGTGTCGACGCCGTCATCAGTGGCACTGGTGGCTACGGTGCGGTGCGCATGCTCCCGTACCTCGATCCCGCGGTCTTCGCGGCGCACCCGAAGTCGTTCGTCGGATACTCCGACATCACCGTGCTCCACATCTGGCTGGAGCGCCTCGCCGGCATGCGCGCCTTCCACGGCCCCACGGTGGACGACCTCATTCCCAGCGCGCGCGACGTCACCACCGCTTCCCTCCTCACCGCGCTCACCACGCCGCGTCCCACGGCGCGCATGGGGCGCGACACCGCGCGCAGCGTACGACCCGGACGCGCGGTCGGTCGTCTCGTCGGCGGCAACCTCGCGCTCGTGCAGCAGACGATCGGCACGCCGTACGAGATCGACACGACCGACGCGATCCTCTTCCTCGAGGAAGTGCGCGACCCGATGTCGTTCGTCGACGAGCGGCTCGTCCAGCTCCGCGCGTCGGGACTGCTCGCCAAGGTGCGCGGCATCGTCTTCGGGCACCTCTCGCTCGACCGTTCGGAGGAGGACGATTTCGAGGATTTCGTCCTCGACCTGATCGCCGATCTCGGGGTTCCCGTGCTGATGGACTTTCCAGCCGGACACGACAGTCCTAACTTGACGCTGCCGTTGGGTACCGAAGTCGAGCTGGTCGTCGAAGACGCGACTGGTTGGGTCGTGTACCGCGAGGATGCGCTGGCAAGTGGCGTCCCCTCCCCGCCCCCTGCGTAGTGACCGAACAACCCGACACCGAGCATTTCGATCTCGTCGTGATCGGCGCCGGCCCCGCCGGCGAGAAGGGCGCCGCCCAGGCGGCGTACTTCGGCAAGCGCGTCTGCATCGTCGAGCGCGCCCCCAAGCCGGGCGGCGCCATGGTGAACACCGGCACCGTCCCCGCGAGGACGCTGCGCGAGACGGCAACCTACTTCACCGGCTTCCGCCAGCGCGGTCTGTACGGCGTCGATCTCCGCGTGAAGCCCGGGATCACGGTCGGCGATTTCATGCAGCGCGAGCGGAGCGTCATCGAGTCCGAGTGGGACCTGATCCTCCACAACATTCGGCGCCACAACATCGCCACGATCCAGGGCACGGCTCGTTTCGTGGATGCGCACACGCTCGAGGTCACGCGCTACGGCACGACACCGCGCCGTCTCACCGCCGACGTCTTTCTCATCGCCACGGGCGCGCAACCCGAGGCGCCCGTCGGCTACGCGCTGGATGGCGACGTCGTCGTCGACACCGACTCCCTGCTCACGCTCCAGCGGATTCCGCCGTCGATGATCGTCGTCGGGGGAGGCGTGATCGGTTGCGAGTACGCCTGCACCTTCGCTGCGCTCGGCACCCGCGTCACGGTGATCAACCAGCGCGGGCGTCTCATCTCGCACCTCGATCGCGAGGTAAGCGACGCGCTACGGCGCGCGATGACGGCGCGGCTCAACGTCACCGTGTACGGCAACGCCGAGATCCGGAACGTCGAGGTGACCGGTCGCCGCGCCGCGGTCACCCTGCGTGACGGAACGATCATCGCCGCCGATCTCGTGCTCGTCGCCAGCGGCCGCATCGGCAACTCGAAGTCGCTCGGGGTCGAGGCGCTCGGCGTGCGCACGAACGATCGCTCGTTCGTGCAGGTGGACGAGAACTACCGCACCGCCGTACCGAACATCTATGCGGCGGGGGACGTCATCGGCTTCCCCGCGCTCGCGTCGGCCGGCATGGAGCAGGCGCGCGTCGCCGTCTGCCACGCATTCGACCTGCGCTACAAGCGCGCCGTCTCGAGCGTACTGCCGTACACGGTGTGGACGATCCCCGAGCTCGCGACGGTAGGAGAGAGCGAGGAGTCGCTGCTCGCGCGCGGCGCGCCCTTCGAGATCGGGCGCGCCACCTTCCGCGACACCGCACGCGGCCAGATCCTCGGCGACGTCGAGGGATTCGTGAAGCTGCTCTTCGACCCGGAGACCCAGCGCGTGCTCGGCGTCACGGTCGTCGGCGAGGGCGCCTGCGAGTTGATCCACGTCGGCATGACCGTCATCGCCCTCGAGGGCACGCTCGACTTCTTCATCCAGGCGGCGTTCGGCTTCCCCTCGCTGGGAGAGACGTACAAGTACGCCGCGTACGACGGCCTGCAGCAGTTGCAGCGCCGGCAGGCGCGCATTCACACACCCGTGCACGCCCAGCCGGCAGCTGATGTAAGCGGCTGATGCCGTTCAGCGCTTGCCGCGCTTCTGGTCGCCCTTGTCCCCCATGCCCTTCGGCACGACCGTCTTCGACTTGCTCCGCCGATCGGCCGAGAGCGAGCGTCCGACGCTCGCCTGATCGTCCGTGAAGCGCCCCGACGCGTCGCGGCGCACATAGCGCTTGTCGCCCTGATTCGGTTCGATCATTTCACGCTTGCGTGCCATGCTCGAGCTCCTGTGATGAGTCACCGGAGCGAGTTGCATCCTGTGTGCCCGATGTCACAGTCGCGCCGCTGCGGGCAACGATCGTCGCTCGCCAGCCTCAGCCGCCCTCCCTCGTTGTATGGGCTGGTTGCTGGGCGTCGGACCGCATCGTAACGTAGGGACACAATGTCTCCCTCGCTCGAGCTCTCACACACAAACGGCAATCGCGAACGACGCGAGCGTCCGCAGTTCGCGTTCGTCGCGGAGCGGCTGTGGCTCGACTTCGTGAACACCGACACCGGTGTGCGCGGCCCCGACGCACTGCATGATTTCAATCGCTTCGTCCTCTGGCTCGAGGCGGCACACGTGCTCGACGCCGAGCGGAGTGCGACGATGCGGCGACGCTCGGAGGCGCAGCCGGCAGGTGCGCTCGCCGTCCTCGGCGACGCGCGACGCGTGCGCACCGTCCTCCGCGCGCTCGCCGAGCGCGGCGTGTTCGCCGGGGACGTCCGCATGGCGGCGCTGAGCGAGATCAATCGTGTGCTCGGCCGTAGCGCGGGAACCCGTCGCGTCGAGCTCCGCGCCGACGGCACCTTCGCTCGCGCCTTCGTGCCCGTGGGCGACGCTTTCGCGGGGCTGCTCATCCCCGTCGTCGAGAATGCAGCCGATGCGCTCATCCTCGATCAGCTGGGGCGCGTGCGCCGTTGCGCCGACCCGCGCTGTGGCCGCGTCTTCCAGGACGAGACGAAGAATGGTCGCCGGCGCTGGTGCGACATGGCGACGTGCGGCAACCGCGCGAAGGCGGCGCGCCACCGGATGAAGCTGCACGCGTGAGCGGTGGCGTCCGCTGTGTTCCTGCGGACGCTCCATCGATCGCCGCGTCGCTGTCGCGTCGTTAGATTTCCCCCATGTCACGCGAAGGCTGGACGCGCGTCGCCGTGCGACGCACCTACCTCGAGCTCCGGTCGCTCGGTGAGCTCAGACCTGGACGCCCGCCCTCCGAGCCCGTCGAGCTGCGTCACCGCTTCCCGATCGAGCCGGCCGACTACCTCGAGCTCTACACGCTCGTCGGCGAGCGCTGGCTCTGGCGCGACCGGCTCGCGTGGACGGGCGAGGAGCTCCAACGCTATCTGGCGAGCCCCGACGTCCACGTCTGGTCGGCACACGTGCGCGGTCATACCGCCGGCTACTTCGAGCTGAAGCGCCATCCGGACCGCACAGTCGAGGTGATGTACTTCGGTCTCGCGCCGGCGTTCATCGGGCGAGGGCTCGGTGGCTGGCTCCTCACACGCGCGGCGGAGGAAGCGTTCGCGCTCGATGCATCGCGCGTGATCCTCAACACCTGCACGCTCGACGCGCCGCAAGCGCTCCCGAACTATCTCGCGCGCGGGTTCACGATCGTGCGTGAAGATCAGTACCTCCTCGACGTGCCGGAGACGGCCGTGCAGCGCCAGAAGGAAATTCAGGGACTCTCGAAGCGAAGCTGACGCGTTACCGGCGCGTCCTTCCAGGTCCGCGCCCACCTCCTCGTCCACGTCCTCCACCGGGCTTCCCGCCGCGTCGTCCACCCGGGCGCTCGCCACCGCTCGGCTCCTCTCGGCGCGCTTCGCGCTCGCTGCGACCCGGACGCTGGCTGCGTGGCCGGTCGCGCAGGCCGCGCTTCGGTTCGCGGCCGCCGCCAGTTCGATCGCGTCGATCGCGCGACGCTGATCGCGCCGCCTCGCGCTGCTCGTCGCGCTTCCGGTTGAACCGCGCGAGCTCCTCTTCCGTCCACGGCTGGTCGAGCTGCGTCTGGAGCTCGTCGAGCGTTTGCGCGCGCACGGACCCGCGCTGCCCGCGCGGCACGACGAATCGCACCGGGCGATCCAGCGCGGGCACTTCGGCCTCGGTCAGCGATCGCGCGATCTTCTCCGGCAGCCGCAGCCGCGCCACGCCGATCGACCGGCCATCCGCCTCCTCCACGTCGTAGTCGATCTCCACCTCGCGATCGCGTACGACGGTGCGCGTCGGCAGCGCATCGTAGCGCGCCCGCTCCGCGCGCGGAGAACGCGCTTCCAGCTCCGCCGACAGATCGAGATCGGCGCTCTTGAATTCCGTGAGCGAGTGGACGTTTCCGAGCTTGTTCACGTACAGCGCGGCGAGATCCGACTGGTTGAGCCGCGGCAGCGCACCACCCGAGCGCCGCCACGCCTCTCGCACGGCGTCGATGCGCGGCAGGTTGTCCCGCACCGAGAAGTGCCGTGCCTCGCCGCGCGCGAGCGCATCGGCCAGGACTCGGCGCGCTTCGTCCTCGCGCCCCGCCGGAAACTCGTCGATGACCTCAATCTCGCGATCGAGCTCGAACCCGAAGTACTCGACGCGACGCGTGAGCACGAGCGGCGCCTTGCGACGTTCGGCATCGTACGCGAACGTCGCCTCCTCGCCCGTCGCGAAGCGGCGCACGAGATCCATCGGCAGCTGCGTTCCCTCGATCGACGCGCGCGGCCGCCCGAACTTGTCGGCGAAGTAACGAAGCTCGCCGGCGATCGCGCCCCAGCTTCCGCAGACGCTCGTCTTGGAGACGCGGGCCTCCTCGCCCCACGACGTCTGCTCGTCCATCACGAGGTCGAACGGCATGTACTCGGCGAGCAGCAGCGCGAACTGGCGTCGCGTTCCCTCGTGCGCCAGCGGCATCTGCGTCGGCAACCGCATGCTCAGCCCGCGATACACGCTCGCCATCCCGAGCGCCGCATCCTCGATCGACTTCACCAGCACACCACGCCGTTCGGCCCACTCGGTGATCTCCTCCTCGTGGAAGAGATGCCGCTCCAGGCCGTACACCTCTCCCACATAGCCCGCTACCCGGTACGCCTCGGCGTACAGGTTATAAGCGGTGAGATGGTCGCTTCCGGGCACGATCAGCCCCTCGAGATCGCGCTCGTCGCGCGTCATCCGGTGCAGTGACTCCACCCCGCTCATCACAGCGAGATAGGGCACCATCGCGTCGTCGGCGTTCACGAGGAGCTCGGCCCACTCGCGCTCGACGGGCATCGCCTCCACAGCGCGGCCGTAGCGCGTCAGCCTACCATCTTCGATGATGCCGCGCGACTCGAGGAACTGCAGCGCGCGACGATACGCCACGCGGTCGAGCGGCACGGGCAGCGCGAGATCCGACGCGTCCACGCCGAGATCGGCGCAGGTGATGGCGACACGCTCGGAATCGCCGGCGAGCTGGAACTCCGGCTCCGTCGGCTTGAGCGAGAAGAAGTCGATGTCGCGGTCGCTGAGGATGAACACCCGTCCACCGGCGACGCGCCCGTGCACGCGTCCTGCCATCTGCAGGATCTCGTTCGCGCCGAGATGCAGCTTGGTGAGCACGTTCTTCCCGCGCTCCACGATCGACGTGAAGCGTACGTCGTCGATCACGACGGTGTCGAGCCCGTGGACGTTGAGCGCGCTCTGGCCCGCCGCCGTCATCGCCAGGAAGTACGGCTTGCGCTCGCCCCCCTCGAGAAACGGGCGCAGCACGCGAATCGGCTCACCGCCGTGGTAGAACGCGGTGTTGATGCGCGGGGCCCGCTCCTGCACGTAGCCCGCCGCCTGCTCCACGCCCTTGCGCGTCGGTACGAACAGCGCGACGCCACGCTTCTGCTTGTAGACGCCCTGCAG
>Ga0105242_10002324_pt1 | contig 14988 bp, 14 predicted proteins | sample KBSM24metaG_FD_81521 | JGI IMG/M metagenome (GOLD analysis project Ga0105242, IMG submission 81521) | Miscanthus rhizosphere microbial communities from Kellogg Biological Station, Michigan, USA - KBS M2-4 metaG | ecosystem: Host-associated > Plants > Roots > Rhizosphere > Soil | place... | reverse complement strand
CGCGCAGCGCGCGCGGATCGTGACGAAGGCTCACCGGTGCCATGCGCGCGTCATCATAGAATGCGCCGCGTGCCGCCGCTTCCGTACAAGGATTTTTATTATCCGCTGAACGTCTTCATGCACATTCTCACGCACGAAGAAGGCGGCGTGCGCTATCTGCACTACGGTCTCTTCACGCATCCCGATGAGCGCATCGCGGATGCGCAGGAGCGCTCCACGGAGCTGCTCCTCGCCCGCCTTCCTCCGCCGCCCGCCCGTCTTCTCGACGTTGGCGTCGGCCTCGGCACCACGCTCGCGCGTCTGGTCGATCTCGGATACGACGCGACCGGCATCACGCCCGACCAGAAACAGGTGGCGATGCTCGCCGGCTTGCCGGTCGAATGCATCCGCTTCGAAGACTATCCGCCGTCGTCGTTCGACGCGATCGTGTTTCAGGAGTCGTCGCAGTACATCGAGTCGAACGCGCTCTTCTCCCGCGCGCGCGAGCTTGCGCCGCGCGTGATCGTGCTCGACGAGTTCTCGCTGCGCCCGATCGACGCGCCCGGCGCGCTGCACTCGTTCGCCGGCTTCCTCGACACCGCGTCGCGCCACGACTTCCGCCTGATCGAGGAAGTCGATCTCTCCGCGCAGGCCGCGCCGACGATCGACTACTTCAACGCGCGCCTCGCCCGCTACCGCGCCCCCCTCATCCAAGACCTCGGCATCACCGGCGAACAAGTCGACGATCTGATCGCCAGCGGCGTGCGCTACCGCGAGTTCTATCGCGATGGCACGTACGGGTATCGCCTGTTGCAATTCATGCGGTCTTGAAGTTTATGAAGTTCATGAAGTTTATCCCGCGCGAAGACGCGGGATCACCGCGTGCACGAACGCGAGTCGTGCAACGGAGCGAGCAGTTGCGGTGCACGAAGAGATCCCGCGTCTTCGCGCGGGATAAACTAATAAACTCACCGCCTCCAACCAGCCCGCGGCTGACGCACGAAGTCGAGCGCGATCTCATCCGAATACGTAAACCACCCCTCCGGCGAGTCGTAGCGGATGCGCAGCGTGATCCCCGGCAGGCCGGGCATGCGGAATCCGTCTTCGCGCGGCACGTCGAACGCCTGCACGCCGTTCGCGAGCAGCACGCGGTACTTGCCGTTCGTGTACGGCCCGAACTTCCAGAAGAGCGCCGAGTCGCGATAGTCGAAGGACGCCGAAAGCGGCGCATCCGTGCGGATCGAGCCGCAGTGCCGCCGCGCAATCGACGGCAGCGCGCCCGTGATCTCCACGATTGCGCGTTTCGACGCGTCGTACTCCCAGGCCCGCTTCGGTGCGAACGCGGGCGTGCACAGGAAATAGTCATCGAAGAACCACACCGCGCCGGACGGCTTGCCTACGTGCGCGGTCTTCAGCCAGTTCAGCTCCCCCATCGCCGCGGGCGGAACGGTCGGGCGGCGCAGAAACGAGTCCGGCGGCATGTCGTAGAAGAAGCGCGCCTCGTCCGACATCCGCTGCGTGCGCCCGAACTCATATCCCCACTCCTGCCGGTTCACGACGAGCATCAGCAGCGGGACGACCGACAACAATGCCCGTCGTGTGGTGCGCGCCTCCGGCGCGCCTTTCAAGGGCGCGCCGGAGGCGCGCACCACACGAAGACGTTCGACTCCAGCGATGAACGCGACCGACCAGCAGAGCCATGGCATCAGCGCGTAGCGCCGTTGCATTTCCTTCGATACCGGAAGAATCGGACCCGCCGCGAGTGCGAGCGCAATCGCGAAGATCAGCGCGCCGCGTTTTCCGATCCAGACGATGCCGAGGAGCATGATCGCGATCAGCGTGAGCCCGAGCGCGACGTTCGCGCCGGCGCAGGCGAGGACGATCTTCTTCGGCAGCGACGCGATCAGCGCCGGCCACTCGCCGCGATCGACGGCCCAGCCGTAGCCGCCGAGGATCGTGCCGATCACGGCGCGGCGCCAGACCAAGTAAATCGCGAGGGCAGCGGCGTGGGGAATGAGGCCCCTCACCCTGGCCCTCTCCCCGCTGGCGGGGAGAGGGGACTGCGGGAGCGCGAACAAGAGAAACGGGAGCGGGATGATCGTTTCCTTCGCCAGCATGGCGATGAGGTAGAAAAGCGCGGAAACGACCGGCCTCCCTCGAAAGTAAGCGATCGTCGCAAGCGAGCCGAAAAGAATCCCGAGAAAGTAGTGAATCCCGGAGATCTCCGTGGTCAGGCTGCAGAGTGGAACCGACGCGACATACAGCAGCGCGCCCACGCCCGCGCTCCACGGTTTGAACCACAGCCGCAGTGCCGCGTAAAACGCGAGCGCCGACAGCGCGACCACGATCAGATGCACGACGAACCACCGCGCGGGGTCGAGTCCGAACACTGCCATGTCCGACTCGTAGACCGCCATCACCAGCGGCGTGAACAGCTTCTGCGGCCAGACGGACGCGCTGAAGAACTCGTCGACGACCGTGTGATCGATCGCGAGATGCAGCAGGTACGCGTCGTCATACGTCCACCACAGCCGCACCACCTTGCGGTAGAGCAAAAAGCAGATGGCGGATAGCAGAAGGCAGACGGCAGCAGATCCCATCCACCCGCGGGCGGCGGGATCTTCTGCCGTCTGCCCTCTGCCCTCTGCCCTCTGGCTCGTCAAGGCGCCGAAATGTACACGAGATCGCTCCCGAACTGCCGGATCTCCCCGCCCCCACCCATCGCCTCCGCGAGCGCCTCCGGCGTCTCGAAAAACTGCAGGTGCAGATCGAGCGTGTAGTAGAAGCGCCGCTGCCGCGGCACGATGACGACGAGTTGCCTGCGCGCGACGCGCCGCAGCTCCGCGATCGCCGCGGCGAGATCGCGCGTGTGCTCGAGCGTGTGAGAACAGGTGACGATGTCGAACGACTTGTCGCCGAACGGCAGCCGTTCCGCGACGGCGATGACGTTCCCGCCGAGGAGGTCACATCCCACGCCGCGGAGGCCGTTCACTTTCGCCAGAAAATATCCCCGCCCGCATCCCACATCGAGCAGCGATTGCGCCTCGCCGTCGAGTCTCGCCAACACGTACTCCATCGCCTCGGGATTCGTGTCCGTCACGCGATGATCCGCGAATGTCGTGACGCCGCGGTAGACGCCGCGGAACTCTTCGTCGCTCATCGACGGCGCGAGGCGCTTGAACTCCATCGCCGTCTTCACGTGCCTGCCCTTGAACCAGACGAAGAACAACGGCCACATGAACCAGCGCGCGTCGCGGATCGACGCCGGCAGCGCGTCGATTACGGAACGGATCCGGTTCGTGATGCCCGTCTTCACCGCGTGTACCTTCCGCGCATGCCGTTCCACTTGAGGCGTACGAGATCGATCGGATCGGTAACGAGGCAGCGCAGCACGCGCAGGCGCGACGGCCGCAGCTCGCGCATCGGCGTCACCGCCACCTGCGCGATGCGCATCCCGTTCTTCACGGCGATGTAGAGATACTCGATGTCGTACATCCCGCCGCGCACGGTCTGCAGCGACGCGATCCGCTGCGCCGCCTCGCGGCGAAAGGCCTTGAATCCGCACTGCGTGTCGAAGAACCGCGTCGAGTGAAAGACGAAGAACCGCTGCGCGACGAAGAGACCGACCGAGAGGATGAAGCGGCCGAGGTTGCGGTACTGCCAGCGGCTGCGCCGCTCGGCGATCACGACGTCGTGGCCTTCGTCGATGAGGCGCACGAAGTCAGGGATCAGGGCCAGCTTTTCGTCGTCGAGATCGGCATCGAGATGAAAGATGACATCGCCCGATGCGGCGAGCATCCCGATGCGGACGGCGTCGCCTTTGCCGCGCTTCTCTCCGCGCAGCACCCGTGTGGTGCGCGCCTCCGGCGCGCCTCCGGGCGGGGGCGCGCCGGAGGCGCACACCACACCCACTGCCACATCGCTGTCGTCGACGACGATGATCTCGGAGTCAGGCGGAAGAATGCGCAGGACTCGCTCGAGCGACGCGTCGAGCGCCGGCTCGTTGTACGTCGGGACGACCACGGAGACGCGCGTCATCGCGTGCGCGCGAAGATGCAGCTGCGGCACATGAAGTCCGCCGGCGCTTCTTCGAGGCCATACACCCATCGGCGCATTTTCGCGATCTCGTCCCCCTCCAGCACCCCGGCGATCGAGCTCTTCGTCAGATCGCCGACGACGTAGTTCTCGTCGTAGTCCTCGCAGCAAAGCACGCAAGTCCCCTTCGGCGTGATGTGCAGATGCTGCAGCGGACGCGAGCCGACATTGTCGCAGCCGGCGAGCTTGCGGTCGTCATTCGCCGCCTTCAACCCCACCTCCAGCCATCCCGCGCGGTCCATGACCACATGCGCCTCGACGGTGAAGCGGCTGCCGGCGTAACGCTCGCGGATGGCGTCGAAGTCGTGCTGGTGAGTGTCGTCGCCGCCGCCGAGGACGACGATCTTCATGGTCTCGGCAACGGGACGGTCCTTCATGTAGTCGACGTTGCGCAGCACGATGCGCAGGTGATCCTCGCCCCGCGTTTCGCGATAGCGTTCGCTGTCGAGCGTCGAGAGATTGATGCAGAGGTACCGAAGCGGCCCCGACTCGATCAGCGCCTCGGTCTTCATCGGCGTGAATCCCGAACCGTTGCTCAGCACCGCCACCGGGAGACCGGCGGCGAAGAGCGTGCGGCAGTGCTCGACGAACCGCCGCTCGACGCTCGGCTCGTTGTAGCTCTGCAGAAACACGCTTTCGAGCGTCGGCCGATACGCCATCAGCTCGCCCACGATGCGCTCGAACAGCGCGTCCGGCATCACCTCGTCTTCACGCGGCGCGATCGAGACGGGACAGAAGTAGCAGCGCTGATTGCAGGCCGTGGCCGTCTCCAGCGAGACGATCTTCAGATGATGGCGCCGCGACCAGTCCGCCCCGTTCCGCACCAGCCAGCCGTCGCGCTCCAGCTCCTCGTCGGCGGCGCCGTTCGCCTCGAACGCGCGAAAGCGCTCATACAGCCCATCGCCCGGCACGAGCGCGCGATCCGTGAGCGGATCGTAGACGCGGTTCGCGTCGTTGTGCAGAAACGGATTGGGTCTGAGCATTCGCGTGACGTACGGCCGGGGCACGTTTGGCGTCTAAACGCACGATCGATACTACGTGTTCCGGCCCCTCCCCGTTAAGATGCGCGCCGCATGTCCATCGTCGTCCTCTACCCGCGATTCGACCATCCGGCGGTCGAGGAGCGCTATGCGAGCTGGCAGACGCAGATGCTGCTGCGCGAGGGCGAGGAGCACGTCCGCATGCTGTTCTACGAGCCCGGCGAGCGGGTGAGCGACGTGGTCGACGACGTCGATGAAGAGCACGTGCTCGTGGTCACCGACCCGCTGCTTCTGCCGTCGAAGGACATCGGCCCGCGCCTCCGCGACGTCCTGGCGCGCACGGGCGCGGACGCCGCGGTGCCGGTGACGAATGAAGCGCAGCATCCGCGTCAACAGCGTCCTCCGATCACGCCTTATCTGACCTTGCGCGAGTTGCAGGCGGCCATCCAACAGCAGGCCGCGCAACCGGAGTCGGTCGAGCGCGTGACGTGGGACGAGTCCGATCCCGCGCTCTTCGTCGCGCGCACCGAGCTCCTCGACCGAATCGACCGCCCCCTGCGCGACGCGCTGCAGGGCCTCGACGTCGCCATTTCGGCAAACGATTACGTGCATCGCTGGAGCTCCCTGCGCGGCCAGACCCGGCACGATCTGCTCGATCTCATCAGCACCACCGCGACGTCGGTCCTCGAGTTCGGCTGCGGCGAAGCCCCTCTCGGCGAAGCGCTGAAGAAACGCCAGCGCTGCCGCGTCGTCGGCATCGAGCTCGACCCGGTGGCGGCGGCCGTGGCGAAGAAACGCATCGATGCCGTCTACCGCGGCGACGTGCGCGAGATCGTTTCGATTCTCGACGAGGAGTTCGACTGGATCGTCGGCGGCGACATCGTCGAGCATCTCGATGAGCCGTGGTCGTTCCTCGCCGAGCTGCGCCGCGTCAGCGCGCCCGGCGGCCACCTCCTGCTCAGCATTCCGAACATCGCCAATACGTCGGTCGTGGCCGATCTCCTTCGCGGACGCTTCGACTATGTCTACATGGGCCTCACGTGCGTCGGCCACCTGCGCTTTTTCACGAGACAGTCCATCGAAGACATGCTCACCATCGCCGGCTGGACGATCGAAGAGATCTCCCCGCAACTCCTCGGCGCCACCGCGGCGAGCGAGGAACTGCTCCGCGCGCTGGAGACGGCGGGGATTTCGTATTCGCGGGACGATGTGATTCCGACGGGGTACTACGTGATTGCAAGGAACGGATGAACATCTCCTACCTTCTCGAAGACACCGACCAGTCCGGCGGCGTGCGCGTGCAGCTCGCGCATGCGGATGCGTTGATCGCCCGCGGGCACCGCGTGCGGCTGGTCACGAAAGGGCTGCCGCTCACGTGGCGCAGCTCGCGCGCGGAGTGGGTGTACGTCGATGACTTCCGGCAGTACGACGCGAGTGAAGACGACTTCGTCGTCGGCACGTTCTGGGTGACGGTGCCGGTCGCGTACGAGCTCGCCGGCGAGCGCGCGGTGCATCTCTGTCAGGGCTACGAAGGCGCGTTCTCCGCCTATCACTCGATTCGCGATCAGATCGACGCGGCGTACAACCTGCCCATCCCCAAGCTCGTCGTGTCGAAGTCGCTCATCCCGATCTGCGAACAGTTCGGGCCGGAAGTGATCTACGTCGGCCAGGTCGTGGAAGACGAGTTCTATCGCGCCGTCACGCCGCGCGAGCACGAGCCGCTGCGCGTGCTTCTGTCGGGACAGTCGCAGGCGGACCTGAAGGGAATCCAGGAAGGCTACGGCGCGGTCGCGCACGCGCGCTGGTTTCATCAGACGCTCGATCTCATCCGCGTCTCGCCGTGGGCGCCGTCGCGCGAGGAGCCGCTCGAGGCGGTGCAGGAGTTCCACGTCGCGCTGACCACGGACGAGATGACGCGGCTGATGCACTCGTGCGACCTCCTCATCGCGCCGAATCATCGCGAGGAAGGATTCGGCCTTCCGGCCGCCGAGGCGTTGGCGGCGGGGATTCCGTGCGTGATGACGAGCATTCCGTCCTATCTCGCCTTCGATGAGACGCACGACTACGCGCTGTTCGCGCCCGAAGACAACGCGGTCGAGCTGGGAGAGCGGCTGATCGAGCTGCTCGGCGACTCCGATCTGCGCGAGCGCCTGCGCGCCCGCGGACGCGAAGTGGCACAGCAGTGGCGCGTGGAGCGCGTTGCGGAGCGACTGGAAATGTTTTTCACGAGGTCTTAGGTGTTAGGTCTTAGGTCTTAGGCGGTTGCCGCACGAGCGCTTTTCCTGAGACCTAAGACCTAATCCCTAAGACCTTCAAACGTGACCCCCGTCACGCTCGAGCCCGATATCGGTACGCGTTTTGAAGGCCCATTTCGCCCGATGGCGGCCCGGCTCGAGCTGATTCTCGGGGCACCGGCTCTACCGATGTTTGGGGTGGCGGTGGTGATCTTTCTCCTGGGCTGGTTCGGACTGGCCCGCGAACGCCTCTCCTCCGTCAACGTCTCCTTCTTCCTGCTCACCCTCTCCGCCTCCTGGTGGCTGGCCACAACGTCGATCCTGATGATGTCGGCCGGCGAGGCGACCGCGGTCATGTGGGCCCACATCACCTACATCGGCGTCTGCGCGATTCCCTCCGCGATGCTGCAGTTCTCGCTCGCTCTGGTCGATCAGGTGCGGCAGCGCATGCGGATGGTGATCGCGGCGTGGAGCGGCACGGCGGTCTTCATCGTCCTCTTCTTCACGTCCGGCGATTTCATCACCGGCGTGTGGCGATACTCGTGGGGACACTACACGCGACTCGGCACCGCGAGCGCCGCCTTCCTCGCGTTTTTCATCACCCTCATCGCCGCCAGCCTCCACACGCTCAACCGCGCGATGAAGAACCTCGAGCTCAGCGAGCAGCACAAGAAGAGGATCGCCGCGTTTCTCACCGCCCTCGCCGTCGGCTCCGTGGCCAGCGTCGACTTTCTTCCGTCGTTCGGGGTGGCGATCTATCCGGTCGGATACATCGCCGCCTTCGCCTGCATCGCGCTCTGCGGCCGCGCGATCTGGCGCTTCAGCTTCGCCGACCTCACGCCCACGTACCTGGTCGCGCAACTCGTGGAGAGCGTGCAGGGAGGCGTGGTCGTCGTCGACATGCACGGAACCGTGCGCGTCGCGAACCCGGCGGCGGCGGAGCTGCTGGCCTCTTCGCCGGAGGCTCTGGCCGGGAAGAACCTCCGCGAGGTGCTTACGATCGAATGCCTGCCGGCCAGCGACTCCGCGACCTTCATCCGCGTGGGACGCACGCGCAATCAGTCGACCACATGGCGGCGGCACGACGGCAGCACCGTCGACGTCTCCTTCTCGGCGACGCTCCTTCGGGACCGCGATCGTCTTCCGGTCGGGATCCTCTACGTGCTGCACGACCTCACCGAGCGCCGCCGCGCCGAGCGGCACGAGTTCGCCGCGAATCACGACGCGCTCACCGGCCTGCCGAACCGCACCTACTTCGCGCGCCGGTTCGATGCCACGGTCGGCGAGATCAGCGCGCACGGCCGCGTCGCCGCGGTGTTCTTCCTCGATCTCGACGGCTTCAAGGAGATCAACGACCGCCACGGTCACACGGCCGGAGACCGCATCCTCCAGCTCGCGGGCGCGCGCCTCCGCAACGCCTTGCGCGAGGACGACATCCTCGTGCGCCACGGCGGCGACGAGTTCGTCGCGCTGGTGAGCCTCCGCTGGGCCGAGGACGGCGCGATCGTCGCGGAAAAACTGAAGAGCGTCTTGCGGCGCGAGCCGTTCGCCCTCGACACCCTCACGCTCTCGCTCTCGGCGAGCGTCGGCGTCGCCATCGCCTCGCGCGGAGGAATCGAGATCGACGAGCTGATTCGCTCCGCGGATGAGGCGATGTACCGCGACAAACGCGAGCACCATCCCCGGACGGACCGCGCCACCGCACCGCCGTTCGCGATCGAGAGCCGGGCCTGATCGGGCTCTTTTGGACTGCGGCGGCAGAGCCGCCGCTTTCAACGGCGAAGCGGCAGGTTCGCTGACGCGAGGAAAGCGGTGGCTTTGCCACCGCAGTCCATAAGGCCCGCATCTCGCATCGCTTCTCGGCGGCACGGCGTCCGCTTGTGAAAAGTTTCTCTAGTCGCATAGAATCCGGCCGCCCGCCCTCTGAGAGCAATGGTTAAGTGATGCCTGTTCAGAACATTGACAACGCCGACTCGATCATCCCGCGCAAGCGCGGCTCGCCCCCGGGCGAAGGTCCGGAGAAGGGGCTCATCACGCTCCCCGGCGAATCGGAACGCCAGGTCGACGACCTCGCCGGCGCCTCGTATCTGACGACCAAGCTCGACCAGGTCGTGAACTGGGCGCGCGGCAACTCGCTCTGGCCGCTGCCCTTCGGCACTGCCTGCTGCGCGATCGAGTTCATGTCGATGGTCTCGTCGCACTACGACGTCGCCCGTTTCGGCGCCGAAGTGGTCCGCTTCTCCCCGCGCCAGGCCGACCTGATGATCGTGGCCGGGACCATCGTCGACAAGATCGCTCCCGTGCTCAAGAAGATCTACGACCAGATGCCCGAGCCGAAATACGTCGTCGCCATGGGCGCCTGCGCCACCTCGGGCGGCTTCTACCGCGCCTACCACGTCGTGCAGGGCATCGACGAGATCATCCCCGTGGACATCTGGGTCCCGGGATGTCCCCCGACGCCGGATGGGTTGATGTATGGGATTCTGAAGTTGAAGGAAAAAATTGAGCGGGGAGAAATCCGACGATGAGCGGTTCCTGGGTTGCGAGGTTGCTGGGTTGCTGAGCACCCAGGAACCCAGCAACCCAGCAACTCAGCAACCGACACCATGAGCACCCTCACCAAATTCAGCGCCATCCCCTACACCGGTCCCGCGCCGACCAATCGCCAGCCGTACGTTCCGGCGGAGGCGACGGCGATGGACGCGCGGGGCGCGGAGATCGCCGGCAGAGTCGGCGGACTCGCGCAGGAAACGGGGCAGGACCTGCCGACGTTCGTCGTCGACAAAGAGCGCATCGTCGAGGTCCTGCGCGCGCTGAAAGATGAATTGCAATTCACATTGCCGCTGGACTGCTTCGGCGTCGACTACCCGAACCGCGACAAGCGCTTCGACGTCGTCTACCAGCTCTACTCGCTCGACCACAACGAGCGCGTGCGCCTCAAGGTTCGCGTGGGCGAAGGCGAAAGCGTTCCGTCGAGCCTCCCGGTCTACAAAGGCTTCGACTGGTTCGAGCGCGAAGTGTTCGACATGTACGGCGTGAAGTTCGACGGGCATCCGAACCTCCGCCGCATCCTCACCCACGAGAGCTTCCAGGGCCACGCCCTGCGCAAGGACTACGATCCCGCGAAGCGCTGGCTGCTCACCGAAGAAGGCGTGGCCAGGATCATCCCGAAGATCGATCCGCGCTTCGAGCAGGAAGAAGCCGAGTCCGACTTCGAGCGCGTGACGCTGAACCTCGGCCCCTCGCATCCCGCCACCCACGGCACGCTGCGCGTCGTCGTCACGCTCGACGGCGAGACCATCGTCGGCGCCGACACCGAGATCGGCTATCTCCACCGCTGCTTCGAGAAGATGTCGGAGACGCACACCTACCAGCAGGTCATCCCCTTCACCGACCGGCTGAACTACTGCTCGGCGATCATCAACAACGTCGGCTACTGCATGACCATCGAGAAGATGCTCGGCATCCAGTCGCCGGCGCGCGCCGACTACGTGCGGCTGGTCCTCTCCGAGCTGATGCGCATCGGCGACCACCTGATCTGTATCGGCACGAACCTCGTCGACATGGGCGCGCTGACGAACTTCTGGTACCTCTTCCAGCCGCGCGAGGAGATGTACGGCCTGATCGAAGCGTGCTGCGGCGCGCGCCTTCTGCCGAGCTATCTCCGCATCGGCGGGCTCGCCGTCGACGTCCCACCGAACTTCCTCGAGATGACGCAGCGTCTCGTCCATTCGATTCCTCGCTTCCTCGACGACGTCGACAAGCTCGTGCGCACCAACCGCGTCTTCCGCGACCGCGTCGAAGGCATCGCCCCCATTTCCGCGCAGGACGCGATCGACTACGGCTTCACCGGTCCCTGTCTCCGCGCCTGCGGCGTCCCCTATGACGTTCGCAAGGCCAGCCCCTACCTCGGATACGAGACCTACGACTTCGACGTGCCGATCTCCGACGGCGGCGATACCTACGCGCGCTACCTCGTGCGCATGGAGGAGATGCGCCAGTCGCTGCGCATCATTCAGCAGGCCGTCGACCGCGGCCTCCCCTCCGGTCCGGTCATCGTCGACAATCCGTACGTCGCGCTGCCGCCGAAGACGAAGGTCTACAACGAGATGGAGTCGCTGATCTACCACTTCAAGCTGATCATGCACGGCATTCAGCCGCCGGTCGGCGAGACCTACTTCCAGGTCGAAGGCGGCAACGGAGAGCTCGGGTTCTACGTCGTCTCCGACGGCACGAAGAACCCGTACCGCGTGCGCGTCCGTCCGCCCTGCTTCGCGATCTACCAGGCCTTCGCGAAGATGATCATCGGACAGTCGATTCCCGACGCCATCGCGGCGCTCGGATCACTGAACATCATCGCAGGAGAGTTGGACCGCTAGCATGCCCATCACCCGCGTTGCACCCGGCGTCATCAAAGTCGAGCCCGAAAAAATGTCGCTCGGGCAGCGGACGTATCTGCCGCAGGTCCTGGCCGGGATGTTCGTCACGCTGCGGCACTTGGTGAAGAACCTCTTCAACCTCAAGAAGCTGCCGATCATCTCGTATCCGGAGATCAAGCGCGTCTACTCCGAGCGCTTCCGCGGACGGCACATCCTCACTTCGCGCGAAGACGGCACGACGCGCTGCGTGGCCTGCTACATGTGCTCGACCGCCTGTCCCGCGGAGTGCATCACCATCGAAGCCGGCGAGGATCAGCGGACGCGCGAGAAGTTCCCGGTGCGCTACGACATCGACCTGCTGCGTTGCGTGTTCTGCGGATATTGCGTCGATGCCTGCCCCGAGGACGCGATCTACATGACCCGCGACTACGAGATGGCCATCGACACGCGCGCACGCGCCGTCGTCGGCCTGCGCGATCTCGTCGTCCCGCCGAACTTCCCCGTCGAGCCGATGGGATGGCGGCCCTACTACGGTTCGATCGACAAGAACGGCACCGCCGGCGGCACCGGCCTCGGACAGCCGCTGCGCAGCGCGCCGTACGAAGACGACGCGCCTCCCAATCCGGACGTCTACCGCGGCGCGTAGCAACATCACATGAAGCCGCTCGAGACCACGGTCGAAGAAGTCCTGCTCAAGGCCATTCAGTCCGAGGTCGAGACGCGCGCGTTCTACCAGAAGCTCGCTGAGCGTGCGGCCAATGCGGACGTCCGCAAACGGATGCTGCAGCTCGCGGACATCGAGCTCGTACACCGCGCGAAGCTGGAGCGGAAGTACAGCGACGCACTCGGCAAGACACCGCCCGATCCCGCGCCCGCGGTCGTCGAGCTTCCTCCCGACGTCTACGGTCTCGACATGGCCCGCGCCCTCAAGCTCGCTCTCGAGCGCGAGCGCGACTCCGAGAGCTATTACCGATTCATGTCCGAGCGCGTCCCCGACACGACCGACCTCGGGCGCCTCTTCATGGAGCTCGCCGAGATCGAGTGGAAACACAAGACCGATCTGCAGGCCGAGTACGACGCAAGCGCGGCCCCGGATCAGTTCCTACTCGACATCTAAAGTGGAGCGGCGGGCTCTCAGCCCGCCGGGTCGCTCTTCTCAGTCCGGCGGGCTGAGAGCCCGCCGCTCCACAAACGCTCCACAAAAAAACAGCAGGCGAGATGGCGCCACGCGCGCCACTCGCCTGTCTGCTCTCTCTCATACAACACGCTGCCGGTTCTCGATTCGGAGCGCTGTACGACGACGAAGTGTAGGACGCCGCAGTGACCCTTCCATTTCCCGCGCCGTGAAACTTTCGCAGCCTCGGCCGTGGACAGGCGGGACATCGTGATTCGTGCGCCCAAATCACGTCAGAGAATCGCAAAACGATAGAATCGCCTCCGATGCCCGACCTGATTTATCTCGACAACAACGCCACCACCCGCGTCGCCGACGAAGTCGTCGCGGCCATGACCCCGTTCTATCGCGAGCACTACGGCAATCCTCACGCCGTTCACGCCTTGGGGCGCCGCTCCCACGACGCCGTCGAAGCCTCGCGCGAAGACATCGCCGCGCTCCTGGGATGCGACGCGAGTGAAGTGATCTTCACCAGCTGCGGCACCGAAGGGAACGCGATGGTCATTCGCGGCCTCATCGATCGCCATCCCGAACGTCGCAAGGTCGTCACCACCGCCGTCGAGCATCCTTCGGTGCTCACGCTTCTCCGCGCGCTCGAGCGCGCGCACATCATCGAGCTGGCCATCGTCCCGGTCGATTCCGAGGGCGTGATCGACCTCGACGCGATGCGCGAGGCTGTCGACGACGCGACGCTGCTCGTCTCGGTGATGCTGGCCCAGAACGAGACCGGCGTCATTCATCCCGTCGCGAAGATCGCCGCGATCGCACACGAGAGCGGTGCGCTGATGCACGTCGACGCGGTGCAGGCCGCGGGAAAGATCGAAGTCTCGCAGCGCGCGCTCGACGCCGATTTCGTCACCATCTCCGGCCACAAGTTTCACGCGCCGAAAGGCATCGGCGCGCTCACGATCCGTCGCGGAATCGCGCTGCAGCCGCTCTGGTACGGCGGCGGACAGGAGCTCGGCATGCGCTCGGGAACGGAGCCGGTGCCGTCGATCGTCGGACTGGCCGCCGCGGCACGCCTCGCGCGCGCGGCGCTTCCGTCGTACGAACGCGTGCGGGCGCTGCGCGACCGTCTCGAGTCGGAGATCGTCGGACGCCTGGACGAGACGTCCGTCAACGGCGCATCGCAGCCGCGCCTCGGCAACACGGCCAGCATCGCCTTTCACGACGCGCGGGCCGATGCGATCGTGCGGGCGCTCGATGAGCAGGGCGTCTGCGTCTCGGCCGGCGCGGCCTGTCACTCCGGAAGCGTCGAGCCGAGCGGCACGATGAAGGCGATGGCCAAACCGCTGCGCGTGGCGATGGGCGTCGTCCGCTTCTCGCTCTCGCGCTACACGACCGAACACGAAATCGATCGAACCGTCGCCATCGTCAGCGGCGTCGTGCACGATGCACGAGCGACCGCGTCGCGATAAAAAGAGGAGGACCTCATGCGTCTTTTCCGCGTTGCGCTCATCTTCGCTTCGCTCCCGCTCTTCGCGCAGGCTCCTAAATCGGAAGTCCGTCCCACCCAGCCGCCCGGGCTCATGAGGTGTTGCGTGACGAAGGTCTACGACGCCGCAGGAAAGGAGTTCGGCGACGTGCTCGTGTACGAAGTCGACCGCCAGCTCGAGTACGTGATGATGCGCTACAAGCTGAAGGACGGCGACACCGTCGCGCTGCGCGTCAGCTACGAATACGCGCTCACGAACACGATGCCCGGCGGCAGCATGGTGATCTTCACCTCGTCCGACTGCAGCGGCGACGCGTTCGTGCCGATGGGGCGGCCGCAGCCGACGGTGCGCCAGGCCGTCATCCTGCCGGTCGGCTCGCCCGGGTTCTTCGACACGACCGGCGCGCTGCTCTACGTGTCGAAGCATCTCGCCCTGCGCGAAGTGCCCGTGCCCGGGACAGTGTTCCACTCGCAGTGGGGTGAGACCGGCTCGTGCGTGCCGTACCCCGCGCCCGGTTACACCTACGCCAGCGCGACATTCGGCGGCTACTGGATGAAAAAGGTTGAGAACCTCTACGTAAAGTTCAAGCGGCCGTTTTACTTCAAGTAAATCAGATCACGATCGTGTAGCCGAGCGTTTTCAGATCGGTCATGCGGTCGAGATACACGTGGCCTTCGGTGTGATCGATCTCGTGCTGGAAGATGCGCGCGG
>Ga0105242_10002323_pt1 | contig 14990 bp, 8 predicted proteins | sample KBSM24metaG_FD_81521 | JGI IMG/M metagenome (GOLD analysis project Ga0105242, IMG submission 81521) | Miscanthus rhizosphere microbial communities from Kellogg Biological Station, Michigan, USA - KBS M2-4 metaG | ecosystem: Host-associated > Plants > Roots > Rhizosphere > Soil | place: Michigan... | reverse complement strand
GTGCAGCTGCGTCCCGTTCACGCCCGACCCGACAATCGATCCATAGGCCGGCCTCGAGCCGCCGAGGCGCGTGAAGTTGTACTCGAGCACCGCCTGCAACTCGTACTCGTGCGACGGCACCGGCGCCAACAGCGCCGCGCGATGTCCTTCCGAGCTGATCTCGGCGGCTTTGCGCAACAATGCGAGCTCGGCCGCGCTCTTCTTGGCACGGAGCTCGTCCACGAACGACTGCGCACTCTTCACCGCGAGGCCCTGATGGCGCCCCGCCAGCGCCCGCACGAACACGCGGCCGCGGGTCAGCGAGTCGGCTCGCGAGAAGTCCGCGTCCTCGAAGTCGTCGATCGTGTGGAACGGCAGCCCCGCCGTGGCGAGCGAATCCGTCACCGCCGTGAGCGACGAAAATGCGCGCGCGTTGAGATTGTGAATGCGGCGAATCGCGGCCGAATCCGGCCGCCAGCCGTAATAGAACGCCGACCGCGGCTCGGCCGGCGTGATGAACAGCGTCGTCGTTCCCTTGCCGCCGCGTACCACCATCACCATCGCCGCGTCGGGCTCGTCGAAATTCGTCAGGTAGTGGAACGCCGGCAGCTGATGGAACGTACCGAAGTCGGTCACCGGCGTGCGCCCACCGAACGCGATCACCACGCCGCTGTCGATGCGACGCGCCAACGAGTCGCGGCGCGCCGCGAATTCACTTTCTGGAATTTGCGCGGCGACGCTCGAGCCGACGACGAGCAGGAACGCCAGCGACCGGGCAGCGATCATGGAGTGGTTTTTCCCGATTGGGGGAGAAGGACGAATCGTGCGTAGTTCGCCGTGTCGAAGTACTTCTTCACCGCGTCCTGAATCTGCGCCGCCGTCAGCCCGCTCACCATCTTGTCGTACGCCGCGAGCAACCCGGATATGTCCTCACCCGCTTGATCGCGCCCCACGATGTTCGACGCCCAGTAGCCGTTCTGCTTGACCTCGACCTCGCGCGACCGTGTGAGCTGCTCCTTCACTTTGTTGACGTCTGCCTGCGTCGGGCCCTTCGTCTTGAGCGAATCGATCGTCGCGAACACGCTCTTCGTGAGCTTCTCGACGTTGTCCGGCGACGAATTGAATTGAACGTTGATCGAGTATTCCTGCCGCGGCGTCCGCGTGCACGAACCGCCGGCGCTCGGGCTGTACGCGCCGCCCAATTGCTCCCGCAGCGTCTCGTTCAGCCGGATCTGGACCAGCTCCATCATCGCGCGGATCGCGAATCGGTTCTCCGGCGCGTACACGCACGCTCCGGTGAACGTGATAATCGTGTTCGCCTTCGGCTCGACGCCCTTGCGCACCACTCGCTCGACCACACCCGTCGGCGGACGCACGCCGTTGTCGCGGAAGGTCTCCTTCCGATTGAGCACCGGCAGGGACGCGAGATACCGCTCGACGAGCGGCTTCATCGCCACCGTATCGATGTTGCCGACGAACGCGAACACGAAGTCGCTCGCGTCGGCGAACCGGCTGCGGTAGAACGCCAGAGCGTTTTCCGGATTGATTTCGGCGAACGTGCTCGTCGTCAACGGTCGCGCGCGCACGTGGTGCTGCGCCATCGTCACCTGGACCGTGTCGTTGAACACCTCGTCGGGGTCCACGCCACGATTCGCGAGATATGGTGCCGCCTGGTTCTTGAACGCTTGGAACGCCGAGGTGTCGAGCCGAGCGCCGGTGAACTGCAGATACATCAACTGGAATGCGGTCTCGAGATCCTTTGGCGAGAACTGGCCGCCGAGTCCCTCGCTCGTTTCGCCGACCGCCGCACTTACCCGCACGGCCTTCCCTGCGAGCTTCTTTCCAAGATCGATCGCGTTGAACTTCCCGATGCCGCTCAGCGCCACGACCTGCGACGCGAACGCCGCCGACATGAAGTTGGAATCCGCGGCGAGCGACGTACCACCAGGGCTCGACGCGCTGAATACGATTTCATCGTCCTTGAAATCGGTCGGCTTCACGTAGACGCGAATACCGTTCGACAACGTCCATTCCGTCGTGCCGATCGTCGGGAACGTCTTCGTGCTGACGATCTTCCCTGCGGTGGGCTCCGCGTCGAGCAGCGCCGCCCCGGAGAGATTTTCCGTGTACGCCGTCACCGGCGTCTTCGCCGCTCGGTCGAACACCGCGAGGAGCTCCGCCGAGGTCGGAATCTTCAAGCTGTCCTTCTGTGTCGACTGCGCGATGATCACGCGATTGTCGTCTGTGATCCAGCCGCTGGCCATCTTGTTCACGTCGGCCAGCGTGATTCCCGGTACCAGCTGCTGGGCGAGCTTGTACTCGTAATCGATTCCAGGGATCGGCTCGTTGTTCAGGTAATTGCCGATATACTCTTGCACGAACGACGCGGACTGGGTCTTGTCGCGCTCCGCGTAGGCGCGCTCGTACCCGCGCAAGAGATTCTGTTTCGCGCGATCGAGCTCCGACTGCAGGAATCCGAACTGATCGACACGCTTCGCTTCCGTCAGCAGCGCTTCGAGCCCGCGATCGATGCCGCCGTCCTTCACACCCGCGCCGAGTGTGAACGCTTCGGTCGTCCTTCCAATGAAATTGCCTTTCGACGCGCCCGCACCGAGGAAGGGCGCATCCGGCTTCTGAGAGATCTCCTCGAGCCGCTGATTGAGCATCGACATGTACAACCGCTCCATCAGGTTGCGACGATAGTCGCCGACGGTCCGCGTTTTCTCCGCGGGCAGCTTGAACATCAGCTCGACATCCGATCCCGTCGCTTCCTTGTCCGAGGCGACGGCGATCAACGGCTCCTTGTTCGCCGGAACCGTCGGCGCAACGCGCTTCGGCGGATTCGCCGGCATCTTGAGCCCGGAGAAATGCTTCTTGATCTGCGCCTCGATCACCGCCGGATCGAAGTCGCCCACCGCGATCACGGCCTGAAGATCCGGGCGGTACCAGCTCTTATAGAACGAACGAAGACGAGCCGGCGTCGCCGTCATGATGCTCTGGTCGTTTCCGATCGGCAGACGCTCGGCGTACTTCGATCCGCGCAACGCGATCGGCAGCCATTGGTGCAGCATGCGGTCGCCGGCACCCTTGCCCAACCGCCATTCCTCGCGAACGACACCGCGCTCGTTCGTCACTTCGGTCGAGTCGAACACCTGACCGTGTGCCCAATCCTCGAGGATCGTGAACGCTTGCTCCACGAGACGCGCCGTGTCCGTCGGCACGGGAAGGATGTACACCGTCTCGTCGAAGCCGGTGTAGGCGTTTAGGTCCGCCCCGAATCGTACACCTATGGACTGGAGGTATTTGACCAGATCGTTCTTGGCGAAGTGGGTGGTCCCGTTGAACGCCGTGTGCTCGACGAAATGCGCCAGACCGAGTTGATCGTCCGTCTCCAGCACCGAACCGGCGTTGACGACCAACCGCAGCTCCGCGCGCTTCTCCGGCTTCTTGTTCTGCCGGATGTAGTAGCGAATTCCATTCGGCAGCGTGCCGACTTTGACCTTCGGGTCGGTTGGAAGCGGTGCCGTCAAAGAAGGCGCCGCCGTCGCCGGCTGCTGTTTGGGCGCCTGGGCGATCGCAGGCGCGCTCGCCAACAACAGCGCGAGGGGGTATGCGCGTTTGTTCATTGTGATGACTGCTCGTAGGTATGGGCGGGCATAAGACGGTCGAGTCTTGAAGTCTGGTGGGACCGACCGCCGCCAGCAACACAGAGTTATATGCCTGAACCGCCTGGTCGTTTCCTGTTTTCAACTCGCTTTCACTTTCCTTTCTCGAGCCCGCTCGGTTGCCGCGGGCACTGAATGCAAGCCATCTTGGTGCCTGCCTCGGGTTCCATAGTTCCCCCACGTGAGACCCCTATGAAGCGCCTGGTCCTGACCCTCTCCACGCTCGTCGCGCTCGCGCCTGCCGCGGCGCAAAACGCCTCGCCCCGCTTGACGGCGGCCGATTACGATCGCGCCGTCCGGCTGCTCGGGCCGAGCGTGACTCCGCTTGTGTCGCGCAACGCGATCACCGCAACCTGGCTGTCCGATGACAGACTCTGGTATCGCGTGCGAACCAATTCCGGTTCGGAGCTCGTTCTCGTCGATCCGGCGAAGAAGACGCGCACTGTCTGCGACGCCACAGGCAGTAACTGTCCAGGCGTTCCGCTCAACGATTCGTCCGCGGCCGGCGGGCGCGGCGGCGGACGCGGCGGCCGCGGGGGCGGTGGAGGACGCGGCGGCGGTGCAGCACCCGTCGCCATGTCGCCCGACGGCAAACGAGCCGCCTTCATTCGCGACTGGAACCTCTGGGTCCGCGACGTCGCGACCGGCCAGGAAAAGCAGCTCACCACCGACGGCGCCAAAGACTTCGGCTACGCGACGGACAACGCCGGCTGGGCTGGCAGCGATCGCCCCATTCTGCTCTGGTCTCCCGACTCGAAGAAAATCGCCACGTCGCAGCAGGACGAGCGCAAAGTCGGCGACATGTTTCTGGTCGAAACGAAGGTCGGCCACCCGTCGCTGCGCGCGTGGAAATATCCGCTCCCCGGCGACAGCGTCGTCGCCATGCTCCAACGCGTGATCATCGACGTGGACGCCGGTACGGTGACACGCCTTCAGCTCCCGCCGGAGTTCCACCGCGCCACGCTCGGCGACAACATCACGATGAATGACTACAACTGGAGCCCGGACGGATCGAAGCTGGCTCTGGTCTCGACGTCGCGCGACCACAAGCAGGCGATCCTCCGTGTCGCCGACACGAAGACCGGGGCCGTGCGCACCGTTTTCGAGGAGAAAGTCCCGACACACTTCGAGTCGCGCACCGGTTGGCGTGTGCTCTGGCCGACCAACGAGGTGCTCTGGTACTCGCAGCGCGACGACTGGGGGCAGCTTTACCTCTACGACCTCAACACCGGCGCGCTCAAGCGAAAGGTGACGACAGGCGAAGGTCCGGTCACGCAGATCACGCGCATTGATGAGAAAACTCGCACGCTCTGGTACGCGGCGTTCGGTCGGGAGAAGGGACAGGATCCGTACTTCGCCCACTTCTATCGCATCGGACTGGACGGCGGCACCCAGGTGTCGCTGACGCCCGACGACGGCGATCACCAGATGCAGCTGTCCCCAGACGGCAAGTATCTCGTCGATACGTATTCCAGGCCCGATGCTCCGCCCGTGATCGCGCTCCGCGACGCCAACGGCGCGCTCGTGCTTCCGCTCGAGAAGGCCGACATCTCGCAGCTGGTCGCGACCGGCTGGAAGCCGCCCGTGCCGATCAAGGTCAAGGCGGCCGACGGCAAGACCGATCTGTACGGCATGATGTTCCGCCCCACGAACTTCGACCCGCAGAAAAAGTACGGGATCATCAACAACGCGTATCCTGGCCCGCAGAGCGGGAGCGTCGGCTCGCGTCAGTTCACCGCGGCGCACGGCGACAAGGAAGCGCTCGCCGAGCTGGGGTTCATCGTCGTGTCGATCGACGGACGCGGCACACCCGGCCGGTCGAAGTCGTTCCACGACGCGTACTACGGCGCGATGGGACGCGACAACACGGTGCCCGACCAAGTCGCGGGAATGAAGGACCTCGCCAGACAATACCCGTACATCGACATCGACAAGGCCGCGATGTGGGGACACTCCGGCGGCGGCTTCATCACCGCCGACGCCATGTTCCGCTATCCCGACTTCTTCAAGGTGGGCATCTCGGAATCCGGGAACCACGACCAGCGCGAGTACGAGGACGATTGGGGCGAGCGCTATCAGGGTTTGCTGACCAAGAACGCCGACGGCACCGACAGCTACGACCCCGAGGCGAATCAGAACATGGCCAAGAACCTCAAGGGCCATCTGTTGCTCGCGCACGGCACCATGGACAACAACGTGCCGCCGTACAACACCCTCCTCGTCGTCGACGCGCTGATCAAAGCCAACAAGAACTTCGATCTGCTCATGTTGCCCAACCAGCCGCACGGCTACGGCAACATGTCCAACTACATGATGCGCCGCCGCTGGGACTATTTCGTGAAATACCTCATGGGTGGCGAGCCGCCCGCCGAGTACGAGATCAAAACCCCCGCACCGCGGCCGGTCACCCCGTAGTTGACCGAGCTGTCATCCTGAGCAAAGCGAAGGACCTACTGTCCATGACCAGTTGCCAGTCAAGGACGGTAGGTCCTTCGTCGCCGAGATGTAAAATCCCGGACCGTTCTTCAAGCTCTCCTAACCGGAGTCTTACACCGTGATTCGTCGTTCCGCGGTCGCCGCGCTGCTCGCCGCGACCGCCCTCGTTCCGTCGACTCGCTCGCCTGCCTATGCCCAGGCACCGACCCGCGCTATCCGTCGCGACATCCCGCTCACGAACGCGATTCGCCATGCGCTGGCGGCCGGCACGCGCGACTCCACCGGCCGTCCGGGACGCAATTACTGGCAGCTCTGGATGGAGTACACGATCAACGTGCGCCTCGACCCCGCGACGTCCACCATCACCGGCCGCGAAACGATCAAGCTGCACAACAACAGCGACACCTCGCTCTCCTCCATCCAGCTCCGGCTGGATCAGAACATCTTTCGCGGTGAAAACCCCCGCGGCGCGTCCGTGCCCGCCGAGAATCATGAGGGTTTTGTAATTACGGACCTCAAGGTGGATGGGTCGGCGATCGACCTCACCGCCCCAGCCCAATCGTTCGGGCGCGGGCGCGGCGCCGGGTCGGCGCCAGGCGGCGCCTCCATCAACGGGCTGCATCTCACCTCCGCGCGCCTGAACCTCGCCACCCCCATCGCGGCGAAAGGCGTCGCCACTCTCGAGGTGTCGTGGCACAACAAGCTCGCCGGCGGACCCGGCGGCGCCGGCCACCGCATGACCCAACGCTGGGGCGATTCCCTCTACCAGGTCGCGCAGTGGTATCCACGCGTCGCCGTGTACGACGACCTCCGCGGCTGGGACCTCGAGCCCTACCTCGGCCCATCAGAGTTCTATAATAACTTCGGGCGCTTCGACGTCAGCATCGACGTGCCTTCTGGCTGGATCGTCGGTGCAACCGGCGTGCTGCAGAATCCCGCGCAGGTTCTGTCGTCGACCGCGCGCGATCGCTTGGCACATGTGCTCGAATCCGATTCCACACGCACGATCGTCGGCGCCGATGAGACGCTCGCGTCGTCCGCGGGCGGCGACCGCCAGGTCTGGCATTTCGTCGCCGACACGGTGAACGACTTCGCCTGGGCCACGGCGCGTCACTGGGTGTGGCAGGCCACACGCGCCACGATCCCCGGCCGAGGTCCAATCCCCGTCAACATCTACTATCTGCCCGGCCGCGCGGCGCAATTCTCCAACTCCGGCCCGATCCTTCGGCACGCCCTCGAGTTCTATTCCAAGCTCTGGATGCCGGACCCGTTCCCCCAGCACACCATGGTCGACGGTCCCGACACCGGTATGGAATACCCGATGTTCGTGATGTCCAACGACGGAGCCGCCGATCACGAGACCGGCCACCAGTGGTGGCCGATGAGCGTCAGCAACAACGAAACCTGGTACGGCTGGATGGACGAGGGCTTCAATCAGTACATGAACATCCTCTCCGGCGCCGATGCCGCGCACCGTACCCCCGACCTCGACGGACGCGGACAGTCCTACGGCTTCACCAGCGGCGACGAGCGCGAAGGCTCGCTCATGTGGAACGAGAATTACGGCGGCCCGCTCTACTCCTTCCAGGCGTACACCAAAACGCCGCTCATGCTCTCCATGCTCGGCGGAATCGTCGGCGACACCGCTGTCTGGCGCGCGCAATCAGAGTACGCGAAGGCCTGGCGCTTCAAGCATCCGTCCCCGTGGGACTACGCGTTCTTCATGAACAACGCACTGCACCGCGACCTCGGCTGGTTCTGGTACTACTGGCTCTTCACCACCGAATCCGTCGACGGCTCAATCCAGTCCGTGACGACGAACGGCGACCACACGATCGTCACGGTGAAACAGGACGGCCAGATGCCGGCGCCCATCGTGCTGAAGCTCCAGGTCGCGCCGGGAACCACGCCGATCAAAGCGCCGGCGAACTCCACCGTTGCCGGCGATACCGTCGTCGTCACCTATCCGGTCGATGTTTGGCTCAACGGCGTAAGCAAAACATTCAAAGCGGACATCCAAGTAGGAGGCCGAAAGGTCGAGAAGGTCACTTTGGATCCGCACTGTCGTTTCCCCGACCGGGATCCGTCGGACAACGTCTGGCCGCGCGCCGCGGCGACGTCAGCCGGCGAGGGTCGCGGGCAAACGCGGGGTCGTGCCTCGTGCGGATGAACCCACGCGGGATCGGGGAGGTACTATGCTCCGTCGTTCGATTCGCATCGCTGCGCTCGCCGCCGTCACTGTCCCGGTAGTTGCCTTCACCTTCGGTGGTTGGGTCGTCATCACCGTCGACTCGCTCCCCGAGTATGCCGTCGCTGGAAAACCCACGACGCTCACGTACACGGTGCGACAGCACGGAATCACGGTGCTTGGCGGCCTGCGTCCCTATGTCGTCGCGCGGAACGCGTCGACCGTCGTCGAAGCGAAGGCAGGAGAGACCTCTCCGTCGCACTACTCGGCGACGTTGACGCTGCCGCGTGACGGCGCCTGGACCATCGACATTGGTTCGGGTTTCATGAACAGCACGATGTCGACGCCGCTCATGCCGGTGCGCGCAATCGCGGCGGGGGCGCCCGCGCCGCAACCGATGCCCGACGTACTGCGTGGAAAGCACCTGTTCGTCGCCAAGGGTTGCGTCACCTGTCACGTTCATCCCGAGACTCCGGAGTGGCAGTCGATCAACGTCGGGCCAAATCTCACGGGCCGCCGTTATGTGCCGGAGATTCTCTCCGCGTTCCTCGACGATCCCGAAAAAAGCCCGCTCTCGAAGAGCGCGCAGCCCGGTGGCGCGCGAATGCCGAAGCTCGGTCTCGATTCGCGCGAGATCACCTCGCTTGTCGCATTCGTGAATGGCGGGAATGCCGTCGCGAGCGGCTCGAAAGAAAAGCCCTAGAGCCGAAGCGCCGCGCGGACCGCCGTCACGATGTCGCCGGGTGGAAGCGTTCCGTCCACCTGGATCGCGTCCCGCGGCGGCTCAAGCGTTGCGAGCTGACTGTCGAGCAGCTCCGGCGGCGCATAGTGGTGCTGGCGATGCTCGAGCCGCTCGCGCAGCACGTCCGCCGGCACGTCGAGATACACGAATCGCACCGTGCCGTCCGGCGCGTTGCCCGGTGTGAGCACTTGTCGGTAAGACTCTTTGAGCGCTGAGCAAGCCAGGACGGCATTGCGCCCATCGCGGATCACGCGATCGATCACGTCGCGCAACGTCGCGAGCCACGGTGCTCGGTCGGCATCGGTCAAGCCAATCCCACGATGCATCTTCGCCACGTTCTCCGGCGAATGGAAATCGTCCGCGTCGTAGAAAGTCCAACCGAGCGCCTGGGCGAGCGCTGATCCCACGAGCGTCTTCCCCGCCCCCGCGACGCCCATCACGACGATCACTCGGGGTACGATCGCAGCATCAACCATCGCTATTCACGCCGAGTCGCCGAGCCGCCGAGTCGCCGAGCCGGTGCGCTTTCTGCAGAGACCGTCGGCGTGCCTTCCATGCGATCGCTGACGGTCGAGCCGGGAGTCCCCGATTCGCTGAAGCTCGAGGAGTTCCGGATTCCCGCCGCCGATCGCGGATCGGTGCTCGTCCGCACAGTCGCACTCGGCGTTTGCGGTACCGATCGCGAAATCATCGCCGGCGACTACGGATCGCCACCGCCCGGCCACAAGCGCCTCATCATCGGGCATGAATCGCTTGGCGTGGTCGAGGAGGCACCGAAGGGCGTGAGTCTGTATCCCGGCGACGTCGTCGTGGGCATCGTCCGCCATCCCGATCCCGTGCCCTGTTCGAACTGCGCCGTCGGCGAATGGGATATGTGTCGCAACGGTCGTTACAAGGAGCATGGTATCAAGTCGCTCGATGGCTTCGGCTCGGAGTTCTGGCGCGTTGAGCCTTCATTTGTCGTGCCCGTCACTCGGTCCCTCGGCCTCGCCGCAGTGTTGGCCGAACCGGCGAGCGTCGTCGCCAAGGCGTGGGAGCATTGCGAGCGCATCGGGCGTCGCGCGCGATGGGACCCGCAAACGGTGCTCGTGACTGGCGCGGGACCGGTCGGTTTGCTCGCCGCCCTTTTCGGACAGCAGCGCGGGCTCGAGGTCCATGTCTTCGATCGGGTCGAGGACGGACCGAAGCCAGACATCGTGCGCGCGCTCGGCGCCACGTATCACCGCGAATCACTCGACCTGGTCCCCGGCGACTTCGACGTCATCATAGAGTGCACCGGCGCGCCGTCCGTGATTGCCGGCGTTCTTGGGCGAAGTACCCCTGATGGGCTGGTGTGTCTTCTTGGCGTCTCGGGCAGCGGCGGTGTGCGGTCGGTTGATCTCGGGTCGCTCAACAGAGAGGTTGTGCTCGATAACCGCGTCATTTTTGGATCCGTGAACGCCAATCGACGCCACTACCAGGCGGCCATCGACGCGCTGGCCCGCGCGAATCACGCCTGGTTGCACCGCTTCATCACGAAGCGGGTGTCACTCGCTGATTGGAAAGAAGCGTTCGTTCCTCGGGCAGACGGCATCAAGACCGTCGTGTTGTTCGACGACAAGGCAATCCCGAACATCGATTGAGCGCAGAACATGGGAGATCGCATCGAGGACTACGCGCTGATCGGCGACTGCGAGACCGCCGCACTGGTGTCGCTCAGGGGTTCGATCGACTGGCTCTGCTGGCCGCGCTTCGATTCCGGGGCCTGCTTCGCCGCGTTGCTCGGTACTCCCGAGAACGGGCGCTGGCTTCTCACGACGGTCGACGCGGATGCGCGGGTCTCACGACGCTACCGCGGCGACACGATGATCCTCGAGACCGACTACGAGACGACCGACGGTGCCGTTCGCGTCATCGATTTCATGCCGCTGCGCGACCACCGGTCGAACGTCGTCCGGACCGTCGTCGGGCTTCGCGGCCGCGTCGCGATGCACACGCAGATCATCTTCCGTTTCGAGTACGGCTCCATCGTACCCTGGGTGAGCCGGCTCGACGATGGTTCTTTGCGCGTCATCGCCGGCCCCGACATGATCGTCGTGACCTCGGACGTCGAGCTGCGGGGAAAGGAGCTCACCACCGTCGGCGAGTTCACCGTGGACGAAGGCGAACGCGCATCGTTCGTCATGACGTGGGGACCCTCGCACCTGGGCCCGCCCAAGACCGCCGATCCCGACAAGGCGCTGACGTCGACGGAGCAGTTTTGGACACACTGGGCCAGTATCTGCAGCTATAAAGGCGAATGGCGCGAGGCGGTCATGCGCTCCGTGGTCACCCTCAAAGCCCTCACCTACGCGCCCACCGGCGCCATCGTCGCCGCGCCGACGACGTCGCTGCCTGAGCAGATCGGGGGCGTTCGAAATTGGGACTACCGCTTCTGTTGGCTGCGCGACGCGACTCTTACACTGCTCGCGATGATGGACGGTGGCTATTTCCGCGAGGCTGAAGCGTGGCGCGACTGGCTGCTTCGTGCCGCGGCCGGAAGCCCCGACCAGGCGCAGATCATGTACGGCGTCGCCGGAGAGCGGATGCTGCGCGAATGGGAGGTCCCGTGGCTCCCGGGTTATGAAAACTCTAAACCCGTGCGGATCGGCAACGCGGCGCACGAGCAGTTGCAGCTCGACGTCTACGGCGAGGTCATGGACGCCCTCCACCAGGCGCGTCTGGGTCAAATCAAGGAGGTCGCTGACGCCTGGTCGCTCGAGAAAAACCTCGCCAAGCGACTGGAGCAGATTTGGGAGCAACCCGACCAGAGCATCTGGGAAGTGCGCGGGGAACCGCAGCACTTCACGCACTCCAAGGTCATGGCATGGGTCGCCTTCGATCGCGCGATCAAGAGCGCCGAGATGTTTGGTCTCGACGGACCGATCGACCACTGGCGCGAGCTACGCGAGAAGATTCACGCCGATGTCTGCACGAAAGCCTTCGACCCGGAGCTGAACGCCTTCGTTCAGTCGTACGGATCGAAGCTCGCGGACGCCAGCGTGTTGCTCATTCCGCTCGTCGGCTTCCTGCCGCCGAGCGATCCACGCATCCGCGGCACCGTCGAGTTTGTGGAAAAGCACCTCCTCGTCGACGGTTTTGTGCTTCGCTACGACAGCGCCAAGACCGATGACGGCTTGCCCGACGGCGAAGCCGCCTTTCTCGCCTGCAGCTTCTGGCTCGCCGACAACTACATACTCCTCGGTCGCCGCGCCGACGCCGTTCGGCTGTTCGAGCGCCTGTTGTCGCTTCGCAACGACGTCGGGCTGTTGGCCGAAGGATACGATCCGCTCCTGCGCCGCCAAGCCGGCAACTTTCCGCAGGCCTTCTCGCACATCGCTCTCGTCAGCACGGCGTTCAACCTCGGACACGTCGACTTTGAAAAAACGCCGCGGCCCGCGGAGCAGCGTCGCGACGGCGTGATGAGTCCGTAGTCGGGGTCGCTTGTCAGGTGCCGCGCGGCCGGTAGGTTCCTCAGCCATGTCGGCTACCCTCGACGCCGGCGTCCGAGATCAGCGGCGCGACTCGCTTTCCCTCGCGTGGAAGCTGCCGATTGTCATGACCGGCGGCATCGCCGCCGCGTTGACCGTGCTCCTCGTCTCGACCTACGTCGTGCTGCGAGGACGAGCCGAAGCTCGAACGCGCGATCGCATGTCGCACGCCGTCATCGAGCTCGCGCGCGAAGTCGACCAGGCGCTCACTGAACGCGAGAAACAGTTCAGAGAGATCACCGTGCAGGATGCGGTGCGGCGTGCCCTCCTCGACGCTCTGCGACGAGCGCCGGTCGACACGCTCACGTTGCGACGGATCCTCGCCCAGAATGGTGCTCCACCCGACTCTGCGCGGCCCACGGAGCTCTGGGACCTGCAAGGGAATCGGCTGCTGGCCGTTGGCCCACCCCTCGAGGACGAGGGCCGACCGACGCCGCCGCCCCCCATTGATTCACGGCGGGTCTTCTTCAGCAGCATGCAGCAGAGCGGCGAGCGCGTTCGCTACTGGATCGTTGCGTCGATTTACGACGGTGGCCGACTCGCGGGATACCTCGCGCAATCGCGGTTTGTCAGCGGGCAACGCGAATCGCTGCAAATGGTCCGCGAGTTCTTGTTCGACAGCATCACGTCGTACCTGCGAAACGCCGACGGCTCGGTCTGGGTGACGACCCCCAATCGCTCCGCGGCCGCGCCGGATCGCGTTCGTCGCACGGCGACCGGATTGGTCGCCTTCCGTCCCGGCGTCGGCGATTTGTTTGTCGCCGAAGCGCCTGTCCCGAGGGCGCCGTGGGTCTTCGCCATCGAGCTTCCCGTCGCGATGGCGCTCGAGCCGCTGGTCGGGCAAACGCTGCGATTGCTCGTGCCGCTCAGTCTTCTCGTCATCTTCGTTGGCGCGGTGCTCTCGCTCTTCATCGGCCGTTACATCACGCGCCCTCTCACCGAGCTCACGAAGGCGGCGGAATCGGTTTCGCGCGGCACCTACGATCGCGCCGTCACCGGCGGGCACGATGAGCTGGGACGATTGGCGGCAAGCTTCGACGCCATGGCGCGCCAGGTGGGGACGGCACGGCGCGAGCTCGAGCAACGCGCGAATGAAGCCGACACGGCGCGCCGCGAGGCCGAGGGCGCGAACCGCTCCAAGAGCAACTTCCTCGCGATGATGAGCCATGAGCTTCGCACTCCCCTCAACGCCATCGGCGGCTACACGCAGCTGCTGCAAATGGGCGTCCACGGTCCGCTCACACCGGACCAGGAACGAGCGCTCGCGCGCATCGAGCGAAGCCAGGCACACCTTCTCGCGCTGATCACGGACATTCTCGACTTCGCGCGAATCGACGCCGGCCAGGTGCAATTCAACGTACGCGACGTCTTCGTCGACGATGTGCTCGCGAGTGTCGACGCGCTCGCCACGCCGCTGTTGCGCGGTCGGCCGCTCGTATTCACCTGCGTCAGGTGCGCGCCCCATCCCCCAATCGCCGTCCGAGCCGACCGCGACAAGCTCTGTCAGGTGTTGCTCAATCTTGCGGGCAACGCGATCAAGTACACGCCCGACGGTGGAGAAGTCTCGGTCGACCTCGACCTGGACGACCGCGTCGTTCACGTGAGCGTCCGCGACACCGGACCGGGAATTCCCGAGGATCAGCTCGGGCGGATCTTCGAGCCGTTCGTCCAGGGCGAGCGCTCGCTCAATCGACCCGATGAAGGCGTTGGCCTCGGACTGGCGATCAGTCGCGAGCTCGTCGCCGGCATGGGAGGTACTCTCGCCGTCGAGAGCGAGCTCGGTCGTGGTTCCGTCTTCGTCGTCACGCTGCCACGCGTCACGACGTCCGCCGGCGTCTCTCCCGGCCTCTCGCTCTCACAAACCCCGACCGCTGCCGTCTAACGGGCGTCTGCCATCGCCCGTCTCAGTGGATCCACGCGATTCCGTTTCCCGGATTCGCGAAGCGCGTGAACACCTCAGGATCGTGTCCAGGCACGATCAGCCTTGCATCGCTCGCCAGACCGAGCATGCGTCCCTGCGCGTTCACGTTCGACGCCGCGTCGAGCGTCTGCGCGATCGGCACGCGGCGCGCCATGTTCTCGTACAAGTACAGGTTGTCCGACGCGATCACGATCGTGTTCGCACCGTTCTTCACCGCCGCGAACTGCGACGCGAATGTGTGCTTCCCGCCCGTGTACACGGTGATCCCGGGAATGATCTCCTTCGCGTCGCCGTCCACCAGCATCAACCGGCCTTGTCGCGCGATGTCCGCCAGCACCTTCGCATCGCCCGCGTCGATCGCCCGATCGCGCACCACGCCCGCCGAGTCGAGATGATGCAGAAACTCTTCACGCTGAATCCAGACGCGCGCCTTGGGAAACAGATCGATGCCGTCCAAGTGGTCCCAGTGCACGTGCGAGACGATCACGTCGGTCACATCGTCGGCTTTGACTCCAGCCCGTTCGACCGCGTCGCTCGGTGGCAGGAAATT
>Ga0105242_10002319_pt1 | contig 15007 bp, 12 predicted proteins | sample KBSM24metaG_FD_81521 | JGI IMG/M metagenome (GOLD analysis project Ga0105242, IMG submission 81521) | Miscanthus rhizosphere microbial communities from Kellogg Biological Station, Michigan, USA - KBS M2-4 metaG | ecosystem: Host-associated > Plants > Roots > Rhizosphere > Soil | place... | reverse complement strand
TTACGGCCGATCATTCTTGCCGACCGTGACCGACGCGCATGTCGTGCTCGGTCACTTCCCGGGCGCTACGTTGCTGGGCGGTGAATTCAAACTCGATGAGGATCGTGCGCGTCGAGCTTTCGACCAACTGGCATCGGACATGACTCGCGCGGCGAAACGAAAAGTATCGCGCGTCGAAGCGGCCCAAGGTGTTTTGGATGTGGTGACCACCAACATGGAACGGGCGCTTCGTCACGTATCGGTTGAGCGTGGATACGATCCGCGCGACTTCACCTTGATTCCCTTCGGCGGCGCCGGTGGTCTGCATGCAGTCGACCTGGCGCGCGCACTGCGCATCCCGCGCGTACTCGTTCCGGCATCGCCCGGCGCGCTCTCAGCCAATGGAGTCTTGACGGCTGACGTCGTCAAGGAACAAAGCCGCACCGTGATGCTGGCTGAAAAGGGAGAGGCACAGCGACAGCTTGAAAAAGTATTCCGCGAAATGGAAAAGCAGGCCCACGCGACTCTGCTTGATGAAGGCTTTCCGGATCGAAAGCAAAAGCATGAGCGATCGCTGGCCGTCAGATACAAAGGCCAGTCGTTCGAGCTTCAGATAAAACAAACGGCCGGCAATATCGCCGCGGCTTTTCATCGAGCACATCACGCGAGGTATGGCTATGCGCAACCCGCGAATATCGTTGAAATCGTCAGCGCCCGGCTACGCTCAAGCGGCTCAGTCGATCAGCTCAGAGTACCGAAGCCGAAGTTTTCATCATCGAAAATCACCGCGGCGCCGCATAGTTTTGTCGAAGCATATTTCGAACGAAAGAAGATTCGCGTAGCCGTTTACCGGCGAGAGGAGTTGACCGCCGGCGCGCGCTTGCGGGTGCCGTGCGTGGTAACGGAGTATTCGGGCACCACATTGATTCCTCACGGCGCGAAGGCCGCGATCAATCGGCAGGGAGACTTATTAATCGAGGCGGCCGCGGAAATCTAGAAGCAACGATGAAGAAGTTCGACCCGATAACCCTCGAAATTTACCGCGCGCTCTACACTTCGGTCGCGGAAGAAATGGGTGTGACGCTGCGGCGCACTTCGTTCTCGCCCAACATCAAAGAGCGCCGCGATTATTCATGCGCCGTTTTTGATTCTGCCGGTCGGGTCATCGCACAGGGCGATCACATGCCTGTGCACCTCGGCTCGATGCCCATGGCGGTCGCGGCGGCGCTGCGCGAAGTCACGATCGAACCTGGCGACGTCGTGGCGGTGAATGACCCGTTCGCCGGAGGCACTCACTTACCCGACGTGACGCTGATTGCGCCAGTGGTCAGTGGTCAGTGGTCAGTGACCGGCAAGAAAAAGAAACTGGCCACTGGCCACCGACCACCGGCCACTCTGTTCTTCGTGGCGAACCGGGCTCATCACGCCGACATCGGCGGCGCGACGCCGGGTTCGATGGGACTCGCCACTGATGTCTACGGCGAGGGCGTGCGGATTCCGCCGATTCGAATCGTTCGCGGCGGCGAAACTTGTGACGATGTGATGAAGCTGATCCTCAACAACGTCCGCAGCAGCGATGAACGTCGCGCCGATTTCGCGGCCCAGATTGGTTCGTTGAAGACCGGCGAGATGCGCCTGTTGGAAATCGTCGCCCGCCGAGGCAAACAGGAAGTCAGTGATTACGCGCAACACCTCATCGCATACTCATCCCGCATGATGCGCCGCGCAATCTCAGCCATCCCTGACGGTTCATATGAAGCCGAAGACGCGCTCGATGATGACGGCATCAGTGATCGCCCGGTTCCGATTCGAGTGCGGTTGACGATCAGAGGTGAGCGCGCCGTCGTCGATTTCACCGGCAGCTCGCCTCAGGTGGCGGGTGCGATTAATGCCGTCGAAGCCATCACCGCGTCCGCGGTTTCCTACTGCTTTCGCTGTCTGGTTTCGACCGATGTGCCCGCGAGCGCGGGCCTGATGGAGCCCATCGAAGTCACCGCGCCGCCGGGCACCGTCGTCAACGCGGCGCATCCCGCGTCGGTTGCCGGCGGCAACGTCGAGACGTCGCAACGTATCGTCGACACAGTCTTCAAAGCGTTGGCCCAGGCAGTTCCCGATCGGATTCCGGCCGCCAGTCAGGGCACGATGAATAACCTGACGATTGGCGGTATCGATCCACGAACCGGCCGCGAGTTTTCTTATTACGAAACAGTCGCCGGCGGCATGGGCGCGCGGCCCCGTGCTGACGGGATGAACTCGACACACACGCACATGACGAACAGCCTCAACACGCCGGCTGAAGCGCTCGAGTACGCTTACCCTTTGCGCGTGCGCGAGTATCGAATTCGCAAAGGCTCAGGCGGCAAAGGAAAACAGAAAGGCGGCGACGGCACGATTCGTGAGATTGAAACCCTGGCGGATTCGCGGATGGCGCTGCTGGCCGACCGCCGCAAACGCGCGCCCTACGGATTATCCGGTGGCGAAGATGGTGAATGCGGGCGGACTTACCTCATTCATCGCCACGGCAAGAAACGGAAATTACGTTCCAAAGGAAATTGGGAAATGGCAGCCGGCGATCGCGTGCGGATTGAAACGCCCAGCGGCGGGGGATTTGGGAAGAGATCTTAGATTCGACTTCATCGATGGCAGCCGGCTGCGAGAAGCCGGTGGCCAGCCCTTAATTCCAGCAAGTCTATTATTCTCGTCTAGGGCAGTAATCCACAGTCTTACTGATGCTGACGGCCTTATGCGGGAGTCGCCAGTTTATGGTCGCAGCCTTGATCTTCGACGATGTTGAATCTTCCGCGTCGGCTGCTGGCCCAGCGGAAGAACGAAGCGTCAAAATAAAAGCGTAGCTACTGCCTGGCGTGAGGTAGGAACTTTCGCTATAGAGTGATTCAGGCTGGCCCACCTTGAATGGAGCACGCCATTTATGGTCAGAGGTAAAATGGGAAAATATCCAGGACGGTTGCGGAAGTTGCAATCATACGAGTAGAATCAAGCATACCCCGTGTCGCCACGATCGACTTCCCTCTGAGGGCGGCGTCTAATGGACTCACCCGACACCAAACTGGTAACTGTCAGTCAAACTTCCCTTGCGGAACCGGTCCGCAAACCGCGCTCTCCGCATAAAGAGCGAGGTCTTGTCGAATACCTATCGATCGTTCTCAAACGCAAGTGGTTGATCCTAACCATTATCGTCGTTTCGACCACGGGTTCGGCGCTTTATGCCCTCAGCTTACCTTCGATTTACGAAGCCACGACCACGCTTCAGTTAGATACCAGGGAACTTGTCTACGCCGCGGATAATACGATCCAACGAGAGAATAACTACGATTATCAAAACACCCAGATCCGCCTGTTGAGCAATCCGGAATTAGTTCGGAAAGTCGTAGCGCAGCTAAACCTCGATCGCAATCCGGCTATTCTTAATTCTCCTGACGATGATAATTGGCTGGCTCGCTTTCGTGCGATCTTCAGGAAGCCGGCAAGTTCTGCTGCCGAGAAATCTACGGCCCCGCGCACGTCGCCAAACGTCAACGAACGGACTCAAGCGCGTATGAATGAACTCGAGCCGTATGTCGCTGTGGTGCTCAGCGGCCTTAAGGTCCAGCCTGTAGCTGGGACTAGTTTGGTGACGGTAAGCATGACCCATACGGATCCACGCCTGGCGACGGCGATTGTGGATGCGCTGACAAAGACCTTCGTCGTCGACAGTAACGATTATGAAAAGAGGGATTCGCAAGCGGCGGCAGAGACTCTCAGCCGGCAAATTGCCGAATTGCAGTCAAAGATTAAACAGGAAGAAGACGACCGGCTGACGTATCTGCGAAACCATAATCTGCCTCTGGAAAAAGGTGAAGGGAGAGATCTGACAACGGATCGGCTCAGCAAATTGAGTTCTCAATTGCTCGACGCGGAGAATGATCGGAAAAATCTTGAAGCTACTTACGAGACCGCGAAACTGGCGCGCGATCCCACCACCTTGTCGGCCTTACGTGAAAACAACGAGATTCAGGACCTGCGCAAGAATCTGCGTCAATTAGAGCAGAAGCGAGAGTCGCTGCTACAGGTCTACACGCCTGAGTGGCCTGATGTTAAGAGACTCGAAGCCGAGATTAGCCAGGTTCGCGTGGACATCGCGAAGAGCTGGCAGGAAACCATGAATGCGCTCAGGTCAAAACTTGAGGCCGCAGCCGCGCGCGAAGCCAAGCTGCGCGAGGCCTACTTCAAAGAGCAAGGCGTCGCGAACAATCAGTCTGCGGACGCGGTCGAATTAGCAGGTCTTAACCAACAGATCGAAACGAACCGGCAGGTTAATAACATGCTGTTTCAGCGCCAGACTGAGATGCAGGTTAGGTCACTCGACAAAAACACTCATTTGGGAATCGTCACTCCGGCTGTAGTCCCTACGGCGCCCGTTGGACCGCCGCGTTTGAGCAAGATTGCGATGGCGCTTGCAATTTCGTTAATGGCCGGCTTGGCGTTGGCAGTTCTGATGAGTCAGTTCGAAACCAATCTGAGCACCGCGGAAGACATCTTGTTCTACACAGACCTGCCGACGTTGGCGATGATTCCCATAGGCGCCGGGAACGGCACTCGGTCGTTGGCCGGTAGAGTCCTCGACGGGTTCGGCAGACGACAACGCTGGAGCCCTCTGGTGTTGACCGAAGACGTGCGTTCGCCGAGCGCAGAAGCTTATCGCCACTTGCGATCGTCCTTATTGTTCAGCGCGCCCGGTGCGCCGCGCACTTTACTGGTCACCTCGGGAAGTCCGTTCGAAGGAAAAACGACTACGGCGGTAAATACTGCGATCGCGCTGGCTCAGAGTGGTGCGCGCGTCCTCTTGATGGATTGCGACCTGCGGCGGCCTCAGCTGCATAAGCATTTTAACCTCCCCAATAACGAAGGACTGACTACATTTTTGTCGGGCCAGGCCGACTTTGAATCGCTGATGCTAACTCATGAGCCAATGGCAAATCTGCGAATAATCGCCGCCGGGCCGACACCGGCAAACCCTGCCGATTGCCTGGGATCGATCAAGATGCGCGTGACGCTCGAGCTATTAGCCAAAATGTTCGATCACGTAATCATCGATTCGCCGCCCGCGAGTTCATTTGCCGACGCGAGTGTCATCGCCACGCTGGTGGACGGGGTGGTCCTGGTCGTTCACAGCAAACGCAGCTCCCGCAATGTGGTGCGGCGCGTCAAAGAGCGTCTGGAATCGATGGGGGCCAACGTTTATGGCGTGGTGCTGAATTACCTCGACCTAACGTCAGACGACTACTATTCGGGCTACTACAAATCTTATGACTGAGCCAGCCGCCGCTGCGCTTCATCTCCTCGAAGGCAGAGTGGCCCAGTTCTCTTTGCCTTTCCCGGCGGTGTGGTTAGGGCCAGTCGTGGAGCGTATGGAAAATCATGCAGAACTTGCCGCGCTACAAGCGACCTTCTAGTTGAATGATGAAACTTGACCGCCTCGGGTGGGCGGCAGGAATTGCATTTCGTTCGTTCGGACTGCGCATGGGTGTGCGAGTTACCGACACTCGGGTTATGGATCAAGTACTTGATCGTTTGCCGCCGGGATGGAAACCTGCAGCTTCGCCAATTGTCGACCATCTGTTCTCATTGGTAATCGGCGGCGCGCAACAAAATTCGAAAGTTCAGCGACTTAGTCTTGCTTATTACGACGCTAGTAGGTTTGCCCGCGGGAAGGACCCGGACTGTGTGCTGGATGTTTTTGAAACCCTTTTGCGCTTGGAAGTGGCAAAACGGGCGCGCCGGCGCACGTTCGTGCACGCTGGTGTGGTGAGCTGGAATAACCGGGCGATATTGATCTCGGGACGAAGTTTTAGCGGCAAGACGACGCTGGTGACGAAGCTGGTTCAGGCGGGCGCGAAGTACTACTCGGATGAATACGCGGTAATCGATGAACACGGCCTGGTCCATCCCTTTGCTCTTCCGCTAGGCGTGCGAGAGGAAGGCGAAATCGACGGCGGTCGGGTCGATATAGCTTCGCTAGGTGGCGTGCCAGGTTCAGCTCCAATCGCCCTTGCTTTAGTTATTTCGACGAGTTACCGGCGCGGCGCCAAATGGCGTCCTCGTGAGTTATCGCAAGGGAACGGAGTTCTGGAACTGCTGGCACGTACGGTCTCGGCCCGGTCGCAAACCAAACTCGCGCTCCAGAGTCTGCCAAACGCCATACGCTCAGCGACGGTCCTCAAGGGCGTGCGCGGCGAAGCCGATGATGTAGTTGAGACAATCCTGGAGAGAGTCTCCCTTAGAAAAGTGCCGCCAAGTTGAGTTGAGGATGACACCATCGAAACAAAGGTTTTTGCCAAAGGCGCGGAAGGCTGATCTGGTTACCAGACGGATTCCCCGCGAGTTGCTGGTCTATGACCTGAGACGTCACAAAGCGTTCTGTTTAAATGATACGGCGGCAAGAATTTGGCGACGTTGCGACGGTAAACGAACAGTTGCGGAATTGACGGCCGAATTAGAAAGCGACCTGCAAACGCCGATCGACGAGCAGATCGTTTGGCTGGCCCTTAGTCAATTGGAAACATCGCATCTGTTGCAGCAACCGTCGGGCGTGAGCTTTCCCCGTCGGTTTTCGCGTCGGGCGTTAATGCGTGCCGGTCTTGCTACAGCGATCGCCCTACCAATCGTGACAATGATCGCTGCGCCAACAGCTCAGGCAGCGGGCAGCGGAGTTCCTTCAGCCCTTTGTCCGACGCTCGCCCCGCCGTGTCCTAATGGTCCGTGCCTGAATAACAACAATGTAGCCACTAATAAGAATTGCGTGTTCTCTCCAAACAAGGCCGTATGTAAGTGCAAATAGGCTTACGTGTGGCGACGTTCGCTGGCCCAATCGCATTATCTGAACATGATGAACAACCACTTCCCCGCCCGCTTGATCGCGAGAGTGTTGGAACGATCCTGGCGGCCAGTTCCGGAACCTCTTTCGATCTCGGCGGAAGAAGTTCATCAGGTGTCACCCTTGCTCTTGGCGACCGGCACGGCAGCCCTCGCCTGGCGCCGCATTCAATCGGCTGACCTTCCCACCACCCGTCCCTTTGCGGACCTGGAGGACGCCTATCATCAACACGCGATTGAGGCCGCGTTTCATGAAATCAACACGCAGGACATTTTCAAACGAGTACACGCCGCCCGTGTTGAGCCAATTGTTTTTAAAGGCTGGGGATTAGCGCGCCTATATCCTGACGCTGGTTTGCGACCATACGGCGACATCGACCTATGGGTTCGCCCGGACCACTTGCAGAAGTTGCGTGATGCTCTGCCGGCGGGAAGCGAACGAGCGTATTGCGTTGATTCGCACGTCTCTTTCTATCCTCAATACGAGAGATCGTTCGAAGACGTATTGCGCAATTCCCATCTGGTTTCGTTGAACGGCGTCCAGGTCAGATTACCCTCCGATGAGGATCACCTTCGATTCATCTGTTTGCATTTTCTTTTTCACGGAGGCTGGCGGCCACTTTGGCTTTGCGACGTAGCGCTGATGGTTGAGTCAGCAAATTCGCAGTTCGATTGGGACCGTTGCCTTCGGGGGAGGCACAAGCATGCCGATTGGATTGCTTGCACTATCGGGCTCGCTCATCAGTTGCTGGGCGCTGAAATAAGCGGGACGCCAGTTGAGAAACGGGCGAGGACGCTCCCTCGTTGGTTGACCACCGCGGTGCTGCGACAATGGGAACAGGGAACAGGAATGAGCTTCGCTGACGATCTCTCGTTTTCGTTTCCGCGCCGTCTATTCAAACCGGCGGCGCTCGCGCGAGCACTACGCGAGCATTGGCGAAATCCAATTCAGGCGTCCGTGGAGATGAATGCGTCCTTTGACAGTTCACCCCGCTCAATGTGGCAAATCGGGTCGGCGGTTTCACGCCTGCCGGCTTTTGCAGAGCAACTCGTTCGAGACGTTCTTAAAGCTCACTAGCTCGAACGGGACAGGGCCGGACCTCAAAGTGAGAGGGTTGTACACCACATGCTGAGTCAAGTGTGTCATTACCAAAAAAAGGGGCAGGATTTCTCCTGCCCCTCAAGGTGAATGTGGTGAAGTCGACGCCGCTATTCAGGCTTCTTGCCCGCGGCAGCGGTTTTCTTTCTGGTCAGGCCGGTCTTCCGCTCACTCTTCCGCACCAGGCCGAAGCCTTCCACCAAAGAACTGTCCGGACCCTCAGTTGGGTCGGCCAATATCGAATTAAGCACCCGTTGCAATAACGCCAGGGAGGCTTCGTCGAAATTGGCGCGATCGTCGATCGCCTTGGTGGTCTGATCGGCGAGATCCGCCAGCTTATCGCGAACATCGAACGAAGGTTTCATGCCCGCCTTGAATTCATCGAGCGTCATGCCAAAGTTTTTGGCCGGCGCCATCTCTTCCCAGGCATTAATACTCGCCCGGAGTCTCGCTTCAACTGTCTTAGGACTATTCATATCAGTCTCCTGTCTGGGCTCGGAAGCGCGTAGAAATGATTAGAGGTAGACATGCGTCAAGACATGCCAGACAGGTTGTGACTGGTTGCGGAGCTTCAATTCTTTGGCGACAGTGGAAGCGCCGCACCGTCACGCGTTCTAAGACCCGCGTGGTCAGGGAACGTCGGTTTCCAAGGAAAGCTGCGATGTTATTAAGAATTTGCGAGGGTATCGCCCTTGGTGGCGCGCATTCTGCCACTTCGGAAGGACAATTACAAGATTGAAATTGCGGTATCTAAGTCCAGGATTGCGATACTAAAGTTTAGTGCGGCGATACTTGCTTTTAGTGCCTCGCTACTAAGCTTTAGTATGCCGACACCAGCCTTTAGTAATGCAATATTAGCTTTAGGAATTCGCCACCAAGGGTTTAGGTAGCGCGATACTTAAGTGCGGTAGCGCAACACTAAGATTCGGGACTGAGATGTCAGATTTAAGTATCACGCCCCAAAAGCTGAGTATGCCAATACCGGAAGTCAGTAACGCCAGACTGGCGACAGATTGAATCCTGGTGACAACGGAGGGCGACCCGCGTTAGTTATTCGACTTTGATCCCGACACGCAGGAACTGAATCAATCAATCAACACGCGCGCATTCAATGCTTCAGCCCGTTCAATTGCCGACAGCAAACGCAGGAACTGCGAATAGTTGCGGCTCCGCGAAACCAGGCGCTCGCGTTCCAACTGGCTGAGATCGTTCCTCATCATCAGATCGAGAAAGTCGTAGTAGTCACCGGTGGCCGAAAAAGGAAATTCGCGTTCGTAACCCGTTCGTTCGGAATCTTCAGATCGAAATCCGGCGAGCAGATCGAATACGTTATCGGTGGTCAGGCGCGAGCCGGCGCGCGACAAGCGAATCGGCAGACGCAATTCAAAGAATCGGAGGCCGTCGGTGGTGGTGACGCGACGCAGTTCTTTGGTCGCCTCGCCATCAAACGGCGATTCAGGATCGACCATGATATGCATCAGCCGCGGCCAATCTTCGCGATCGACGGTGTCCAGCGCCAGCTGCACCCGGTTCGCTAAAAACTTTTCGAACTCGGCATCGATCGGATAATTCACGCGACCCAGGCAGCCGACCGCTTCGCCTTCACCGGCCGCCTCGAACGGCAGGCAAGCGGGACAATGCGCACAGATTTCTGTTTCGGTCTGTAGCTGATCGATCTGCGGCGCGGCCTTTTCAATCCACTCGAGTTTGTCTTCGCCGGGCGCGCTCTGATCGGTGGTCGTGACGATTGTATGGAGGTGACTGAGGCGTCCCCATTCGCGCAGGTGCTGCTCAGGATATCGAGCCCGCAGCGGACATGGATAATCGACGGCGAAATCGAGCGACATGGCTATGCAGTTGGCAGTGAGCGGTGAGCAGTTTCAATTCGCTGTCAAACCGCCAGTTGACTACCACGCGTTCAAACGTCGCGCGGCGCCCGATTGTGATTGATGATTTCGACAATGGACGTAAAAGGCACTTTCACGATCTCACCGTCAGCGCGTTCGACTTTAACGCTGGGTGTGGTGAGCGCGTGGGTGGTCTTCATGCTGCGGATGATGCCGCGCACACGAATTCCCTCCGCCGTTACGATTTCGACATTTCCCTTGTTGTACAGCGGCTGCAGCGCTGCCAGTGCTTTTGTTACTTCCATGATTTTCGGTCAGGTGTGCCATGACTATACTCGCTCGGGCGCTGATCGTAAAATGCCCCGCGAGTTCGAAGTGAAATAGTCGCAACCTCGGATTCGTTATCCGCGTATACTTTTTGCCAGTTCATTCAACTGTCGCATCAATTCAGCCATGCAGCCTGAACAAAATATCGGAAGTCCCGGCGTCGACGAACAATCGTGCGGCCAATGCGGTTCGCCGATGCCCAGGGAAATGCGGTTCTGCCGATCATGTGGAAACCGTCTGGGCGAAGGCCCGGCCGAATACACCGAGACGGTCCGCTTTCCTGGCGCCACCTCGGCAAACAGAGGCGGGCAGACAACCCCGTTCTATCCGACATTCAATGCACCGATGGTCACCGTAAGTCCTTCACGGCGCCGCCGCCGATTGGGTTGGAAAGGCACTACGTGGTTGTGGATCGCCCTCGTGGGGGTTTTCGGGATGGGCGGTCTGATGAGTCTCGGACATAAGGGAGGGCGCCTGCCGACTTCCGCGGTGTCGTTTGTCTCGAACCGTTCGTTTGTTGGCGTCGATGATTTTCGCACTACTGACGGCGGCGCAACTTTCAAGAACGTCGAACCGCCGGGCAGCCCCGCGGATAAAGCCGGCATGGTCGGCGGAGATATTGTCACCAGCTTCGATGGGCACGCGATCAAACAGGCGAGCGACGTGATGAATCTGCTCGAGAACACTCCCATCGGCAAAACGGTCGAGGTCGTTTACCTGCGCGACGGAATCTCTCACACGACGCAGCTGACGACCATGTCGCGCGATGAATACAACCGTCTGGATCGCGAGTACGACAGCCGCCCGGGAGGAAACGGAAAGTTCGGATTTGAGCGTGGACGGATGACGATCATTCGTCAGCCTGACGTAAAGACCTTCGGCGTTCGTATTGACTGGGTGGAAACGAACTCACCAGCAGATCTGTTTGGAATTAGGCGCGGTGACATCATCACTGACTTCGACAACGTGCCGATCCGCACTCCGGATGAGTTCTACATGCGCGTACGAAGAACCATTCCTTACACGTCCGTGAACATTACTCTGCTGCGCGACGGACAAAAGATGGTGATTCCGGTAAAAATCGGCAAAGCCTAAATACCCGCGTACGCGCGCATCTTGTTTTCCATTTCCTTTCGCGCATCTTCCCTGTCTTCTTCACTTTCATCTGCTTCAAAGGCCTCGAACAAAGCATAAGGCTGTTCGGCAACCAATCTCAGTTCCCAGGCCTGGCGCCCGGCGTTCGATGGTCTCGCAAACCAGACCGCGTCGATCTCTGCGGCTGAGATTACCGCCGCCGGAAATGCTTCCGCGATTTTGTCTCGCGCGTTTTGATCGGTCGAAAGGATGCGTTGTAATTTCCAGCCGTGCTTTTCGTAAGTCGCCACAATCTCTCTGGCCAGGTCGAGGTTCATTAGGTCGAAGTATAACGGAAACTGGCCATCCGGTGGCGCTCTCGCTTTGCTCGCCGGTCTTTGCGCCCGTATCATTACCGACCGATGGCTGCTGCACCATTCTATGGAGCGCTGGAGCGCGCGCTCGCGAACCGGGACATAGTTTTCTCTGAGTTCTGTCCCGACGGCGATGTCGTCGCGCGCCGCGTCCTGCACGATTACGGCGCGATGTTCGTGGCGGCTGAAAGCGTTCTGCCGCCTCCGGTTTGCGTCTTCACCAGCGAAGATCGCGTGCAGCAATTCCAGGAGACCGCCGGTTTCGTCCCCGCCACCATCGGCGACGCGACCATTGAATTGCAACCGGCGGCAACGGCCGCGTTGGTCCGAGCGCGCGCCGTGGCCCAGGGCGAAGGACTCGATATCACACCGCGTGACGGAGCTGAAGCCGCGCGGCGCAGTTATGCCGACACCGTGCGTTTGTGGAACTCGAGATTTCTCCCGGCGCTGGATCACTGGCTGCGTGCCGGCCGGCTTACCGAGAAAGAAGTGAAACGGTTGACAGCGTTGCCGATTAACGAACAAGTCGTGGAAGTTCTCGAACTCGAGAAGGAGGGGATCTTCTTCAGCAAAGACCTGTCCAAGTCGGTGCTTTACTCGATCGCCGCACCCGGCACGTCGCAACACGTCGCGATGCTGGCTTTCGACGTGAACGAATTTTTCGTCGATCGCGTCCGCGAAATTCTGGCCGCGGAAGGCTGGTTTCAAACAGTCCTCAGCGATCTGCCACACTTCACGTTTCTTGGTTTGCATCAAGGCGAACTGGTGGAGCGCGGGCTCAAAGCAGTCCAGGTCAGCGGCCAGAAGTTCTGGATACCCGACGTGGCGTCATAGGCAAAGTGGCGAGTGACAAGTCACAAGTGACAAGTGATGCGTGATGAGTGCTGAGTGATGTGATGAGTGACAAGTCAGAAGGCTAAAAAGTTCGTTTCGTGCTTGGCACTTCTGGCTCGTCACTGGTCAGTCGTGACTGGTCACTGGCCACTGGCCACTAATCACTGATCAGGGGCATCCACTGTTTTCGCCGCGACATCATAATCGTCCAAACCCGCGATTTTGCGGCTCGCGCTCGTCGCTGTAACATGGTTCTTTCAACCTGCTGCTATTTCTTTAGTTATCGTCACGCAATGATTCGACTCATTTTTTTGATTACCGGCTTGCTCATTCTGGCCAGCCCAGTTTGGGCGCAAAGTTCCCCGCGCCCGACGCCCTCGCCAACGACCCAAACCCGTCCCGGCGCGCCATTTCAATTGACGGACTTCGGTGTTCAGGTTCAGCCGGACGCGCGTCTCATAATCATTATGGCGGCGCTGGATGCCGCTGGTTTCGATCCGACGCCTACGGGTAGAGAAGCTTCAGCATTTCGCCGGCTGGTGCGCAAAGATCAGGAAGCGCTCGATCCCGCCCTGCGCGAGCGTATGAAAAATTTTTTCGAGCGCAACAAGTTATCGGCGCCGGCGACACCCGCCGATCAAGCGGCGCGTTACGTTTCGTTGGCGTACGCGATTGGCCAGCCGCCACTGCTCGAAGCGCCTGAACGGTCTGACGATCTGCCGGGCGGGGTTTTGGAAGTGCTCGACTTTGCGCCACTGGTGCGCGAGTTTTATCGCAAGTCGGGACTTAACGAGCGGCTCGTCTCGTACATGCGGGCGTATCAGGCCGAAGGCGATCGGCTGCGGCCGCAGTCGGCGGAAATGGTGCGCGCGGTCCTGTCGTATCTGCACACCCGGCCGATCGTCGTGGCGACCGAGCGCGTGCGCGTCAAAAGTCCGGACCCAAAAAAAGCGAATGCGATTGTTTATTCAACCCGCGAGCACGAGCGTCACTTCTTTATCGTTCCTGATTTGCTGGCCGCCCCCGGCACCGTAAACTTTCGGGTCATCGCCGATGATTATTACGCGATTATCCCGGAAGGCACCGACCCGACCTCAGCGGAAGTCCGGCATGCGTTCCTGCAATTCGTGATCGATCCGCTGGTGCGGAAATTCAACAAGGAGATTTCGGCACAACGCGATCAGGTAAAGCAATTGATCGAGCTGCGCACGACAGCCGGCGCCACCGTGTCGCCGGATATCTTCATCGTTGTCGGCAGATCGATGGTCGCCGCGGCCGAGGCCCGCTTCGATGAAGCCGCGCGCTTGACCGAGCTGACCAACTGGCAAAAGCGTCACCTGCAACAAGCCAAAGACGACGCCGAGCGAAAATCGGTTGCCGCGCAAGCCGAGTCAGCCCGCGCGGCGATCGCCGATGAAGTAGTCGCCCGCCTGGCTGAAGATTATGAGAACGGCGCGGTACTCGATTTCTTTTTCGCCGATCAACTCCGCGACTTTCAAAGTTCGGGCTTTGACATCGCCAGCTTCTTCGCCGACATGGTAGCCGGGATTGACGCCGCGAAAGAGGGCAAGCGGCTGACCGATGCCGCGACCGCACGGACCCGCGCAATCGAAGCACGCAAGACCCATCCGCGTTACTCGGTTTGGTTGATTGATCCTACTTTTGAAGCCGGCGAGGCTGCGGATCTTTCGCGGAATACCGCTTTTGTGAACAAGCTCAGGGAAGTCGAAAAGCTCCTTCAGACTCGTAATTACGAACAGGCCGAAACCGCGCTGAAGGCGATGTTGCTCGATTATCCCGGCGATGTGCGTCTGCTTTTCACCCTGGGCCAAACCGCGGCGCTGTGGGCGCGCGATACGACCGATGACGACCTGCAGACGCAGCGCGTGAATCGGGCGCTGGCGAGTTACCGTCTGGCCGTGGCGGCCGCGAGTCCCGAAACCGACAAGGGCCTGTTGTCGCGGGCGCACGAATCGATGGGTCGCATACTCGCGTTCCTCGATCAGAAGGACGAAGCGGTGAAAGAGTTCGATGCCGCCATCAAGATTGGACGCGTAGCCGGCGGCGCCTACGACGATGCGCTGGCAGGAAAAAGAAAGCTGGCCCAGCCGTGAAGATCAATCGGGCGGATTGATCTTATCAACCTCTTTATCAATCATCGGAAACAGTCGCAGCCTTAATTTAGTCACCAGCTGATCGGCCTGTCTCACGTCCTCTTCCAGCCTGATGCGGCTTTGGACCGTCACGGCCAAAACGCTCTCGATCCCTCGCTTCTCATTCTGCAAAACGCGAGCCCGAGTATCGCGCATTTCCGGAGCGCGCGTGCTTCCGATGCCAACCATCGAGCGTTCGATGTTTTCCGGTCGCATGTCCTCATCCATTTGGGTCAAGCGGCTTTTGTAGGACGTCTCTTTCTCGATCAGATCGATAAGCTGCCTTCGCAAAATCTCTGCCCGCTGTTCAGCATGGGTCAGCAGTTCGAGATTCATGGAAATCCTCTTGAGAGTGTCCGCTTCTTTGTCCTGGTTCTTTTTCTCAGGCCCTAACAGTTCATCGCTGATCGTCTGCAGACGGTTGCTTAGTGTCTGCACCGATTTACG
>Ga0105242_10002317_pt1 | contig 15010 bp, 15 predicted proteins | sample KBSM24metaG_FD_81521 | JGI IMG/M metagenome (GOLD analysis project Ga0105242, IMG submission 81521) | Miscanthus rhizosphere microbial communities from Kellogg Biological Station, Michigan, USA - KBS M2-4 metaG | ecosystem: Host-associated > Plants > Roots > Rhizosphere > Soil | place... | reverse complement strand
GAACCCGGACTATCGCGGCCGCGACTTCGACACCGTAGAATCGGATCTCCGTCGAGGATGGTCGGACGAGATCGGCGCGCGCCACGGCGATTGGTCCTCGGTGCGCGACTACGCGCGGGAAGGCTACACGCGTGGCACCTCGACGCTCGCCGCGACATCCGCAGGCGCAGTCGACAGCGCGGTGCGCACGAGCGACCGACTCGACAACCTCGGCGATCGTTCTGCCCATGCTGCCGACCGCGTCGCGACCGGGCTCGAGGCCGGCGTCGACAACATCAAGGATCGCATCGATGGGAACCCGGCGTCGAAGCCAGGTCTGGATCCCACCGACGCCCGCGCCGGCGGCCGCAACTTCGCCGAGCGCGCGGCCGACAAGGCGCGCGGCATTGAGGACCATCCTGGCGACACGGGCAGTCGCGTCGCCGACGCAGCCCGACGCGGCACGAACAAGGTCGTTGATGCCGTGGACAACCTGAAGGACCGCATCGACGGGAACCCGGCCTCGAAGTCCGGGCCCGATCCGACGGACAGACCGGCATAATCCGGCGACTGGCGGCGGGCGACTGGCGCCCGCCGCCCGGCGCCCGCCTAACGATACGTCTCGAAAAACCCGCTCCCCTGCCCTGCGAGCGGTGCGCCGCCAACTCGTCCGGAGATTCGGGCCATCCCCTTCATCTGAATGAAGTAGGGCCGCGCGAGCGCGCGACCGGCCAGTGCTTCGCCACGTTCCGCATTCGGCTCCCGCGTGTCCGTGCCCACGGCATCCTCGATCGTCAGCTCGACCCGGAGCGTGTCTTCGCCTCGCGCGTCGGCGAACACCGCTCGGGACGGCACCCGCACGTCCCGGCCACCCACCCGGATCGAGCGGCCGTCTGTGTAGTCGATGCGCCGCGGACGGAACAGCGATCGGAAGCCTAACGAGTCGACGAGGTAGACGAACAGCGGCGCGTCGCTGCTCACGCTGTCCGGCGGCTGCACGCGACCGTAGAGGAAGGTGTAGGCGCCGGCCCGCGCGGCGCCCCATTCCCACGTCACCCCACGCCAGATGCCCCAGTTGTGGTCATGGTAGGCCTGCGCGCCCTCGAACCGCTCGCAGGTGCCGCGCACGCAGATCGTTCCGGTGGCCGACGCGCGCAGGCCGGAAACCACGTATCCCGAGACAAACCCGTCGCTCCCCAGGGCCGCGCCAGGAAAATACGCGCCTGGGGCGGGCGTCACGATCAGATCGACCACGGCATCACCGACACCGCGCTCACCCGGCGCACGCGCGTGTACGACGTACCGGCCAGCGCTGTCCACCGTCACGTGTCCGCTGCCGACGCGCAGATCGGCGTTCGACGTCGAGAACGACACGGAATCGCTAGGAAACACCGCCGAGAACCGGCGCGCCGACTTGCCTTCCTCGTGAAGCGTCAGGAGTACCTGACCGCCCCACCGCCCGTCCGGGACGGCGCCACCCACGATGAACGAAAGAAAGCCCCAACGCTCCCGGTCGGCCGACAGCACGTTGAAGTAATGCCATTCTCCCCAGCTGTCGCGGTTCTCGACGTCGCGCGGCGGCAAATGGAAATGGTCGATGTCCGCCCGCAGCTCGGCCGGCGTTGGTGCGCGCCAGCGCCGATCGAGGTCATCGTCCTCCCATCGACCCTGCGCCAGTGCGGGTATCGCACCCACGAGGGTGGACCGGGATGGCAGCTCGCCGGTGGCGCGGACCGCTCGCTCGCGGCCATCTCGCGTGCGCAGGTACACGAGCTTGTCGACGATCTGAGGCGCGACGGCCCTGACGCCGGGCGCATTGCGCGGATTCGACAGCAGCTGAAGATCCAGAAACCGCGCGTTGCTGATCGAGAAAAACAGGCCACCAACGCCACCAGTCTTCATCACCTCGACGTCGATGCCTTCCGGGAGGACCGTGATGTCGCCGCCCCCCACCAGGCGTTCGTCGCGCGCCTGCGTCAGCATCGCTTCGCCGATGGCGAGCAGCACGATCATGACCCCCACACCCAGGCCAAATCCGCCGAGCAGAAGCGCCGATCGCCACGGCCGCAGCGTCAGGTTTCGCCTTGCGAGAATCCCGATCATGCGCGCCTCAGGAGCGGCTCGTCACGAATGACGCGTCCGTCGAGCATGTGGATCACCCGCCGCGCCGCCCCGGCGAGCTTCTCGTCGTGCGTCACCACGACGAGAGTCATCCCGTCGCGGTTCAGCCGATCGAACAGCGCAATGACGTCGCCGCCCGTCCGTGCGTCGAGCTCACCGGTCGGCTCGTCGGCGAGCAGGACGATCGGACGATTCGCGAGCGCTCGCGCGATCGCGACCCGCTGCTGTTCTCCACCGGACAGCTCGGCGGGACGATGATCGGCGCGCGCCGTCAACCCCACGTAGCCTAACAACTCACGCGCTCGGTCACGCCGCTCGGCCAGCGGCACCCTCGCTTCGGCCATCGGCAGCTCGATATTCTCCTGCGCCGTCAGTACCGGCAACAGGTAGAATCGTTGGAACACGAAGCCGATGTTCGTGAGCCGAAAGCGTGTGGCCGCCTTGTCCGTCAGCGTGCTGACCGCCGTGCCGGCGATCGTCACGCCGCCCGTCGTCGGCCGGTCGATCGCGCCGAGCAGGTTGAGCAGCGTCGACTTGCCACAACCCGAAGGCCCGACGATGGCGACGTACTCGCCCTGCGCGACGTCGAGTGAAACGCCGCGCACCGCATGCACTGGCTCGCCGGAGTGAGGGTAGTCCCGGTGGGCGTCACGAACGAGCAGGAGCGGCTGGCCAGTCATCCGACCGCCTCTTCGCGCAGCGTGGCCGAAATCGGCAGCGACGCCGCTCGCCACGCGGGATAGATCCCCGCTGCGATTCCCGACACCACGAGCAGTGCCAGCGCCCGGAACGCGGAGTCGGGTTGGAAGAGAAAGAAATCGATCGCGTCCGGCAGTCCGGGGAATCCGCGCAGGATCGAGTTCAGCCATCTGGCCGTGAACAGACCGAGTATCAGGCCCGCCGCGGCCCCGGCGAGACTCAACCCGATCCCCTCGATCACGATCTGATGCACCACGTGGCTTCGGGATACGCCAATCGCCCGCATGATGGCGATCTCGCCGATCCGCTCGTTCACGCTCACCGTCACGATCGTCGTCACGAGCAGAAACCCGACGATGAGGCTCACCGCGCCAAGGATGAACGCGAGCTGCCGAAAATAGCTGAGTCGATGCTCCGCTTCGGCAACGGCACCCGCGGTGGACAGCGCAGTGACGCGCGGCAGCGCCCGCTCGATGGCAACTCGCGCCGCCTCCGGGTCGACGTTAGGTACCGTCCGCACCATGAACAGCGACACGCGATCGGTCCGGTCCGCGCCTCCCATGGCCTGCACGCTCGCGAGCTGCAGGGCGGCTGCCCGGTCGTCGGCGCTCAGGTACGTGAAACGGGCGCGTCCGGAGACGACGACGCGGCGTCGGCCGGTATACGTGCGCAGTTGCGGATCGAACCCGACGGCAACATCCAGCGTGTCGCCAATGCGCGCGCCGGTCGCGCGCAGGAGCGCGTCGCTCGCGACGAGCGCGGTGGACGTCGGGCCCCGCCCTTCGAGTAGCTGGTAGTCTCCCTGCACCGCGGGATCGACCCCGAGCGCAAAGGCCGTGACCGGGTTGTGACCGCCTAACACGTGGATCGTCGTGCCGAGCACCGGCGCGACGGCGGTGACGCCGGCAATTCGCTCGATCGCGACGGTCGCGTCACGCGCCTGTCCGATCGTCGCCTCGGTGTCGAACGGCAGCGTACCGCGAGGCGACACCCGAATGGTGAATCCGTTGCGCCCGAGAAGGCTGGCGAACGATTGGCGCATGCCGGTAGCGAGCATGACCATGTCGAGCAGCATCGCCGCCGACACGGCGACGCCGAGCACGGCCAGGAGCGTTCGGCTGGCGTGCCGCCGGAGCGACAGGGCCGCGAGCTGGAACCGCATCAGCGGCCAAACAGGGTGAGTGGCGGTGTGCGCGCCAGCCGACGCGCGGCCAGCGCTCCTGCGCCGATCCCGAGCACGAGCGACAGTAGCACGGAATACGTTACCGTCCCTGGCGTGATGATCGCGAAGCGGAGCGGCGTGCGATACACGCCCTGGTAGTGCGCGTTGACGAACGCCGACGTGACGAACCCCAGCCCGACGCCGAACAGGCTGCCTAACAACGCGACGAACGACGACTCCAGCATCACCGTGCGGACCACCGTCGCCCGCGAGATACCCATCAGACGCATTGCGGCGACGTCGCGACGTCGCTCGTCGACCTTGAGCAGCATGATGCAGAGCAGGAACGTGGCGCTCGCGACGATGGTGATCATGCCGATCGCGCGGTGAAACCGACTGACCACCACGAACGTCTTCGACGTCTCGACCGCGATCTCACGCGACGGATAGGCGTGGAACCCAAAGGCCTCGGCGTTGATCCGTTGGAGCGCGGAATCGGCTGCGACTCCGCCGGTCGACGCGATCGCATAGCGGTCGACGCGATCGCCGTATCCGATGATCCGCTGCAGCTGGCCGAGGTGCATGCGGATGCGGTATTCGCTGCGCGCGACCTCGGATGGGTCCGCCCGTCGCCGCACGATCGCGGAGATTCGGACCGTGTCTCCGCTCGCGCGTCCGGGTTCCGCTGCAAGGACCACCAGCTCACCCACCCGAAGCCCGGCGTCGGCCGCCAGCCGCTCATCGATGGCAATCGTGCGGACCGCAGCCGCCCAGGGCGGGATCGAATCGATGCGCTGGGCCCACGCGGGGGTTTGCGTGAGAACGGCCGCCAACAGCAGCGGCACGAGCAGCGTTCCTCGTGGCCTGCGCAGTGCTATCCCGGTCACGCCCGAAATCTGATGCACCGAGCGCGGCGGCGGAGGCCGCCGATCCTCTCCGTCAGCGTCTCGTCGCGTGGCGCGCCCACACTGCGGTGTCCTTGAGCGACTCACGCGAAGCCTGCAGCGAGTACGTCGGTGATTTCACCGTCGAGACGCCACGCCTCAGCATTAGCACGCCTGCAATGACCTCCAACGCGCCGACGATCAGCGCGCCCGCCCAGTAGTTGTGCCCGAGGATCGCCGAGACGGCGACGATGAGGAGCACGGTCAGGGCGACTGCGGCGATAATGCCGAAGGCGAGCGCGAGCGCCACCCGAATGGAGCCACCGACGCCCGTGCGCACACTGTCGTGCAGCTCGAGCTTTGCGAGCCGTACTTCATCCCCCGCGAGGCGCCTGGAGTCGTCACCAAGGCGGCGGACGAGATCCGGAATCCCGGTGTCAGGATCGATGGGCGTAATCGGTTGAATGGACACGGATACCTCGCTGCGATCTGCTCGAACGACGCCGCCCGACAGGCGCAAGGAGCATTCCCGAACGAGACGTCGCTTGCTGCCGCGCGTGTCGCGGTGCGAGCTTAGCGCCACCCCTTCCGGAGCTTAGCGACCGCATGGCCGTCACCGCTACGAGCGTCGAACAACCCGCCGCGACAGTTCCCGCTCGCGGCCGCCTGCTTCAGGTACTCGGCGTCGCATTCGGGATCGCCATCATCGTCGGCAATACCATCGGGTCGGGAATTCTTCGAACTCCAAGCTCAGTTGCCGGGCTGCTGCCAAGTCGCGGCATGTTCCTGCTGGCGTGGCTCGCCGGGGGGGCCTATGCGCTGCTCGGTGTGATTTCCCTGGCGGAGCTCGGCGTGATCGTGCCCCGATCTGGTGGACAGTATGTGTTCGCCCAACGCGCGTTCGGCTCGTACGCCGGGCTCATTATCGGATGGAGCGACTGGGTGTCGACCGTCGCATCGTTCTGCGCGGCGGCGATCCTCATTGGCGAGTACTCGGGGGCGCTCTTCCCAGCCCTGGCGAACTCTCGGCTGTCGGTCGGGATCGCCGTCGTGGTGGTGTTCAGCGTCCTGCAATATCGCGGTGTGAAGTGGGGCGACGTCGTCCAACAGGCGACGACGCTCCTGAAAGCGCTCGCGTTCTTCGCCTTGATCGTTGCGTGCTTCACGCTCGCGCCGTCGGCAGCCCCTGCCGCAGTCTCGCCCGCGCCGACACAGGCGATCGGGATTGGTGCCATCGTGCTCGCGATGCAGGCCGTCATCTACACGTACGACGGCTGGAACGGGATGCTGTATTTTTCCGAGGAAGTGCGCGACCCGGGCCGCGAGATCCCGCGGGCGATGTTCGGCGGCGTCGCGGCGATCATCGCCATCTATGTGCTGGTGAACGTCGCGTTCGAGCACGTGTTAGGCATTCCGGGGCTCGCGAAGAGCGACTTCGCGGCCGGAGCCGCCGCGCAGGCACTGTTCGGCGGACGCGGGGACGCCATTGTGCGTTCGCTCCTCATCGTCGGACTGCTCAGCGGCGTGAACGCCTACGCGCTGATGTCGCCGCGCATTCTGTACGCCATGAGCCTCGATGGGCTCTTCCCGAAATGGGGGGCGACAGTGAACGCCGGGGGAACGCCGACGTACACACTTCTGCTGTCGGGCGCGCTCGCGATCGGCTTCCTGCTGACGGGGACGTTCAACTCCGTGATCGCCGTCGCCGCCTTTTTCTTCGTGTTGAACTACGTGTTCTCGTTCGCGGCGGTGTTCAAGCTTCGACGGACGATGCCCGATGCCCCGCGCCCGTACCGGGCGTTAGGCTACCCGTATACGACGGCGTTCTCGCTGCTGGGTGGCACGGCATTTCTCATCGGCGCGATCATCACCGATCGCCGGAATTCGATGGTGGCGCTGGGCCTGCTCGCGCTCAGCTACCCCGTCTACGCATTGACGATGCGTGCAGCGCGCAAGCGAGCTACACCGGGCTGACGCTCTCGACGAATATCCTGGCGGCAAGCGTGTGACCGATCTGATGCTGCGCCCCGCCGACGCGGACCGTGAGCGGCCCCTCGAATGGCGCGTGCTCGCCGACGGTCACCTGCACCCCCGGTCGGATACCTAACGAATCCAGGTATCGGAGCAGCTCGTCGTTTTCGTCGCCCACGCGCACGACTCGCGCGCGCATGCCGGTCGCGACGTCGGCGAGTGCGCTGTGGCGCGTTTCATCTATGACACCGTCGCGCGTGGGAATCGGGGCCCCGTGCGGATCGGTCACGGGCTGGCCGATCGCGGCCGCCATGCGGTCGATCAGCTCGTCCGACGCGGCGTGCTCGAGACGCTCCGCCTCCGGATGGACCTGATCCCACGGATAGCCGAGCGCCTGTACGAGATACGCCTCGATCACCCGATGCCGCCGAATCGTGCGCAAGGCCGCGCGGCGGCCCGCATCCGTGAGACGCACGCCCCGGTACCGCTCGTACGCGAGTAGTCCCTGGTCGGCGAGGCGACGCACCATGCCAGTGACGGACGCGGGCGCGATCTGGAGGCGGTTCGCGATGTCGTTCGTCGCCGCAGCGGACCCGCTCAGCTCGGCCTCGTAGATGGCCTTGAGATAGTCCTCGACCGGCGCCGTCAGTCCCACGACGCGTGGCTCGACTGCGGCACTTGCGGGCATTGGCCCGCTCGTGCGCCGCGAGGACCGTTGACCCGTCACGTTACCGCGACCCTCTGCTTCGCCGCCGCCGGAGCGCGGAGCAAGAGCACGGGCACATTGGTCATGTGGCGCACCGCGTTGGCGACGCTGCCGTAGATGAGATCGGCGATGAACCGGTGCCCGTGCGTGGACATTGCGATGAGATCGCAGCGCTCTCGCTCCGCCGCCGCCGCAATCTCGGCCGATGGGTCACCGGTCGCGAGTAGCGCTTCGGCTGCCAGGCCTTCCGAGGTCAGTCGAGTGGCGAGGCCCTCAATGTAGGCGCGGTCGTCTCGCATCTCTTCCGACTCACGCAGGTTGAGATGCTGGATGTTGCGCGCGGCCCAGCCATCGGCGACGTGAATGAGCACGATCGACGCTCCGCAATACCGCGCGAGCTGCCGCACGTGATCCAGGATCCGCTCATCGTAGCTGGAGTTCTCGACGGGAACGAGAATGCGGTGGTACATGTCAGGCAAGCCACTTGCGGAACGTCTTGAAGAGCAGCCACGCGTTCAGCACCGCGATCACGACCGCCACGAGATAGGCAAGCGCCTTGAGCCACGTCGAGTTCGCAAACTCACCCATCTTCTCGCGATCGGACGTGAACTTCACGAGCGGATAAACGGCGAACGAGAGCTGCAGGCTGAGCACCACCTGGCTCAACACCAGGAGTTTTGCCGTGCCGCTTTCCCCGTACAAGATGGCGACGATGGCAGCCGGCACAATGGCAATCGCGCGCGTGATGAGGCGCCTCAGCCACGGCCGGATGCGAATGTTGAGAAACCCTTCCATCACGATCTGCCCGGCGAGCGTGCCAGTGAGCGTCGAGTTCTGGCCGGACGCCAACAGGGCGAGGGCGAACACGATGCTCGCCGCTCCTACGCCGAGGAGTGGTGTGAGGAGCTGATAAGCGTCCTGGATTTCCGCGACCTGGGTATTGCCCGTGCGATGGAACGTTGCGGCTGCAACGATGAGGATCGCCGCATTGATGAACAGCGCGAACGAAAGCGCAATCGTGGAGTCGACGAACGCGAACCGCACAGCCTCCCGCTTGCCCTCCTGGCTGAGGTCGTACTTTCGCGTCTGCACAATCGAGGAGTGCAGATAAAGGTTGTGTGGCATCACCGTCGCGCCGAGTATGCCGATCGCGATGTAGAGCATCTCCGGGTCGCGAAGGACCATCGGGTTCGGGATGAAGCCGCGGAATACACCGCCGAGCTCCGGACGCGACACGATGAGCTCGAACAGGAAGCAGAGCCCGACCGTCGCGACGAGCGCGATGACCAGCGCTTCGAGCACGCGGAACCCCTTGTTCTGCAGGTACAGGACGATGAGCACGTCCAGCGCCGTGATGCCGACGCCCCACGCGAGCGGGATCCCGAACAGCAGATTGAGCGCGATCGCCGTGCCGATGACCTCCGCGAGATCACAGGCTGCGATGGCGATCTCGCACAACACCCACAGGCCGAAGTTGACGCGAGGCGAGTAATGATCCCGGCACGCCTGCGCCAGATCGCGTCCCGACACAATGCCGAGCTTCGAGGCCAGTCCCTGAAGCAGGACGGCCATGAGGTTCGAGATGAGAATGACGCTCAGCAGCGTGTAGCCGAACTGGGATCCGCCGGCCAGATCGGTGGCCCAGTTGCCCGGATCCATATAGCCGACAGCGACCAGATACCCCGGCCCCGCGAACGCGAGGATCTTCCTCCTCCACGTCGCCCCCGTGATCGGAACTGTTCGGTAGACGTCGGCCAGGCTTGGCGTGACGCGGGAGAGTCGCCAGCCAGCGTCTTCCGAGCGGGTAACGGGCGTCGGGCTCGGCGGTTCTGGCTGGAGTGGGACTAAGCGTGGCGCAGACATGGACCGTGAAAGGGGACGCGACAGCGTCCATCAATAAGTTGGCTGATCGGAAATCGTGTTTTAGGACGACCTAACATATGCGGGCGCAACCGCTCCGGCAAGAGAATCCGCGCGGTTGGATTCCCGATTCCCGATAGTTCGATCGCTATGCGAGCAGTGCCTGCAGGTTGCGCAGGATTCGCTCAGTCATCCCCCACACGATATGCCCGCCGAGTACGTAGCTCGGCACACGCCAGGTTGCGCCGCGCGCGCTGACCTCGGATTCGACGGTGATCGACGGGTCTTCGAGCGCCGCGAGCGCAACCCAGAACGCTGACGCGACCTCGTCGCTGGTCTCGATGCTCACGTCGGGCCTCACGACGGCGACGAACGGCGTCACGATGATCGGCGGCAGCGTCGGCGTCCGTGGCCGCAGCTCGTCGAGCATGCCTAACAAGACCCCGTCGCGCGCCAGGTCTATCCCCGTCTCCTCTCGGGTCTCGCGAATGGCGGTGTCCTGCAACGTGGCGTCCGACGGATCGCGGCGCCCGCCTGGTAGCGCGACATGGCCACTCCACGGGTCATCCTCGCGCTCCGAGCGCTTGATCAGCAGCAGCTCCACGACGTCATCCGCCGCGCGACGAAGCACGATAGCCACCGCCGCACGCCGTGGGGCGCCATCGTCGGGCGCCAGGATCGCCGGCCGTGTCGCCAGAGCACGACTGAGCCGTCGAAACGTCGGATGGTCGACGAGCGTGGTCGCGTCACCGGCCACGGCTAGTCCTCGACCGGGCCCCCGATCGCGATCCACGCACCGAATCCATCGGCCATCGACGAGACGTTTGCGTACCCCATCTGCTGCAACGTGTCGGCCGCGAGCGCCGACCGATTTCCGCGCGCGCAGTAGATGACGATCGCTTCCTCGCGTCCCGCCCGCGCCTCGATGTTCGACTCGAGGTTCCCGCGCGGAATGTGCATGGCGTTAGGCAGGTGCCCCAGGTTCCACTCGTTCGGCTCCCGGACATCCAGGTAGATCACTGCCGCGTTCTTCTGCAGCATCTCGAGCACTTCCCGTGGCGTGTGTTCGCGGATCCGCTGCTTCGCTTCGTTCACGAGGTCGGTCCCGGTCTTGTAGGGCATCGGTCGGCCGTTCAGGCGAGCGTTAGGGGAGAGTGGACAACCAGCGCTCGCCGGTCGGCGTCGAGTGACGCCGGGGCGCCGAGCGGCAGCGTCCACTGGTCGTCGATGTGGCCGACGGGTGCGCCAATGATCGTCGGGACCCCGAGCAACGTCGCGATTTCACCGACGACGTCATCGAGACGTCGGGCACCATCATCGGCAGCCTCCGGACAGTTGGTGCACGTCCCGAACACGATGCCGCGCACGCCGTCGAGAAGTCCGGCGAGGAGCAGTTGGCGCATCATGCGATCCACTCGGTACACCGGCTCGTCTATGTCTTCGAGCACCAGGATCGCATCGCCGAGTCGCGGCGCGAACGGCGTGCCCACGAGAGCGCTCAACAGCGCGAGGTTGCCGCCGGCCAATGTTCCCCGTGCGACGCCGCCGTGAAGGACCGTCGCGTCCTCCGCTATGCCGCACGAATCACCGCCATGCACCAGCGCGCACACGAGCGAGCGTCGCGAGAACGGTGAAAGCACGGCTCGCGCCGTCGGTCCGTGGTACGTCACCATCTCGCTTCGCAGCGCGAACGCCGAGTGGAGCGCGGTGATATCGGAATAGCCAATGATCGGCTTCGGCGTTCGCGCCGCGGCCGCAAAGTCGATCGAGTCGAGGATCCGCATTGCACCATATCCGCCGCGCAAACACCAGATGGCATCGACGGCATCGTCCCGCAGCGCACGATTGAGGTCTGCAGCGCGTTGCTCATCGCGCCCCGCGAAATAGCCCTCGCGCGCAAGCGCGTGCTCTGCCACGACGGGCTCCCATCCGCACGATCGCACGTTCTCGATCGCGCGCGCGAGATCGCCTTCATTCCGGAGTGGGCCCGCTGGGGCGACCAGCGCCACTCGCGCTCCCTCGCTCAACAGTGGAGGCCGTCGCGCGCCCGAGGATCGAGGTTGTTCGTGATTCACATCACACCTTGGCACATGCGTTGCCACCACTGGGCGGCCCAGAGTGCGGCGGAGTAGTCCGCTGCACGATGGAGGTCGCAGTCAAAATATGCTGGAGGGTAGACCCATGGCGGACCAAAACCGAAATCGCGAGTCGAGCGGCGACGAGTTGGATCGCGACTCGGGAATGCAGAGCAAGTCGGGATCGCAGGGCGGGTCATCGGGCGGCTCATCCGGAAGCTCGGGAGGCGGCTCCTCGTCTCGTGGTAGCACGGGCGGTCAGGGCGGGTCCGGCGGCTCGCGTTCGGGAGGAATGAGCGACGACGACGAGCTGACGAGTGGAACGACCGGGTCGGGACGTTCTGGCTCGTCAGGCGCTGGCGGCGGCACGTCAGGCACTTCGGGCACCTCAGGCACGTCCGGAACCAACACCGGCTCGCGAACCGGCGGTCAAAACACGGGCGGCTCGTCAGGCGGCGGCATGAGCGGAACCGGCGGCAGCGGTAGCGGCGGTAGCGGCGGCGGTGGTGGCATGGGTGGCTCCAGTGGTGGCAGTGGCGGCGGGATGGGTGGCTCGAGCGGCGGCAGTGGTGGCGGGATGGGTGGCTCCTCCGGTGGCTCCGGTGGCTCACGTGGCGGTTCGTCCGGCGGCTCCGGCGGATCGTCGGGCGGCTCCGGCGGATCCGGTGGCTCGTCAGGCGGATCATCCGGCAATCGCTGAGCATCGTTCTGACGTAGCGTGAAAGGGCGACCCAATGGTCGCCCTTTTCACGTTCTGCCCTACATTAGCTGCGCATGTCCCTCACCATGCGCGTGCTCATCGCGCTCGTCGTCGGCATCGCTGCAGGCGTAGGCATCGCAGGCAGCGGCTCGCCAACGCTGGCGCGCGCAGCGACGGCGATCGAGCCGCTCGGCACCCTCTGGATCAACGCGATCCGGATGACCGTCATCCCGCTGGTTGTGGGCAGCCTCATCGTCGGCATAACGAGCGCGCCGAACGCTCGCGCCATCGGCCGCGTCGGCCGAGGGGCGATCGTGTTTTTCATCGTCACCCTGTTCGCGGCAGCCGGCTACGCCATGTTGATCGCGCCGCTGCTCATCGACCGCATTCCACTCGATCCGGCCGCCATCGCATCCATGCACGCGAGCGCGAAGACCGCGAGCGGCACCGTCTCGCAGAGCGCGAACAACATTCCCACGTTCACCCGCTGGCTCGTCGACCTCGTACCCGCGAATCCCGTCAAGGCCGCCGCCGATGGCGCGCTCTTGCCCATCATTGTCTTCACGCTGCTGTTCGGTCTCGCGCTGCTGACATTGCCCGCCGAGCGCCGAGACCCCGTAGTAGCGTTCTTTCAGGGTCTCGGAGACGCCGCGCTGTCGGTGGTGCGCTGGGTGCTCCAACTCGCCCCGTTTGGAGTGTTCGCGCTGGCGTTGCCGCTCGCGACCCGCATGGGGGCATCCGCCGCGGGCGCGCTCGCCGGCTTCGTTGTCGCGGTCATCGTGATCACGGTGTCGTTCTGCGGCGTGATTCTCTATCCGCTCGCGGTCCTCGGCGGACGCATTCCGTTGGCGCAGTTCGCGACGGCAATTCTCCCATCGCAGGCCGTCGCGTTCAGCTCGCGCTCTTCGCTCGCTGCACTACCGGCGATGATCGAGAGCGCACGCGCGCGCCTCGGGCTGCCCGCCGAGATCTCCGGCTTTTTTCTGCCGCTCGCGGCATCGACGTATCGCGTCGCCGGCGCAGTGGCGCAGCCCACCGCAGTGCTCTTCATCGCGCGTCTCTACGGCGTGGAGCTGACGACCACGCAGATGCTCTCGGTCGTGCTCACGGTGGTGCCCACGACGTTCAGCGTGCCTGGCATCCCCGCCGGATCGATCATCGTCATGGTCCCGATCCTCATGGGGGCCGGTCTCCCGGCGGAGGGTATCGGCGTGCTGCTCGGAATCGACGCGATCACCGACATGTTCCGTACTGCCGCTAACGTCACGGGAGACATGACCGGCGCTGTGGTGCTCGGTCGACGAGCGCGCGCAACTGCCGCCGTCGCGCTCCAACCGGCCGGCGAGCCCGCCCCCTGAGGCACCCCCGCACCACCAGTCGGGCCACACGCCATGAATGATCTCGCGCTCGCGGGCTTGGTCGCGTCGCCGTGGATTCTCGTTCCACTCGCGACCATCTGGCGCATTCGCGATTCGCGTGAGCTTTCGCATGACAGCGCCAGCGTTTCAGCCGACGATCCGCTCGTGTCGGTGATCGTGCCGGCCCGCGACGAACGCCGCAACATCGAATCGTGCGTGCAGTCGATCCTCGCCGGGCGGTACCGCAACATCGAGGTCGTGGTGGTCGACGATCGGTCGACCGACGGCACGGCCGACGTCGTGCGACGGATCGGGCGCCTCGACCCGCGCCTAACGCTTGTCGAGAACCCGCCGCTGCCTGACGGATGGTTTGGCAAGCCGTGGGCATGCGCGAACGGCGCGCGGTCGACTCGCGGCGACCTCCTCTGCTTCACCGATGCGGACGCGCGCCACGGACCGGACCTCGTCGCCCGCGCGGTGAACGCCATGAATGTGCGTCGCCTCGACATGCTCTCCGTGGCGGGACACCAGGAGCTCGGCAGCTTCTGGGAGCGCATCGTGCAGCCGCACGTGTTCTGGATGATCGCGTCGCGCTACGGGGGTACCGAGACGGTCAACCGGTCCAGGCGGGCCGAGGACAAGATCGCGAATGGGCAGTGCATCTTCGTCCGGCGGTCGGCGTACACGTCGATCGGAGGGCACGAAGCCGTGCGCGATCAGGTGGCCGAGGACGTGGCGCTCGCGCAGCGGCTCTTTACGGCGGCCAACCGCACCGAGCTCATTCTCGGCCGCGATGAGCTCACGACGCGCATGTACACCTCGCTTCGCGAAATCATGGCGGGCTGGCGCAAGAACGTGTATGCCGGTGGTCGCGAGGCAATGCCATGGGGACGCGTTGGGCAGGTGATATTCCCCGCCCTTCTCCTCTTGTCTCCGCTGCTGACGCTCCTTCCGCCGCTCACGCTCCTGGCCCAGGCCCTCGCCGCCGGACCGCGCTGGCTCCTGCTCGCGTCGGCCATCGCGCTCGCGGCCCAGGTAGTCACCTGGGCCGCGGTCTATCGCTGGATGGGCGCGCCGGTGCGGTTTGCCGCTCTGTTCCCGTTAGGCTCCGTCGTCGTCGCGATCATCGCGATTCAGGCCATTGCCCGGGGGGCGCGAGTGGAGTGGAAGGGTCGCGCCTACCTCACGACGTCGCGCGCCCCACACAGGTCTCGATGAGCTCGCGCTTCACCTGCCGTTGGTCGCCGATCACGTGATAGAAGTCATCGATGTAGTCCATCGCACGGCGTCGGTACCCATCGTCGAGCGGCAGTCGAGCGTACAGCGCCTTGATGTCCTGCCGGTGCTCATTGTACTTGGTGAGAATCGGGGCCAGGTCGTTGGGCGTTAGGCACGGCCCCCGGAACAAACGGTCCTGGACCGTCGGAATCCCGAGCCGCGGATCCGGCTTCGCGTATCGCGCGAACACCACCCCGGACCAGTCGAAGTCGTAGGG
>Ga0105242_10002313_pt1 | contig 15029 bp, 11 predicted proteins | sample KBSM24metaG_FD_81521 | JGI IMG/M metagenome (GOLD analysis project Ga0105242, IMG submission 81521) | Miscanthus rhizosphere microbial communities from Kellogg Biological Station, Michigan, USA - KBS M2-4 metaG | ecosystem: Host-associated > Plants > Roots > Rhizosphere > Soil | place... | reverse complement strand
GACCACGTCCCGATCGTAGCCGTCGTCCGTGCGCGGGCCCGCCGCGAGCTCCCGCACCAGCGCAGCGCGACGCTGCCGGCGCGACCCCTCGAAGCGACCCTGGCGGCGCAAGGGCGCGAACGTCTGCCCCCGCGACGGGCACGAGGCGGCCAGAGGGCAGGCCTCACAGCGTGGCACGCGAGCGAGGCACAGCTGAGCGCCGAGATCGAAGAGCGCCTGGTTCCAGTGCCAGGCGCGGCCCGGCGGCGGCTCCGCGTCGGTCGTTCCGAGAGAGCGTTCGAGCACGCGCCGCACGTTCGTGTCGAGCGCGGTGACCTGAGCGTCGAACGCGAAGCACGCGATCGCGCGGGCCGTGTAGGGGCCGACGCCCGGCAAGCGCTCGAGCTCGTCGATCGTGCGCGGGAACTCTCCGAGCTCGACCACACGCCGCGCGGCGTTCTGGAGGCCGAGCGCCCGCCGGTTGTAGCCGAGGCCCGACCAGGCGCGCAGGACGTCTGCTGCCGGTGCCGCCGCGAGCGCGGTGGCCGTCGGCCAGCGCTCGAGCCAGGGCGGGTAGCGCTCGAGCACGCGCGCGACCTGTGTCTGCTGCAGCATCACCTCGCTGACGAGGATGGCGTAGGGGTCGCGCGTGTGCCGCCACGGCAGATCGCGCCCGTTCTCGGCGAACCAGGCCAGGAGTGCGCTCTGGAGTTTCTCGCGAGCTGTCGGCGGCACGCCCGGCACGCTAGCGCGCCGGGCGTGCCGCATTCAGTTCCTGCTCAGGCGGCCAGTGCCCGGCGGATCTGGGCGAACGGCACGAAGCGGAACTCGCCACTGCCGGCCGTGTCGTAGCGGTAGACCACTCCAGGCGCCTCGATCTGGGCCTCGACGCGGCTTGGCGCCGTGGCCAGGACGACGGTGTGGCCCGTTGCGATCTGCACCGCGTAGACCGTGCGGCCGGCGGCCAGCGTGGCGACGCCGAACTGCATGTCGACGCTGCGGGCCGCTGCCGGGACGCGCCAGCGGTGGGTGCGCGTGCCGGAGGCGAGGTCGTAGACGTCGAGGCGATTGCCCGCGAGCACGGCGAGGTTGTCGCCTCGCAGCGAGACGGCGCGCGCCCCGGGCGCAGCCACGGTGTCCTCGAGCGCGCCGAACTTGTTGCGAATCTCGATTCGGCCGCCGGTGTCGAGTGCCGCCACGCGGTCCTCGTCCGCCGAGAGCGCGAGCGAGCCGGTGCGCGGCACGAGCGCCTTCCCGGTGACGTTGCTGTGACCCGATGCGGCGCGCCAGATCGCCTGCACGCCCGGGGCTCCGATCGCCGAGAACGCCACGAGGCCTCCGTCGCCCACGAGGCCGCGCCCGCCGGCACCGGCGTTGCCCGCCGGCGCCTTGGCGACGACGCGCTCCTCACAGGCGACGATCGTCGCCGAGATCAGCCAGCGCTTGCCGGCGGGGTTCTGCACGAGCCAGGCCGCCCGCACGCCGCCGAGGCCGAGCGCAACCACGTGGCTGCCCTTTCCGGCGGGACAGATGTGATCCTCGACCTGCGTCAGCTGCACGCGACGATCCCAGGCCACGTTCCAGAAATGCACGCGATCGCACGGGATCGCCGGATCGCGCATGGCCATCACGACGCGCTGGCCGTCATAAGCCCAGGCCGCCTGCGCGCCCGGGGCGCTGTAGGACCGGGAGCTGTCGTCGAGCGCAGCGCTCACGTCGGCCCAGCGGAGGAGTTGCAGGACCGACTGCCCGCGGCGCTCGTTGCGGCGCCCGTACATGTCGTCGCGGAAGACGATGCCGGCCGCAGTCAGCACGGGCCGGTCGAGCCAGCCCATGAGGCCCACGATGCGCATGCGCCCGTCGCTCAGCCGGACGGCGTAGAGCCCCTGGTGGCGCACCGTCGAGAGCACGGCGATGCCGTGGCCGACCGCGAGCGACGAGACCTCGTCGGGCAGCGGCCAGCGGTGCAGGATCCCTCCGGTCGCACGGTTGCGCACGACCAGCATCTGCGGGGCGTCGAGGGCGCCGGCGGTCACTGCGACGCCGAGAGCGCCGCTCACGACCCGCGGAGGCACCTGGCCGCGCGCGGCCTCGGCCGACTGCACCGACTGAGCAGGCGTGCGTGCATTCGCGCAGTTGCTCGCTGCGACGACATGCGCCGCGCTGGCCGGCTTGCCCGGAACCCAGCTCTGGGCACGGCATTGTCCGTTCGCGAGCGCCATGATCTGCACCGCGTGCCCGGAGATGCCGTAGTCCGCAATCGAGCCGCGGACGGTCACGGTGGTGGGAGGCGCGGTGCCCGCGAGCGAGGCTGCAGGCGACACCGCCCCGATCGCTGCAACCACCCCGATGCCGGCGACGACCGTGCGCAGCAGCCTTCCCATCTCGCACTCTCCTCCTGCGGTTTGCCGCGAACAACACTAACACCCGGGCCTGCGAGGAAAACCGCGTGCGCCTCCGGCGTGCAGCACATGCGCGACGATGGTGGCTGCATGCTTCCGCCGCGCCTGCGTTTCGCCCCGTCGCCAACGGGCCCGCTGCATCTCGGCTCCGCCGTGGTGGCGGTCGCCAATGCCCTCGCGGCGAGCGCGCTGGGCGGTGAGTTGCTGCTGCGCATCGACGACACCGACGCGGGGCGCACGGCGGAGGGCGGGGAGCAGGGGATCCACGACGACCTTGCCTGGCTCGGCCTCGAGTTCGCCGGGCTTCCGATCCGCCAGAGCGATCGCCGCGACCTGCATGTGGCCGCGGCCGGCGAGTTGCTGGCCACGGCGCGCGCCTACCGCTGCTTCTGCGCACCTTCGCCGGAGCGCTACGACGGGCGTTGCCGGGTGTTACCGCGCGCGGACGCGGAGCTGCGCCACGAGGCCGGCGAGCCGAATGTCATCCGCTTCCGCGTCCCCTCGGCCGAAGTCGTCGTGGAGGATGCAACGCGCGGGGCCGTGCGCTTCGGCGCGGACGAGATCTCCGATTTCGTGCTCGTGCGCGCGGACGGGAGGCCGACCTTCGACCTGGCTACCTCCGTCGACGACCGCGACCTCGGGATCACCCACATCGTGCGCGGCGAGGATCACCTGGCCAATTCGGCCAGGCACCTCTTGCTGTTACGTGCATTAGGCACAATCGAGCCGGTGGTGTTTGCGCACTGCCCGATCATCGTCGGCGCCGACGGCGAGCGGTTGTCGACGCGCAAAGGGGCGGAGCCGCTCGCGTCCCTGCGCGGGAGAGGCGTGCCGCCGGAAGCCGTTGTCGCATATGCCGCTCAGCTGGCCTGTCCGGCGCAGGGCGGCGCGAGCGAGGTGGCGTCCCTGCCCGAGCTTGTACGGCGCTTCTCGCTCGAGCGCCTGGGGCGCGGCACCGCGCACGCCGATCCCGCGCACCTCGCTTGGCTCGGCCGCGAGGTGCTGGCCGGACTGCCGGCGGCCGAGCTCGCCCGCCGGCTGGCGCCCTTCCTCCCGCAGGGGACGCCCGAGGTCGTGCTCGAGGCGCTGGCGGAGGCGGCGCGCGGCGCCTCCGCGCTCGGCGAGATCGCAGACTCTGCTGTTTTACTGGCACAGAAACCGGAAGGTGCGGCAACGGGCTCGCCGGCGCTGGAGCTGTTCTGCGACCTGCGTGAAGCGGACGAGAGCGAGCACATGCCCTACGCGGCTGCCGTGCAGCTGATCGACAACCTGCGGGAGCTCGGTCAGGCCCGCGGCATCTCGCCCCGGGACGTGCTACACCCCCTGCGAATGGCCCTGACGGGTCAGTCGCGCGGCCTGCCGCTGCCGGTCGTGGTAACGGTCTTGCCGCGCGAGGTGGCTCTCGACCGGTGCAGGCCGACGACATGACGCGACAAACTCTAAGGCTCTATGACAGGTTGAGGGATGCGTCGGTGGAAGTCGAGCCGAGCACGCCCGGGCTGCTGCGCGTCTACAGCTGCGGCCCGACCGTGTACGGCCGCATCCACGTCGGGAACGCGCGGCCGTACTGGACGGCGATGGTGCTCAAGCGCGCGTCCGAGCAGTTGCTCGGCCTGCCGGTGCGGCTGGCCATCAACATCACCGACATCAATGACAAGATCTACGCCGCCGCGGTCGAGGGCGGCGTCCCCTCGGCGCAGCTGGCGGGCGAGATGGCCGACGCCTATCGCACCGACACGGATGCACTGGGTCTGGGGAGGCCCGACTCGGAGCCGCTCGCGAGCTTGACGATCGAGGAGATCATCGCCCTGATCGAGCGGCTGATCGAGCGCGGAGCGGCCTACGCGAGCGACGACGGCGACGTCTACTTCAGCGTCGCCGCGTATCCGCCATACGGCGAGCTGTCCGGTCAGCGGCCCGACGACCTGATCGCAGGATCCCGGGTCGAGCCCGGCGAGGGCAAGCGCGAGGCTCTCGACTTCGCGCTCTGGAAGGGCACGAAGGCCGGCGAGGACACGGCCTGGGACTCGCCCTGGGGGCGCGGTCGCCCGGGCTGGCACATCGAGTGCTCGGCGATGGCGCACGTCGAGCTGGGCGAGGACTTCGATGTACATGGCGGCGGCCTCGATCTGATCTTCCCGCACCACGAGAACGAGCGCGCGCAGTCGGAAGCGGCGGGCGAGCGCTTCGCGCGCGTCTGGATGCACAACGGGATGCTGCGGCTGACGGGCGAGAAGATGTCGAAGTCGCTCGGCAACATCGAGGGCCTGGCCGAGGCCCTCGAGCGAGTCGGTCGCGAGACGCTGCTCGTGTTCTTCGCGCAGGCGCACTACCGCAGCCCGGTCGACTACAGCGACACGACGCTCGCGCAGGCTGCTGCGACTGCGGCCGGCCTGCGCGAGGCGCTGCGCAACGCACGGCGCTACGCGGAGGCCGGCGGCGCCGGGGCCGACGAGGCGATCCGCGGGCAGGCCGATCGCGCCTTCGAAGCCTTCAAGGCCTCCATGGCCGACGATCTCGACACGCCACGCGGGCTCGCCGAGCTGCATGGCCTGGCGCGCGCGATCAACACGGCCGTCGGCGCGGGCACGGCCGATCCGCGAGCGGTCGCCTACGCGGCGGACCTGCTCGTGCGCGCCCTCGACGTGCTCGGCCTGGCGTCGCTCGACACGAACCCCGAAGCCTCCGCCGACGCACTGGCCCTGGCCGCGGAACGTGCGGCTGCCCGCGCGGCCGGCGACTACGCCCGCGCAGACGAGTTGCGTGACCGCATCGCGGAGCTCGGCTTCAGCGTGCGCGACACGCCGCAGGGCCCGCAGGTCGTGCCACTCGATGGCTGACCGCGCCGAGCGCCCGCCGCGCACGGACCTGGTCTACGGGCTGCAGCCGGTGCGCGAGGCTCTGCGCGGCCGCCGGCGGGTCCGCGAGATCGTATGCACACGCGAGGCGGCCACCTCCATGCCGTGGATCGAGAGCTCGGGCGTGCGCGTGTCGATCGCAGTCGCCGACCGCGTCACCGCTCTGGCAGAGCGGCCCGATCACCAGGGAGTCGTTGCACTCTGCGATCCCTATCCGTATGCCGAGGCCGAGACGTTGCTGGCCCGGCCCGGCGCTCTCGTCGTGGCACTCGACGGCGTTACCGATCCGCGCAACCTGGGCGCCATCGTGCGTTCCTGCGAATGCCTCGGCGCGCACGGCCTCGTGATCCCGAGGCACGGCTCCGCCGGCGTGACCGCCGTCGTCGCAAAGGCCTCCGCCGGGGCCGTGGAGCACCTCCCGATCGCCATGGTCACGAACCTCGCCGAGTTGCTCCGCCGCAGCAAGCGCGCCGATCTCTGGAGCTATGCGGCAGCCGAGGACGGCGAGGCGACCCCGGACGAGCTGGACCTGACCGGCGGCGTCGTGCTGGTCCTCGGCTCCGAGGGCTCCGGCATCAGGCCGCTCGTTCGCCAGCGCTGCGACGCCAGCGTGCGCATTCCGATGCACGGGGCCATCGGCTCGCTGAATGTGTCCGTCGCCGCGTCGCTGCTGCTGTACGAGGCGGACCGGCAGCGCCGCCGCTCGCACGCGTAGCGCACCTGCCGCAGCGGTCCGGATTCTCATCTTTTTCTCACGCAGCGCTCAGGTCTGCGGCGCGGGAGCCCCATAGGCTCGTAGTGGCAATCAAAAACCAGCTTGCTGAAACAGAGGAGGCACGATGCACATCGAGGTTGTCAACTTCCACCTGAACGATCTGAGCGACGCCGAGTTCCGGGCACACTGTGAGGAGCTCGCGCCGGCATTCGCCGAGGTGCCCGGTCTGATCTCGAAGGTGTGGCTCGCGAACGCGAGCACGAACACCTACGGCGGCGTCTACACCTGGGAAGACCGCGAGGCCATGGAGGAGTACCGCAAGAGCGAGCTCTTCAGCGGCTTTGCCGCGAACCCGCACCTCGCGGAAGTCAGCTCGGCCGACTTCGGCGTGTTCGAGGGCCCGACGAGCGTGACGCGCGGGCTCGCGGCCGTACGGACGTGACAGTCGTTACCTAGACTTCCTCGCCGGGAGGACCCACGTGAGCCGGACAATGCGTGAGCTCGTCGAGGAGCGGTCTGCGGAGATCGTCGGCCGCGCCGCGGAGAAGGCCGCCCTGCTCGGGACACTCGAGGAGGGCGGCCAGCTCGTGGTGTTCGTGCACGGCATCGCCGGCGTGGGCAAGTCCACGCTGCTCGAGGCGTTCGCGGGCGATGCGAGGAATCTCGGTGCGACCGTCGTGCGCATCGATTGCGGCTCGATCGAACCGACCGAGCGCGGTTTCCTGGAGGCTCTCGGAGTGGCTGTCGGGGGCGCCCCGGCAAGTGCAGAGGAGGCAACCGAGCGACTCGCGCAGCTCGGCGAGCGCGTCGTCCTGATGCTCGACACCTACGAGGTCCTGCGCCTGCTCGACGGCTGGGTCCGCGGGGTGTTCGCGCCGGCGCTGCGTGACAACACGCGCCTTGTCGTGGCAGGCCGCGAGCCTCCCGTCGCAACCTGGTCCAGCACGCCGGGCTGGAGTGAGCTCGTGCGCGGCGTGCGGCTCGGGAATCTCGACGACGGCGAGGCCGAGGAGCTCCTGGTGAGGGCGGGCCTCCACGCCGCCGACGCGCCGAGGGTGAACCGGCTCGCACGCGGGCACCCGCTGTCGCTGGAGCTCGCCGCTGCCGCGGTGCGCGCGCGTCCCGACGCGGATCTCGAGGACCTGGCGCTGCAGGCAGTCCTCGACGAGCTGACCGGGCTCTATCTCGACGTGCTCCCCGCGCCGACCCGAGACGCGCTGAACGCAGCCTCGGTCATCCGCCGCACGACGCGCTCGCTGCTCGAGGGCATGCTGCCCGACCGCGCACCGCAGGACGCGTTCGAACGACTGCGCGCGCTGCCGTTCGTCCAGCTCGGACACGACGGCCTCGTCGTGCACGACACCATTCGAGAGACGGTCGCGCGGGCGCTGCGGGGCTCCGACCCCGCCGTCCATCGGCGCTACCGGAGCGCCGCGTGGCGGACGCTGCAGAAGGAGCTTCCGAGCGTGGCGCCGGCGGACTTCTGGCGGTACACCGCCGACATGCTGTACCTGCTCGAGAATCCCAACCTGCGTGAGGCGCTCTTCCCGACGACGGAGCACGCATACTGGCTCGAGGACGCAACTCCCGCGGATGCCTCTGCGATCGAAGGAATCGTGCGCCGTCACGAGCCGGCGGCAGCTGCCGCGCACCTGCTCGCGTGGTGGGAGCACGCGCCCCAAGGTTTCCGGGTAGTGCGCGACCGCGACGGCGCGGTCGTGGGCTTTTCGCTGCTCTTCGAGCCGGATCGGGTTTCCTACGGCGCGATCGAGGCGGATCCCGTGACCCGGGGCTGGCGCGACCACCTCAGGCGAGATCCGGTTCCGCGCGGACAGCGGGTGCTCTTCCATCGCCGCTGGCTCAGCGCAGGGGACGGTGAACGCCTGTCGGGTGTCCAGGCAGCGTGCTGGCTCGACGTCAAGCGCGTCTACCTGGAGCTCCGCCCGGAGCTGCGGCGCATCTACACGACGGTCTGCGACATCGCGACGTTCGCGCCGTTCGTCGCTCAGCTCGGATTCGTGGGAATGCCCGAAGCCGTCGAGCTCGGCGACGTCCGGTACCACTCGGCCTTCCTCGACTTCGGCCCGTCCTCCATCGATGGCTGGCTGGCGAAACTCGTGGCTCGCGAGCTGCTGATCGCCGAGGACTCGATCCTCGATCCGAGCGAGCGGCAGCTCGTGCTGGACGGGCGCAGGGTCGACCTCACGCGCCTCGAGTTCGAGGTCCTCGATTACCTCCTCCAGCACGAGGGGAAGGTCGTCGAGCGCAGCTCGCTGCTGCGCGACGTCTGGGGTTCCCCGCACGTCGGCAGCAACGTGGTCGACGCGGTGGTGCGCACGTTGCGCAAGAAGCTCGGCGAGCGGGCGACGATGATCGAGACGGTGCGCAGCATCGGCTACCGATTCCGGCGCGACGGCGCGCCCGGCTAGCTCGCGTCGCGCCGCGGTCTTGCGAACACCTGTTCGTGCGAACTGACAAATGCGCTTCAGCGCACTTGCGTTCTCGTACGCACGTGCTAGGTTCTCCCCCATCAGTGGCTCAGGTTGAGGTTGAGATCTGAGAGTCGCATACCGTCTTGGGGCGTGGCTGAGGGGCCGCCTCCAGGTAACGGAAAACGGGCAGGAGCAGGCATTTCATGGCAGCGGCACCGCAACGGAGCGAGTCGTACAAGGCTCAACGTGAGGTTGAGGATCTGCATCTTGTGCTGCGCGCACGCTCCGGCAATCGCGCAAGCGAGGCAGAGATCATCCGGCGCTACGCAAGCTTCGTGCGATTGCGCTCCTCGAGCTACTTCATCGCCGGCGGCGATCCGGACGATCTCGTCCAGGAGGGGCTCGTCGGGCTGTACAAGGCGATCAGGGACTACCGCGTCGACAAGGACACGACGTTCCGCTCGTTCGCCGAGCTCTGCATCACCCGCCAGATCATCACTGCGATCAAGACGGCCACCCGCCACAAGCACCAGCCGCTCAACGGGGCGCTCTCGTTCAGCCACACGCCCGCCGGGTACGACGACGGCTCCGACTTCACGCTCGGCGATGCGCTGCCCGGTTCGCCGATCGACGATCCAGCACGCCGGGTCGTGGCCACGGAGGAGCTCGCAGCGCTCGTCGGCTGCCTCGGCTCCAGTCTGTCCCCGCTCGAGGGCCGGGTGCTCACGCTGTATCTCGAGGGCCGCTCCTACGAGGAGATCGGCGAGCTCGTCGACTGCGATCCGAAGGCGGTCGACAACGCGCTCCAGCGCGTGAAGCGCAAGGTCGGCCAGCACCTGGCCACCCGCGCCGTGCTCGACGCCTGAGGAAGCCCTCAGGCCTCGATGTCGCCGCCGGGCCCGGCGCCCGTAAGCGTGGCGCCGCCCTTGTGCAGTGCGATGCCCGTGAGGTGGACGCCGTCGAACAAGGGTCCCAGCTGGATCGCGCCCGTGAGTGCGCGCCCGAGGGCCGGCGATCCACTGCTCGGCACGAAGCGGATCGACGACAAGCCGACGATCTTGGCTTTCATGACGGCATGCTGCTTGCCGAGAAACAGCGTCGCAGTCCCGCTGCCCATGCGGATTCGCAGCTTCTTGGAGGGAAGCCCGCGCCGTGCGAGCAGCGGTCGCACGTAGGCGACGAGCGCGCTCGGCGTGAGCGTCGCCGCAAATGTGACAGATTTGTAGCGCAGTCGCACATCGCGTGAGATGAGATCCGAGAGGTGCACCGCGACGCCGTGGTAGATGGCCTGGGCGCCGGCCAGCTGCAGGCCGTTGTGCTCGAACTTCTTGGCGCGGACGGTCACGTTGCCGAGGTCGCCGCGCAGGACGCCGGGCCTCACCGAGGTGGCGATCGAGACGCTCACGGGCGTACCGACGCGATCCTCGATCGAGCGCGCGGCGAGCCGCTCGACGAACGGCCGCCCCAGCACGAAGCCGACGACGGCCACGACGGCGAGGATGAGGACGACGAAGACCAGCGCACGGACGAGGCGGAAGAGCATTGCGACTTCGATTCAGGCGGCGGGGGCGAGCTCGGTGAGCTGCTGTTCGGCATTGTCGTGCCGCAACCTGCCGTCGTCATCCCCCGCGCCGCGCGGCACGTCGACCGCGGCGCCCGCCGCGATCGCCTGCTCGCGCGTGGCTCCGCCCGTCAGCGCCGAGCGCATCGCTGCCTTGAGCGCGTGCAGGTAGTCCAGATCCTCGCCCGCGATCTGGAGTGCCTCACCTGAGCCGAGGGCGCGGCCGTGCCCTGGTGCCACGTGCTCGACCGGATCGCGTTCGAGGGCGTCAGACAGTGCTGCGAGCGTGGCACGGTAGGCGGCCGTCGAGACGTACACGAACGGGAACTCGATGACCGAGAGGTAGTCGCCCACGCAGAGCAGGCCGAGCTCGCGTATGCGGTAGCCCGCGCCGCAGGAAGTATGACCGGGAAGCGCCATGGTCTCGATCGTGAACGGGCCGGCCTGGATCGCCTCGCCCGGGTCGAAGACGAGGTCGGCGCGCGGCACCCCGTCCCAGCTCAGGCCCTCGGCCGCGCCCTCGCGTGCGACCGACTCCGCTGCCTGGCCACTCGCCACGCGCTCGGCGGCGCCGCGGCTCATCATCGCGGGCACGCCCGGGAAGGCCGAGATCCCGCACACGTGATCCCAGTCCGAGTGCGTGATCAGGAGGGCGCTCACCTCGAGCCCGCGCGCCGCGACATCGGCGGCGATCGCTGCGATCTCCGCCGCCGAGATGCACGGATCGACGAGCACCGCCTGGCCGTCGGCGTGCAGGGCCAGCGCGGTCGTCTCCCAGAGCGCGCTCTCGTAGCGGATCACGCCTGGGCGCAGATCGACCGCGGTCACTCCCCCAGGATACGGGCCGCAGGTTGCGGCCGGGTGCTCACGGGGCACATACTCAGCCGATGACGAGCGCAGCCGACCATGCCTTCGGTAAGGGCGACCCCCTGACGCTGGGCGTCGAGGAGGAGTACATGCTGCTCGACGCCACCACGTTCGAGCTCTCCTCGCGCTTCGACGAGGTCGCCGAGCAGCTCGTCGGCGGATCGCTCGACGGACGCGCGCATCCCGAGCTGATGCAGAGCACGCTCGAGGTCGCGTCGGTGGTGTGCCGCGGTGTGGACGAGCTCCGCAGCGACCTCGAGACCGTCCGGCGCGGCATCACGGCTGCCATCGAGCCGCTCGGCCTGCGACTCGCCGGCGCCGGGGCGCACCCGTTCTCGCGCTCCGAGGATCAGCGCATCACGACGCGCGACCGCTACCGCTGGCTCGTCGAGCAGCTCCAGTACGTGGCGCGCCGCGAGCTCGTGTTCGGCATGCACGTGCACGTGGCCGTGCCCGAGCCCGATCTCGCGATGCACGTGATGGAGAGCCTGCTGGCGGAGCTGCCGGTGCTGCTCGCGCTGTCGGCGAGCTCGCCGTTCTGGCGCGGCGAGGCAACCGGGCTGGCGTCCACGCGAACCGCGATCTTCGCGAGCATGCCCCGCTCCGGGCAGCCGCCGCGCTTCTCCTCCTACGACGACTACCTCGAGATGGTCGGCACGATGGAGGAAGCCGGCGTGATCGGCGACTACACGTACCTGTGGTGGGACGTGCGGCCCCATCCGCGTCTCGGCACGGTCGAGATCCGCGTGATGGACGTGCAGTTCGATCTCGATCAGACGCTCATGCTGGCCGCGTACGTGCAGGCGAGCGTGGCGCGCGCGATCGACGAGGCGCGGCTGGGCCACGTCCAGCACGCCCACCACCGGCAGCTGGTGTCCGAGAACAAGTGGTGCGCCGCGCGCTACGGCCTGGACGCACTGCTGATGGACCTGGCCGGGGACCCGCGCACGCGACTGCCCGCCTCGGAGCTTGCCCGCCGCAGCGTCGAGCGCCTGGCGCCATATGCCCGTGAGCTCGGCTGTGCCGATGCCTTGGCAGAGATCGAGCGGACGATCTCGTGGGGCAACGGGTCGACGCGCATGATGCGCGCCTACAACGCCAACCGCGACATGACCGAGCTCATGCGCGAGCTCGCGCACACGACCGAGCTGCGCTCGGGCGAGCCCCTGAGCGCTTCCTAGACGGCCTCGCGGACCGTCACGGGCGGCTGCTCGCCCGCGGTGGTGCCCTCGAGGATCGCCTCCTCGAGGGAGCGCGCTCCGCGGCAATCGCCCACGGGCGTGCACGGCAGCCCGCGCTCGGCCAGACCGCGCGCGAGGTCGCCGACCGGCTCGCGGCCGAGCGCGAGCACGAGCGTGCGGACGCCCTGCGGCAAGGGCTCCGGCGCGTGCGTCCAGAGCGAGCGCAGGACGGCGCCACCGGGGGCCTCGGCCAGCTCGCGGTGGTGCAGGATCGTCACGCCGAGCCGTTCCAGCCGGGCCAGGTAGAAGACGCGCTGATACTGGTGGACGGTCTCGCCCACGAGCGGCGCTGCGACGGCGAGCCACACCCGCATGCCGGTCTCGGCGAGCGTCTCGGCTGCGTCCAGGCCCGTCCAGCCGCCGCCCCAGTCGGCCACGAGCGCGGGGCCGGAGATGCGCTCGGGTGCGCGGAGAGCGTCCCAGGCGTCGACCACCGCGACGCCGGGCGGCGCTGTCAGGCGGGGACGGTGCGCGACTGCTCCCGTGGCGACGATCACCCGATCGGCCGAGGAGGCGAGCGGCGACGACGCGTCCACCCGCGTGCCCAGGAGGATGCGGACGCCGGCGGCCTCCAGCCGGCGCCTCCAGTCGGCGGAGTAGCGGGCTGCCGTCTCGCGGTGCGCGGGCGCGCGGCCGGCCAGCGCGAACTGGCCGCCGAGCGCGTCCGTGGCTTCTGCCAGCGTGACCTCGGCTCCGGCGCGGGCGGCGGCCACGGCCGCCGCCATGCCCGCGGGACCACCGCCTGCCACGAGCACGCTCGTCCCTGCCTGCGGCGCCGGCTCCCGGAGCCGCGCCTCGCGACCCGTGCGCGGGTTCTGCAGGCACGAGATGGGCAGCCCGAGGTGGTAATGGCCGATGCAGCCCTGGTTGCAGCCCGTGCAGAGGATGCGCTCCTCCTCGCGGTCCTCGAGCAAACGACGTGGGAGGTCGGGATCGGCGATCAGCGCGCGCGTCATGCCGACGGCATCGGCAGCCCCTGCAGCGAGGACTGCCTCGGCCTCGACCGGCTCGTGAATCCGTGACGTGGCGATCAGCGGGACCGAGAGCGCCTCGTGCAGGATCCCCGCGGGTTCCCACATCGCGTCGCGCGGAACCGGCGGCGGCGGGACGATCCAGGCCGAGCCCAGGTAGCTCGCCGAGTCGCCGATCACGGCGCTCGCGTAGTCGATCAGGCCCTCGGCCGCAAGCGTGCGCAGGATGGCGGCGGTCTCCGGCGCGTGGCGGCCCTCGGGCAGCGTCTCGTCGGCGGACAGCCGGATGCCGACGGCCAGCCCGTCGCCGGCGCCGCGGCGCATCGCGCGCAGCGCCTCGCGCACGTAGTGCAGCCGCCGTTCGGCGTCCCCGCCCCACGCGTCGTCGCGCTGATTCGAGCGCTCGCTCAGGAACTGGGTCGGCAGGTACCCGTGCGATGCGCACAGCTCGACGCCGTCGAGGCCGGCCGCCCTCGCATGTCCGGCGACGAGCTCGTGGTGCGCCACGATCTCCTCGATCTCGTGCGCGGCGAGCGCGCGCGGCTCGACCTTGAAGCGCTGACTGGGGACGGCCGAGGGAGCGACTGCGGGCGCGCGTGGCGGCAGGTCGATCTGCTCGCGGCCGCCGTGGAAGAGCTGCACGAACAGCCGCGCGCCCCCCGCATGCGCGGCGTCGGCGACGCGCGCCAGGCGCTCGACGACGCGCGGGTCGTAGCCCGCGATCGTGTGGCCGGTCAGCAGGCCGCTCGGGTGCACGGCGGTGGCCTCGATGCAGATCAGCCCGGCCCCGCCCTCGGCGCGCGCCGCGTGGTAGGCGACGAAGTCGTCGGTGGGCAGGCCGCCCTCGACGAGCGTCGTCTGGTGAGCCGTCGAGACGATGCGATTGCGGAGCTCGATCGGCCCGATCTGCAGGGGGCTCAGAAGCAGCGGGTAGGCCATCCCGGCCGAGGATACGTCAGGCTGCGGGCACGTCGCCGAGCGGGCGGGCGGGCCTCCGGTCATCGCGCGCGATCTGCGCGAGTGCGGCGGTGACGACGTCGGGATCGAGGGCGTTGCCGGACTGCTGCTTGAGAGCCTCGCTGAGCGGCTCGCCGGTGAGGATCTGCGCCAGCTTCACGTAGGCCGCCGCGCACGCGATGATGCGGCTCTCGATCAGGATGTGCTCGCCGCTCAGCCCGGTCGGGTAGCCCGTACCGTCGAAGCGCTCTTCGTGAGTGCCGACGATCTCCGCGACTTCGCTGACACCCGCAACGCTGCGCACCATGCGCTCGCCCGCCGCCGCGTGCCCCTCGTAGGCGAGCCTGTCGCGCGGGCTCGGCGGGCCGACGAGCGCGAGGGTGCGGTCGGACACCACGACTGTGCCTATATCATGTAGCAGTCCGCCGAGCCGGCAGCGACTCGTGATCGACTCTCCCAGCCGCATCTGCTCGGAGATCGCGGCGGCGAGCTCCGAGACCCGCTCCGCGTCCACGTGCGGCAGGTCGGTGCGGGCTCCCGAGGAGAGCGCAAGGGCGCGCGCCAGGCGGATGGTCTCCGGCTCCTCCGCGACGAGATCCTCGACCGTGAGGTCGCCGAAGAGCTGGACGCGATCGCGGCCTCGGCGCTTGGCCGCGGCGAGCGCACGCAGTGCGCAATCCACCAGGCCCTCGACGGAACGGAGTGCGTCGCCGGCGCGCACCGCACCGACCGAGACGGTCACGGGCAGCAGCGTCTCGTCGTCGATCGCGACGGGCAGCGTGCCGACGAGACGACGGATCTGCTCGGCCAGCGTGCGCAGGACCTGATCGTCCGGGACGCCGGGCATGAGCGCGACGAAGGCCTCGCCGTCCCAGCGGCCGAGCACGTCGTAGCCGCGCAGCCGGCCGCGCAGGCGGCGCGCGACCTCGCTCAGCACGCGATCGCCCACGTCGTGGCCGTAGGCGTCGTTGATGCGCCTGAAGTGGTCGAGATCGAGCATGAGCACGCTCGGTGGGACGCCCGTGCGATCCCAGCGGGCAAGCTCG
>Ga0105242_10002311_pt1 | contig 15038 bp, 11 predicted proteins | sample KBSM24metaG_FD_81521 | JGI IMG/M metagenome (GOLD analysis project Ga0105242, IMG submission 81521) | Miscanthus rhizosphere microbial communities from Kellogg Biological Station, Michigan, USA - KBS M2-4 metaG | ecosystem: Host-associated > Plants > Roots > Rhizosphere > Soil | place... | reverse complement strand
GAGATACGCGGGCAACCGCGCGGCCAGCTCGGTGGGGCCGAGCACTTCCATCAGCGCCGCTTCGGCGGCGAAGTAGACCACCGGCTTGTCGAGATACGGAAGGCCGTCGAGCCGCGGCATGACGTAGTCGTTCGTCGCCGCCATCTCCCGCGCCACTTCGGCGTTGCGCCCTTCGTCGGCGTCGAGAAGAGGAAAGCCGCCGAGGTGGATCGCGATCGCGATCACCTCGACGGCCAGCCAGACCTTCAGCAACTTCGACGCGCTCAACGCGCGTCATGGTAGCGCGCGATTACGGTTTCGGCGTCTTCCACCACGTCCCGTTTTCGCCGTAGTAGAGCTTCAGTGCATTCGACAGCTTCACGTCGAAGGGGTTGTTCCAGGTCGTCGCGGTGCCTTTCACGCCGAGGTTGAAGATGTCGACGCGGTTGTTGTGGCAGCCCGACGCGCAGGAATTGGCCATGCCCCCTTTGTCCTGATACTTCAGCGTCTCCTCGGGGCTGATGGCATTGAACGAGTGGCCCGCCGACACCGACATATGGCAGCCGGTGCAGCGCGACAGCCCCATCGTGCGCTCCGGCGCGACCGGGTGATGCGTGTGCTGTTCGACGACTTTGGCCACCTTGTCGAACGTCTCCGCCTTGGTATGCATCTCCTGGATGTCCGCGCGGGTCAGCGCCGCGAACGGGCCGTACTTCGCGTGGCAGGAGAGGCAGAGCGTGTTGTCTTCCGCGCTGGTCTTGATCTCGAGGTTGTCCTGAACCGTCTTCTCGCGGATCAGCATCCCCTCGCCTTCGTCGTGCGGATCGTGGCACTCGGGGCATCCGACCTGATGCTGCGCGAACGTGGCGTGGCTGGAGATCGTGTAGTCGTGATACGGACGCCCGCCGCTGGAATGCTTCCCGTCCGGGAACAGCGCGGTCGTGTCGACGTAGAAATTCTTCAGGGCAACGCCGTTCTTCGCATCGAACGGCGTCCAGTTCGTCATCGTCGCATCATCGAACGGCCAGCCGAACGTTCCGGCCGGAATGGACTTGCTGGTGATGTGGCAGCGGCCGCAGATCTCGGCCTGCTGCGGCGCTTTGAGGCGCGCCGGATTGACGATCTTGGCCGGATCGCCGGCGGCGATGATGTGCGAGGCGCCGGGGCCGTGGCAGTTCTCGCAGCCGATGTTCATGATCTCGAATTCGCCGTCGCCGTCATAGTCGAACGCGGTCGGATCATTCGGATCGAACAGCACGTTCGTCCAGCCCTCATACCGCCACTCGCCGGTGGCCATTTTCTCCAGCCCGCGCGGACTGGCCGCGTGGCAGCCGATGCAGCCGCTGGTGTGGTTGCTCGGCGCGCCCGTCGCAAACGCCGCGGAGCCAATGCCGGCAACGTACTTCGGCGCATTCGCCGTGTCGTACCAGGACTGGCCGTTGTAGACCGCCCATCCGGTCGCCGGCACGTACTGCAGCGGTGCGAAGTAGGCGCTGTACGTCAGTTTGTTCGGCGTATCGGTGACCGGCACTTTCACGACGAAGCGCTGCGCGGAGCCGTTGCGCTGGCCGGCGACGGTGAACGCGAGCGGCATCTTCATCGTGCCGATGGTGACGAAGTACTGGCCGTTCTCGACCGAGAGGACCGGCGCATTCGGTTTGTACTTGTCGAACGGCGAGGCGATCTTGTTGAAGTCGAGACCCTGGATGAAGTCATCGACATTGTTCTTGTCGAAGTCCGCGATCACGCCCTTGCCCGGCTGCAGCGAATACTGCGTCAGCGGACGGCGCAGGAAGCTCGCGTGGTTCGTGTCCTTGTAGCTCGACATCGTGGTGTGGCAGGCCAGGCAGAAGTTCGAGCCGACATACACGCCCTTCTTCAACTCGTCGGGTGTGTACATCGTCTGCAGCCGCATCGCGGCCTGCGTCGCGACCTCGGGGTTCCGAATACCGACCGCGCGCGCCTTCGCGGCGCTCGCCGAAGGCACCAGAACGATCAGCAGCAGCAGGGCTGCCGCGAAAACGATCCAGCGTCGATGGTTCATCGCAAATCCTCCTTGTTCACGCGGCGAAACGTACGCCCGCGCGGCGCGGCGCGATGTACGCGCGGACATCGCTGTCGCGTGACCGGCGACGCGCTCCGAACGTGATGCGCCAACGCAACACTCGGTTGCTTGGCTACAATGACGGCGTGTCCCTCCAGCCCATGGAGATGCTCGGCCCCTATCAGGTCGTCGGATTGCTCGGCGAAGGCGGCATGGGGGCGGTGTATCGCGCGAAAGACACGCGCCTCGGACGCTTCGTCGCCATCAAGGTCCTGACGAACGTCACCCTGACCGATCGCGAGCGGCTGATGCGGTTCGAGCAGGAAGCGCGCGCCACCGGCATCCTCAATCATCCGAACCTGCTCACGGTCTACGACGTCGGCACCGACGCCAACGGCGCGCCGTTCCTCGTCAGCGAGCTGCTGGAAGGCGAGACGTTGCGCAGCCGCCTCGAGCGCGGGCCGCTTTCGCCGCGCAAGTCGGTCGACGCCGCGCTGCAGATGGCCCAGGGTCTCGCGGCCGCGCACGACAAAGGCATCGTCCATCGCGACCTCAAGCCCGACAACATCTTCCTCACCCGCGACGGACGCCTGAAGATCCTCGACTTCGGAATCGCGAAGCTCACCGGCGCCGCGGGCTCGGAAGGTCCGACGTTTCAGATGGCCGCCACCGAGCCGGGCATGGTCCTGGGCACGGTCGGCTACATGTCGCCCGAGCAGGTGCGCGGCGAGCCGGTCGATCACCGCTCCGACATCTTTTCGCTCGGCGCGATCTTCTACGAGATGCTCGCCGGCATCCGCGCCTTCAAGCGCAACTCGTCGATCGAAACGCTGAATGCGATCCTGAAAGAAGAGCCGCCCGATCTGACGGAGATGCTTCCGTCGCTTCCGCCGGCGATCGAGCGTCTCGTGCGCCGCTGCCTGGAAAAAGACCGCGAGCAGCGATTCCAGTCGGCGCGCGATCTCTCGTTCAATCTCGAAACGCTCGCCACGATGTCGAGCAGCAGTACGCTCTCCGGTACTCCCGGCGCTCCGCGACCGTCCGTGACGTCGGCCGGCGACGTCCCGACGATGCGCCATTCCGCCGTCACGCCGGGGACGGCGCGCATTTCCGCAACCGGAGTCTCCGCGGCGCCGCGCACGCAGACGATCGCCCGCCCGCTGATGAAGCCGAAGCCGCGCGTGTCGCCGTTGCTGCTGGCGCTGCTCTACATCGTCTCCGTCGCCGGCGCGGCGTACGGCGCGTGGATGTGGGCGCATCGAACCAAGGAAGCGCCTCCCGAGGCGGCGTTCCGGCGGATGACGTTCCGGAGAGGGGAAGTGCGGACGGCGCGCTTCACGCCGGACGGCGAGACGATCGTCTACAGCGCGGCGTGGGACGGGAATCCGTCGGAGATCTTCGTCGTGAGCCGCAACGCGACCGAGGCCAGGGCGCTCGGGATTCCGGACAGTGAAGTGCTCTCCGTCTCCAAGTCCGCGGAGCTCCTGGTGATGCTCCGGCGCGACCGCTTCACCAACCTCGGCGTCCTCGCGCGCGTGCCGCTGGCCGGCGGCGCGGTGCGTGAAGTCGCGGAGAACGTGATCTCCGCCGACTGGTCGCCGGATGGATCGAATCTCGCGATCGTCCGCATCACCAACGGAAAGACCCGCATCGAGTATCCGGTCGGATCGGTGCAGTACGAGTCCGCGCTCGGCGTGCGCGACGCGCGCGTGTCGCCCGACGGCAAACGCCTGGCGATCCTCGAGCCGCTGCGCGGCGAGTTCAATCTCGCGATCATCGAGAACGGCAAAGTGACGACGCTCGCGCGCGGCTGGTCGCGCGGCGCGGCGGGGCTGGCCTGGTCGCCGGACGGACAGCAGATCTGGGTCTCGGGGACGTCGACGCCCGCGCCGCCGGCGCTGTATGCCGTCAACGTCGCCGACGGAACGATGCGGCTCACCTCGCGCCTCACCGGATCGATCCGCATGTTCGACATCTCGAAGCGCAGCGAAGTCCTGCTGTCGAACGGCACCTGGCGCGCCGCGTTAGTCTGGAAACCCGGTGGAGCGGCGGGCTCTCAGCCCGCCGTCCCCGCTGAAGGCGCGCCGGAGGCGCGCACCACACCAGAGCCTCCCCCCGAGGAACCCGAGCGCGACGCCTCATGGCTCGACTGGTCCATGCTCGCCGACCTCGCGCCCGACGGCCGCACGATTCTCTTCAGCGAGACGCGCGAAGGCGGCGGCGTGAAGAGCGCCGTGTATCTCCGCCGCCTCGGCGCGCCGACTCCCGTCCGCCTCGGCGACGGAATCGCCGACGGACTCTCGCCCGATACGAAGTGGGTGCTCGCGCATCAGGGCCCGAAGCTCATGCTCCTGCCGAGCGGAATGGGCGAGCCGCGCGAGCTGAAACTCAACGGAACGTTCGAAGCCGGCGCGGCATGGATGCCCGACTCACGACGCGCGGTGCTCGGCGGCGCGGTCGGAGAGGAAGGCTTCCGCCTCCACATCGTCGACACGCTCGATGAGACCACGAAGCCGCTCACGCCGGAAGGCATCTTCAACGGCGGCACGCGCGAGTTCGCGGTCTCGCCCGACGGCCGCTTCGTCGCCGGCATGTCGGCCGAAGAAACGATCGTGCTCTACCCGGTCGACGGCTCGGCCCCCGCGCCGGTCGCGGCCGCCGAAAAAGGCGAGGTCCCGATCCAATGGTCCGCCGACGGCGCCTCGCTGTTCGTCTATCGTCCAACGACCCTTCCCGCACGCGTCTTCCGCATCACCCTCGCCACCGGCGCACGCGAGCCGTGGAAAACGTTCATGCCCGCCGACCCCGCCGGCGTCTACAAGATCTCGCCCACGCTGATCACCCCCGACGCGAGCGGCTACGCGTATACGGCGATGAGGACGCTGAGTGATTTGTATGCGGTGGAGGGGCTGAAGTGAGGGTTGCTGGGTTGCTGGGTTCCTGGGTTGCTCATGTGCTTTTAGCAACCCAGCAACTCAGCAACCCAGCAACCGCCTGATGTTTCCCATCGTCGTCATTCTCGCCGCCGGTGTTGTGGCCGGCGCGATCAACGCGATTGCCGGCGGCGGCACGCTGATCTCCTTCCCCGCGCTTCTCTGGATCGGACGAGACCCGGTGATCGCGAATGCCACCAACACGGTTGCGATCTGGCCGGGATCGCTCGCCGGCGCGGTCGGATTCCGCCGCGAGCTGTCGACTGTGCGAAGGTGGCTACTGCTGCTCATGCTGCCGTCGTGCGCGGGCGGCGCGGTGGGCGGATGGCTTCTCTTGCGCACGCCGAGCTCCACGTTCGAGCGGCTCGTGCCGTTCCTGATTCTCGCGGCCACGGTCCTCCTCGCGCTGCAGGAGATGATCACGCGCCGCCTTGGCGGTGTGGTGCGCGCCTCCGGCGCGCCTTCAGAGGCGCCCGGGACGGGCGCACCACACGTCGTGTTCGTCTTCATCTTCCAGTTTTTCGTAGGGCTGTACGGCGGCTACTTCGGCGCCGGCATGGGCATCCTCATGCTCGCCGCGCTCGGCCTGATCGGCCTGACCGACATGCATCAGATGAACGGCCTGAAGAACGTCCTCGCGGTCTGCATCAACGGCATCGCCGCCATCTACTTCGCGCTGTCGCACGCCGTGGTCTGGGGCGACGTCCTCGTGATGACCATCGGCACGATCATCGGCGGCTTTCTCGGCGCGCGCCTCGCCCGTCACTTCGGCCGGACGTTCGTTCGCCGCGCGGTCGTCTTCATCGGGCTGGCAATGACTGTGGCGATGTTCCTTCGCTCGTGACCTTCAGCGACTTCGCGACCATCCGGTAGCGCCACACCCCGATTCCGTACATCACGCCGAAGATCGCCGTGAACCAGATCATCGGCTCCCACGGCTTGCGGTAATGGGGCGAGGTGATGAGGAGCCAGGCCATGAAGCCGATCGCCGCCATCGCGAAGAAGTTGAGCCATCCGATGACGTACGTCGCCCCTTCCTCGGGGACGTAGCGCACGAGCCCATGAAGGATCGGCGTGTAGCGGAACGTCGGCGACGAGCGGCCCTTCTCGCGAAAGGCGATCTCGCTCTCCGAGAGCCGCTGGTAAACGATCAACGACGCGTTGCGCTCGGCCACTTTCGCGAGACGAGTCTCCGCGTCCGCGTCGAGGCGCACGCCGGGAAGCCGCATGCGAAAGAGCGGAAGGCCGTAGCTGAAATACGCCCGCGCCCACGAGCGGGCGATGAAGTACTCGACGACCGCAAGCACACCGATGGCGATGAACGGATAGAGCACGGACATGATCGCTGGACCTCTCGCGCGCAAGGATCGCACAAATCTCGCATGTGCGGGAGCGGGAGGAATGATGAAGAAATCCGCGGTGCTCGCACTCCTGGTCGTGCTCGGCTGCACGACCGCTCAACAATCCGCTCAACAGCCGGCGCCGGCGGCGCCGAAGAAGGGGCTCAAGAACCTGCAGGTGTTCCCGAAAGACATCCCCCGCGATCAGCTGATCGGGACGATGAAGAGCTTCACCCGCGCCCTCGGCGTCCGCTGCAATCACTGCCATGTCGTCACCGCGACGACGCCGCGCGAGGAATTCGACTTCCCCGCCGATGCGAAGGACGAAAAGCGAAACGCGCGCACGATGATCCGCATGACTCGCGAGATCAACCGCACCTGGATTCCGCTCGTCGATCCGAAACGGCCCGCGAATGCGGAGCCGCGCGTGGTCTGCTGGACGTGCCACCGCGGAATGCCGGAACCGGCCGAGCCGCCGAAACCGGAGGAGCCGCCGGCGTGATGAGGTGACATTCAGTTGCCTTGTGAGAGACGATCTCGCTCGTGCGACTGCTCTACTCCTTTCTCCTCCGCTACAAACGCCTCCTCTTCGGCGCGCTGCTGCTGGCGACGATCAACCAGGTCTTCTCCCTGCTCGACCCGCAGGTGTTCCGGCTGATCGTCGACCGCTACGCGGTACGCGTGGCGTCGATCCCGCGACACGAATTCGTGCGCGGCGTGCTGCTGCTTCTGCTGATGTACGTCGGCGTCGCGCTGATCTCGCGGGTGGCGAAGAATTTTCAGGACTACTTCGTCAACGTCATCGCCCAGCGCACCGGCGCGCAGCTCTACGAGCGCAGCGTCTCGCACTCGTTCTCTCTTCCTTACTCCGTGTTCGAGGACCAGCGTTCCGGCGAGATCCTGCAGAAGATGCACAAGGCCCGCTCCGACGCGCAGTCGCTGATCACGAATTTCATCAACTTCCTGTTCGTGGCCCTGGTCGGCCTCACCTTCGTCACCGTGTACGCGTTCACCGTGCACTGGTCGATCGGCCTGGTCTACCTGCTCCTCGCGCCGTCGCTCGGGACGCTGATGTTCTTCATCAGCCGGCGCATCAAGACCCAGCAGCGCGTGATCGTCACCCAGACCGCGGAGCTCGCGGGATCGACGACCGAGACCCTGCGCAACGTCGAGCTGGTGAAGTCTCTCGGACTGGAGCAGCAGGAGATCCGCCGCCTCAACAACGTGAACGCCGGCATCCTCGATCTCGAGCTGAAGAAGGTGAAGTTCCTCCGCTATTACAGCTTCCTGCAGGGAACGATCATCAACAGCACGCGCGCGAGCATCCTCTTTCTCACGCTCTGGCTTCTCTACAACCGCGCCCTCACGCTCGGCGAGTTCTACGCGCTCTTCTTCTATTCGTTCCCGATCTTCTCGCCGCTCGCGGAGCTCGGCTCGATCATCGCCCAGTATCAGGAGGCGAAGGCGAGCATGGAGAAGCTCGAAGAGGTGCTGGCCATCCCGCCCGAGCCGAAGCCGGCGAACCCGGTCCCCCTCGGCGTGCTGAAACGCGTGGCCTTCGAGCGCGTGTCTTTCACCTATCCGTCGTCGAGCGTGCCGTCGCTCGAGTCGATCAGCCTCGAGATGCGCGACGGCGAGACGGTCGCCTTCGTCGGCCCGTCGGGCTCCGGGAAGACGTCGCTCGTGAAGCTGATCGTCGGCCTCTATCGCCCGACCAGCGGGCGGATCCTCATCAACAACGCCGACATCAACGAGATCAACGCGGACGATCTGCGCGCGCGCATCGGTCTGGTGACGCAGGAGACGCAGCTCTTCGCCGGCACGATCCGCGACAACCTTCTGTTCGTGAATCCGTCCGCGACCGATGCCGAATGTATCGAGGTGCTCCGCCAGGCAGCGGCGCTGCCGATCATCGAGCGCGGCGGAAAAGGCCTCGACACGAAGATCGGCGAGGGCGGCATCAAGATCTCCGGCGGCGAGCGCCAGCGCCTGGCCATCGCCCGCGCGCTCCTGCGCCAGCCCGAGCTGATCATCTTCGACGAAGCGACGAGCAGCCTCGATTCGATCACCGAAAAAGCAATCACCGAAACGATCCGCGACCTGACCACCCACGGCCACCGCCGCATGACCGTCCTCGTCGCCCACCGCCTCTCCACCATCGCCCACGCCCAACGCATCCACGTCCTGGCGAAGGGCCACATCGTGGAGACCGGAACCCACGAAACCCTCCTCGGCCTGAACGGCCTCTACGCGGCCCTGTGGCGCGAACAAAGCGCGCGGCGGGAGGAGGCGGCGTAGGCGTATCATTACGATTTGACTAACTTTCAGTCAAATTGGCTGACTTTTAGCCGCGAATGGATTCTTCGAAGCATGTGAGCTCTGATGCGGCCTCGAAGTACACATTTTTCGTTCGCCCGGCACACTAAAGGATTTCGGCCGGCGTGCCGCCGGCTACGCTTGGTAGTTGACGAGGTGCTTCAGCGCCGGGCCGAACCCGGACCGCGTCACTTCTCTGGCTGGAGTTGGGCGGTTACTCGCCATGGAGACGCTCATGGATGAGCACTTCAAGCGCTAAGATCTTCGGCTGAATTTGCACGATCATTCTGGAAGCATCGGCACGCATCGCAATGTCGTAGTCTTTCCCGATCTCAAGCTTGATCATCGCGTCCGACATGACGGTATCCATCTCGACGAAGGCGTCTTTGATAGGTTGGCTGAGAATGACACGTTGCTTTATTAGCGTGTTGTGAAAGATCGTGAGTTGTCGTCGAGCGTCAACAAAGTGTTGCCAGAATTCGATTTCGTGGTAAGTCTTCCAACGATCGGACGACTGCCTCAGTTCGTCTTTTCGGAACTCGGGGTACCGCGACGTCGCGACGAATTCTTCGAACTGCGCGTCAGTCATTCTCTTGAAGTCTGGCGCACGTCCGCCCGGTGAGGCAACGGCCGAAACCACCCCATACGCTTCGTGAAACAGGTTCCACAGCTCGAATAACGCATCTCCTTCTTTTTCGCGCAGCTTTGCCGACCAACTTCCGCGCCCTGGCGGCTCAGAAGCAAGGTAGTTTGCGATCATGTGAGCGGCTTGGCCGCCGGATTGGCCTGTGGATACAATCACGGACGCCGCTGCAGCGACGTCCGACACCCTTACGAATTCCTTCGCAACGTCGTCGGATATGACGCTAGTCTCTCCCTCTTTGGCCGCGTCTCTCTTCATTCTTTCGAGCCGTTCGACGGTGTACGCCTCAGGATCGGCGTCAACGATGTCGTGGTGAAGCGGGCAAAGAAGGAGGAGATTGTCGAAGCCGTCGCGCTCGGCATCGGTTTGCGACGCGTCAAACCTCGGGCCAGCCCGGCTCTTCGCGCGGATGTGACAGATACGGCCGGTAACCTTCTTGCTTACGTGATCCACCAGTGGAACGCGGCATCCGGGAAACGCGCATTCATTTCCCGACACGGCGAAGAGCTGTTTTACGACAGAAAGCTTTGGCACCATTTGCCGTGATTGTAATCGGCCCAACGTCTGTCTGCGCGGCCGGGGCCCACGTGCCGAAGCCAGCGCGGCGCGGCGGCTGCGACGCCGCGCGCCGCGAACAGCGGCGCGCGAAAGGATGTCGGCCGGCGTGCCACCGGCCACGCTTGGAAGTTGACGAGGCGCTTCAGCGCCGGGCCGAAGCCGGGCCGCGTCGGCTTCTGGCAGAGGTCTATGACAGCGATTGTCAAGGGCGGTTCTCTCCCTCACTGATTGCTTTTTCGTTTCTCCCTTGCAATCAGCCCCTTCGACCCGAAGAGGACGATCGTGAGTGCTTCTGGTTGGGCGGAACAGTCGTGCGCCGCTAACTCATCTTCGATATTCTCCAGAGCTCTGATCGAGACGAATGCAAGCGTTTGGCGATCAAGTGATGCCCGGCTATTCGCGAATCGACTTGCATGCTTCCTCAGAAGGCACTCTGAATGTCTAAGGTCAGCGGTACACAAATCGTAATTTCTGCCGGTGACCCACGGCTCGCCACCGTTCATTTAGGCGGTCTGGCGAAAGATCACCTGGTCAAGGCTGATGTAAGATGCATTCTGCCCAAGCATCTGGCCAATACAACCTGGCATGATCTGGATATTAACCTTCTCAAGCGAGTAGAACTCCCACCCTTGCTGAGCGTAATGGTCAATGAGGCTGTCAAGCTGTGCGCTTACAGTCTGCGCGTCGCTGCCGAAGAAACCACTCTTCATGGTCCCGATAAATGGGACAACGTGATACCGGTAGTGACCACGCATAGGTGCTGCCGCGGCCGTCGGCGGAGATGCCGGGGTTTCGCTTGCACCGTTATCGCGGGCCGTGATGGTACTCGCTGCGGGTAGCGGCGGCGGGATAGCAGTCACTTGCTCGAGACAGTGTTTGCATCGTGTTGCCTTGGCGCTGATCTCTTTCCCGCAGTGCGGGCATACGCGAGATCGTTCATAAGTCATGATTGCTGCTCCCTCTGGTCAGGATAACTGTACGAGAGGTGACCGCTTCGTGGTCAGCTCTCGACACGTCCATCGTCACCTGAAAATTACATGTCGCTTTGGCGCGACAGTATCACAACATCGGGATGATACGATGACCGATATTAGGCGCGCTCGGCGACTATGCTCAGGCGTCAACAAGCATCATAGAGGCAGTTCATGACATTACAAGCTGCGATGCGTGGGTGAGTAAGGAACGACTTTGTGGCTTGGGCTCGAGGAGGCGGCGTAGGCGTATCTATGAAGAACATCCGACGCATCACAGCCAACCTTCCTGCTGATCTGCTGCGCTCAGCGCAGGAGGCCACTGGCAAGGGAATCACAGAAACGCTGATCGAAGGCCTTGAACTGTTGAAGCGGCGACGGTTCGATCAGCGCGCGCTGCGTCTTCAAGGGAAGCTCCGACTCGACGTGAATCTCGACGAATCCCGTGGGCGGCGGCGCTAATGCGTCCGTCTTACTGGCGAAGCTCGATCTTGAGTGTCTCCTGGATCACGGCCAAGCGGCCTTCGACGCGGCCCATTCGCTCTTCTAACCGTGTCACCGCCGCGCGAATCTCTTGAGAATCCGTCTCCAGGCGATCGAGTTTCTGATAGATCGCATCGAAGTGCGAGAGCATTTCGCTTCGCAACGACCTGACCTCCGCCCCAATCTCCGTTTGCAAAACCTCGCGCAGGTCCGGAATGAACACTTCGCGATGAAACCGCGTCAGCACCTGGACCAAGTCATCAACCACATCCAAATACTACCTCGGTCGAACGGTCATCAGATCAACCTGCACCGGGGTGGAACGTCCAGGTGGCGAAGTCCTGACACAGCGGTATCTTGAAGTCCCGCCCTGCAAAACTCACGGTGCAGATACGCCGCGTTTCGGCGAAATCGGGCGACTCTTCATCACGATTGACTAACTTTCAGCCAAATTGGCTGACTTTTCTTCATGCACGGCTAACTTTCAGCCAATTTGGCTGACTTCTCTTCCTGCACAGCTAACTTTCAGCCAATTTGGCTGACTTCTCTTCATGCGCAGCTGACTTTCAGCCAAATTGGCTGACTTTCAGCCACGAATGACTGGATTGCCTATTGTGCGTCCTCCATCGAGGACGGCTAGGAGCAATCAGACGGCGTCGGCCATGTCAGAAGGTCCCGACATTGACCGCGCGGCTCGCGCAATCATATGGACGTACTCCTTGTGGACCGCAGCAAAGGCAACGACCGCGCACACCCACAGACCGACAGACATGATGGTAACGATCCACCAACTCCGACTTGCCGCCGGAACATTCAGCAATACGCCAATCGCGAGCAAGGGAATGTTGAATAGAGCAGCCCGGAGCACTCTTACCCTTCCGCGGCGGCGATATAAGCGCGCTTCCCGCCCTTCCGGCCGAAACAAGTAGTCTTCAGCGGTGTAGAACAACGCGCCAAGACTGTTTGGCCGGCTTGGTTTGTACAACTCCTTCCACAATCGGCGGACGCGATTCTTTAAGAGAGGCTCAGTGATGTTGTGAAACAGTTTGTCAAACAGCATTCCAACGGAATAGCTGATCACCAAGACTGCAAACGTGATGGTCATGGATAGGTGGTCGGCCTGCGTATTGAGCGCATGGAGTATTGTGGACGGCCGTAAGCCACAGAAGCGCAGAAACAGTAATGTAAGCCACGCCGTGCACTGAAGCCCGATCACCAGGTACTCGGCCACAAGTGCTGTCCAACTCATATCAACCTCCGTTCATCTCGGTGATCATGGGATCGGTCAACCGCCCACCCGCCCCCCTCACCGCACCGCCCCCGTAAACAACTCCACGTTTCTTCGCATCACGTCCATCTTCAGCTTTGGCTCGCGCAGGGCGTGGCTGCTGCGGGGGTAGGTCACCATGGTTACGTCCACGCCGAGCTCGTCGAGGATGCGGTAGAGCATTGTGCCTTGCGACAGGGGGACGCGGTCGTCGGCTTCGCCGTGTTGGATCAGCACCTTCGCGTTCGTCTTCTTCAGATGCCAGAGCGGGCTTTGTGCGCGCAGGAGCTCGAGCGAGAGCGGGGCGTGGCGCATTTCATTGATGGTCGTGTCGGGTGTTTCGCGCTGATCGAAATAGTGCGGGAGAAAATCGCGGATGTCGGCGGTGCCGTGAAAGCTGAGGAGATCGACGACCGGCGCGCCGACGCTCACCGCCAGAAAGCGGTCGCTGTGGCCGAGGACCCAGGCGGCCATGTAGCCGCCGTAGCTCCAGCCCATGAGGCCGAGGCGCTTCGGATCGGCGATGCCGTCGGCGACGAGCTTGTCGATCCCGGCCTCGATGTCGGTCCAGGGCATGGACGCCCAGTCATTGCGATTCGCGCGGCGGAACGCCAGACCATAGCCGCCCGTGCCTCGCGGGTTCGGCCGCAGCACCGCGAAGCCGCGCGCGGCGAGAACTTGCGGCGCGTACGTTCCGCCGTGATAGCCGAGGAACGCCTGGTCGAAGCGGGACGCCGGTCCGCCGTGCACGAACACGAGCAGCGGCACGCGCTCGCCCAGCTTGGACTCGAGCGGAAGCGTGAGGAGGCCTTCGATCTCCAGGCCATCCTTCGGGTTCTTCCAGCGAATGAGACGCGTCTCGCCGAGGGCCCGGTTGCGATAAGCGTCGTTGTGATGCGTGAGCGCGTGCCCCGAGGAGAATGAGGTGTAGATCTCCGGCGGCTCGGTGAGCGACTGATAGACGTACACGGCGCGATCGCCGCGCACGTCGGGGTCGCTGACAACACCGTTCACGCGAGTCGTATCGGTGAAGCCGCTGCCGTCGGCATTCACGCGGAACAGTTGCGACGTCGTATTCATCGCTCCGTCGAACCAGATCGTCTTCGAGTCGGCGCTCCAGATCATCGACTCCGGCGTGCGGTCGTAGCTCTTCGAGACGTTGCGCGACTCGCCGCCGGTCGCGCGGACGACATGGATGTCGTGCTCGACGAGCCAGTCGTGCACGCCGCCCGAGCTGCCGAACGCGATCCACTTGCCGTCAGGTGAGACGACTGGACTCTTGTCGATGCCGATGCGTGCGACGATCGGTTTGATCGCGCCGTCGCTCACGGAAACCGCGTAGATGTCGGTGCGATAGAGATCGTCGAGCGTCAATCCCGGCGCGCGGTCGAAGACGAGCGACCGGCCGTCGGGCATCCATGAAAACGTGAGGACCGAAAACGCGCCGCGCGTGAGCCGTCGCACCGTTCCGTCTTCGACGACGTAGAGGTGCGCGTGCTTCGTCCGCTCGCCGAGGACGTGCGGGTCATCCTTCTCCTTCGCGCGCTTCTCCTCCTCCGGCGTGGTCTCGTCGACGCGTGTGAAGGCGATCGACGTTCCGTCGGGAGACCAGGCGAATGCGCGCACCGCCGACGGCTCTTTCGTGAGCGGCCGCGCCTCGCCACCGCCGACGTCGATGACGTAGATCTGATTCGAGCCGCCGCGGTCGGAGAGAAATGCGATGCGCTTTCCGTCGGGCGACCAGCGCGGCTGGGTGTCGTTGCCTTCGCGCGTGAGCTGGAGGTTGTGCGTGCCGTCGCCATCGACGAGCCAGACGTCGCCTTCGTAGACGCTGCGCGCGAGATCGGCGTGCGTGACGACGTACGCGATGTGCGTTCCGTCGGGCGACCAGCGCGGCGTCGAGAGCTGCGGCATCGTCGCGTAGTCTTCGATGGTGAGGGCGGCGGCGGTGGCGAGAAGAAGGTCGAGCATCGCGCGCAAAGGATACGTCCCATCCGCCGTACCCGTTCGTGTCGTCCTGAGCCGCGTAGACGGCGAAGGATCCCCGGCGGTGGAACGCTCGTCGTGCAATCGCCGGGGGTCCTTCGCTTCGCTCAGGATGACAGGGAGGCGTGTTCCAACTGCAGAAACGCGCGCGTGGCCGGATGCTTCGGCCGCGTCAGAATCTCGCGCGGATCGCCTTCCTCGACGACTTCCCCTTCCGCGAGGATGATCGCGCGGGTGGCGAAGTCGCGGGCGAAGTCGTCGTCGTGCGTGGTGACGATGAGCGTGCGGCCGCCGGCGGTGAGCTGGCGCAGGGTCTGCCCGAGCTCGAAGCGGCGGGCGGGATCGAGCGACGCGGTGGGCTCGTCCATCAGCAGCAGCGGCGGATCCATGGCCATGGCCCGCGCGATCGCGACGCGTTGCGCCTCGCCGCCGGAGAGCTCGCGCGGATACGCGGAGCGGCGATGGGCGACGCCGAGGGACTCGAGGAGCGCGGCCGCGCGGCGCTCGGCCTCATCGCG
>Ga0105242_10002310_pt1 | contig 15045 bp, 15 predicted proteins | sample KBSM24metaG_FD_81521 | JGI IMG/M metagenome (GOLD analysis project Ga0105242, IMG submission 81521) | Miscanthus rhizosphere microbial communities from Kellogg Biological Station, Michigan, USA - KBS M2-4 metaG | ecosystem: Host-associated > Plants > Roots > Rhizosphere > Soil | place... | reverse complement strand
CCATGTCGGTCGCGAGCTCCTGCGGCGCAAGGCGCAGCCGGTGCTGCGCGAGAACTTCAAGACAGACAACGGCAACCTGATCCTCGACTGCCACGGCCTGACGATCCTCGAGCCGGCAACTCTGGAGGCGGAGCTGAACAACGTTGCCGGCGTGGTGACAAACGGCCTGTTCGCGCGGCGCGGCGCGGATGTGCTGCTGCTGGGAACGCCCGACGGGGTCAAGACCTACAGGAAAAAAACTACTCTTTAGGCGGCACGTAGCCCTGGGCGACGTCTGCGCCGTCGCCGAAGAAATGCTTCTCCATCTGCTCGACGAGGTACTTGCGCGCTTTCGCGTCGGCCAGGTTCAGCCGGTTTTCATTCACCAGCATGGTCTGGTGCTTGATCCACGCCGCCCAGGCTTCCTTGGAGACGTTCTCGTAGATCCGCTTGCCGAGTTCGCCGGGGTAGGTCGGGCGATCCAGGCCCTCGGCCTCGCGGCCGAGCTTCACGCACTTCACCATTCTCGCCATGTGGGGATAAAAGCCTAAAGACGTTTCAGGAATATTTTCGAGCCGCGCTTCCAATTATAGAGCGCCTTGCGTTCCTCCGGCAGCACCGAGACCCCGGCTTCCTTGAAGCCCTGCGCGAGGAACCAGTGCTGGGCGCGCGTGGTGAGCGCGAACATGCGCCGGATCTTCATCTCCTTCGCGCGCGCTTCGCAGGCCAGCAGCAGGCGCTCGCCGTAACCGGCGTCGCGGTATTCGGGCGCCACCGCGAGGCAGGCGAGCTCCGCGCTCCTGTCTTGCGCGAACGGATAGAGCGCGGCGCAGGCGAGGATCGAGCCGTCGTGCTCGATGAGCTCGAAATTGGCGATTTCCTGCTCCAGGCGCTCGCGGTTGCGCTTCACCAGCGTGCCGTCGGCTTCCAGCGGTTCGATCAGCGCGAGTATCCCGCCGACGTCGTCTATCTTGGCCGGCCGCAGGCGCTCCACGGGGTCGGCGGTGATCATGGTGCCGACGCCCGAGTGGGTGAACAGCTCAAGCAGCGTCGCGCCTTCGGCGCGGCGCGATACCAGATGTGCGCGGCCAACGCCCGCGCGCACGGCGCTCAGCGCGTGCTCGAGGGCCCGCTTGGCCGGCGCGGTGAGTCCGTCCTTTTTCAGCAGCGCCTCGGCGTCGCGCGCGGTGAGCTCGGAAATGATCTGTCCGCGACGCCCCATCGGCAGCTGGTCCACGTAGAGCAGCAGCTTGTCAGCCTTCAGGGCACGCGCGACGTTCTCCGCGACATCTTCCCAGGCTAGGTTGAACACTTCGCCCGTGGGCGAGTAGCCGATGTGCGGCACCAGCACCACCTCGCCCGCTTCCAGGCGCCGTGCGATGGCGACCCCGTCCACTTTGCGCACCGCGCCGGTGAACTGGAAATCCACGCCGTCGACCACGCCGACCGGCTTTGCCGCGATGTAATTGCCTGAAGCGACGCGGATCTGCGCGCCGGCCATCGGCGAATTCGGCAGCCCTTGCGAGAGGAGCGCCTCGATTTCTACGCGCAGGACTCCGGCCGCCTGCTTCACCGCCATCAGCGAGTTGGCATCCGTGATCCGCAGTCCCTTGGCGTAGCGCGAGCGCTGCCGCTTGGCGCGCAGCTCGGCCTCGATTTGCGGGCGCGCCCCATGCACGAGGACGAGGCGGATGCCGATTGCGGCGAGCAGGTTCAGGTCATGCAGGAACCTGACGAAGCGCCCGCGTTCGGCGACCAGCTCTCCGCCGAAGCCGATGACAAAGGTGCGGCCGCGGAAGGCGTGCACATAGGGCGCCGCCTGGCGAAACCAGCGTACGAAAGCTTCAGGATGCGGCAGCGCGCTCATGGGGTCGCTACGTTACTAGAAATCTCCGGCCAGTGCGTTGAGCGCGGCCAGCGCTGCGAGCGCTGCCGTTTCGGTGCGCAGAATTCTCGGCCCCAGGCGAACCGGCTGGAAGCCCGCGCGCAGCAGAAACTGTTCTTCGCCGTCGCTGAATCCGGCTTCCGGACCGGCGGCGAGCAGCACAGGCCCCTTTGCCAGGTCCGCCAGTTTTCCCGGGCCCGACGGCGAGAGCAGGATTTTCGATCCGGCGCCCGGGCGGTAGCGCTCCAGCGCCACTGGTTCCCGGATCTCCGGGATCCGGTTCCTGCCGCACTGCTCGCAGGCGGCGATCGCGACCCGCCTCCAGTGGGCGAGCTTCTTTGCCTCGCGCTCGGCGCTCAGCCGCACCACCGATTTCTCCGTCAGGACCGGTTGAATGGCGGCCACGCCAAGTTCAACCGCCTTCTGGATCGTGAAATCCATTTTCTCGCCCGAGGAGACCGCCTGGACCAGGGTCACGGCGAGCGGCGATTCGCGCTCGAGGTCGCGCCGCGCGCCGACCTCTGCCAGGACCTGGCCGCGGCGCGGCATCGACAGGCGGGCCTCGTATTCGCCACCCTTGCCGTCGAACAGCAGGACTGGATCACCCTCGCGCAGGCGCAGGACTCGCGCGGCGTGATGCGCCGCATCGTCAGGCAGTATGAGCGTGCCCTGCGGGCTCAGCTCGGCGTCAACATGGAGGCGCGGCACGCGGCCCTGGCGATCCTTCATGCCGCGATTTTCGCACGCAGTTCAGCGCGTGCAGGCCCAGGCGATCAGGTTGCAGCTCGCCGCCTTGTTCACTTCGGCGCATCGGCGCAGCGTCTTGGTCTCCGCTTCGTCGCGGGTGGCGCCCGACGCCGAGAACTGGATTTTCGGTCCATCGGCGAGCGCGGCGCAGCCGTTCTTGAATTTGTGCACGACTTCGCACCCGCCGTTGCCGCATTGCTTCAGCGCCTCGACATTGGCGTCGCGTGCCCTTGCATGGTTGTAGCCGACGCCCCACGACTGGGAGGCGCGGTGATATGCAATGGCGCCAAACCGGTTCGGCGTCGCCGAACGCTTGCCGGGCTTGGTCTCGGCGATGGCTGGCAGGGCAGCGAGGAACGCGGCAGCCAGCAGGCCGGCACCAACTACATGGTGGCGCCGAGGACCCATGGCGCGAACTCGTCTTCGCCGTAGCCGAACTGCTCGGATTTGGTCTTCTTTCCCGAGGCCGTCTCCAGCACCAGGTCGAAGAAGCGCCGCCCGACCTCCTGCACCGACTCCTTGCCGTCGATGATGGTGCCGCAATTGATGTCCATGTCCTCTTCCTGGTGCTCCCAGAGCGCGGTATTGGTGGCGAGCTTCAGCGACGGCGCGGGCTTGCAGCCATAGGCCGAGCCGCGCCCGGTGGTGAAGCAGATCATGTTGGCGCCGCCCGCGACCTGGCCCGTGGCAGACACCGGGTCGAAGCCGGGGGTGTCCATGTAGACGAAGCCCTTCGCCGTCGCGGCTTGCGCGTACTCCAGCACCTGCACGAGATTCGTGGTGCCGCCCTTGGCCACCGCACCCAGCGACTTCTCCAGGATCGTGGTGAGGCCGCCCGCCTTGTTGCCGGGCGAAGGGTTGTTGTTCATTTCGTTGCCGTTGCGCTTGGTGTAGTCCTCCCACCACTTGATGCGCTCAATCAGTTTCTCGCCAACCTCGCGGCTGACCGCGCGCCGGGTGAGCAAATGCTCGGCGCCGTAGATCTCCGGCGTCTCCGAGAGGATCGCGCTGCCGCCGTGGCGCACAAGCAGGTCCACTGCGGCGCCGAGCGCGGGGTTCGCGCTGATTCCCGAATAGCCGTCCGAGCCGCCGCATTGCAGCCCCAGCGTGAGATGGCTTGCCGGGACCGTCTCGCGCTTGACCTTATTTGCGTCGGCGAGCATGGCCTCGATGCGCGCCACGCCCTCGCGGATCGCCTTGGAGGTGCCGCCTTTTTCCTGGATGGTGTAGGTGTGCAGCTTGTCGTGGCGCTTGAGGCTCTGCGTGGCGAGCAGGTTGTTGATCTGGTTCGACTCGCAGCCCAACCCCACCACCTGCACCGCGTAGAAGTTCGGGTGGCGCGCATAGCCAGCCATGGTGCGCCGGAGCACATCGATCGCCTCGCCGTCGGAGTCCATGCCGCAGCCGGACTTGTGGGTGAGGGCGACGACGCCGTCGACGTTGGGGTAGGCATCCAGTCGGTTTTCGAAGTGCCGCGCCACTTGCCGCGCCACGGTGGCCGAGCAGTTGACGCTGGTGAGAATGCCGATGTAGTTGCGCGTTGCGACGCGCCCGTCGGCACGTACGATGCCCTGGAAGGTCGCAGGCTGGGCGACGAATTTCGTCGGCGCCACCAGCTCGCAAAAGGCGTAGTCGCGCTGGAAGTCGCCCATCGTCACGTTCTGCACATGCACGTGTTCGCCGGGAAGGATGTCGCGCGAGGCGAAGCCGATGATCTGGTTGTAGCGCCGCACCGGCTGTCCCTTCTTCACTTCGCGCACCGCGACCTTGTGCCCGGCGGGAATCTTGCCCTTGACCGCGACGTTGCCTTCCTTGACCAGCGTGGTGCCAGGCGCGAGCTCGATGCGCGCGATGACGACGTCGTCGGCGGGATTGAGTCGGATGGTGAGATCGGCGGCTTGCAGCATGGTCCCTCCTGAACCTATGTTAACGCGGCGCCAGCAACGCGGCGTACCTGAGAGCTTCAAGCATGCTTTGTTCGTCGGCTTTCCCGGTCCCGGCGATGTCGAACGCGGTGCCATGGTCGACCGAGGTGCGAACGATCGGCAGGCCGGCGGTGACGTTCACGCCGTGCTCCAGGCCCAAAGCCTTGACCGGCCCGTGGCCCTGGTCGTGGTACATCGCGACCACGAGATCGAAGTCGCCGCGCGCGGCGCGGTACATCAGCGCGTCGGCGGGCAACGGGCCTTCGACGTTCCAGCCGCGCGCCCGGGCGGCCGCGATTGCCGGGGCGATCTTGGTCTGTTCCTCGCCGCGGCCGAACAGGCCTTCGCCCGCATGCGGATTGATGCCGCAGACGCCGATGCGCGGTTCCTTCCAACCGGCGCGCATCACAAGTTCGCGGCCGCGCGAAATGGTGCGCCCGACCAGGTCGGCGTCGATTCTCTCGATCGCATCGAGGAGCCCCATGTGCGCAGTGACGTGGATGACACGCAGCTTCGGGGAAAACAACATCAATGAAACTTCAGGCGTGCCGGTGAGGGCCGCGAGAATCTCGGTGTGTCCCGGGAAATGGTGCCCGGCGGCATTCAGCGCTTCCTTGTTGATCGGCGCGGTGCAGATGGCGCCGATGGCGCCCTCGAGCGCGAGTTTTACCGAACGTTCGATGTACAGGTAAGCGGCCTCGCCGGCGGCAGCGGAAACCTTGCCGTACGGGATGTCGACGGGCAACGAGCCGACTTCGATGCACTGCAACGTGCCGGACTTGAACTTTCCGTCCTGCGGTTTCTGGATCGATTGAATATCGGACTTCAGGTTTAACAGCTTGCCGGCTCTGGCCAGCTGCTTCACGTCCCCGATCACCAGCGGCCGGCAGCTGTCGAAGACCTCCCGATGCGCGAGGGCCTTCATGACGACCTCCGGCCCGACGCCGGCAGCGTCGCCCATCGTGATGCCGATGATCGGAAGCTTGTTCAATTCCGGTAGTCTGCGCCTAGAAGAACTTCCGCGGCAGCCAGAGCACGATCTCGGGCACGTAGGTGCAGAGCAGCAGCGTGGCGAAGAGCGGCACCAGCCAGGGCAGGATCGCCACCGTGGTGCGCTCGAATGAAAGCTTGGCGACGCGCGAGAGCACGAACAGCACGGTGCCCATCGGCGGGTGCAGCAGTCCGATCATCAGGTTGAGCACCATCACCAGGCCGAAGTGCACCGTGTCGATGCCGAGCTTGATGCAGATCGGCACCAGAATCGGCACGAGCAGCGTGATCGCGGCGGTGGGCTCGAGAAAGCAGCCGACGAACAGCAGGAGGATGTTCGCGAGCAGCAGGAAGACATTCGGGTTGTGGGTGAACCCAAGCACCCACTCCGCAACCGCGTCCGTCACGTGCGTCACGGTGAGCAGCCAGCCGAAGATCGACGCGGCTGCGACGATGAACAGCACCGCGGCCGTCGTCTCGATCGTGTCCATCGTCAGCTTGACGAGATGGCGCCAGTCGAGCGTCCGGTACCAGACCAGGCCGAGGAAAAGCGCCCACATCGAGGCCGCGATCGCTCCCTCGGTCGGCGTGAAGACGCCGAGCGTCATGCCGCCCACCAGCATCACCGGCGTAAGCAGCGCCATTACCGCCGCGAAATTGAACAGCTTGTCGAGCACGAGAAGCAGGGCAAAGGCCGCGATCACCGACCAGCCGCCGGGGATGCCGAACATCTCATAAAGCGCCCACGCACCGAGCGGGACGCAGGCCACGATCGCCACTTCGAGCGTTGCCTTCGCGAGCTTGCGCGCCGAGAAAGGCACGTCGCGGCCGAAATTCCGGGTGTGCGCGAAGTACGCCACCGTGAGCATCATGGTGATGCCCATGAGGATGCCGGGTATGACGCCGGCAAGGAACAACTGGCCTATCGAGACGCTCGCCATCGTGCCGTAGATCACGAAGGGCAGCGAAGGCGGAATGATCGGGCCGACCGTGGCGGAGGCGGCGGTGACGCCGACCGAAAACTCTTTCGAGTAGCCGTGATCCGTCATCGCCTTGATCTCGATCGTGCCCAGGCCGGCCGCGTCGGCGATCGCGGTGCCCGACATGCCGGCGAAGATCATCGAGCCGACGACATTGACGTGGCCCAGGCCGCCCTTCATCCAGCCGACCAGCGCGAGTGCGAAGTTATAGATGCGGTTGGTGATCCCGGCGGAGTTCATCAGGTTGCCGGCCCAGATGAAGAACGGCACCGCGAGCAGCGGAAATGAATCCACGCCGCCATACATGCGGTGGATCACGACAAAGTCCGGAATGGTGCCCGAGTAAATCACGTAGACGAGCGAGGCGACCGCCATGGCCATGGCGACCGGCAGGCCGGTGACCATGAGCGCCAGAAAGCCGGTAAGAAGTCCGGAGCCCATGGGTCAGCGCGCGGGGCCGGCTTCGTCGCCGAATTCAGGGCGCTCGAGCACGCTGTAGCCGTTTTTCCAGTGGCGCCACGCGACCTGCAGCGAGCGCAGGAACATGAGCGTGAAGCCGAACAGCATGGCGCTGAACACCCAGCCCACCGGCAATTCGATCACCGCCATGCGCTGGCCGCCGATCCGCTGCACGAGGAGCCAGGTGAGCCAGGTGGCATAGCCGAGGAACGCGCAGCGCACCGCGTCGACGCAAATGGACAGCACGCGCCCCATCGCCTTCGGCATCAGGCGGTAGAAGTAGTCGACCTGGATGTGGTTGTTCTTGCGCACCGACATCGAGGCGCCGATGAACACCACGGCGACGAGGAAATAGCGCGCGATCTCCTCGGTCCATCCAGCCGAGTCCGACAGCACGTAGCGCGTGTAGACCTGGTAGAAAACCACCAGCGCCATGATCCAGAACAGGGCGAACGTGATCCAGTCCTCAAAGCCGTAGATCGACATGTCCACGGCCTCGTCCTCGACATGAAACTGCCCGTCCGCCCCGAGGACGTGTTCCTGTTCCGTGCTCATCGCGCTCCTAGTGGTTGTCGCGCGGCACGAATGCGCCGCTCTTGCCGACGAGGAAGTCGAGGTCCGCGCCCTGGTCGGCCTGCAATACATGGTCGAAATAAAGCTTCCAGTAACCGCGCGGCAGCGGAGACCTGGGTTTTTTCCAGGCCTTCTTTCTCCTGGAAATTTCTTTCGAAGAAACCTTCAGTTCGAGCTTCCGCTTCGCTACGTCCAGTTCGATCATGTCGCCGTTCTGCACCAGCGCGAGCAGGCCGCCCGCGGCCGCTTCCGGAACCATGTGCAGGATGACGGTGCCGTAGGCGGTGCCGCTCATCCGGGCGTCCGATATCCGCACCATGTCGGTGACGCCCTTCTGCAGCAGCTTCGGCGGCAACGGCATGTTGCCGACCTCGGCCATGCCGGGGTAGCCCTTCGGCCCGCAGTTCTTGAGCACCATGATGCATTTCGCATCGATGTCGAGCTTCGGGTCGTCAATGCGCTTGTGAAAATCCTCGATGTTCTCGAACACCACCGCGCGGCCGCGATGCTTCATGAGTTTCGGCGTCGCCGCCGAGGGCTTGATAATCGCTCCGCCCGGGCACAGGTTGCCGCGCAGCACTGCAATGCCTGTGTTCTTCTTGAACGGCTTGCTGAACGGGGTGATGACGTCGCGGTTGTGGCAGGGCGCTTCCCTGTTGTTTTCCCAGATCGTCTTGCCGTTCACTGTCAGGGCGTCTTTATGCAGGAACCTGTTTTCCCCCAGCTCGCGCAGGACGGCGGGCAGGCCGCCCGCGTAGCAGAAATCCTCCATCAGGTACTTGCCGTTCGGCATCAGGTTGACCAGCGTATGCACGCCGCGGCCGAGCCGGTCCCAGTCTTTCAGGGTCAGGTCCACGCCCAGGCGCCGCGCGATCGCGATCAGGTGAATGACGGCGTTGGTGGAACCACCGATGGCGGCGTTGGCGCGGATTGCATTTTCAAAGGCCTGCTTCGTCAGGATTTTCGAAATCGTAATTTTCTGCTTCACCAGTTCCACGATCCGCCGGCCCGCCATGCGCGCAATCACATTGCGGCGCGCGTCCACGGCCGGGTAGGCGGCGTTGCCCGGCATGCCGATACCCAGGGCCTCCACCATCGAGGCCATGGTGGACGCCGTGCCCATCGTCATGCAGTGCCCGTGCGAGCGGTGCATGCAGGACTCGGCCTCGTGGAACTCCTCCAGCGAGATCTTGCCTGCGCGCAGGTCCTCCGACATGGACCAGACGTTGGTGCCGGAACCGATATCCGTGCCGCGGTACTTGCCCGAGAGCATCGGCCCGCCCGACACCGCGATCGTCGGCAGATCGACCGAGGAGGCGCCCATCAGCAGCGACGGCGTGGTTTTGTCGCAGCCGACCAGCAGCACGGTGCCGTCGATCGGGTTGGCGCGCAGCGACTCCTCGACGTCCATCGAGGCGAGGTTGCGGTAGAGCATCGCGGTGGGCCGCAGCAGCGTCTCGCCGAGCGACATCACGGGGAACTCGAGCGGAAAACCGCCCGCCTCCAGCACCCCCGCCTTGACGTGCTCGGCGATGATGCGAAAGTGGGAGTTGCAGGGCACCAGCTCCGAATACGTGTTGCAGATGCCGATGACCGGCCGGCCGTCGAACTGGTCCTGCGGGATACCGCGGTTCTTGGTCCAGCTACGGTAGATGAAGCCGTAGATGTCCTGGCGTCCGAACCACTGGACGCTGCGCCAGCCGGGTTTCTTCTTCATTATTTGATCGCCTGCACCTGGTCGTAGAGGGCCTTGTCCCAGGGCACGTCCTTGCCGACGAGGAACGGCGCAAACACTTTCTTGAATGCTTCGCGGTCCGACTTGACGACCGTCCTGCCGTACTTCGTCGCGAAGTCGCTGACCAGGGCCTGCTCGGACTTCTCGATCTCCGCGTTGGACTTCACCGCGGCCTCGTTGAACACGTCCGTGAAGACCTTCTTGTCGGCGTCCGAGAGCTTGTTCCAGACGTGGCCGCCGACGATTACCAGCAGCATCTCGGTGATGTGGCCGGTCAGGTTGACGTGCGTCTGCACTTCGTAGAACTTCTTCGCCAGGATCGTCGGCAGCGGGTTCTCCTGCGCGTCCACCGTCTTGTTCTGCAGCGCGAGGTAGACCTCGGCAAAGGCGATCGGCGTGGCGTTCGCGCCGGCAATCTTAGGGTACATGATGTAAAGCGGCGCATCGGGCACGCGCAGCTTCAGGCCTTTCATGTCCTCGGGCCTGACGATCGCCTTGTTGGCGGTGGTGTGCCGCACGCCATAGTAGAACGCGGCAATCGGCTTGTTGCCGCCCTTCTTGAAGTAGGCGTCGTTTAGGTCCGCCAGCACCTTGCTCTGCGCAAACTTCTTCCAGTGGTCCAGGTCGCGGAACATGTACGGCGCGCCGCCGATGGAAAGCGGCGGATGGGTGCGGCCGGCGAACGCCTGGCCCGTGTAGATCAGGTCGACCGTGCCCAGCGACAGCGACTGGTTGATCTGCGTCTCGTTGCCGAGCTGCGAAGCCGGAAACACGTCCATCGTGTAGCGGTTCGCGGTGCGCTTGGCGATTTCCCCGGCGGCCCACACTGCCTGCGTGTGGTACGGCTCCGTGGTTTCGTACACGTGCGCGAATTTCAGTTTCTGCTGCGCGAAAACCAACCCCGGCAATACGAAAATGCCCAGAACGACAAATGCAAAGATGCGTTTCATGCTTCCTCCTCAGTAAGTTGCCCTGCCACCGGAAATATCGAATACCCCGCCCGTGCTGAACGAGCAGTCTTCGGACGCGAGCCAGCAGGCCATCGCTGCGATCTCGTCCACCTTGACGAAGCGCCCCATCGGAATCTTGGAGAGCATGAACTTGGCGAATTCCGGCGTCACCTGGTCGAGGATTGCCGTCTGCGCCGCCGCCGGGGTGACGCAATTCACCAGCACGCCGGATTGCGCCAGTTCCTTGCCGAGCGCCTTGGTGAACGCAATCAAGCCGCCCTTGGCGGCGGCATAGGCCGCGGCGTTCGGGTTTCCTTCCTTGCCTGCGACCGAGGCGATGTTGACGATGCGCCCATAGCCGGCCTTCACCATGTGCGGCACCACCGCGCGGCAGCACAGGAAGGGACCGTTCAGATCGATGTCGATGACCCGCTTCCACTGGTCGATCGGATAGTCGACCACCGGCATGGAGGGGCCCGCAATACCGGCGTTGTTGACGAGGACGTCGATCTTGCCGAGTTGCTTGAGCGTGCGTTCCACGGCGCCGAGAATCGCGTCGTTGTTGGCGACGTCCACCTTGCCTGGACCGTCAAGATCCCAGATCGCCACCTTGGCGCCGGAAGACTCCAATCGCTTGACGATGGCTGCGCCGATACCCTGCGCGCCTCCGGTGACGACGGCGGTTTTTCCCTTGAAATCCAGCTGGTTCATGGCTCGAGCTTCCTCCAGTCCTTACTGTAACGCCTCTTCGTCATATCCATGTGCCTGCGCATCGCGGCGCGCGCCGCGCGGGCGTCGCGGTCCAGGATCGCGCGCAGAACTGCGTCGTGCTCGTGCGTGGTCTCGGCGGCCATTGCCGGGTATTCGAGCTTGAGCTCCAGCGCGCGGTACAGCGGCCCGACGCGCTGGTCCCACAGCGTCTGCACCACCAGTTCGAGCGCGCTGTTGCCGGTCGCTTCCGCGATCCGGACATGGAACGCGCGGTCCGCGTCGAGCGGGTTGTGGTGCTGCTTCGCTTCCTTCTGCAGGTCCGCGTGCGCCTTGCGGATCGCGCGCAGCTGGGGGACGGTGCCGTTCTTTGCCGCCAGCGCAGCGCACTCGCCTTCGATCATCCAGCGCGCGCGGATAACCTCGAACGGGCCCGAAGCGTTGGCGAGTTCGGCGCCGCGGCTGCGTTCCCCGGGCTGGCTCACGTAGATGCCCGAGCCGATGCGCACATCGAGCAGGCCTTCAATTTCGAGCGCGATGAGCGCTTCGCGCAGGCTGGGGCGGGACACACCAAGCTGGCGCGCGAGATCGCGCTCGGAGGGCAGGCGCGCGCCCGGCGCCACTTCGCCGTTACCGATCATCACGCGGATCTGGTCCGCGATCTGCACGTAGAGCCGGCGGGTCGCGACAGGCTGGATGGGCATGCGGGCGCCTAGAGCCGCTGTCCGGACGCGGCGTCGAACAGGTGCACGCTGGCGGCGTCCGGCGCGAGCGCGATTGCCTCGCCGGGCTTCGCGTCGGAGCGGCCATGCGTCGTGACGACGAGCGTGACGTCGCCCACCTTCACGACCAGCTCCGTTTCCGCGCCCATGGGTTCGACCACCACGACTTCCGCGGTGACGGCGCCCTGGCCGCCGATGGCGATGTGTTCGGGCCTGACGCCGTACCTTACGGCCTGGCCTTCGCTGCCGCGCTGCAGCGCGCCGATGGGCCAGCGATGCCCGAGCGCTTCGACGCAGGAGGAAGACTTTCTAAGGACGCCGTCAATGACGTTCATGGCGGGGGAGCCGATGAATTGCGCGACGAACAGGTTTGCCGGCCGGTCGTACAGTTCCAGCGGTTCGCCCAGCTGCTCGATGCGCCCGTCGTTCATCACCGCGATGCGGTCGGCCATGGTCATCGCCTCGACCTGGTCATGCGTGACATATACCGTGGTCGTCTTGAGCCGCTGGTGCAGGGCCTTGATTTCGGCGCGCATCGCGACGCGCAGTTTCGCATCCAGGTTCGAAAGCGGCTCGTCGAACAGGAACACCTTCGGATCGCGCACGATCGCGCGGCCCATCGCCACGCGCTGGCGCTGTCCGCCGGAGAGTTCGCGCGGATAGCGATGCAGGTACGGATCCAGGTTGAGGATCTTCGCCGCCTGTGCCACGCGCTTTTCGATGATGTCTTTCCTGTCCTTGCGCAGCTTGAGCGAGAAGCCCATGTTCTCGCCTACCGTCATGTGCGGATAGAGCGCATAGCTCTGGAACACCATGGCGATGTCGCGGTCCTTCGAGTCGAGGTCGTTCACCACCCGCGCGTCGATCGAAATGCTGCCGGCGGTGATGTCCTCCAGGCCGGCGAGCATCCTGAGCAGGGTCGATTTGCCGCAGCCCGAGGGCCCGACCAGGACCATGAACTCGCCGTCCGATATGTCGAGCGAGATGCCGTGCAGCACGGGCGTCGCGCCGAACGCTTTTTTCACCTGCGAAAAGGAAACCGACGCCATCAGGCTTTCACCGCTCCACTGGTCAATCCGGAAACCATGTAGCGCCGGAACGCGTAGTAGATCGCCGCCGGCGGCAGCGCATAGACAAGGCCCGTGGCCATGAGCAGTTCCCACGGCGAATCGTCCGCGGCAATGAAATGCCCCAGGGCGACCGCGAGTGTAATGGTTCTTTCGTGACTTAAAAGGAGGTATCCGTACAGGTACTCGTTCCAGGCAAGCAGCAGCGCATAAGTGCCGATTGCCACCATCGAGGGCGTCATGAGCGGCAGGTATACGAGGCGAAACAGCTGCAGCGGCGTGGCGCCGTCGATGCGCGCCGCCTCGTCGAGCTCCCAGGGCAGCTTGTCCGAGGCCTGCTTCAGCACCCAGATCGCGTAGGGCGCAGCCAGCGTGACCATCGCGAGCACCAGCGACCAGCGGTTGTTGAGCAGGCCGTAGTTGCCCATCGCCTTGTACATCGGGATCGCGAGGAAGGCCGCCGGGATGAAGTAGGTGAAGAGCGCGAGGTTCATCACGGTGCGGCCGCCCCTCACTTTCAGCCGGCTGATGGCGAACGCGGCGCACGAGGCAACGGCGAGGGTCAGCGCGCCGACGGCGACGGCGATCCAGAGGGAATTCCAGATCTGCACCCAGAAGTGGTACAGGTAGAAGTGTTCCTGCTTCGCGATGTGGCCGAAATTCCTCAGCGTCGGCTCCTTCGGCCACAGCGCGCCGGAGAACGCCGAATCCTTGGACGAAATCGAGAACAGGAAGATGTGGTAGATCGGCAGCAGCGACCACAAGAGGATCGGGACCGCCATCAGCAGCAGGAACGCCTCGTTGAGGTATTTCTTCTTCACGAGGATTTTTCGTCCGATTTGGACAGGCTCTTCATCATGAAGTACACCAGCGGCAGCACGAACGGCATGGCGCAGACGATGGTCGCCATCGCCAGGTCCACCTGGTCGAGGCGGATGTAGCGGATGCCGAGCGTGGCGAGCACGTGCGTCAGGTCCGCGGGCCCGCCGCCGGTGAGCAGGTACACGCTGTTGAAGTCGCCCAGCGTCCAGATCATCGACAGGATCGTGGAGGTCAGGTAAAGCGTGCGGATCGAGGGCCAGGTCACGTACTTGAACTTCTGCCAGGCCGTCGCGCCATCCACGCTGGCCGCCTCGTAGAGCTCCTTCGGGATCGCGAGGCGCCCGGAAATGAGGATCAGCGTCCAGAACGGCAGCGATTTCCAGATGTGCGTGAGCATCGCGAGCGACAGGCCGATGTGCGGGTCGTTCAGCCAGTTGGGCCCGTCCAGCGCGGTGAGCCGGAAGATCACCGAGTTGATCACGCCCCATTCCGGGTTGAACATGAAGCGGATCGAGAAAATGGTCGGGATCGACGGCACGGCCCAGGGCAGCAGGAAAAGCACCGATACCCAGCGGATCCACACGCGGTCGTGGGTGAAGAACCCGGACAGCCAGAGCGCGAGCAGGAACTTGAGGTTCACCGCCACGATGATGAAAATCAGCGTGTTGACGACCGTGCGGAAGAAAATCGGGTCGTTGAAGAGCTTGACGTAGCTCTCCGGGTGGCGCGCCAGCCACAGGCCGTAGCCGACCGGATACAGCACGAAGGCGAGGAACACCAGGACGTACGGGGCGATGAGGATCAGGCCCCAGGTCTGCCAGGTCGACATCCGCCGCCGGGCGGGCGGCAGCGGAGCCATCTGCGGTAGCGCTATCGAGGACATAAAAAATCAGGGCCCAGCGACGGGCCCTGATATTCAATCGTCGTCAGGAACCCTCAGCCGGCGACTTCCTTGATGCGGGCGATCATCTCGTCGACCGCCTTCTCCGGCGTCCACTTGTCGGTGACCACGCGGTTCATCGCCTTGGCCCACACGTTCTCGTTGTTCAGGATCGTGAATTTCCAGTTCTTGGTGAACTCGAACGTCACGGTGCCGGCCGAGAACTGGTCGTGCACGATCTTGCGGTGCGGGTCCTCGACCCAGAACTTGCTCGCGGCGCCTGACTTCGTCACCGGGTACCAGCGGCCGAGCGCTCCCTCGACGAGCGGCTGCAGGTTTTCGTCCTGCATCAGGAAGGCGAGGAACTCCTTGCCGCGCTTCTTGTTCTTTGCCGTGTCGAAGACCACGCCGACCTTCACCGCCGCGCGGTACTGCATCGGCTTGCCGTCGGGCTTCGCCGGAAAGCCGGCGGTGGCGATCTGCTTCTCGTAGTTGTCCTTCGCCGTCGCGCGCTGCTCGGGCGTGAGGGTGGCGTTGGTCATGTCGTCGAGCCACTTCGCGGCGATCGAGATGGTCGCGTTGTGCGTCATCATGATCGTCTTGTTGTGGAAGTTGACGTTGTT
>Ga0105242_10002305_pt1 | contig 15055 bp, 13 predicted proteins | sample KBSM24metaG_FD_81521 | JGI IMG/M metagenome (GOLD analysis project Ga0105242, IMG submission 81521) | Miscanthus rhizosphere microbial communities from Kellogg Biological Station, Michigan, USA - KBS M2-4 metaG | ecosystem: Host-associated > Plants > Roots > Rhizosphere > Soil | place... | reverse complement strand
TGCTCCGGAATCTTGCCTTTTTACTTTTCGCTATTTACCTATTAACCAGTTGCGGCAATAAAAAAAAACCTTCTCTTTCCGGTACTGATGAGGTGGGTATCAGCGATTTCATTGAATCGTTTGAATTAATAAAACCACCGTATGAAGTGACCGATACTGATTTGAATAAAAAGGAAAATGATTCGTTACTCATCGCCGATAAAATATTTGCACAGTTTGTGCCGGATTCTGTACTGGCAAAAGTTTTTGGTAAAAACGCAAAGCCAAAAATTTATATGGGTAAACGAGTGACGATAGAAAAGGAAACATATTTATTTACTAAAGCGATCGCTGCAGATAAAAAAGCTCTTCTTCTTCTTTGCTTTGATAAAGAAAATAAATTCAAAACCTATTTGCCATTACTTGTGCAGGATAATGATCCTGCTACGACACAAGTGAGCGGATTGGATAGGAGGTTCTCATTTTACAAAACTATTTCACTTAAACGACGAGATGGCTCAACAGCTGAGGGAAAGGACGTTTATAGTTATGATAATAAAATTGAACAATTTCTTCTCATAATGACGGATCCGCTTGATGACAGGGTGCAGGAAGTCATTAACCCGATCGATACATTTGCCCGGAAAAATAAATTCTCTGCTGATTATATAAAAGATAAAATGAATCTTGTCTCCATCCGCGATGATAGTAAAGCCGGCAAAATAAATTTCTATATTCATTTTGATCGCAACAGTGGAGAATGTACTGGCGAATTAAAAGGAGTGGCAAACATTACATCAGCCAATACTGCGGTCTATCAACAACAGGGTGACGCTTGCTCGATTCAGTTTATTTTTTCATCTTCTTCAGTTTCTTTAAAAGAGAACCAGGAATGCGGAGCTCATCGTGGTGTTAAATGTTCTTTCGACGGAAGCTATCCCCGCAAAAAAGAAGCGAAACAAAAAACACAAGTTAAACGAACGTCCAAATGATTGTTAGTTGCTATCGTTTACTATGCTTAATTTTCCCCCGCATGTGAATAATTTAATAAAGGGATTGAATGTTCGTACACTTTCTTATGTCTATTTCCCGTTATTTTGTGACCTGTGTAAAAACCACACAATATGAGTTTTAGAGAATTTAAAGTTCCTTACCCTTTTGATGAAAGATATTCGAAAAAGGTGGCCTATTTTTCAATGGAGTTTGCTACTCACCAACCCCTTAAAATTTATAGTGGTGGTCTTGGATTTTTGTCCGGCTCTCATTTGCGCAGCGCATATGAGCTCAGGCAAAATATGATTGGCGTTGGTATATTATGGAAATATGGTTACTATGACCAGGCTCGCAACCAGGATCAGACATTGCAAGTGACCTGGATGGAAAAGCAATATAGCTTTTTGAAAGATACCGGTATTAAATTCCAGATAACTGTGCATGAACATCCGGTTTGGGTAAAAGCATGGTATCTCGATCCTGAGATCTTTAAAACGGCTCCTTTATTTTTATTAAGCACTGATCTACCAGAAAACGATTATGTGTCGCAGACGATCACACATCGCTTATATGATGCGAACGTAGCAACAAAAGTGGCGCAATTTATTTTACTTGGTGTTGGTGGCGCTAAATTGGTCGATGAACTTGGTTTTAATCCTGATGTCTATCATTTAAATGAAGCACACGGTCTCTCTGCTGCATTTTATTTGTATAAAAAATATGCGAATGACCTGAAGGAAGTAAAGAAGCGTCTTGTATTCACCACGCATACACCTGAAGAAGCTGGGAATGAAAAACATGATATCTATCTATGTCATAAGATGAGCTATTTCTGCGGGCTGACTGTTGATGAAGTAAAGAAATTAACAGGTAATAACGAAGATATGTTCAATCATTCTCTTGTTGCTTTGCGGTTTGCAAGACTGGCCAATGGTGTTTCGCAGTTGCACGGTGTTGTATCAAGGGAAATGTGGAAGAAGTATAGTGATATATGCCCGATCATTTCGATCACCAATTCGCAGAACTGGCGATACTGGGCTGATAAACAGTTATACAAATTCATGGAAGAAGGCAATGACTGGGCATTTGACGACAGAAAAAAACATTTAAAGAGAAGGGCCTTTGAGATAGTGGCAGACCAGACGGGAAAAATTTTCGATTCGAATGTTTTCACTATTGTATGGGCAAGAAGGTTTGCAGGCTATAAAAGAGCAGGATTGATCGCAACTGAGGAAGAGCAATTTGAAAAATTATTAAACGATAAAAAATATCCTGTTCAAATTATTTGGGCTGGTAAACCTTACCCGGTCGATTATCCTGCGATCTCTGAATTCAATCACCTAGTACATTTAAGTAAGAAATATAATAATGTAGCTGTGCTTGTTGGTTATGAACTCGGTCTTTCAAAAAGATTAAAGCAAGCCGGGGATGTTTGGTTAAATAATCCACGAGTGCCGAGGGAAGCATCTGGTACAAGTGGAATGACGGCAGCGATGAATGGGTCTGTTAATTTTTCCACTGATGATGGATGGATACCGGAATTTATCAATCATGGTCATAACGGTTTTGTAATTCAGAAAGCTGATTATGCAAACATGACGGTACAAGAGCAAGATGAATATGATCTTGAGAAGTTGTATGAGATACTTGAAAAAGAAATTCTTCCATTATACTATGAGAATTACGATACCTGGCGCATGGTGATAAAAAATGGTATGCGGGACGTTCGCTTCCAGTTTGATAGTAACCGCATGGCGCATGAGTATTACGAGTTGTTATATAAATAAAAGAGATTTAATTCCTGATTTCAAAATTTCAAAATTAATTCAGATGTTGTTAAATTAACAGGATAGAAACTCGTAAACCTGTTGATCACTCCTTCTACCAACGCATCTGGGCATGATGCACCGCTTGTAATTAAAATTTTTATCGGTTTTTTATTTGGTAAGAAATCAGTGGTAAGCAATTCTTCTTTAGTATGAAAATTATAATGCTGTATTTCTTTTGTGGAAATAATTTTTTCCTCGCTGCTGATAAAATATGTTGGTAATTTTTCTTCGCAAAGCTCTACAAGATGGGAAGTGTTAGATGAATTATATCCGCCAACAACAATAGCAAGATCGGCATCTGTTTCCAGCATCCCGGTAACTGCTTGTTGATTTTCTAATGTTGCATAGCAAAGTGTATCTCTTGTATCAGCAAACTTTTCGTCAACATTTGCTGTTGTTAATTTATATTTTTCGATCATCACTTGTTTTAAATGATCGGCAATAGCCTGCGTATCGCTTGCCAGCATAGTTGTTTGGTTTACTACGCCAATACGTTCAAGATCTTTTGTTGCATCAAAATTTTCAGAAAATTGACCTTTGAATTCTTCGTAGAATTGATCTAAGGGTTTTTCTCCCGTAATATATTTTGCCAACTCTATTGTTTGCTGCATATCTTTTACAACAACAGATGGTGCATTTGCCGAAGCATGAGAAAAAGTGGCTCTTGTTTCTTCATGTTTTGGTTTGCCATGAATAATGATCGTATAATTCTTTTTTGCGATTTGCTCGCTTCGGTTCCATACTTTTTCAACAAACGGGCAGGTAGTATTATATTTTTCTGTTTGAATTCCGAGATCATTTAATTTCTTTTCCAACTGAAGTGTGGTGCCAAATGCCGGAATGATAACAATATCATCTGCAGTCAATTCACCAAATGGAATAAGTTGTTTGCCATAATTATCCTGCATGAACCGAACACCATGACCTTGTAGATCAGCATTCACCTGCGGATTATGGATCATTTCGCTCAATAAAAAAATTCTTTTACCGGGATTTTCTTCAACTGTTCTGAAAGCGATCTCAATTGCATTTTCAACGCCATAACAAAAACCAAAATGACGGGCTAAGTAAATTTGCAGGGGGCCAAGATCAAGCAGAGTAGGAGTAAAATCCTTTTTCATCTTATCCTGTTCTTTCCGCTTCTTTTTGATGGCTGTGATCAAAGGGCTCCGATAAATAATTGGAACATCGAAACTTTTCATGACTGCAAAGATAGTTTTTTGAACCACAGAGACGCAACTGTAAAATCCATCATCTCGTTCAGCGGTTCTTGCTAGCAAATCGAATCAGTGAAAGCTTATACCATCCAACAAATTCGAAAACTAAAACTATTGAAAAGGCCTTAATTTGCAGTCCCTAAATATTTATTATGAAAAGATCCTTGTTATTGTTTATTTCATTTTCATTTATTCTTTTGACAAGTGCCCAGGAAGCTTTAACTGTGAAAGATTATGAGAACGCAGAAAGTAAAATGGGCTATAATACACAGAAATATGTTGACCGTGGCAATGTTAATGCAAACTGGATGCCGGGTGATAAATTCTGGTACCGTGTGTTAACTCCTACTGGAAGTGAGTTTGTTTTGGTTGATGCTGTAAAAGGAACCCGTACTGTTGCGTTTGATCATGAAAAGCTGGCGGCATCGCTTTCCAACGCTACAAATAAAAAATATACAGGTTCAATGCTGCCTTTCCAGGTTATCAATTATTCAGCTGATGGCAAATCGATCACCTTTCGTACAGAAGGCAAGCAATGGAAATATGATCTGCAAAATTCTTCTCTTGCTGCCGATACCACTAAGCTTTTGGAGAATGCACAACGCTCCGGAGGATTTGGTCGTGGTAACCGTGGTATCGAAGTTTTATCTCCCGATAAAACTAAAGCTGTTTTTATTAAGGATTATAATCTATGGGTAAAAGACGCCAAAACAAATGAGCAAAAGCAATTGACATTTGATGGCATAAAAGATTTTGGTTATGCTACAGACAATGCGGGTTGGACAAACAGTGAGGGAGCCATAGTTCGCTGGTCACCTGATTCAAAAAAGATAGCCACTTTCAAGCAAGATCAACGAAATGTTGGCGACATGTATCTTGCTTCTACTAATGTTGGTCATCCCAATCTAAGATCATGGAAGTATCCGCTGCCCGGTGATAAAGAAATTCCAATGATCTCCCGTTGTGTTATAAATGTTGATGATGCAAAAGTTATCATGTTCAATATTCCTCCTGATCCGCACAGGGCTTCTTTGAGTGATGATATTTCAAGCAGCGGAACATTTGATGATATAGATTGGAATCCTGATGGAACAGAAGTTGCGTTTCTTTCCACTTCAAGAGATCATAAACAGGAAAAATTTCGCATTGCAAATGCACTGACCGGAGAAGTTCGTGACGTGTTTGAAGAAACAGTACCTACACAATATGAATCAGGATGGGGCGCCATCAATTGGAGATATCTTCCAAAAACAAAAGAGATCATTTGGTTCTCAGAAAGAGATGATTGGGGACATCTTTATTTATACGATGCAACAACAGGCAAAGTAAAAAATCAAATTACAAAAGGCAATTGGGTGGTAACACGGCTCGTAAGAGTTGATGAAAAGAACCGGCTTTTATATTTTATGGCTAACGGTACACAACCTGAGAATCCTTATTTCAGCCAATTCTATAAAGTTGGATTTGATGGAAAGGACCTCACATTACTTTCTCCGGGAGCAGGTACGCATTCAGTTAGTTTCTCTCCATCAGAAAATTATATCATCGATACATATTCAAAACCGGATGTGCCATCAGTTACTGTTTTGCGTGATAAGAATGGAAAACAAATTACCGAACTGGAAAAAGCGGATGTATCAAGATTAAAAGCTGCAGGATGGAAACCGCCAACTCCTTTTTCTGTAAAAGCTGCCGATGGTAAAACTGATATTTATGGTATTATGTTTACGCCAACTAATCTTGATGCAAATAGAAAATACCCTGTAATTGATTATATCTATCCCGGTCCGCAGGGTGGTAGTGTAGGCGGCTGGGGCTTTAGTGCAGCAAGAGGCGATCACCAGGCATTGGCCGAATTAGGATTTGTTGTTGTGCTCATCGAAGGCACAGGTAATCCTGATCGTTCAAAAAGTTTTCATGATAAGTATTGGCCAGACATGAGTACAAACACATTGCCCGATCAAATAACAGGCATTCGTCAATTATCACAGCGCTATTCTTATATCGATACAAACAAAGTTGGTATCTGGGGACATTCAGGAGGCGGCTTTGCAACTGCAGCTGCGATGTTCCGTTACCCGGATTTTTTCAAAGTTGGTATTTCAGAATCTGGTAATCATGATAATCGTAATTATGAAGATGATTGGGGCGAGCGATATATTGGTTTGCTAACGAAAAATCCTGATGGCACTGATAATTATACTGCACAAGCCAACCAGACATATGCAAAGAATTTAAAAGGAAAGCTGATGCTTGCCCATGGCATGATGGATAATAATGTGCCACCATACAATACAATGTTAGTGGTTGAAGCGTTGACAAAAGCAAATAAAGATTATGATCTTGTTATTTTCCCCAATGCGGGTCATGGTTATGGAACCGATTCACCATATATGATGCGCCGCCGCTGGGATTATTTTGTAAAAAATCTATTGGGTAAAGAACCACCACCAAATTATAAGTTGGAAACGAAGACAGATCCGAGAAATGGGGGACAGTTAGCTTTTTGACCTGGCATCGTGTTAGATTGCTTCGGATTGCCGACAACATGTTTTGCATTTCGTGTTTCCGCTGGCAATCCTCGCAATGACGAGTAACAGCATCAGATCACTGGAGTTTCGTCATTGCGAGGACGTCTAATAAAGTAAGCTAACATATTTAGTCCAGCAGGCCGAAGCAATCTCCACAACATAAAAAGACCAATCTTACAGGTTGGTCTTTTTATTTATGTACTTAGCTGCATTACTACTATCATCGCCTGTTGTGTCACTCACATGTACGTTCGGTAATTCTATTCAGCAATTATGAAAAGGTGTGGTTCATGTCTACACAGGCCACAGTTGAGATTTACTTTTTTTGTATTACTTCGAAGCCTTGACCCACTTGACACCGTTGAGAGCCTGAGCCCTGCCTTCACATGCGTCTTCAATTAATGTAAGAGTGAAACTATCTCCACTTAAATTGACCTTATATTTTCCTGCTACATCTGGACAGCTATATTGCCCGGTACTATAATCGGTCAAGGTAACTATATCGCCAGTTATCTTACAGGAGGATCGAACCAACACCTCTCCATTACTTAACGTAACAAAACTGGAATCAGATTGAATATGAAGTGTAAGTGTGTCGTTAAACGGCTCAGCAAAAAAGGCCTTCCAGTTTTTGTTATTGATGGATTGGGCCTGGAGATGAAATACTGCTGATGTTAAGAAAAATAAACCGGTTGTTAAAATGATCTTTTTCATAAGCAAATATTTTAGAGAAAAAAAATCTAAAAAAAACACTAACAACCTTCCCGGTGTGAAGATGGATATTACAAAGCTAAGCAAATAAACATTCCATGCTAAATAGAATTCCTACCGGTAAAGAGTGCCGGACTAAAAACTATAATTTCTTTCCATACCAAACGTCTTCATATTTTTTAGGATCTTTTTTAAACATAGCTAATGTATAAGGACAGCGGGGAATTATTTTTAATTTATGAACTCTTGCATATTCAACCATAGCCTCTAATAATTTCTTAGCGGCTCCCGTTCCTTCTAATTCAGGTAATACTTCTGTGTGGTAAACAATTAGTATTTCGCCAGAAATGCTAATTATCATTTCTCCTGTTCGTTTACCATTTTCTTCAAAAAAAAATGCTCCTTTTCCTTTTTCGTCTATTTCAAATTTTACTTCCGGCATGATCAGTCATTCGTTTTTTTATGAATACAAGATCAACTGCGTGCACCGAAACAATGCTACTGTTTTTTGATTCTCTTTACTCTTAACGATCACATCCCAAACCTGTGTTGTTTGTCCTGCATGTTGCAAAGTTGCTTCTGCAATTATAAAACCGGTTTTTGTTGAGCCAAGGAAATTCGATTTTAATTCTATAGTTGTAAAAGATTTTGCAAGCATAGGTAAATTATAAAGACAGGCATAGCCAGCAATAGTGTCTGCTAAAGTAACTATACTGCCTGCATGTAGGTATCCGTTCGGGGCGAATAGTGATTTCTTAACTTCCATTTGTGCAGTAGCTAAATTGGTTGACACACTTAAAACTTCAATACCAAGAAGCCCGGGGAAGAAGTCAGCTCCAAACTTTGAGAAATCTGTTTTTTTATAATCCATTTACTATTTTTATTTTATCATCGGCTCGGGTGCATCTTCAAATTTTTTATACTAAACAAGATAACTAAATCTTTAACAAGGTTTGCTTTCTTACTTGGCTCCGGCACCCATAAGAACTTTTTCAATTTCAGCATGTCCTTTTTTCTTTGCCCATGCAATTGGTGTGGCCCATGAAGCACCGGCCTTATTAATGTCTGCGCCTTTTGCAAGAAAATAGTTTACCATTTCTACATGTCCCCATCTTGCAGCCATTCCCAAAGGAGTTGATCGGTATTCTTCTTCTACAGGATCTATATCTGCTCCGTATTTTAGAAGTAACTCTGCTTTTTTGATATCTCCTTTTTGTGCCATGTCATGTAACAGTGTAACATGATGCCAACTCATTGTATTTGGACTCATCCCTTTTTCCATCATGTAGGTGGCGCCATCCAGTTTTTCAAAATAATAGAACTGTGCCCATTTTAAAATAGCTGGAACTTTTGCTCCATAACACATTAGAAGATCGATCATCTTCCGGTTATTTTCTTTAGCTGCAAAAACTAAGATCCCCTCACCCCAGAAATAGGTTTCATCTTTTGCAAATTCGGGATGCTCTTTTAATATCTTTTCTATTTTATCAAGGCTTCCTTTATTCACTGCTTCCTGGAATTCCACCTGTAATTCGGTTCTATTGTAAAGGATTTCTCCATTGTCGCCTTTATATTTCTGTTTTGATCTGTCTTTTGCATATTGCTCCAGCAACAATACTATTTCCCTATGATCTCTTTCCTGCGCTATTGTTTGCAATTGATCATTGAAAGGATATGTTTTATAACTGCGATCATGTGCGCCATTATCCAATAAATATTTTACAAGATCAACATGCCCTTCACGAACTGCGAAATGAATAGGGGGTGTATAATTGTATTGAGAAAAAATCAATTCCGGGCATTTATTAACCAAATGTTTTACTTCTTCCAGGTTCCCGTTTCTGCTTGCAACAAGAATATTCCAAACCTTAGTTGTTGTAGAAACAACTTCGTTGGGTAGCTTCATCGGCAAGTTTAATTTCATTTCATGGGGCTGTATCATTGTACTACCTTTTATTTCTTTTCGTCATCTAAATTAAACCTCATTTCTAAAATATATCTTGAAAAGCCGATCTTCTCATAAGCTTTAATAGCGGAAATATTATCATAATAAACTTCCAAACTGAATTCAGTAATGTTTTGATTAGCTGCCCAATTTTTTAAAGCATCAATAATTCGCTTATTGATTCCCTGGCCTCTGTATTCAGGAAGTACATACATAAAACCTAAATAAGCATGGTTACTATGTTTTAAAAAAGGTTTTGATCTGTCGATCCTTGCATAACCCGAAGCGATGATCTTATTGTCTGTTTCAGCAACAACCACTTCAGCAAGCGGCGAGGCCAGTAGCGATCTCAGATCATAGTAATTAATAGGATCAGGTTTTAGAGTTGAGTCAAATGGTCGCTCCGTCTTTATGAGGTCTTGCTCAAAAGCTAAAAGTTGTTCTAAGTCAGCCACAGAGGCCTTTCTTATTTTAATTTCAATCATAGTACTTAAGTATCTTAAAGTGTGGAAATATTGCCACACAAAATAGCATTTTAGTGCTGGTACGGGTTTCTTACAATTAATATGCAAATAGCAAGTTCGGACATTGTCTTTTTAAGTGATTTTTTTTAAATCAATTTTTTTATCCAATCGAAGAAAAATACATTTACTAATAACTGTTCATTTAATAAAGTAAAGATTGATCATATGAAGTTTTTGTCGAAAACCCTGACTGGCATTAGTGGCCTTGACGAAATAACGATGGGAGGAATTCCACAAGGCAGACCCACCCTTATCTGCGGAGGACCCGGATGTGGTAAAACACTTTTTTCTATAGAGTTTCTTGTGAACGGAGCCACACGTTTCAATGAGCCAGGTGTCTTCATTGCGTTTGAAGAAAAAGCAGAAGAGCTTACAATGAATGTGGCTTCCCTGGGTTTTGATCTCGATAAATTACAGAAAGAAAAAAAACTCAGGCTTGATTATGTACGAATTGAAAGAAATGAGATAGAGGAAACAGGAGAATATGATCTTGATGGATTATTTATACGATTGGAACATGCAATTGATAGCATCGGGGCAAAAAGAGTTGTGCTGGATACGATCGAAAATTTATTTGCAGGATTAACAAACGAGGGGATACTTCGTGCTGAGCTTCGACGGCTTTTTCTTTGGCTGAAAGATAAAGGAGTAACTGCTATCATTACAGGTGAACAAGGTGATGGCAAGCTTACGCGACATGGATTGGAAGAATATGTTTCTGATTGTGTGATCTTGTTGGATCATCGTGTGATCAATCAAATATCAACACGCAGGTTACGCATTGTGAAATATCGCGGTTCGGCACATGGCACTAACGAATTTCCTTTTTTGATTGATGAAGAAGGTATTTCTGTTTTACCTGTAACATCTTTAAAGCTTGATCGCAAAGTTTCTTCAGAAAGAATAAGCACAGGTTTGCCAACTCTTGATGAAATGTTTGGCGGAAAAGGATTTTATCGCGGCAGCAGTATTCTTGTTTCAGGAATGGCAGGCACAGGTAAAACAAGCATTGCCGCTTATTTTGCTAATGAGGCTTGTATGCGAAATGAAAAGGCAATATATTTTGCGTTTGAGGAATCTCCTCCCCAAATTATTCGAAATATGAAATCTATCGGGCTGAATCTTGAACCACATATTAAAAAAGGATTATTACAGTTTCAATCTTCCCGCCCGGCCTTACATGGCCTTGAAATGCATCTTTCAACCATTTATAAAGTTGTAAGGGAATTTAAGCCGAAGATAGTAGTGCTTGATCCTATCACTAACCTTGTTTCTGTGGGATTGATCAATGAAGTAAACTCAATGCTGCTTCGATTGATCGATTTTTTGCAGGGAGAAGGCATAACTGTTATGCTGACCGCATTAATGAAAGTAATGGACGAAAGAATGGATGAAGGGGTATCGTCCCTTGTAGATACATGGATCAGTGTAAAAGAAATAGAAGCGAATGGTGAACGTAACAAGGTATTATATATCATGAAATCAAGAGGAATGAAGCATTCTAACCAGGTAAGAGAATTTATAATTTCAGATCGTGGGTTGAACCTGGTTGAGATCTACCTTGGACCTAACGGAGTTCTGCTTGGTTCTGAAAGAGAGGAACAAAAATTGCAGAAGCTAAAGGGTCAGGCTTTAATAGATCAGCAGGAGAGAAAGGAAATAGCTCGCAGAAGACAAGAAAACGGAATTCTTAAGCAACCAAAACAAAAGATCGGTAAATAAAACCATGGCAAAAAAGCAACAAACATGGGAACTGCGGTTATATGTCGCAGGCAAAACACCCAAGTCAGTAACTGCTTTACAAAATCTTCAAAAGTATTGTGAGACCCATTTAAAGGGACAATATAAAATTGAAGTGGTTGATTTGTTGGTACACCCACAATTAGCGGAAGGCGACCAGATATTCGCCATTCCAACACTGGTGCGAAAAGTACCTCAACCAATTCGAAAAATAATCGGCGATCTTTCAAATGAAGAAAAAGTTCTTGTAGGCTTGAATATCCGCCCGGTGAAACAATTAATATAATGAGTAAGCATTCAAAAAATGGTAACGGTAAAGGCGGCGATCATGATCCATATATTTTCCGGCTTTATGTAACAGGTGCTTCTCCTAATTCACTTCGGGCTATTGCGAACACGAGAAATCTGTGCGAAGAATATTTTAATGAGAATTATGAACTGGAAATAATCGATGTGCATCAGCAACCATCAATTGCCAAAAAGGAAAACATTATTGCATTGCCATTGCTTATAAAAAAGTATCCTTTGCCTGAGAAGCGATTGATAGGCGATATGTCTAATATGGAAAGAGTGCTTAAAAGTTTTGGATTGTCAAACATTGATCTATAAATGAGAGAGACAAAAACTTACGAGGAGCTTTTAGAGGACCTGGAAGAGCTTACTCTCCAACTTAAGGAGGCTAATGAAACCATTCATGCTATCCGTACCGGGCAGATAGATGCATTGGTTGTGGAAACTGAAGACGGGCCTCAATTATATACATTGAAAAGCGCCGATCACACTTATCGTGTATTCATTGAGAAAATGAAAGAAGGCGCAGTGACGCTTAACAGTAATGGGATCATATTATATTGTAATTCGCAATTTGCTGATATGATCAATTTGCCATTAACAAAAGTGATCGGTTTACCTATCATGAATTTTATCCCCGGTGAATACAAGGACATTTTCAAAAAAATAACAAAGCAAGGATGGCAATCGGATAGCAAAGGAGAGATTGCTTTGAAAAATAAGAACAATGAACTGGTGCCTTTTTTATTGTCTGTTACTTCATTGGAATTAGACGAAGGTGCTGCACTTAGTATTATTCTTACCGATCTTAGCCTGCAAAAAGAAAATGAAAGACAATTAGAATTAAAAAATAAACAATTGGAAGAGGCAAGGTTTGCAGCTTACAAGATGAATGAAGAGCTGGAAGATATTGTTGCGGAAAGAACAAAAGATCTGCTGGTAAGCAGGGAATACTTCAAGTTTTTAGCTGATAATATACCTGTGATAATATGGACAGCTGATATTGATGGAAAACTTGATTATGTTAACCGTCGATGGGTTGAATATACAGGCTTTGATATTGAGGAATCAAAAACAAAACGAGATGAACTGATACATACAGACGACCTGGGAAGAAATATTACTGAGTGGCAAGCGGCCTTAAAGGAAAAGAGAAAGTATGAAGGCGAGTTCCGGCTTAAAAGAATAACTGATGGAGCTTATCGATGGCATTATTCACAGGCCATACCATTTAAAGATGAGAATGGAAATATAACCGCATGGATAGGAACAAATATTGATATAGATGATCAGAAAAAAGAACTGGAGAAAAAAGATGAGTTTATCAGCGTGGCCAGCCACGAGCTGAAAACTCCACTAACCAGTTTGAAAGGATATATCCAATTAATGGAGTTCCAGGAAAATTTATCTGACACAGGAAAGATCTATGTTTCGAAAGCAACCTCTTCAGTAAATAAACTACAACATTTGATCGATGAATTATTGGATGCAAGTAAAATAAAGGCAGGCAAACTTAAATTCAATAAAGAGGAATTAAATCTCACCGACCTGGTAAATCTTTGTATTGAGAATAGTAGTTATATCTATCCTTTGCACCATATAAAAAAAGAATTACAAGATGATATTATAGTTTGTGGGAACGCCGAACGATTGGAACAGGTATTAATGAATTTAATAAACAATGCAGTTAAATATTCTCCGAATAGAAAGGAGATAATTATTCGTGTTGAAAAAAATAAAGATTCAGCGATCGTGTCAGTGATAGATTTCGGCATAGGCATGGTCAATTCTGACCAGGAGTTGGTTTTTGAGAGATTTTACAGGGCCAACGGACATGAATCTACAATGCCCGGTCTTGGCATGGGACTGTATATATCGTCAGAGATCATAAAAGAACATAATGGCGAGATACATGTAAAAAGTAAATTGAACGAAGGCTCGGTGTTTTCTTTTTCTTTGCCACTCGCAACCAAAACAGCCTAATTTTCTATTTACTAATTAAATAATTTCCGAAGCAAAAATCAAAATATACATATTTGATATAGTCATTGACTTCCTGTTAACAAGAGAAGCCTGCGCTTATATTATCTTTAGTGATGATTTTTTTATTGGCAATCACTAAAATCTTTTTATGACACCGGAAATGCTTAGAGAAATTCCTTTGTTTGCTACACTAGGTCCACGGGAGTTGGAGGTGCTATTGAAGCAATTGGAAAAAATAAATTATCCTCCAAATACCGTGATCTTCTGGATGGATGAACCGGGTGATAAACTTTATGTAATCGAAAAAGGACAGGTACGAATAAGCCATAGCAACAAGGAAGGGAAAGAAATAGTATTAAACACTTTGGGTGAAAATGCTTTTTTTGGCGAATTATCATTGCTGGATGGCGGTCCTCATACTGCTACAGCAAGAACTGTAAAAGAAACAACATTGCTGACGATCAACAAGGGAGCATTTTATAGCTTCCTGGATAAGCATCCGCAATTTTCTCAAACTTTATTGACTGTTCTTGTTGACAGGCTTCGTAACAGTACAATGAATATGCGACAACACATGTCTGGAGATCGCTTAGCACTTCCACAACCTGCATCGTTCCGAAGAATTGTTGATAAATCGGCTCGCTTCGTGTCCAGCAGTCGGTTTCTTCTATTTGCTATAATTTTTCTTGTTGGCTGGATGTTTCTGCAATCATGGCTTTATTTCAGGCATCATAATGGAATAAGTTTCGAGGACAATCCTCCAACTTTCGCCTTTTTGGAATTCATCTTAACTATCACTTCATTTTTATTTACTGTGCTGGTACTTACCAGTCAAAGAGGTCTTGCAGAACATGATCGTGTACGCTCAGAGATTGAATACCAGGTAAACCTGAAAGCACAATCAGAAGTCATGCGGCTGCAATTGAAAATGGACGAAGTGCTGAAACTGTTGGAAGAAAAAATAAAATAAACAATGTAGCAACGGGGAGTGAGTGGCGCTAATACCCCATATTGTAGTAAAGATGATGGCAATATTTTTATACTTTTGCCGTTACTATAACTCAAAACGTTTTGGTTTAATTTTTGGAATCCAGTTACTCTATGAAACACGAAGCCGTACCACCTATGTCAATAAGCCCAAGTACATTTGTTCAGAAAATTCTCTTTGCTGCAATTGCAACCCTCTTTCTGGTCTTGATCTTTTCCTACTATCCTTTCAAAAACTTACCTGTAAGTGCATATATTATCCCAAACAAAAAAGACACGAGTGAAACTGAAGTAGCACCAAAGCGGTTTGAGCCAACGTTATCTT
>Ga0105242_10002304_pt1 | contig 15058 bp, 18 predicted proteins | sample KBSM24metaG_FD_81521 | JGI IMG/M metagenome (GOLD analysis project Ga0105242, IMG submission 81521) | Miscanthus rhizosphere microbial communities from Kellogg Biological Station, Michigan, USA - KBS M2-4 metaG | ecosystem: Host-associated > Plants > Roots > Rhizosphere > Soil | place... | reverse complement strand
TCCGTGTTGCTGGTAACTTTTACCGTGTACGTTTTGACAACCGTTTGGCCAGGAGTGACGGTGCCTAGGTCGGCGGTAATAGTCCGCTGAGCAGCGTTACCAATAAGCTCCACGCCGGTTGGCAGCGTGTCGGTTAGCTTGGTGTTCAACATGTCGTTGTTGCCATTTCCATCGGCTGAGCTGTTATTCTCAACGGTGATGGTGTATACCAGCGTATCGCCAGGAGCAGCCGCTAGTGCGGTAGCGGCGTCGTTAGCGTCACTAATTGTAGATCCGGTTGTCTGGTTTTGTACTGCTTTACTAATGGTACCCTGAGCTTGAGGCTGTCCGGCGTACACTGGCAGCGTCATGGCCGCAAACGCCAATAGGCTGGCTAAGCCTGCCGTTGCAAGTATTGATACTTTCTTCATTATCTAACTCCTTGTTTCGGGCTGGGGCGCCCAAGGTGTGGGCGTAAGAGCCCGTCTTTACGAATGCATTATAGGCCTGACAGGGCAGTAGTGCAATAGTTTTAAGTATTGTACAAATATATGGCTTACGTTTATTTTCCAATCACCACTGTGCATTTCTTTGCAAAAGCCTGTAGCATTGCCTAACGATTAGCTATACAATGTATAGTAATGATGCAAATAAACGACGAAGATTTCCAAGAATTAATCGACAAAGCGTTCGATAGCCTTCCAAAAACTCACCGCGACCGTGTTCAAAATGTAGCAATCCTGTTTGCCGATGAGCCTAGCCCCGAACAGCGCTACGAATCACAGCTACGCCCCGACCAGACACTGCTGGGGCTTTACCAGGGTATACCGCTCAGCCGCCGCCAGGGGCAAACTAGCATGTATCCAGACAGAATTACACTGTTCAAATGGCCGCTACTGACCCAAGCGCACGATGTAAAAAGCCTGCAAGAGGCTATTCGCCACACACTTTGGCATGAAATTGCACATTATTATGGGCTGGATCATGATAAAATTCGCGAATTAGAACAGTAATAACTTGGAGGGTTAACATGGACGAAAAACTTACGGTGGCAGTACTGGCTGGGACAACTCGCGTGCAGCGCGAATCTATTAAGGCTGCTCACTATGTGGCCGATTTCGCAAGCAAGCTACCTAATGTAGAGGTGATTTTTGTAGATCCCAAAGATTTTAACTTTCCTGGTGATGGCAACGACCCAGAGGGGAAAGATCCGCGCTACACTGAAATTGTTGGCCGTGCAGATGCGTTTTTCATTGTGACACCCGAATACAATCACAGCTTTCCGGGTAGCCTAAAGCGCATGTTGGACAGTGAGCTAGCGCTCTACAACCACAAGCCCGTAGCCTTTGCCGGTGCATCGAATGGTAACTGGGGCGGCGTGCGGGCCGTGGAGAGCTTGCTGACAGCAGTGCGCGAAACTGGCTTAGTTGCGCTCAGCTGGGATGTGTACTTTCCGCACGTCCAAGACATCTTCGATGAGCAGGGGGCTATAAAAGAAGAATACCGAGACCGCTATGAACGCAATCTCGGTAAACTGTTTGACGAACTATTGTTGTTTGCTCGATTGTTTAAAACAATCCGCTAGAGCCCAATAAGCGGTGAAGGTCTGAACGGGGTTTATTTATCTGCCGGAGGTGTTGGGTCTTTGTGATCCGGACCGGCAACTGGCTTTTTGCCAAGGTAGTATTCCCGAATCTGGAACAGCAGGTAGAAACCAATCGCCGAACCAACTAGCGCGCCCAAGAAGTGGCCAACTTTGTCGTAATCGGTAAATAGGCTAATTACCGCATAGAGCGCATTCACCAATGCGCCGTAAAAGAGGTAGTTCCAGCCTTGTTTTTTGTGGTCGCGCAGGCCCGTGTAGGCCGCCAAGTACAGGATACCCTCTGCTAGCAGAAATACAACACCTAGCCATAACCACAATGAAAACCTGGATGGTGCTAAATAGTTACAGTCGGGTCCGCCCGATAACGCATAGCTACCACACAGAGTTTGGACGTAGTTTAGGGAGCGGCTGGCAACGTGTGCCCAGTGCCACAGGTTCCAGGCTCCCAAAAGCGTCAGTACGCCCACCACCAGGCTCAGCAGCGGGGCCCACTGTACCAGGGCCTTTTTACCGCCTTCGGGAAATTTAGGTGCGTCTTTTACGAACAATTTGTCTAGTTTTGTTTCTAGATCGGTTACCGTTTGGTTGGCCATAGGAACTCCTTCTTACTTATGTTCATCGTAGTCCTGTACTAAGTGTTTCGCAAGCAAATGCCGGGCAAACACGCAGGTTCTAGCGGACCAGATAGGCTATACTAAGTTCATAACGGAGGAACAGCCATGAAAGCAGTCTGGAACAACCAAGTAATTGCCGAGGCAGATAAAGACGACCTGATCTATATTGAGCAGAATTGGTATTTTCCGCCCAGCAGCGTCAAGCAAGAGTATCTACGCAAAAGTGACACGCCCTACACTTGTCCATGGAAGGGTGTTTGCCAATACTTTGATGTCGGGCAGGGCGACCAATGGGGTAAAGACAGTGCTTGGAGCTATCCGGAACCTAAGCCAAGCGCACTCGACATCGTCCACAAAGATTTTTCTAACTATGTAGCGTTCTGGCGGGATGTAACGGTCAGCGAATAGTCGCCCTTAGATCTGTGATTTGCTCGGCTTGGCCTGTGTCCAGATCAGCTCAAACAGTTGTCGTTGCATGCTCGCGATGTCTTTGTTATAGACCTCGATACCGAACACTTCACCATCTTTCCAATTGTAGTAAGCAACCACATTGTCCCAAATGTCCATATTACTGGTTATGTTGAACGCGTCCGGTTCAATCAGTCTTGATTCATGGCTAGGAATGAGCTCCCTTGTCACCTTATTATCTTTATACCAACGCTCGTTTACTTCTTGGAAGTGGGGTGATTTTATCATGCGTAGATGTAATCTGCGTTCATTGATGGCCTCGGTCCAGCGCAGCGTAAAGGCCTTACCCAGTGTGTCACCGATTGGTTCATGAATAAACGTCAGTAGCTCCGTCTTGGCCCCTAGCTGGTTCCATTGCATCTGGCGTATGCCTGGAGCGCCATGGTAAAACTGTACACGCGTGGCCGGTGAGCTGAGGGAATTGCGGGCTAGTACCCGTTCAATCAACCCCAACTCGTCATGCAGGCTTTTAGCTTCTTGCTCTTTTTGGGTGATTAAAATGTGCAGATTCGTGATGGGTGCGGCCTTTATAACGCCGCGTTTGTAATGGGTTTCCACCTCTATTAAGTTGCTTTCTAGCAGCTTGTCGATGAGTCGATACACGCGGGTGCGCTCTACTTTGGAGCTGCGAGATAATTCGGATATGGTCTGTGGACCGTGGATATGCAGGGCAAGGTAAATATCGGCGATTTCGGGTTCCAAACTAAGCTTGGCAAAGTACAGACGAACGGCGGCGGTATCTATGAGCATAGGTAGTAGTATACTCGCCGACGACGCAATAAAGTACGAGTTGTGCAGTTTTTGCACAACAGTTTTCCACTGTCATCCACAGATTGTACGATTACTGTGCAATGAATCGCACAGGATTAGAACCATTATTACGACTCGGTGAAGAACTAGGTGAGCCAACCACGGTTTCTCCAGGCGGCACACGGGAGACGCACGGATATCAAGTGTATCCGCTAACGGGCCCTGATGACGCTAACGGTAGCAATGCGGTTTTGTTGGATATTGCTCCTGGCGGATCAACCGAACTGGAGCACACCGTACGGTCTGGCCAAGAAATGAGCATAGAGGTACGGCGGGGGCTAGGAGAGTTAGTTATGTATAGGCCAAATGGCGTTCGTGAAATTTGCGAATTATCACCTGGCGCTGACCCCGTTCGTATCGGTGCTGGTGCTATATACTACTATCTTAATACCGGCGGTCCAGATGAACCATTGACGGTCTTTGACCGTACTCATCCGATGTGGTTGCCCGATGACGAGGTTCGGGTAGAGCAAACCACCGCAGAGCTAGAAGTTGGTGACTATGCAGTAGTGTGGAACCCTCGTCGGCCTGGGGGTGCGCGCACTGCTGCGGCATGGCGTGTGGCGGTGTTGGAATACCACAATACTACGCAGTTTAATCATGACCGTCTGGGCCAGTCAAAGTCTATTCCGGCTGTGCCCCACCTGCATGCGTTGGCACAAAGGATAGGGGAGGACGACATCTATCCCGTAGACATACTTCAGCCTCGTGGTGAGTTGCTTGTTCGGCCGCGTCTCCAGGAACAGGACCCGCTTATTGGCTCGTCATCCGAATTCCCAGTGCAGACCGACCGGGTTATCTTTATGCGGCCAAGAGGGTAGGCGGCGCAAGGGTGAGTTCCGTGCCGCCCAAGTTTTTAGCCAAATAGCTGTCGTGGGAGATGTACAGCAATGCGCCGTGGTAATCGCGCAGGGCGTTTTCCAGCTCTTCGATGGACGGTAAATCAAGGTGGTTTGTCGGTTCATCCAAAATAAGCAGGTTCGGATCGCCGGCTAGCATTTTGATGAGCTGTAGCCGAGCCTTTTGGCCTCCAGACAGGTCTTTCACCAGGGTTTGCTTGTCCTCGTAGGGGTTAAACAGGTAGTTGCCCATGGTACGCATAACGATTTCGTCGGTGCTGGGTAGTTCCAATTGGTCGTAGATGTGCGCGATGGCGGTGCCGAGCGGCATTTCTAGCAGTTCGTGGCCGGCTTCTTGCTCGTAGACGCTCATGCGCAAACTGCGGTCGCAGAATACGCTACCTGCGCGCCACGTTTTGGCGCGCTCTTCGTGCGCAGCGGCTACCAGGGCGCGGACTAGCGTAGTTTTACCGGCACCGTTACGGCCAATCAGGCGCAGGCGGTCACCGTGGTGTAGCTGGAAATTTACCGGCGCAAACAGAGAAGTGTCACCGTAGCCCAGTTCTAGGTCTTCTACGCGGAGCAGTTCTTTGGAATGTTCATGGGTGGATGTCTTGTGCAGCTTTATGTTCTTGGCTTTGAACTTGTCGTAGTTATCGCTAACTTTTTTGTTGAGGTTAGCGGCGCTTTCGCGGTCAATCCAGAAGTTTGGTTCTACCATGGCGGCTTCCACTTCGGCGTATTGCTTCATAAGCCGCTTTTCCAGCGGGATGAACGGGTTGGGTGTTTTACTGGTGCTAGATTTTTTAGCCCGCACGCTTTGTATCTGTTTGTGTAGGTTTTCTAGTGTGCGCTGGGCGGTGGCGTAATCGTGCATCTGCGTGGCAGCGCCAGAAGCATTTTGGCTGAGGTAAGACTGGTAGTTACCCTTATATTCCACGGCTTCACCGTTTTTAATCTCCAAAATCCGGTCCACCTGCGCTAGTACGTCACGGTCGTGGCTAATAACCACCACTGCTCGTTTGACGCTCATAAACCACTCCAAAAAAGCGGCTTTGGCAATGTAGTCCATGTGGTTGGTTGGTTCGTCTATCAGGGCTAGGTCGGCGTCGGCATGCTCCACGGCAATTAGTTCCACAAACCGTTTCTGGCCGCCCGAAAGGCTGCTCAGGGGCTGGTCGCCCTTACCGGCCAGCTGGTAATCTTCCAGCGACTGGGCAATTTTGTCTTCTACGTTGTAGTAGTCCAGTGTGCCAAAGCGCTCCAGTGCTTCGCTGTAAACGGTGATCTTGCGGACGTCGTCGCCCATGTGGTCGGGGTAAGTGTCTATGATGTGTTTGAGTTCCATATATTCGGGTAGACGACTCAAGATGTAAGCCATAACGGTCATGTCGCCCAGACCGACGTGTTCCTGGGCCGTGGCAATTACCCGGGCGCCGGGCTGAGAGGTAATGGAGCCAGCGTAGTCTTTATCTAGCCCAACAAGCATGCGGAACAGGGTAGTCTTACCCACGCCGTTACGGCCAATTATCGCCACCTTTTCGCCGTTTTCCACGTGCAATTTCAGACCCGAAAACAGGTGTTTCTGGCCAATGGATTTTTCTTCGATATCGGTGGTAAGCAGCATAACAGGGGTAAGTATACCAGAACAGAGGTAGTTTTGGCTTATACTTCTTTAAAACGGGCGGCGAATTTTTGCCGTAACTTTGCAATCTTCGGGTCAATGACCACTTGGCAGTAGCCTACATAGGGGTTTTTGCTGTAAAAATCTTGCTGATTGCCCTCGGCGGGCCAGAACTTTTCTAGGGGCACAATTTGCGTCACGATGGGGTCTTTGTAGAGCGTTGGAGCAAAGTTGGCCTTCATGTCTTCGGCAATTTGTTTTTGTTCGTCGTCGCTGTACAGAATGATCGACCGATATTCTTCGCCGACATCGTAGTTTTGACGGTTGAGCGTAGTGGGGTCGTGCATGGCGAAAAAGATCTCCAAAATTTCGCGGTAGGTAATTTGGCCAGGGTCAAAGGTGACCTGCACAACTTCGGTATGCCCGGTGTTGCCACCGTAGACTTGGTCCATGGTGGGGTTTTCGGTAGTGCCGCCGCTATAGCCAGATTCCACGTTTACCACGCCGGCAATCCGCCGGTAAAAGGCATCCAAACACCAGAAACAGCCGCCGCCGAGTGTTGCAACACTATTCATGCTTTCTATTCTATAGGAATTGTCATTGACATTCTAACCTTATGCGACATATGTCACTGACGCACAGAGCAGCCAGCGCCTATCATATAGGGGTAAGATGCCATAGAAGGGCAGCTTATTAAATTGATTATTGGTCCATAATGTGCTAAAGTATATGTTATGACACAAACGCTAGGTGGCGAACGCACGCAATTGGTGCCGTATCCTTACGCACAAGCTTCTCACGAGCTAGCCGTAGACGGAAGTGAAGGGCTTCGCGTGGCGGTATGGAATGATGGGCTGTACAGCACAACGCTAGCCGCGTTTACGGTGCCCGGAGAAGACGTACACACGCTCCTTAGGGACAGGGGTGCTCACAACCCAGGGTACGGACAGATGGTAGAACGCCTGACTGCGCTTACTGGTGTTGGTTGGCAGCCTGGTGACGGTGCAGATAATGCACACTCTATTTTGGCGATGTTCGGCAAGGACGGAAGCGTAGAACTTTATGATGCACGTAGGGGAGATGTGAGGCTTTATGATCTAAGATATGATGCGACGCAAGGGGGCTTGCTCTTACTAGAAATAAGCCGACCGTCGGGAAAGATCTTCCCGTCAGCATTGCATCTGGTACTGGGATTATTTATGGTAATGCGCGTAAGCTGTGGGGACATGAGCGGGGAAGTGTGTCGCGGGGAGATATGCCACCTGCTCACCGAGTCTATGAGCAGCTACTTGCTGCCGTTGATGCATCTCGTAGTTCTCGCGGTGGTTGGTTTCGTTCCGGGCTCGGTCGCCGGGCTACTAACGGCGCTTTGGATCGTGTGGCATAGTTATCGACTTACTGCCTCACATGCTATAGTTTAGGCAATGACTTCTGTGAAGAAAACAGGTGTAAAACGCAAGTTCGCGGTGGTGCGCCCGAATGTGCTTATAACGACTTTTACTAGTCACGCGGCCAAGTTTGTAAACTTGCAGCGGGTTAATTTTGCATTGGCGGGTTTGTACGCACTGCAGGCGCTGTTTGTGCTGATGTTTGGCCATGCCGCTAAAGCGCCGGTTACCCTGAATTATCTTACCTCCGACGCACTACAAACAGCCGCGCAGCACAAAACGGTGCTGACGCTGGCATCACACCGTTGGTTCGATGCAAACCTACTCGCACTGGTGGTAACGGTATTGCTTTTGGCAGCTGCGGTCCATGTGTTGCTGGCGACTGTGCTTCTAAAACGCTACGAAGACGCGCTCACCAAACAAACGCACGATGTGCGCTGGGCTGGCTATGCGCTAGCAGGTGGTTTGCTATTGGTAACAGTTGGATTGGTGTTGGGCGTGGCAGATGTAGCGGTACTAGTGGCACTGTTTGGTCTGTGCGTGGTTATGGCCATGGGTGCGATGGCTGTTGAAGCCAACAAGCGTTTGTCGCCCTGGAGCTTGTTTGCGGCGATGCCCGCGGTTGCAACGGTGCTTGTACTGGGCGCCTACATGCTTGGCGGCGCACTGTACGGTACGGCATTGCCCGGCTATGCGTGTTGGGTAGCGGCGCTGGCGTTATTCGGCATGGTCGGTGTGGCCGCAAATTTGTGGCTGCAAATCCGCGGCAAGGATCAGTGGAAAGATTATCTGTTTGCAGAGGAAGTCTACATGGCGCTCAATTTTGTGGCGGTGTCGGCCATTACGTGGCTGATTTTTGCGGGAGTCTTGCACGGCTAAACCATGAAACGCCCACCAAAACCTGCAGTTATTTTCGACTTCGATGGCACCATTTCAGACAGCTTCGACTACGTCTTTAATTTCTTGATGAAAGAAGCCAAAAACACCACTACTTACAGCCCCGCAGAGATGAAAAAAATGCGTCAAATGTCGGTAAAACGCCTAACCTTGCATCTGGGCATTCCACTGTGGCGCGGGCCGTATGTGTATTTTAAGGGCCGGCGGGTCATGCGCGAGCACATGGAGCATGTGCGGCCGTTTCCGGGTATGGTAGAGGTCATCCGCCAATTACATGCCAGCGGATACGAACTGTTTATAGCCAGCAGCAATAGCCGCCACAACATCCGGCACTTGTTGAAGCGCGAGGGAATCGAGGACTGTATTCGAGCGGTGCATGGTGGGGCTGGGTTTACGGGCAAGGCATCGCTACTGCGGCCGATTTTGCTGCGCTACAAGTTGTCTCGCCAAAACACCTGGTGCGTGGGCGATGAAACGGGCGATGTAGTGGCGGCAGCGCGCGTGGGATTACCGTGTTTGGCGGTGGGCTGGGGCTTTGCGGATCCTGCAAAGCTGCGTCAAATGGAACCCGCAGCATTTGCTGAAAAACCGAACGAAATACCGAAATTATTGGAGGCAGCATGGAAAAAGTAAAGATCACCAAACTAGTGCACGGCGGACAGGGTCTAGCTGAACTGCCAGATGGCAAGAAGGTGTTTGTGTGGAATGCGTTGCCCGGCGAAACGGTGAATATACGAGTTATAAAAAAGAAGCGCAGCTATGCCGAGGCAATTGCCGAAGAGATTGTCGAACACTCCGAAGAACGTACGCTGCCACGCGAAGAAAACTACCTGGCCACCAGCCCTTGGCAGATGATGACCCTAGCGGCCGAAAACAAGTACAAGGCGGAAATCGTCCGCGATCTGTTTACACACGAAAAGGTCAATTTGCCCAAGTTTGGCGAAGTGGTTCACGACGACCAAGAGTGGTACTACCGCAACAAAATGGAATACAGCTTTTGGGGTGATGACGACGGCCTGCATTTGGCGCTGCACCAACGTGGCAGCCATGGCAAACAGATAGTGCAGGGAAGCGAGCTGGCCATGAAACTAGTAGACGCAGGCGCCAACGCAGTCCTAGCTGAACTACAAAAATTGCAGCCCCGCGCCGGAGATTTGAAGACAATAATTGTTCGCTGCTCGCAAAAAGGTGATGTGGTAGCGGCGCTGTACACCAAACTTACCAGCTTCAGTAAAATAGCTTTGCCAGCAGGCGTAAAGGGTCTACGGGTGTATCACAGTAACCCGCAGAGTCCTGCGAGCGTACCCACCAAACTCCTCTACGAACTTGGTGACGTCACATTGCAAGACCACCTCCTTGGCAGGGCATTTACGTATGATGTCGACAGTTTTTTCCAGGTAAACTTGCCCATCTACGAAAAGGTGCTGAAGCGCATTCAGGAACACTGTGCAGCCGACCCGGTAGACATGTACGCCGGTGTGGGTAGTATTGGCTTAACTGTGGCAAAACAGTGGACGCAGCTAATTGAACTCGACCCCGCCACGGTGGAAATGGCCCGCCAAAACTTTGCGGCTAGCGGTTTAAACGGAGAGGTCGTAGAGGCTTCCACCGAAAAAGCGCTGGATTATATTGTGGCCGACAAACCAGTTATTTTTGACCCACCACGCTCTGGCTTACACCCCAAGGTCGTTGAAAAATGCCTAGAAACCTTGCCACCCCACATTGTGTATCTTAGCTGCAATCCGGCCACGCAGGCCCGTGACCTAAACCTGCTCCAGGAAAAATACGAAATCAAATTTTTTGAAGTCTACAACTTTTTCCCACGTACGCCACACATCGAAACGCTGGTCATTCTGATTCGCAAGTAGTGTTTGTTATTTGTGTAAAAGCAAATATTCTGACATAATTACTGTATATGGTAAGACACGAAGAAAGCGGGCTACGAGTTGATCGACGAGCTCTACTTAGGATCGTGCCTGCTGCACTGCTTGCAATAGCAACTACTAGTGGCTGCGCGAACCTACTGAAGAGCGGAGCAGGTCCAACAGATCCCGAAAATCTTGTTGAAGACGGAGCTCCGTTTAATTACGACTTACTGCTTGTCAAAGAGTTGCGGGAGGCTGACTCGGACGCTGCCGGACTGGCAAGAACCATGCTTGAAGCGCGTAGAAAAGCGGCATTTTTACTTGGGCAGGGAGTGCTTGATGCAGTCAAAGGCGCAAGGGAACTAGTTGGTGGCTTCACTGCACTTCGTGCAAGTCCACATATTGGCGATGTGGGGTTAGATACTAAAGGATTTGGCGTGCTAAAAAATCATCCTACTAACATAAAATATGACGGTCCAGAGGTTGAGAATTGGTGGACCACCGTCGTAGATCTGGTCCCAAAAGCGGGTAGCTCACAGTTGCAGCTTGATATGGTGACGGGAATTGCACAAAAGGGCCGTCGGCCAGAAGAGATACGTGACGTAAGCGGTAGTATGATTACACTCGGCCGGTCAAACACCGACCAAGGAGAGTACTGGTCACTTACGGCCCAGCCTGCCAGTAGTGACGTGCCTACGGGTTGGCCAACTTCTCAGCTGGCGCAGCCGGTGCATACGATTGGGCAGCTGGAGCGGGTGGCCGCAATGGATACTGTCATGTTGGGGTTGCTATTCACCAATGCTCCGATGTTCCAATAAGTCACCCAATCTACGCTACTTGTATTTGGGGCGGGGCAATCCTACACTAGAGCTATAAAACGTAAGCAAAAAGGCAGCTAGGCGAACCTATGGATCCACAATTTGTACCAAATCAACAGCCCCCGCAGCATCCGGGCCAGCCAGCACCGGAACACCATTGGGGTGGTCACCCAGAAAATCAACCCGAAAACCATTCGGAGCACCACGCAGAACACCCCCAAGAAAATCATTCTGCGCACCAGCCGCAACAACACCAATCGCACGACCAACCTAGTGGCTCCATGCCACAAGTTGTACAGCCAGTTACACCGGGGCTTATACACCCCCAGCAGACGCCTCAAGAGCACAGTGACCAGCCTCGTCCACCGTACCAGCAACAGCTGGACAACCATCATCATGGTCAACATCAGCAATATAGTCGAGATGACCAGCCGGTCGCTGTTGTACGCGTGTTAAGCGTACGGGGCGTGGAATATCTGATGATGTCGCTCGCTCTATGGATCGGCGCGTTTTCGTTTGCCGGCATGTTGCTGACACTTATAAACGGTGGTCACAGTTTTGACGTTCTGGCGTTTCCCATCTCGGTTCTGGTCGTAGCGGTAGGGCTGTTTACGTTCTTTTTCTTGCGCCTTAAAAAAGCCGAGGTCCAAAATCCGGCACTGCGGTTCGACCCATCTAAGCGCCGCCTGAGCCAGACTACGCAAGTCTTGTCGTATTTGGCAATTTTTGTGTCACTGGTAGGAATCGTATATACCCTGATTGCCAAAATGGCGGGTAGTCTGGAACAAACCCTCTGGAAATTAGTGCTAGATTTTGTGGTGGTGTTGGCCGTTGCCGGCGGCATTCTGGCATACTACTGGCTAGACGAGCACAAAGGCTAAACCATGATGCCCGACACACGCATGCGCAAATGGAAGATTGGCCTGCTAGTTCTTGGCGTAGTTACACTAGGGCTGCTAGTGTATGTCATGATTCAGGGGCTGCAGAGCAAGCAAGACCGCGTAACCTACAAGCAAGCCACCAAAATTGCCGACAAGCTCAACAGCTACATAACCAATAACCGAACAGTACCAGTTAGCCTAACCGCAGCCGGCATAGATGATGTGCCGGACGCCATAACCTACACGCGTAAAGGCACTAGTAAGTACGAGTTTTGCATAACGTACAAGACGTCAAACACTACGGATGTAACCGCACAGGTGCAAAACGATATATATCGGACGGCTCTTGGTGGTGGCGCCAGCGTTAGCTTGCCGGACACTAACAGCTCTTCTGTGACATACACACCCGAAACACTCTATATAAGCAGTATCCACAAAGCAGGCCAGCAGTGCCAAACTGTGGAGCCCTACATTAGCAGCTACACCTATCCATACGTCACTCCTAACTACAACAGCTACGACAGCACGGGCACAGGAACTACCAACACTCAGGACTACAACCCGCTGAGTGGTACTAAATATCCCAGTTCTACCTACCAAACCAACTAGTTTTTGATATTGTATAATGCTATTGCTTTAAGGTATATTTTATGATAATGTACTTCTTAGTAAGCATTACACGTAAAACAAAACATCATGACCAAACGAGCAAATACTGTACTAAACCCTCCGGAAGACGCAAAACCCAGGATAACTGGGCGTGAAATGCTTGGAAGTGCCAAGAGGTATGCAGGTGCAATTGGTGGCCTTGCGGTGGTCAGTGCAGCTGTTCTAGGGGTTATAGTAGCAGGGGCGGAAGGAGTGGAAGCTCTACTCCCAAAGGATGCCAAGGCTGTTGGTAATGTCCACGACCAGAGGAATAAGGTAACCGACCCAGCGGCTATGCTTGCGGGGAAGTTACGCGGCAACCCCAAAGCCGTTCAGATTGCCGAGGCAATACAGCAGCAGATTGCTGATATGGTAGAGACCTGCGCAGCCGAATTGGTAGCGGACTATGAGGCGGAACAGGCAGGGGATTCTATCTTGCCGGATAACCCCGTAATCACCCGTGGTCCGGATGGACCTAGTGGGCACACCTACACACTTACGGAAGGCAACATGACGGCTACCTTTGCTGCTACGAACGGTGGTCATGGAAATGATTTTCGGGCAGACAGCGTAACTAGTTTTAGGATTAATCTTGGTGGTCTGACTCAACAAAACCCCCCAGATATAGAGCTCTTCAAGTATGATGCCGGCATTTGGAGTTTTAGTGAAGCAAATGGCGCTACTACTGGAGATGACGATCCTATTCCCGTGCCAGTCTTCGGACGTGACACACCAACACTTACAATGGACGCATTGCGAAATCAAGCGCTTGTCATCACCAGTGTAACGGGTAACTAGTCTACATGTTTTAAAAAGCCGCTCAGTGCATGTGCGGCTTTTTTGTATCTGTGTAAACCAGTACAATAGGGCTATATGGATTACTGGAGGGAACGAAGCGAACCGTACAAACCGGGGCAAACTGCGCCGTTTAAAGTTAGTCGCAGCAAAATTGAGCTGTATAGCCAGTGCCCGCGTTGTTTTTGGTTGGATGTACGGCTAAAAATAACCCGGCCTAGCAGCCCGCCGTTTAACATCAACAAAACCATCGACGAACTATTCAAAAAAGAGTTTGATGTGCATCGTGCAGCCGGTACGCCGCACCCCATAATGACCGCCAATAAGCTGAATGGCGTGGTGCCGTTTCAGCACGCCGACATGGACACTTGGCGCTACAATTTTACTGGGGTTGTAGCACTGCACAAACCCACAAACTTGCATGTCTTTGGTGCGGTGGATGATGTGTGGGTGAACCAGGACGGCGAACTCATTGTGGTAGATTACAAGGCTACCAGCAAAGATAAGCCCGTGTCGCTGGACAGTGGCTGGCAGATCAGCTACAAACGGCAAATGGAAACTTACCAGTGGCTACTACGGCAGAACGGCTTCCCAGTCAGTAACACCGGCTATTTTGTGTACACCAACGCCCGCATGGACGTAGACGGTTTTGGTGACCATCTGGAATTCAAAACCAAGCTCATTCCATACACCGGCAACGACGAATGGGTAGAGCCAACGCTCCACGAAATGAAAGTCTGCATGGACGGCGATATGCCGCCAGTGGGCGAATCTATAATGGGTGGGGTGTGCGAATACTGCGACTATGCCAAAAAACGTACTCAGTTAACGCTGGCAGCAGTCCAAAAACGCTCTAAAAAGGCTAGCTAGCCTTTAGTTTACGCTCAGCGTATTCAATTGCCTCATCGATGATGCCGATGTCCTTGACGTGAGCTGTGGCGAGTTTGGGGGCAATTTTGCCAATGTCCTCTACGCGTTCCACGATAAAGTCCGAAAAGGTGTGTATGAACGGATGAATCCAGTCTTTTATAAACACGTCGTGGAAGGTAATATTGGATCGCCGATGGTGACTGTCTTTGGGTAAGACCGTAATAACGAGTCGATGAAAATATTTAGCTACGACTAGTTCTTGGGACGTCCCGGCGCCCAATTTTTCTTCGGCATGCACCACTACGAGGTCGGCGGTTTTTATATGTGCACAATCGAATCCCGCTACTAGTAACGGGTCGCTTTCGTCGGCCTCTCGTACGTATGGATCAATGAAGTCGGCGTCAGGAAAGACTGCTAATAGCAGGTCTTGGTAGCGCTTGCGCCAGTTATCGAAAACCTCTGCTTCTTTATCGCCCTTAGGAACGCTGCCAGCCAGGTAAATCTTCATGAATAGTAGTATAGCCTAGTTAATAATCAGTTTGCTCTCGTCGACACTACCAGAGATGGTAATAAGCTGCCAAACACCATTTTTTTGCGCTAGGGCCGTACGAATATAGTAGGGAACTTTGAAGGTTGAATATCTGTAAATGAAATACACGTGCCGTCCTTTATTGCCACTGGCGACCATTTGGCGGTCTAGTTTGGGCATTTGGCTGGTGGCAACTTTTATGGCCTTGAACTGAGCGGTGAGCTGCTGTGCAGAATAGTTGGATTTGAAGCTGCTACTACCCAGGCTGCGAACTGCCATGCCATCTCGCTTGTAGATGTCGGCAATAACTTTGTCGGAAACTACCTTGGCGCCAGAAACGTCGTGTTTAAGCTGTAATTTACTGTGGAGAGTGACAACTAGTACTGCAATAACCGCTAGTATGACCGCAAAAGCAATTACATCAGTA